>Ga0163150_10000367_pt1 | contig 84326 bp, 80 predicted proteins | sample OliLakLV19P2IB_FD_148628 | JGI IMG/M metagenome (GOLD analysis project Ga0163150, IMG submission 148628) | Freshwater microbial mat bacterial communities from Lake Vanda, McMurdo Dry Valleys, Antarctica - Oligotrophic Lake LV.19.P2.IB | ecosystem: Environmental > Aquatic > Freshwater > Lake >... | reverse complement strand
AACCTGTAATCTGAATATTGCGAACTGGTTATGTTTGTTATAACTTCGTAAATAACATTTTATCCAATACAACGTTTTTAATAGCTATGAAAAAAACTGTCATCGTTTTACTCCTCGCCGTTTCTTTATTTGCCTGCAAAAAAAAGAAAGGCATCCCCGATGTTTCCGATATAAAAGTGGATATTAAACTGGAACGGTTTGACAGGGATTTTTTTGCAATTGACACCAACAATATTCTGTCGGGTCTAAATCAACTCAATAGCAAGTATCCGGTTCTCACTAATATCTTTCTTCAGAATGTATTGGGCTTGGATAGTGCAAAAACGATTGCAGGTGTTAGAAGTTTTATTAGCTTAAGTAAAAACAGCAATTTGTATGATAACTTAATTACTATTTTTAAAACCACAGATGATTTAGAAAAGGATTTTAAAAAAGGATTTCAGTTTGTAAAATATTATTTCCCGAAATATAAAGTACCGACCATTATTACTATTGCCGGACCAGTGGATGCCATGGCACAATCGGAAACCGGCCCCACACCCGATTTTCTGGGACCTGATTTCTTAGGCATCAGCCTCCAGTTTTATCTCGGTAAAAATTTTTCTGTTTACAACGATCCGTTCTTTACTGAAAATGTAGCACCCGGTTACCGCAGCCGTCGTTTCAGCAAAGAGTATATCATTGGTGATGCCATGCAATTAATTGTTAATGATATGTTCCCCGATAAAAGTGGCAGCAAACCATTGATAGAGCAAATGATTGAAAAGGGTAAGCGATGGTATTTGTTAGATAAATTTTTACCCACCACAGCAGATTCTATTAAAACAGGGTATACTGAACAACAACTGGACTGGTGCAACGAGAACGAAGGTTTGATATGGAGCTATATTGTAAAAAATGAAGACCTTAACTCACTAAATCCTGCCATCATTCAAACATATATTGGCGAAGGCCCATTTACCCAGGGTTTTTCGCAGGAGCTTTCTCCCGGTAACATGGGACAGTGGATAGGCTGGCAGATCGTTAAGAAATTTGTGAGCAAAAACCCAGGGATGAAACCCGAAGAAATAATGACTACCGACGCAAAGAAAATAATAGAAGAAGCAAAATACAAACCCAAATAATATCAAAGATTAAAAATTTTGTAAGATGAGTAATCAAAATCCGCTTACTACTTTTATTCTGTTTAATCCGTGATATTTTTTAACGCATATCTGGTACGGTCAAGGTTTTGGGCTGATTATTTTCTTATTTTTACCACAATTATGAAGGCTCTCTCAACCACACTTACAGACCCGGTTTATATACCAAAAAAAAAGTTCAGTTTCTACGATACATTCTGGCTGCGGCTGATGAATGACAAAAGGGATTTGCCATTTATATACCTGCTTACAAAAATCCATATTCTTGTTTTGCCTGTAGCTGTTATACTATTTACACCTTTGCTAAGAGGCTGGTGGTGGTGGGCATTAGCAGTTCCTTATTTCTATGTATCTCAACTTTATTTCAAAGGAAGGTTTGGATTGATGTTTCATTGTCTTTGTCACAGAAAAATGTTTAAGACTCCTTATCAGAAACCTTTTCATGCCTATATCACCTGGATACTTTGTCCGCTGTTTGGACATGCGCCGGAGGGATATTTCAGCCACCACATGGGCATGCACCATATTGAAAACAATTTGCCGGATGACACCAGCAGCACTATGGCCTATCAACGGGATAGTGTAAAGGATTTTCTTGTTTATTTCTTTACGTTTATTTCGGTTGGTGTCATCAACACCATCCGGTACCTGTTTAACCGTAAAAGGAAAAAGCTATACCAGCGGCTTACTGCCGGCGAATATATTTACCTCGCCTTCTGCATTGGTATGTGTTTTGTAAATTTTAAAGCCGCCATGCTTGTCTTTATTGTTCCATTGCTTTTTGCAAGGTTAGTAATGATGCTGGGCAACTGGACACAACATTCTTTTATTGATGCTAATGACCCCGAGAATCTTTTCACCAGTTCTATCAATTGCATCAACACGGTGTACAATAAAACCTGTTGGAATGATGGTTATCATATTGTGCACCATCTGCGGCCGGGTATGCACTACACCGAAATGCCAGAAGAGTTTTTAAAACGTAAAGATGAGTTTGCCGCCAACAAAGCTATTGTATTCGATGGCATTCACTACCTGCATATTTTTACCTGGCTATTGACTAAGCGTTACGATAAACTGGCAGATAATCTGGTCAATATTAATGGCAATATGTTTCAGTCGAAAGAAGAAGCTATTGAATTGATGAAAGAAAGGACGAAGAAGATACCCTGTCCCTAAAGGGAACTTAGGTTAATAATTCATTACAACATTAAACAATTCTTTACAGCATTTATTAGCTCTTTATATTACAAGCTATTGTAATAATTGAAGTTAGTAACAAAAAAAACTTATTCCTATCAGAGATTATAAAAAAAGTAATGACTACAAGTTCAAAGTTCCCTTTAGGGACAGGGTGATTTAATTATTCTTCATCGGTACCACCATCTCAAAAGAAGGGATGCTTACCTCAAACATTTTCTTGTTGTGCAGGTTTTCCATCTGGTAAGTACCTTTCATGCGGCCCATTTCGGTGCGGAGGTTGCAACCGCTTACATATTGATAAGTTTCTCCGGGCTGAATAGTTGGCTGAACTCCAATGACTCCCTCACCTTCTACTTCACGATGGCTGCCATTACTGTCAAAAATAAACCAGTGGCGGCGATGCAATTGTACGGGGAATGAGTTGTGATTTTCTAATGTAATACGATAGGCAAACATGAACTCTGATTGCAGCGGGTTGCTGTAATCAGCCTGGTAAAATGTTTCTACACTCACCTTTACACCTTCGGATATCATGCTTGTCATGCGGTAAAAATAAACAAATTAGGTCAGATGCAAATTGCTCATTATTTAACGCTTAATATAGCGTTGCGGGGCTTAATTTTGCCGCACCCTTCGACATCCCGATAGCTATCGGGACAGGGTGACAAAATTTTAAAATATGAAAATAGCTGTTGCAAAAGGGGATGGAATAGGCCCTGAAATAATGGAAGCGGTATTAAAAATTTTCAACGCCAATAATGTTCCGTTAGAATACGATTTTGTAGAGATGGGCAAATGGGTATTTGATAAAGGTTTCAATAATGGTATGACACCGGAAGCCAAAGTAACTATCGAAGCATTAGGTTTACTTTTTAAGGGACCAATGGAAACACCAAAAGGGAAAGGTGTAAAAAGTATTAACGTAACGGCCAGGAAAACCTGGAACACATTTGCCAATAAAAGAGATTTCAGAACACTGCATGGAGTAGATACTGTTTTCAGTAATGCAGGTATTCCGATTGACATTACCGTGGTAAGGGAAAATATTGAAGATACGTATGGCGGCATTGAGCATATGCTTACTCATGACGTGGCACTCAGCCGCCGCTTTATTACCCGGCCCGGAAGTATGCAGGTTATCCGTTATGCTTTTGAAATGGCGAAGCAAAAAAAGGCGAAACGCATTACTTGTGTGCACAAGGCCAACATCATGAAAATAACGGATGGCTTATTCCTTGAATGCTTCCAGGAAGTGGCAATAGAATATCCTGAATTAAAGTCGGATGATATAATTGTGGACGACCTCTGTATGAAATTGGTTACACGGCCTGATTTGTTTGATGTGTTGGTATTAACCAATCTGCAGGGTGATATTGTTTCTGATTTATGTGCCGGATTAGTCGGCGGTTTAGGTTTTGCACCTTCGGCCAATATCGGCGATCATATTTCCATCTTTGAAGCAGTACACGGTACAGCACCGGATATTGCCGGAAAAAATATTGCCAACCCAACTGCATTATTATTAAGTGGCTTGGCCATGCTTCGACATCTTGGATTGACAGAAAATGCATCTATTATTGAAAATGCATTATTATATACATTAGAAAATGGCACACATACCGGCGACTTTGGCGATAAAACAATTGCCTCCGTTAACACTACACAATTTGCCGATGCCATCATCAATAATTTTGGGAAGAAGCCAGAAGTGGGTGCAAGAGAAATAATTCCAAACAAACCCGGTACTCCTACCCCATTGAAATTAGAAACCAACCCCATGATGATTTCAAAAGAAGGTGAAAGTGAAACAATTGTAGGCGTTGATCTGTTTATTGAAAGTGGTGAACAACCAACTGTCATTGCAGAAAAATGTAAACGACATGGGGGAGTAAAGTTCAACCTCATTAGTATAAGCAACCGGGGTACACAGGTTTGGCCTACTGGTTCAGTTTACACCAATCTCGTTAATCAATATAATGTACGTTTTGAAAGCATTGGTGATGAACCGCTGAATCAACAAGATGTAATCGGATTGTATGTCAGCATGAGTGGTAATTTCAAGATCTGTTCATTTGAGTTGCTGAATATGTGGGGAAAGGTGAAGGGGTATAGTTTGGCACAGGGACAGTAAGCAGTTTATGGTTTTTTGTTTGTAGTTTATTGTTCTTTCTCTTTGAAGTTTTCCTAAGGAATTATAAATTACATAGCGAAGTTGCTCTCAATGCCGGAAGTCTTTTACAAAGAGTATTGTAACTTAGTTTATCGGGTTCAACTACAAACCATAAACTAAAAACCACAAACCTCTATATGCCCAAAGAAACGTTGAAATACACCAACGATGAAGTCACAGTTGTTTGGAAACCTAAAGTCTGTATCCATTCTACCATTTGCTGGAAAGGGTTGATTGAAGTGTTCAATCCCAAAGAAAGGCCGTGGGTGAAAATAGATGGCGCAACAACTGAAAAAATAATTGAACAGGTTCGTCAATGTCCAAGCGGTGCGTTGAGTTATTATTTAAATGCTGAAGCAATAACTGATGAGCCTTCTGATAAAGTAGTAGCTGAGTCAACTCAAATGATGAAAGCCGATAGCTATCGGGTGGAAGTTACCCCCAATGGCCCTTATCTCATTAAAACCCAATGCCTGATTGTACATAGCGATGGCCGTGAAGAAACAAAAACGGGAACGGTGGCTTTATGCAGGTGCGGCGCATCTGGTAATAAGCCCTACTGCGACGGCAGTCACGGGAATGTTGGATTTGAGGGATAGTTACTATATATTCTTTGCTTGCTTATACCCGTTCTTAATTAACCATTGCAACACTTTCTCCCTTTGATCACCCTGCACAATTATTTCACCATCTTTTGCAGAGCCACCGGTGCCGCAAAATGATTTTAGTTTCTTGCCTAAGTCTTCCAAATCCACTTCTTTACCAACAAACCCTTTAATAAGAGTAACAGCTTTACCTCCCCTATGCTTTGTATCTAACCTTATTTTTAATTTTTGCTGTGCAGGTGGTAATGTTTCCAGATTATTCTGTTCGGGTTCAAAAGAAAAATTTGGGTCTGTGCTATAAACGAATCCTCTTGTATCGGGTTTGCTTTTCTTATTCATTTTAAATCTCTAAATTTTAGGAGGCTAAAGCCCCTCCTTCGGAGGGGTTTGGGGAGGCCTTCAAACTCAAATCCAAACTTCTGGCCTGGTGTATCAATGCACCCACACTTACATAGTCCACTCCTGCTTTTGCATAGTCCTCAATATTGTCGAGATTAATACCGCCGCTGGCTTCGGTTTCAAACCCGGTAGCTGTCGGGTCTTCTTTAATTAATTCAACTGCTTCTTTCACTTGTTCTGGTTTAAAATTATCCAGCATAATGCGAAACACTTTTCCTTTTCCCATTGCTATCACTCTTTTTACATCATCAATACTCCTTGTTTCCACTTCTATTTTTAACCCGGGTTTGATTGTCCTCACATATTCTGCCGCTTTCTCAATCGCTTTTTCTATACCACCGCAATAATCAATATGATTATCCTTCAGCATAATCATATCATACAAACCAAACCGGTGATTAACGCCACCACCAATTCTCACCGCCTCCTTTTCCAGCAGCCGGAAGTTGGGAGTTGTTTTTCTTGTATCCAGCAATTTTGTTTTATAGCCTTTTAGCTTGTCTGTGTACTCCTTAGTTAGTGTTGCAATACCACTCATCCGCTGCATACAGTTCAGCACTAATCTCTCACACTGCAAAATAGTATGCACCAATGCCTCTACTTCAAAAGCTTTTTCACCATACTTCATTTCATCCCCATCTTTTTTAAAATGGGTAAAAACAGATGCCGGTTCTTTATACCTAAAAATCTTTTCAGCCACTTGCATACCTGCCAGTATGCCGTCTTGTTTTATTTTCAAAATGGCTTTGCCTTTTGCGTCAGCAGCAATGCTTGATAAAGTAGAATGGTCGCCATCGCCAATATCTTCCTTCAGCGCTTCATCTACCAGGTGTTGCAGTTGTTCATCAAAATCCATAGTGGCAAAAGTAAAAAGCCTTCCTGTTAAATCAGGAAGGCTTTAAAAGTATTTTAATTTTATATTTTCCTCTCCCTTGGAGAGGAATTAAACCTGCCTGTCGGCAGACAGGGAGAGGTTACTCAATTGACTGGAAGCGGATTTCTTTCACCACTTCTTTCCCGTTTTTAATTTTCATAAAAACATTGGTACGAAAGTTACCGGCATTAGTCTGCAAAGTGCCAATGCAGAAATGTCCACTTGGGGAATCGCCCTTATGCTTTAGTTCAAATCCCTTTACTCCATTGTTGCTAAAGAAATCTCTTATAATAAGCTGTGCCTGTGCCCGGCTGTAGCTATCACTTTTGTCGGGGACGGTAACTTCTACATTATCATCAAAAAGGTTTGATAACTGAGCAGAGTTGCCAGAACGCAATGCGCCGATAACTTCGTCTATTCCGTTTTGAGCGGTAGTAAATGAAGACGACATCAAAAGTGAACCAAGCAGTAAGGTTGAGAATAAGCGTTTCATAACAAAATAGGTTTTCACAGGAGTATTAATCTAAAAACATGCCACAGTAAAAATGGCTTTTTATCGGATACTAAACTACTAAAAACCAACAGTTTTTCCGCATTCAGGCTGGCAAATAGGCAATTTGAATGTAGTTTTACAGGGTACGGACGGGCAGTTGCCCCTGAAAATGAGTGTATTTGTACTATCTAAAATGTTAATAAATAATGCCGCACAAAAAAATCATTCTGGTCATCATGGACGGTTGGGGACTGGGGAAAGTTGCTTCGTCAGATGCTATTCAAAACGCTGACGTACCCTTTACCAAATCCTTATATGCCAGGTATCCTAATACTACATTGATTACCTGTGGAGAAGCCGTTGGTCTGCCGGATGGACAAATGGGTAATTCAGAAGTGGGTCACCTTAATTTAGGTGCAGGCCGGGTGGTTTACCAGGAATTACAAAGAATAAATGTTGCCGTAAGAGATGGTTCGTTTGCCAAAAATGAAATCCTGCTAAATGCCATTCGTTTTGCCAAAAGCAATAATAAACCACTACACCTTTTAGGTTTAGTGAGTGATGGTGGCGTTCACTCCCATATCAATCATTTAAAAGCTATCACAGATGTTTGCAAAGCAGAAGGATTAGCAGATGTCTTCATTCATGCTTTTACTGATGGCCGTGACTGCGACCCGAAAAGTGGTCTTTCTTTTATAATAGAACTTCAACAACATCTTAATTATTCAGTTGGAAAAATTGCTTCCGTTAGCGGTCGTTACTACGCAATGGACCGGGATAAACGTTGGGAAAGAGTAAAGCTGGCTTATGATGCACTGGTGAATGGAGTTGGGAAAAAAGCAACCGATGCCATTGCGGCTATCGAAAACTCGTATGCGAATAATATTACTGATGAGTTCATCCAGCCCACTGTTATAATAGATGAAGGACAACAACCTTTGACGAAAATTAAGGATGGCGATGTAGCCCTCTGTTTTAACTTCCGTACAGACAGGTGCAGGGAAATAACCCAGGTGCTGACACAAACAGGCTTTCAGGAATTTGATATGAAGAAATTGTTGTTGCATTATACAACAATGACGGAGTATGACCATACTCATAAAAATGTCAACGTTATTTTTGAAACGGATAATTTGAATAATACCCTGGGAGAAATTCTTGAAAAAAATGGGCTGAAACAAATCCGCTCTGCTGAAACGGAGAAATATCCGCATGTTACTTTCTTTTTCAGCGGGGGCCGGGAAAAGGTATTTGAGGGAGAAAAAAGAATCATGATGCCTTCACCAAAAGTAGCGACTTATGATTTACAACCAGAAATGAGTGCCAGGGAACTGACAGATGCATTGATACCTGAAATACAAAACAAAACAGCCGATTTCATTTGTCTAAACTATGCCAATGCAGACATGGTAGGCCACACAGGTGTGTTCTCCGCCGCCATTAAAGCCGCCGAAACAGTAGATAAATGTGTAGAGAGGATTGTTACGACAGGTTTGCAAAACGGATACACCATATTCCTGACAGCCGATCATGGTAATTCAGATTATATGATTAATGAAGACGGCTCGCCCAATACTGCTCACACATTAAACCCTGTTCCATTCTTTATTATTGACAATAACTGGAAAGGGATTATTAAGCCAGGCAAGCTCGGAGATATTGCGCCGACCATCTTAACCATGATGGGGTTAGAAGTACCCAAAGAAATGACAGGCAATATTTTAATTGCAAACGAATAACTTTATAATAAAATGGCAATAGTTAAAAAAATTCTGGTCTTTTTACTCGTTGCCCTTGTAATAATTCAGTTTATCCATCCCAAAAAGAATAAAGCAGAAGGACCGCAGCCAAACTATATTGGCAACACTTTTCCAATACCGGCTGATGTAAAAACTATTTTAGCAAAAGCCTGTAATGATTGTCACAGTAATAACACCCGGTATCCATGGTATACTAACCTTCAGCCGGTTCATTGGTGGTTGGATAAACATATTAGAAAGGGAAAAAAGGAACTCAATTTTGATCAATATACCAGCCGTTCTTTACGCTTCCAGTACAAAAAAATGGAAGAAGTAATGGATGAATTGAAAGAAGGGGTTATGCCACTAAACTCTTATACATGGACACATATAGATGCCCGGCTTACAGAAGAAGAAAAAAATAAAATAATTGGTTGGGCTAATACCGTGATGGATACCATGAAAGCCCACTACCCGATTGACAGTCTGGTACGGAAGAAATAGTATTATCTTTAATTACACTGATTTCTTATGAGGACTATAACCAAAAAGATAACCATCCTTTTTTTTCTACTGCTTGGGTTTGTCCCTTTGCTGTTCGTTCTCTTTATCACTATCAGGAAGTACGACATCCACAAACGGATGAAAGAAAAACTTGAAAGCCAGCATCTTCAAACTATCATAATACAGGAGAATGTAGTTACCTGGATGGACAAACATGAAATATGGGTAAACAACAGCATGTTTGATATTCATACAAAAAAACTGGAGAATGGTATTTACACTTTCACCGGCCTATATGATGACGATGAAACCATCCTTGTAGAACAAGAAAGAAATGCGGCCGGGAAAAATAATGAGCAAACTAAACTGCTTGTACAGCTTTTCAAATGCCTGCCCGCCTTTTGCAATGAACACAGTGAAATACACAATCCCTTATCCGAACATGATTGTTATTCGCCGCTAATATCACCAATGCCAACCAGCCAGTTCAGGGAAATACTTACTCCGCCGCCGCAGTGCTGATTACTTTTTTCCAACGAGTTTATACAATTTTGTAATCCAAAAAATTAATATGAGGAAGATTGCACTGCTTTCTGCATTGCTATATATATCCATATGCGCCATAGCGCAACAAGACACCACTGCCGATAAAAACCTGGACGAAGTGGTGGTATTTTCAAACAAGTTTGCAGAAAAGAAAAAAAATCTGGCACAAATGATTGATGTTCTTAATGCAAGCACTATCGCAAAATTTAATAGCCAGAATACCGGCGACCTGTTGATTAATTCCGGTAATGTATTTGTACAAAAAAGCCAGCAGGGTGGCAGTAGCCCGGTTATCCGTGGATTTGAGGCCAGCCGGGTATTGCTGGTAGTGGATGGCATCCGGATGAATAATGCTGTGTACCGTGCCGGGCACCTTCAAAATGCGATTACCGTTGATCAAAATATACTGGAAAGAGTGGAGGTGATTTATGGCCCTGCCTCCACCATGTATGGGAGCGACGGACTGGGTGGTGTAATTCATTTCAGAACCAAAGCACCGGTATTATCAACCAACACTAAATTGAAAGTTACCGGTAATGCTCTTGTCCGCTTCAGCTCAGCTAATGAAGAAAAAACAGGGCATGCTGACGTTAGCCTTGGTGGCAAAAAATTTGCCTGGCTACAGTCTTATACGTACAGCGACTTTGGTGATATGAAAATGGGAGATAATTATAAAAGCAAGTACCCCAATTTCGGACGGCGTTCGCAATACATTAAAAGAATTAATGGTATTGACTCTGTGGTAACAAATGACGATGACAGGACACAACGTTTCTCCGGTTATAAACAATGGGACATCACACAAAAAATACTATTCAAGCAAAGTGATAAAGTTTCTCATAGCCTCAATTTTCAGTATTCTAACTCAAGCGATGTACCCCGGTATGACCGTTTGCAGGATACCAGGAATTTTGGTGGTAGCATCGGTACCACGTTACGTTATGCAGAATGGTTTTATGGACCGCAAACAAGACTCCTGACTGCATACGAACTGAATGTTAAAAAGCTTGGTTTCTTTAATGACCTGAGAGTAAATCTAAACTATCAAGACATCAAAGAAAGCCGCCAGCAGAGAGAGTACCGTCGTTTAGATCGGTTTGAAAGTCGGCGGGAACATGTAAAAGTGATGGGCTTTATTATTGATGGTAGAAAAATATGGGGCAATAATGAGTTAAACATCGGTATAGATGGCCAGCTGAATGATGTAAAATCAGTGGCCGATCGTACTAATCTTACTACCGGTGCCGTAACAAAATTAGACCCCCGTTATCCGGACGGTGAGAACAAAATGAATTATTTCGGATTATATGCTCAGCACCTTTTGAAAATGAAAAATGGAAAATTAGTGTTGAATGATGGCATCCGTTTACAATCAGTTAGTCTTCATTCCACAATTGTTGATAATTCGTTTTTCAATTTGCCGGTAACGGATATTAAACAAACACCGTTTGCTGTAACAGGTAACCTGGGTTTAGTATATATGCCGGTACAGAGTTTCCGGATAACGGGAAATCTTTCATCTGGTTTCCGGGCACCAAATGTGGATGATGCAGTAAAGATATTTGAATCAACTACTGCCACCCGCAGGGTTATTATTCCCAATGCTGAAATAGAACCGGAATACACTTATAATTTCGATATCGGAATTACAAAAACCTTCCATGAAATTGTAAGGTTTGAATTAACCGGCTTTTATACTTTGTTCAGAAATGCAATTGCAACTGCTCCTTTTAAATTAAATGGGCAGGATTCTATTATGTATAACGGCATCAGATGTGCTGTATATACAAGCCAGAATGTAAACAAAGCATTTGTTCGTGGCTTTAATGCAAGGTTAAAAATTGATTTCAGTAAAAAAATTTCCTGGGATAATACCATCAGCCTGACTTATGGCAGATACAAAAATCCAGATGGCACTAAAAAACCATTAGACCATGTGCCGCCGGTATTTGGTAAAACAAGCCTTACTTATGCCAACAAACAATTCAGCACTGAAGTTTATGTCATGTTCAATGGCTGGAAAAAAATAAAGGATTATAATCCCGATGGTGAAGACAACGGACAGTATGCAACAGCAGACGGTATGCCCTCCTGGTTTACTTTCAATTGGAGAGGCAGTTATGCTTTCACTAAAAATCTGACGCTGCAGGCAGGTGTGGAAAATATGGGTGATAGAAATTACCGGTATTTCGCCTCTGGCTTTTCTGCTCCCGGAAGAAATTTTATTATTGCACTAAGAGCTGGTCTCTAAAAAATAAGGGCCTGTTGAAAAACACAGACCCGTTTTTATGAAAAATACAAAAAAACAGGCTAAATGGATTCGCTGGTTCCGTTGGCTGCACCGAAAAATAGCCATCTTCCTCTTTGTTTTTTTTCTGCTAATTTCAGTTACAGGATTATTACTTGGCATTAAGAAACAAACAGGCTTATTGGCACCAACACAAAAAGGGGTGTCATCAGACCTTTCCACCTGGCTATCTGTTGATAGCCTGAAAAAAAATGCGGTTCTTTATCTTCATGATTCAGTTTCTCCAACACTTTCAGCTACCATTGACAGGATTGACATAAGGCCTGACAAAGGCATTATTAAATTTACTTTCAAAGATCATTTTAAAGGGCTTCAGTTAGACGGCACCACCGGAAAGTTGCTCAGCATTGAAACACGGAAAAGTGATTTTATTGAAAAATTACATGACGGTTCAATACTGGATAAGGTTTTTGGAACGGGTGGAGAACAGGTAAAAGTCAGTTATACAGTCATTATGGGTTGTAGCCTTTTCCTGCTGATCCTATCTGGTTTTTGGCTTTGGTATGGTCCCAAAAGGCTTCGCAAACAAAGAAAAAACACTCATGAATGAGATTTTCGTAAAATCCTGTTTAGTATAAAAGGCGAAAGACTTTAAGAAAGGCCTAAATTTTATAATACTGTGCAGCAATCGTACAGGAAAATTGTCTAAATTACAGGCAACCTAAGTAAGTTATGACCGAGGAAGCCATTTTAAAAGGTTGTTTAAATAATGATACCATCGCCCAACGGGAACTGTATAATAAGTACAGTCCTAAGATGCTGGCAGTATGTTATCGTTTTGCACACAACAGGGAAGATGCTGAGGATATGTTGCAGGAAGGTTTTATAAAGGTCTTTTTACAGATTCACACTTTTGAAAACCGGGGTGCATTTGAAGGGTGGGTAAGAAGAATAGTCGTACACACCTGCATCAACATTCTGAAGAAAAATAAAAAGTTCAACGAAAGCGTAGATATTATTCATGCCACCGGGGTGCAGGTAAGAGAAGAAAGTGTACCAGCCATCATCCAGGCCAAACAAGTGGTAGAATGTATAAGACTCTTGCCCATTGGATACAGAACAGTACTAAACCTTTACGCTGTGGAAGGTTACAGCCACCGGGAAATATCTAATATGCTCGACATTGAAGAAAGCACCAGCCGTAGCCAGTACACCAGGGCCAAAGCAATGCTTGAAGATATTTTAGTTCGTAAAAGAATACTGCAAAAACCAAAACAACAAACCGATTGGCTTGCTGCTGTCAGCCAACGATAAAATTTTAACCCGTACCCCACCTGCCAACAGGCAGGATAAATAGACGACTGGTTATGGAGAACAGATTCGACAATAGAGATTTTGAGCAGTTTGTAAAACAAAATGCTGATCAATACCGGATGTTTCCGTCTGAGAAAGTGTGGAAAGGTATTCATCACAACCTGCATACCCGCAGACGCTGGTATGGTATTGGGCTTGGCCTATTAATACTCACCACAGGAGTTGTTACCTGGGTAATGCTGAGCAACTCAGGAAAAAACAGGCAGGTAGTAAGTTCACTTCCTCCAATAGCAGCTACTAACACTGTAGTTGAAAAGAAACAAATTGCTGATATAGTCATTGCGCCTGTTAAAAGGAGCGATGAAAAAACTTCATTTATAACACCAGTTGATAACTTGCACAAGAAATTGTTTATTGCTGACGCTGTTTCGGTACCTGAAACAAACATTTCTCAGATTGAAAATTCAATTGATCCTTTAGCAGTTGCACAAACAGAACCGGCACCTTTTAAAGAAACAGAAATCGTCCGTCAACCTGAATCTGTTGCAAAAACTACTACTTCTGTTAAGCAAGTCGTTTATAACAAGCCGGCAAATTCAACCTATACTGCTGCACGGGTAAATGATTATTCATTCATTACTCCTAGGAATACATTTACTAAAGAAGCAGCCACAAATATTGCTGAAGAAAAAAAGGCTGACAAAAAAGATATCTATCCTTTAAGCATTGAAAGTGTAATAAATTCCTACACCTATATTAAGAAAAGGAAAAAAATCTCTTTGCAGGTTTTCTTTACCCCTACTATCAGTTATCGTGACCTGAAAGAAAACAAAGCCTTTATTAATTCAGTCCGCAATGCTACCAACAGCACTCCCAATCCTTATTACTATACCGATATAAACAACCTTGTTACCCATAAACCAGATGTTGGTATGCAGTTAGGTTTTACAGTCGGTTACCCGCTTTCTAAAAACCTGAGACTGATTGGCGGTCTTCAGTTCAATGTAAGTAAATATGATATTAAGGCCTATACCTACCCAAGTGAAGTAGCTACTATTGCTCTCCGGAACACTGCCGGTGGAACCAACACCGTTTCCACAGTTACCAATTATCGTAATGCAGGAGGTTCATCAAGAGTTGACTGGCTTCATAATCTTTACTTTTCTGCATCTGCACCAATTGGTCTTGAACTTAAATTGGTTGGCAACAAAAAAACCTATTTTGGCATAAGCGGTTCTGCTCAACCAACGTATGTATTGAGCAACAGTGCTTATCTTCTTTCTACTGATTATAAAAATTATGCGGAAATACCATCATTAATCCGCAAATGGAATATTAATACAGCATTTGAACTGTTTGCAGGTTACTCTACCGGTAACCTGAAATGGAGAGTTGGTCCCCAAATCCGCTACCAGACCATGTCTAGTTTTGTAAAAAAATATCCTGTACAGGAACATTTATTTGATTTTGGTTTAAAGTTTGGTATTATGCTCGATAAATAAAATCAGTACTAACTGCCCGTTTTTAAAAAATCCCGTGTCGCTTCAAGCGGCACGGGATTTTTGTTTTCCGGCTAATAACCAACTTAATGATACAGTCTTGTTTTGTATTATTTTTACGCCATGAGAAACTATTTACTGGTTGTATTTCTTTCCGTAATCATCACATCCACTGCCTGTAACCAAAAAGAAAAGGAAACAGACAAAAAATTCATTTCTGTTTTGGCGCTGATAAAAAAAGAAGTGGCACATATTGATACTTCTTTGTATTCAATAATGAAAGTAGTTTATGCTGATAGCCTTCATATAGACACTACTTACATTCCGAGAGAGCAATTTGCAGATGCAGCAAAAGATTTTTTAAATATCCCTGACCTTTCTGACAAAAAAACAGCCAAAAGATTTACTGAGGAACCTCCCCGGTATGATGAACAGATGAACAGGGTAATTTTTACATACCTGCCTATAAATCCGGACAAGGAAGAAATTAAAAAACAGGAATTACTCTTAACACCGATACCCGGAGAAGAAAGTAAAGTAAATAATGTTATCATTACCCGTGAAATAGCTAACCGGGACAGTTTTTTTCAGCAAAGAATGTTGTGGCAAACGGCTAAAAGTTTTCAAATAGTAACAAGAAGGCAAAAACCCGGTCAACCGGAAATAACGACAACCACAAAAGTTACCTGGAATGAAGGTTTTAACCAATGACAGGCGAAGAGTTTCAACATATTGCAGGTACTATTCCCAAACAACCGGGTATCTATAAATACTTTGATGGAAACAATGAGCTATTGTATGTTGGAAAAGCAAAACATCTTCGCAAAAGAGTAAGCTCCTATTTCACCAAAACATACACCAGTTACAAAACTCATGAACTGGTACAGCGAATTGCCAGTATAGAATTTACCATTGTTAATTCCGAGCAAGATGCTTTTTTGCTGGAAAATACTTTAATTAAACAATTTCAGCCCCGGTTCAACATTAACCTGAAAGATGATAAAAGCTACCCGTTCATAGTTATTAAAAACGAACCTTTTCCACGGGTATTTCTAACCAGAAAGAAAATCAACGACGGCTCCGAATACCTTGGCCCTTATACTTCAGTTAAAAGGGTAAGGGAATTGATGGAGTTTATTAAACAAACTATTCAGTTGCGCAACTGCTCGCTGAATCTTACAGACAACAACATCAGGAAAGGAAAATTTAAGGTTTGTCTTGAGTATCATCTTGGCAATTGTAAAGGACCTTGTGAGGGATTACAAACAGCAGAAGATTACAAAGAAAACCTGTGGCAGTTAAAAAACCTGTTGCGGGGAAACCTTTCTCCTGTTATCCGGCATTTTAAAACAGAAATGAAGGACTTCGCCGTTGCACTTGCATTTGAAAAAGCAGAACTGGTAAAAAAGAAAATAGATTTCCTTGAAAATTACCAGTCCCGTTCGGTAGTGGCCAACAGCAGGGCTGGCGATATGGATGTATTCTCCATCCTGAAAGAGAAAGAAATGGCCTTCGTTAATTATTTAATGGTTCGCAATGGTGCCATCATACAGACACAAACGAATAAAGTAGAAGCCCATCTTGATGAATCCACAGAAGAAATACTAAGTTTTTCAGTGGCACAGCTCAGAACCACTTTTAATAGTGATGCAAGAGAAATTGTTGTTCCTTTTGCCATCGAATATCCGCAGGATGAGATAACAGTAACAGTACCCAAAGGCGGTGACAGAAAGAAACTATTAGAACTTTCAGAAAAAAATGTTCAGCATTTTATTGAAGAAATAAAAAATAAAGAACGCCTGCAGCTAAATATAAAAAGCCCGGATAAGCTGAAACTGCTGGAACAACTGCAATTCGATTTGCAGTTGCAGGAATTACCTTCTCATATCGAATGCTTTGATAACTCTAACTTTCAGGGCAGCTACCCAGTGTCGGCAATGGTTTGTTTTAAAAATGGCGAACCGAGTAAAAAAGATTACCGTCATTTCAATGTAAAAACAGTGGAAGGCATCAATGACTTTGCCACTATGAAAGAAGCCGTAGGACGACGCTATAAAAGGCTAAAGGAAGAAGAACAACCATTTCCGCAGTTAGTTATCATTGATGGTGGTAAAGGGCAGCTAAGTGCCGCTATTGAAGCCGTAAGAGAATTGGGGGTTGACGGTAAATCAACCCTGGTAGGGCTTGCAAAAAATGAAGAGGAAATATTTTTCTCCGGCGATAAGGAATCTCTGAAGCTGCCTTATAATAGTGCCAGCTTAAAATTTATCCGCCGCATTCGGGATGAAGTACATCGCTTTGGCATCACCTTTCACCGGCAGAAAAGAAGCAAGGGAACTTTTAAAAATGAATTGGAGGAAATTCCCGGAATCGGCAAAGCGACTGCTGATTGCTTATTGAAAGAGTTTAAGTCGGTAAAGAATATTCAGGAGGTAGTAAGGCAAGGTAAAGGCGAAATAGAGATTGGAAAAGTAATAGGTATAGCGAAGGCAAGGGTTGTGGTGAAATACTTTGCTAAATGAGAAGGACCTTTCGTCAAGCTAAGGGTAGTACATCCGCCTTCGTCTCGTTTGAAACGAGACTGCTTCAGATAAGGCAAAAAAAATGGGGCCAGAATAGAAATTCAGCCCCGTTTTTAAAATCCAATATCCTATGAAAAACCGAGACGAAAATACAACTTAAATCTGATTTTCCTATAGGACTTTTACGATTTTGAAAAGTTTTTTTAAATTTATTTTGAATGACTTATGATAACAATAAAGCCCCGTAACCGGGGCTTTATAATAAGTTTAAACAGAAAGCATCGTATTAATACGACCAGAGATCCTGCTCAAAATTGAATATCTTTTCTTTAATGTTGTCACCTTCCAGCAAAGCCAGGATTGGATCTTTTATATAAGCCCTGATATTCTTATTAGCAGGGTTGTCAAGAGAAGATTTTACAATATAGCTGCTGAACATGCGGCTTTCAAAAAGTTCTTCCCATGTCATCCGGCTTTGTCCCATGTTCTTGGGATTATATACTTCATATTTCGCCAGCGTAGGACGCAGATCAGGGTAGTACACCCAGAACATTGGAGAAACTCCTCTCTCCTTTCCGTTTGGATAGTAAAGTGTCTTAAGAGGGCATATTCCAAGAATACGGCAAAACATTCTGCTTGATTCACGGTCAAAAACCCATTCTTCTTTTATCCGGATTTTGGTTACACTTTTTGCATCAAAGCTAGCACGGGTTATGACATATCTTTCAATAAGGGTTGGGTCATTAACATTTGTTTGGGCAACAGTATCAGCAGTGCCTGTTGTAAGTAACTGAATTGACGAAAGCGGCATCGGGGTGGTAAACCTATCGTCAGAAGGATCAAAAGCGGTTACCTCTCCTGAATTTACAGCTTTCAGCAACATATCAATAAACATCTGGCTACCGTTATCATCGGCTGTCTCATACTGAAAAACTTTATTCATTTTTTCACGGAGATCCAATTCACGCCATACTTTTTCTGCATACAGGGCATCATCCCAGCGGAGATGCTCGTATGGCAAAGGTGTTCTGGCAGTCAGAGTACTCTTATCAAAAGCAGCATCCTGACGAAGTGACTTTTTTGCAGTGTTATCTGTAAGACCACTGGTGTCATGCACGATAGGAATATTTCCATAAGGATTATACCCCGAAGGCTGTACAACGTTATTGTTTTGTTGTTGAGTGTTTGGTTTGCCTGTTGTATCAGCAGGTGTAGTACCTGTACTAGTCCTTCTTCTTCCGGTACGCTGTGCATCAGCACTTTGCGCCAGCAAAAGAATGACAAGTGAACATAAACAACTTTTGACAATGAAATTTTTCATTTTCCGCTGAATTTTACTTTATATAATATATCAGACCCGGTATCTTCCTTACTTTACCATCTGGACCCTGGGCTCTGATATTATCCACAGTTAATGTCCTATTGGGGCCGAGACCTCTCATTATATTTAACGCAGGACCGTTAAACATGTTGCCCTGAACAGAAGCTTCATTGATATCTCCATCAGCATTGTCAGCAGCAATGGTAAAACTCACCACCTGGTATTTAATATCTAATGGGAAATCTTTGATAAATGCACCTACCCCTGTTTGTGCCTTTGCCTGGCCTGCTATCATATTCTCATTACTCATTACTCCACCGATTGTAGCAACGGGGTCAGGTATATTTCTTACACGGAAGGGAAAACTTGATGTTTTACCATCCACCGTTACATTTATTTTACAATCATTGGTTGAAGAAGTTACAGATGCGATATAAGTACCGGCACCAGTTTTGGAAATACTTCCACCTCCACCACTGATTGATACCTGCAATTTTTCATCTCCGGCACCGCTGGCTGCTATTCTTACTTTATTGCTCCAACCGATATACAGCACATTCATTTCTTCCAGGGCTACCGAAGTTCCTCCGGGTGCTGCTACAGTGTACTCAACATTTTTCTCTAATACTTCCTGTTTGCCAGTTACCTGGTTGAAGTAGCTGATTTTTACAGGAACGGTATGACTACCAACGCTGCTTGCAGTCATTTTATATGATGCATAGCCTTCTTCTCCAAGGCTTACTCCGGCACCGTTAATAGAAATTTGGGGTGACGAGCTTTTACTGTAAGCTCCAACACCTGCAGTTATTTCAATTTCCTGGCCGGGCATTGCATAATTGGTGCTTTGCCCAACGATGGCTGCATAAGAGTCGAATACTAATTTAACTTCTCCTACTTTCTGGTGACAAAAAGCCACCACTTTATTTTCATTTGTTTTGATATCGTTCTGAAACTTACTCAAAATTGTAAGACCTGCTACAGTAGGCACCATGTGGAAATATGCAATTTCCCAGGGCTTTACTTTTCCATCCTGGCCAGGAGGATTAGACAGGTCAATCTGCAATGATTCTTTAAAATTACTATCAATCGCAGGATCTATTGCAAGTATTCTCTTTTTGTACTCAGAAAGCTTGGCAAACAATTCTTTTGCTTTTTTATCGTCCACCATCAGTTTGGTAACAATGCTCTGGTTGCCCTCATCATATTTTGTTGGGTCCGCTGCTGTTGCTCCGGCAAGGGTAAGAATCTGTTTTTTAATTGCTCCTATATAATCATATAGTTCTTTCGAAATTTTAACTGCCTCCTGAGCTTTAGGATACCACATGGTTGCTCTTTCCCTTGTTGCATCTTCCATAGTTTTCTGCTGCAGGGATTTTAATATGGCATCCGTAGATGTATTAACAGTAGTATTTGTATTTTCTAAACTGCGGTTTACCGTTTTAAAGGCATTAAGAATTTCCGCTGAGATGTTCAATGCCAACATAGCTGTTAAGAACAGGTACATTATATTGATCATCTTCTGCCTGGGTTCTTTAGGTAAAGACATGGAAGATTGTGGTTTTTAATTTAGTAATAGTGACTTCTTTCTATCACGGATACGGATTGTTTACCTTACTGTTTTTCTTTAGCTGCGGCCTTGCATGGCGGTCAACATATTGCCGTAGATACCATTCAGGCGACCCAGGTTGGTAGCAAGGCTTCCAATCTGTTCCTGCACTTTCTTCGCATCTGCGGCACTGTTAAGCATTGAAGCAGAAGTTTCAGAAAGTTTACCGTAGAATGCATTTAATGCTTTCAGGTGGTTATTGCTTTCCTGTAATTCCAGTTCATATATAGTGTTTAGTGAAGACAGGTTTTTTGTCAGCACTTGTATCTGATCATGAAAATGTTTTGCTCCTTCAGTGGCTGTATTGAAAGCTCCTACAGATGAAGCAGCTGTTATGTATGCATCTTTCACTTTATCTAAATGACCAGTTACTTCTCTTGTTTTTGCAGCAAATTCATCGGTAGCAGCTAAAGTATCATTAATACCATTTAAACCGGTAACGGTTGTATTCAATTGTTTGAAGCCATCACCTAAACGCTTCATGGTATCAGGGTTAATGTCGGCTTCATCCATCATTTTATCCATAGCACCAAAAGCTGCTCTTGATTTTGCTCCTGTTACAGAAAACTGTTCTTCATCATGCGAGGCATCTTTAACGGCCGGGTAGTATGCATACAAAGCACCATATACAAGGAACACTACTGCTTCAGTTCCTAATCCTGCTTTAAGCCAAAAATCGGCATCGGGTGCATGAAGGATTTTTTGGAGGGCACCCCAAATTACTACTGCGGCACCGACTGAAACAAATACGTCTACAAGTTTACTTATTTTGGAAGGAATAGCTGCTGCCATAAATTAGATTTTAAAGTGGTTTTAGGATGAATATTAATTAAGTAAGAAAGTAATGAGAGGACAGGGCTTGTTTTACTGTCCTCTCAAAAAATTTATCAAATAGAATTGTTGAATGTCAATTTTACTTTTTGCCTTTGGCTGGTGCGGCAGTCAAATCAATTACACAACGGAAGCCAATATAAGATTTGGTTGAATCCTGGTACTCATAAGTGCTTGTACCTGTTTGAAGATAGTAACCAACATCTTTCCAGCTACCGCCACGAATTATTTTACGCTTCATAAGGGGGGGATCATCATCTTTTGCATTCCAGCGAACATCCGGGTTCATATCATGCTGAAAGTTGTTACGACCTTCATAATAGATAGAAGAAGTCCACTCAGCCACATTACCTGACATACAATACAGACCATAATCATTAGGCCAGTAAGCATCGGCACGAACTGTGTAAAAACCGCCATCTTCAGGATAGTTACCACGGCCAGGTTTGAAGTTGGCCATTAAACAACCTTTTTTATTTCTCAGGTAATAGTTACCCCAGGGGAACATTGATTGAGAACGACCGCCACGGGCTGCATACTCCCACTGAGCCTCTGTTGGCAGGCGGAAATCTGATTCCTGTGATCTTTTCTTACTGTCTAAGAATGTATTTAAAAGATGTGTTCTCCATTCGCAGAATGCAGTTGCCTGTTTCCAGTTTATCCCTACTACAGGATAGTTACCAAAAGCAGGATGAGAGAAATATCTTTTGGTCATTGGCTCGTTATAAGAATAAGCAAAGTCACGAATCCAGGCCAATGTATCTGGAGAAATAGGAGTATCTTTTTTGATTATGAATTTAGAACGGGGTTTGCCGGCATTTTCTCTTTTGGCATTCTCTTTCAAATCATGAATTTCTGAGTGGAAAATCAGTTTGGAAGCGTCAATCTCTTTTTTGCCATTAAGCCTGTCTTCGGGAGTAAGAATCAAATCGGTATTACCAAGTTGTTCTATTGATTTTGGATCACTCCATTTGAAAGTTTTCATTTTAACCTGATCAACATATTCTACACCATCAGCACCGGCTTTTACAAAGCCAAGCTTACGGGCAGCAACAGAGTCACGAACCCAGGTTACAAATTGACGATATTCGTTATTGGTAATTTCAGTAGCATCCATCCAAAATCCGCTGATAGATACAGAACGGTTACGGGCACTGAATGCATAAGCAGGATCTTCATCGCTTGGTCCCATGTGGAATGTGCCCTGAGGAACATACACCATGCCCGGAGGCTTTGGAAGAGAATACTTACTTCCAGGAGCAATGCCATGCAACTGACCATCATTAGGCAGACTTCCGCCTTTTCCGTCTTTCTTTTTCAAAATTCCACAACTGGCCAACAGTACCATGCAGGCGGCGGTAGATAGGGTGTAATAAAGGTTTCTCATTTTCATACACTTAAACACTTAAAGGGTATTGGGCAAATATAATGTTTTGAGCAATTCTCTGACACAAGGTTATAATTTATTTTTTCAAATCAAACGTACTTTCCAAAGTAAAATTTCAAACGGTGGCCGGGTCTGGTTTATTGTATTACCTTAAAATTAATTACGGTTTTTGGGTGTTGTATATCAGTGATATAAGGTCTTTTGCAGAAAATACGGGATTCAGGCAAGTGTTATTACGGCACAGATAAATTTGGGGGGTATTTGTCACTGGTTTTTCAGCTAATAATGGGTATGTAGAATCCCCTGTTTTGGTGGCCATCAATACCCGGTGCGGGATGTATTGGCGGAGCAATTCGGCATGAATAATTGAAAAATCGTAGCCAACAACTGCAATTTCGTTCGTTCCGGCAATCATTTCCTGCAGCAGGCAGGCCCAATTTCCAAAGGATGTGGGGTAACGTGTGATAGCCCTTCCAAGCGAGGAAATCATATCAACACTTCGCTGTCCCCACCCGATAGTTATCGGGTCTTCTTTATCAAACAGGATAGAAAGATGATGAAGGTTATAAGCCATTATTGAATTGCCCGAAGGCACTGCTCCATCATATACTTCTTTTTTACGAACGATAACATCTGTTTGGGATGCTGGAGTATAAAAAAAGAACCCATACCTATGCAAAGCTCCGGCAGGCAGGTCTGTTTCTGCTTCACTGAAATTTTGGATAACAAACTCAGCGATTCCTTTTGCTTTTGTCAGCCATTTTGTGTCGGCTGTAATTTCCTGCAAATGAATTAATGCCTGGACAAGAAACGCATAATCATCTAAAAATGCGGGGTACTTTGCTATATCTTCTTTCCAGGTATGATGAAATTCATTTTCCTTTTCTCCTTTGAAATTAGTCAGCAGAAATTGCATATTATCAAGGGCTAACTGGCGATAGGCTTCATTGCCCGTTGCACTGAAAGCCTTGCTGCAGGCGGTGTTCATTAAAGCATTCCAACCAAGGATTATCTTATCATCTAATGCGGGACGAATTCTATTGATCCGTTCCTCTAATAATATTTTTTTCGAATTACTCAACACTTCTTTCAAATCGTCAACAGAAATGTTTTTTTCTATTGCGAAATTTTGAATCGTTTTTTTTGTCCGAAGAATATTAACATGTTCCCAATTTCCAAATTCAGACACATCATAGTATTCGCAAAAAACGGGAGCATCTTTTCCCAACAGTTTTTTTATTTCTTCTATACTCCACACATAAAATTTTCCTTCTACCCCTTCGCTGTCGGCATCAAGAGCCGCATAAAACCCGTTTGATGGATGAAGCAACTCTCTTTGTAGAAATTCCATTGTTTCTTCAATGACTTCCCTGTACCTGCCTTTTTGTGCTTGCCTGCCGGTATGGCTGGTTAACTGGAAGGCTTCGCTTAAAACCGAAACTAGCAATGCATTATCATACAGCATTTTTTCAAAATGCGGAGCCAACCATTCAGTATCGGTTGAGTAACGGGCAAAGCCGCCGCCAACCTGATCGTAGATGCCGCCTTCTATCATTTTATCAAGAGACAATAACGCTTGTTGTAAGGCATCTTCATTTTTTGTAATATGATAATAACGCAGTAAAAATTGAATGGAGAATGTTTGCGGAAACTTAGGTGCTTTTCCAAAACCTCCCCACTCCTTGTCAGCCGATTTGCTGAGGTTCTGAAAAATTTCGTCAGGTTTATCAGCAGTGAAGATTTCTTCTTCAACCACCTTTTGAATGCCAAAAGAATTGGATTGCAACAGATGTTCTGTCAGGTTTTCAGCCTGTGCATCTATTTCATGTCTTCTTTCCCGAAAAGCCTGCACAACACCAAGGAGTGTTTCCTGCCACGATGGACGGTTGTAAGCTTTTTGAGGAGGGAAATAAGTGCCCCCATAAAAAGGTTTAGCAGCGGGAGTTAAAAAAACATTTAAAGGCCAGCCGCCGCTGCCTGTCATAGCTTGTACAGCATCCATGTAGATATGGTCAAGATCAGGTCTTTCTTCCCGGTCTATTTTGATGTTGATGAAATTTTCATTCATCATTTTGGCGGTGGCCTCATCTTCAAAACTCTCCCGTTCCATTACATGACACCAATGGCAGGCTGAATAACCAATACTCACCAGAATAGGTTTGTTCTCTGCCTTTGCTTTGCTCAATGCCTCCTCTCCCCACGGATACCAGTTTACGGGATTATGTGCATGTTGCAGCAAATAAGGACTTGTTTCATTTATCAACTGATTGGTATAGGAATGCATATATAAAATTATCAGGGCTTTAATTTACCCATTTATTATAACCATTTTGTCAAAATATATATTAATAAGCCAACAGCGCCTCCAACCAATGTTCCATTGATGCGGATAAACTGCAGATCTTTTCCTACTTCCAATTCCAATTTCTCACTCAATTGTTTGGAAGGCCAATTGGATACTGTCTGGCTGATAAGTTCCCCGGCAGAATGCTTATACTTCATAATGAGACGGAAGGCCTGTATCTGTATAAAATGGTCAATACGTTGCTGACGAATCGGATCTTTTTGCAGGGAGATGCCAGCCTCTTTCAATGCGTTTTCAATGTAGCCGGATATTCCCGAATCTTTTTTGTCAAGATCCGTCTCAATTTGTTTTTTTATGTACTGCCATAACATTTTGCTATAGTCCTGCAAGTGCCGGGGCGATAGTAATTCGTTTTTAAGGTGTGTTATTTTTTCTGCCCACTCTCCACCTTGTTGCATATCTGTAGCTATTTCTTGCAATTTAATGCTGAGATTTTTTCTAACCGGATGTTTTATATCAGCCGCTATTTCTTCCATATACCGGATGCCGCCGTTAGTAATTTTTTCTGCAATCATATTATCAACAAAACCCGGTATCAGAAAATGGCTTTCATCTTTTACCTTTTGCTTTACCATGTCCCTATTTTTTTCCAAAAAATCCCCAAGGTTTGCGGCAATAGTTGTAAGCCAGTCCTGGTGTACATCATCAACAAGAATTTTTTGCAACCCGTTTCCCACTATTTTGTGTACAGGTATTTTTTCTACCAATCCCACAGCTTCTGCAGATATGATACGGGTCATTTCTTCGTCATTCAGTTTTAACAGCCCCTCTTTTACTATGCGGATAATTTCTGCCGTTATCCGTTGCCTGTTTTTCTCTAAAAGCAACCATTCTCCAAGCCTTGCTGCCACCTGCAATTTTTCAAGGCGGGGCTTTATGGTAGCTGCTGTTAAAAAATTATCTGTTACAAAACTGCCAAGATTATCACCAATTTTTCCTTTGCTTGATTCTATTAAATTAGTGTGCGGTATGGGAATACCAAATGGATGTCTGAATAAGGCGACAACTGCAAACCAATCGGCCAATGCACCTACCATAGCAGCTTCAGCAAATGCTTTTACATATCCGGCCCATGCCTGTTGCTTAAAAAAAACTTCGCAAACTACATATACAACCGCCATGAGAAACACCAGGGAGGTGGCAAACCATTTGAAACGATTCAGCTGTGCTTTTTTATTCATCGAAAAACTCTATCCTTCAAAATTACTTACTATAAAACTGCCGTGTTAAACCATCTTGATTTAATAAGTAGTCCTATGGACTACGTTGAAATCTTAGATGGAATTATACCGATTGCATTGGACTAAATAACGGTATAATACGGTATTATAACAAAAAGGGTACCTGACAGATACCCTTTAGGAAAAAAATGATAATTTTTATTTTAGGGGATCTCTAAAAACTCTTCAAGAGTTGACTAAAAGAAACTCTTTTTGAGTGGAGAACTCTTGGAGGGATTAGTTTTTACAGATGCCCTTTATTTCTTTTTCAAAGTTGCTGCAAGAAATTGTTCCAATGCTGCTACCATACTTGGCATCTGAGGTTGCGGGGCTTTTATTTCCAGTTTTAGCCCGGCTTCTTCAATGGCTTTGGAAGTATTATTGCCAAAAGCACCGAGTACCGTTCCGTTTTGTTTAAACATAGGCATATTATCAAACAAACTTCTCACCCCGCTTGGGGTAAAGAAACAGATAACATCATATTCGGTTTGAGTCAATATTTCCTTTACATCGCTACTTACACTTCTATACATAAAAGCAAGAGTAAACTCACAATTATTATTTTTCAACCAGTTTACTATTTCATTATCCTGCTGGTTTTCGGAACATACATACAAAAACTTTTCGTTGCCCTTATGCTTGTTGATGACATCAAACATGCTTTTATTGGTACCATCGGCACCATAAAATACTTTCCGTTTCCTGTAAAGGATAAATTTCTGAAGGTAGAGAGCCACCGCTTCGGTAATGCAGAAGTATTTTGTATCCTGTAAAACACTGACTTTCATTTCCTCGCAGGTGCGGAAGAAATGATCAATAGCATTTCGACTGGTGAAAACCACCCCAGTATAGTTCTGAATTTCAATTTTTTGCTTGCGAAAATCCCTGGCGGGTATGGACTCGAGACGGATGAAAGGGTGAAAATCGAGTTCAACCTCGTACTTCCTGGAAAGTTCAAAGTACGGTGACTTTTCACTTTCAGGTCTCGGCTGGGTAATAAGGATTCTCTGTATCGCTTTGGCCTTTTCACCGGCCTTGTTAACCCCGTTTTTAATCATGTTCGGTTCGGCTAAAGTTGGCGGCAAAGTTAAGCAGTTATCCTGAAAAACAACAACAAACCCTTGTAAACCAGCAAAAGAGGTGCAATTTCAAAAGCACAGAGGTATAAAAAGAAATGAAAAGGATTGACTTTGACTTGATTACGAACCGCTGCATACGTTAAAATAAACCGGTATACCAGCAAGCTAATTACCAGGCACCATGATAAGGTGAGACCAACAGAATAGACATCCCCGAGTGAAAAAGCTAAAACAATAAGAAATGGCAGGAGCAGAATGCCCAGCATTTTATTGACAATAAAAACGATAAAAATATAAGAGTCGGAAGCTTCTTTCATACTAAATAACCAGCCGGAAACTTTTAACCCGATAAACTTGATAAAATAAGCTGCCGATAAACCGAGACAGCAATAAAAGAATAAAAGCCAGAAATTATCAACCGGGTTTAAATCAAAATGCTGTAGCAAAAACGCAATGTATAGGCCTCCGCTTATAACAAAAAAACAGTTTAACAATAATGAGGGTAAGGGTGTTTGCGTCAACTGCTCCCTTATTTGCCGCTGTTTCAGTGTTGTCCGGAAAAAAAGACGAAAGAGGTCGCCAAAGTATTTTGGAAAAGCTCTTCTCAAAACAGCAAATACAATTAACAGCAATACAAGCAGGTAAAACAAAAGCTCTTTCCCAATTACCTTTCTTAGATCTGACTTGGGAAAAGTTGCCGGTTTTGTATTAAATCCAAACCAGGCATGATGTTTCAATACCTCCCAGCCAAACTGTGGTGAGGAAAAGGAAATATCCGGACTCATTGTCCAGGCAGAATCGTTGGCTGCTCGTTTTGAAACCGGGGTGATTATTGGAGCCTGTGGCAAAGAATCTTTTTTAATTGTTGTATCCTGCTTTACTGATGAATCAGTAACCAGAGTGCCTGTTGTATCAGCAGGGGTTTGAGCAGAAGTAGTTTCGGCAAAAAGAAGTAAAAATAATATTACATGAAAAAGGTACTTCACTATTCGTAATAATTGCAAAAGTATTGAAGTGGCCTTCTACTTCGTTCAGGATTTTTAGAAATAATTGACAAACCCGAAATGTATTTTGGATTGGCGAAGGTTAAACTCTCTGTCATTTCTTTTTCCAACAGCCCAGGCAAGATTAAATACACCAGCTTTGGTTTCAAATGCAAGACCTACACCAGTTCCAAAATAAGTGTAGTTTATTTTTTTTTGCTGGCCGTTATCCTGACCCCAGCCGCCGTCTGCCAACAAATAGAAAAATGAATTTTGTCCGACTAAATAACGATACTCTACCGTGGCAATGGCAAACTGAGACAAGTATTCACTTTCTTCATCAAAGCCCCTTAGTAATTTATATCCACCAATCTGAAATAGTTCGTTCCGAAAAATATTACCACTTTGAAACATACCTGCGTTGATCGCTGTTTTGATGGTGCTTCGCTGATTACCCAACGGGAAATATTTTGCTGCCGTTGCCCTAACTCTTAGTTGGTAGGTTTTCAATTTTACCGTGTCATACAGTCTTTCAAAATCAAACGTTGGGTTGGCAGGATCTTTCAAATCAACTATTTCATTATTCTTCTTCAACTTTTTTGTACCGATTGATGTAATGATGCGAAATTCATTTCCTTTTTTAGGATTGAGACGATAATCCGTATTGTTGAAATCATAATCAAGCCCGATATTAAAAGAACTTATATCAGCCACATCAGGCAACCGGCGGGTTTGAATGATTAACGGTGCGTTGATAGCCCCCTGGTTGACGATAGTTTGAACCTGCTGTATAAAAAGTTTACCCGACTGATTGGTATTTAAAATGTATTGTGCTCCCAATTGCAGGTTTACATTTACAAACGAGCTGTCCTTTCGAAAAATATCGAATGAAAAATCCAATCCTACCGGCGAATTAAAAAGAAAAGGGTGCTGATATATTAAATTGAGCCGCTGCGATTCTACCTGCAACGCCTGGAAATTTAATCCAATGGTTTCGCCGGCACCCAGAGCATTTTTAAGATTGAGATTTCCTTCACCTGTTACTAATAGTTTTTTTGAAGCCAACTGATTATTATTGGGCAGGAAGCCGATAAGGATATTTATCTGGCTGCTTTTCTTTTGCCTGAGATACATATTTAAGACGGAGCCGGTGCCAAGCATAGTAAGGTCTGCCGGCTTTTCTTCTTCTATATAAGTCAGCTCCCTTATTTTTTTGTTTATACGTATCAGTTTTTCTTTATTGTAAATACTCCCGTTAGAAATATCAAAATACCGTTGCAAGTAGTTGTTGGAGATTTTTGCATTCCCATACAAACGAATACTGTCAATTTTATACAACGGCCCCTTATTTACTTTCAGCAAGGCTGAAACCTTATCACTTTCAAGGTGCAGGCTGTCAAGATAAACCCTGGCAAAAGGGTAACCAGTGTTTTCCAAATGATTTAAAATCCTTTCTTCCCATGCTTGCACCTGGGTAAAATCGATTGGCTTATCAGCAAACATTTTTTCCCGCCAACCAATGGCATCAAGAATTGGCAACTCAATATTTTTTGCATCTAATTGTGCCCATAGATAAAGTTCTCCTACAAACAATACAATGCGGGCAGATGCAGGATCATATCGCAGGCTGTCAATAGAAGCAGTAACATACCCTTTTGATTGAAGATAGCCGGGAAGTTTGTTGATATAATCTATGCAGGCATTGGCAGAAGCAAAGGAGGTTTGTAAATTAGTTTTTGAAATAATAGTAGCAGAATCCATATCTACTCCCCTTACATGAAGGCTGTAGTTGTTCTGTGCCGATGTATAAATACTCAGCAACAAGAAAGGAAGAACCGATATTTGCAGTCTGAATTTTCTCACCTCATCCGTAACCCTTCTCCATATCCCGATAGCTATCGGGAGGAGAAGGGAGAATGGAGCTAAATTATTCATTAAATCGCAAACAAGTTGGCCGGTATTTATATTCATATTCCTTTTTGTAAGCAAGTTTACCTGCCGAAAGACAAATTTCAACCTATTTGATAATGGCAGGAATCTATATCCATATACCGTTCTGCAGGCAGGCTTGCCACTATTGCAATTTTCATTTCGCTACTTCTTTACATTACAAGAACGATTTTATCGCTGCTTTATTGAAAGAAATAGTAGTGCAAAAAAATTATCTGGATAAGGAGATAGTTGAAACTATTTATTTCGGTGGTGGCACCCCTTCGTTATTGAGTATTGAAGATTTAGTATTGATTGTTGAAAAGATCAAATCGGTGTTTATCGTAGCAACCGGGGCAGAGATTACCCTGGAAACCAATCCCGATGATATTGCAAATACAAAGCTGGCTGGTTGGAAAAAGGCTGGTATCAATCGCCTGAGCATCGGCATCCAGAGTTTTTTTGAGGAAGATTTAAAATGGATGAACCGGGCACATACTGCTCAACAGGCAATTGACAATTTACAATTGGCCAGCAGCTATTTCGATAACATTACCATTGATTTGATTTACGGCACGCCGCAATTAACCAATGAGAAATGGAAACAGAATGTTGACACAGCCATTTCCTTAAATATTCCTCACCTCTCCTGCTATGCATTAACGGTGGAACCAAAAACTCCATTGGATAAAATGATACAGCAGCACAAAAGTGAAGACATTAATCCCGACAAACAATCAGAACAATTTCTATTACTGATGCAATGGGCGGAAGAAGCCGGTTACGAACATTATGAAATTTCCAATTTTGCAAAAAAGGGCATGCGAAGCCGTCACAACTCTTCCTACTGGCAAGGGAAGAACTATCTCGGACTTGGGCCGTCTGCCCATTCATTTAACGGAACATCCCGGCAATGGAATGTTTCGAATAACAACAATTACATTGCGTCAATCAACAAAGGAATTATTCCATTCGAAAAAGAAGTGTTAACTGGAACTCAAAAGCTGAATGAATACATCATGACTTCTTTGCGTACAATGGAAGGTTTAAATACTGCCATTGCTGGTAAAGAATTGATAGGGAAAAGTAAAAAATTTATTGAGGCCGGACTAATGAAGCTGGAAAACAATTCGCTTATCCTGACAAGAGAGGGAAAACTATTAGCTGATGGGATTGCGGCTGAATTATTCTCTTAAGCCTTACTTATCCATTGAATAATAATATTCAATGCACAACCTACTGCTACTACTGATGTAAGGATAAAACTGAACCACTTAATAGGATGAGGTTTTGTACTGCCTTCCTTTTTGCCGTCTTCCCATTTCTTAAACTCCAGAACATTCATAACAATAAGGATTACGGAGGCAATTAAGAAAAGCACCTGGAAAAACTGAATCATTGGGCAACTAATTTATTACCCGTGAAGTTAAAGTTTTTGATGAAAATGCTTCCAGTAATCATATAACTGTTTTCCTGCCAGGCAGAGCACCATTATTAAAATGGCTGCCGGTACAAATCCGTGGTATGAGAGGGGCATAAAAAAAAGTTTAGGGTTTGGAGTTTATAGTTTGTGGTTCTCTAAGAATGAAAAACCCTCCTGTTTGTCCCACTTACTATTTTTACTTACTTCTCAGACCAACACCTGTTCTATTCGTTTAAAAGCTTCAGAAGGCTTTGAGCCCTCCCAGAGTATTTTGTAGACCGCATCGGCTATCGGTATAGCTGCATCCACCGACTTATTTATATTATGTATACATTTTGCCGCATTATAGCCTTCGGCCACCATGTTCATTTCGCTTTTTATGGTTGCAACTGACCGGCCTTCGCCTATCATTTTACCAAAACTCCGGTTGCGGCTATGCAGTGAATAGCAGGTTACCAGCAGATCGCCAAGATACACGGAAGCTGCATAATTAGTGGTTTTACGATGGGTAATGGGGTCTTCGCCATCATGCTCCCCAACTGTAATATGTTCGACACCAAATTTTTTAAGGAACCCGGCCATTTCATCGGCTGCATTAGCGATATAAACACTCAAAAAGTTGTCGCCATAACCAAGACCATGTGCCACACCTGCACCAAGTGCATAAATATTCTTTAATACTGCGGCATACTGAACCCCCAGTATATCATGGTTAACGATAGTGCTGATATAATCAGTACTAAAATGGGAAGCTATTTCTGAGGCAGTAGTTATATCTGTGCCTGAAAAAGTGAGGTAAGACAATTTTTCTTCGGCCACTTCCTCTGCATGACAAGGACCCAACACAGCAAAATAATCTTCCAGTGGAATATTGAATTGCTTTTCCAACCAATAGTTCAACAAAATATTTTTCTCCGGCAGCAATCCCTTGATAGCAGAAACAATTTTTTTCCCTGCCCAATCTTCCGGCTTAAGTTTTTCTAAACTCTCTTCCGCATAAGCTGAAGGAATAGCAATTACCAACACATCTGATTTTGCCACCACTTCTTTTATATTTGTTGACATGGAAAGCAGCGAGGTATCAAACTTTGCCAAACTCAGGTAACCCGGATTATTTCCTTTATGCTGAATATGTTTAATCGTATCAGCATTTCTTATCCACCAGTTAATAGAATGCTTCTTATCGGTAAGAATTTTTGCCAACGCTGTTGCCCAACTACCACTGCCGATGATGCCGAAGTTCATTAGTTACGAGTTTTGAGTTACGAGTTCGAGACTTGAAGTTGAAAATTCTTTAAAGAAACTGGAATTGTAGTGTCTCGCAACTCGTAACTCACTACTCGCAGTTTCTCTCTTACTTTTCAAACAATTTATCTTTGGGTACTACTTTCACCTTCATACCATCTTTCAGGTTTTTACTCAGGGCTGTATAAGGGCCAATAACCACTTCCTCTCCTTCATTTAAACCACTCAGCACTTCGATGTAAGTAATATCCTGTATCCCGGACTTTACCACTACTTTTTTTACAGTTCCGTCTTTTTGCATTACAAACACCACTTCTTCCAGTTCATCATCGTTTGAGGTAGCTGATGCTGCATCCTCATCTTTTATTACCTTATCTTCCTTTCGTTTTTCTTCCATGCTTTTATCACTGCCTTTTACCCTTGCATTTATTGCAGCAATAGGAACACTCAGCACATTCTCCACTTTCTTTGTTCTTATTTCGGCACTGGCATTCATACCAGGACGAAAAGGAAAAGCTTTACCCGCCAGATCTTTGTAAGATGCTGAATCTAATCTTATTCTTACTTCATAATTGGTTACATCGTTTGACGTATTAAAAGATGCACCGGAAGATTTTGTACTGTTGGCAATTTTTGTAACGGCTCCTTTAAATTTCCTATTGTTATAAGCATCTACTGTTACATCAGCAGAATCTCCCACATTGATTTTTACAATATCATTTTCTCCCACATCCACTCTTACTTCCAGCAGCGACATATCTGCCACCAGCATCATTTCTGTTCCTACACTAAAATTATTACCGGTTACACTTTCCCCTTTTTTTACTTTTAATGCCAGCACTACCCCGTCAATCGGTGCTTCTATAGCCCTGCCGTTACTGATGCGGGCCAGCACCTGTCCTTTTTTCACATTATCCCCTTCCGCAACTTTTAACTCTGTTACTTGGCCAGAAAAATCAGGGCTGACCTTCACTTCAGTTTCGGGATAAATTTTTCCACTGGTAGAAACTGACTCAATAATAGTTCTTTTAGCAGCTTTTTCGGTTGCCACTTTTTCGATCTTGGTGCCGCCTCCTTTCATTCTGAGAACGATAAACACAACGGCCAGAATGGCTATAATCAATAATGTCCACTTCAATAACTTGTTCATAATAAATGAAAGTTTAAACTGCTTGCAGGGGGCAAAAATAAATGAATTGCGGTTGCCTGTTAGTAATAAAAAGGCTTAAAAAAATAATGTCAGAAATAATAAAAAATTATGACCATATCTGGCTAAAATCAATACTGGCATAACAGCTATCCAACGTAAAATCATGCTTAATCCCTTTTCCTCTTAATATCATCTTATATTGCCCGTCAAAAAGTTCATATATTTCTACATCCTCCAGGTCGGGGTCAATTATAAGATAGTAAGGGATGCCTTTTGATTGATAAATCGGAAACTTGGTAAACCGATCTTTCGCAGCAGTTGATGGTGATAAAATTTCTGCTACCAAAGACGGTGGGAAGTCCAAATATTTTTTAGAAATATCCCCACAAACCACCAGCATATCTGGCTGAAAAATGGTATCATCTTCTACCAGGTAATCAATAGGCTGATAAACTTTACACCGGTTACATCTCTTTAATTCTTGCCTGAATTCCGAGATCAGGTTAGCTGCAACTACCTGATGCTTTGGCACAGGGGCAGGGCTCATCGCATAGGGAATGCCATCAATGACTTCCCACTTGCCTTCCCACTGTACATAATCAGCATACGTATAATGTGGTAATATTTTTACTGCACTTCCCATGAGAATTTCAAAGTTACTAAAAAATAGATTTGTTGTTATATAAGTGCCAATGCCTGTTCCAGGTCTTTTATTAAATACTGTGGCTCCTCCAAACCCACATACATTCTTACGTAACGGTGTTCCTTATTGTTTGGGTTAAAATCACCCGGCTTCAGTACGGCACACTTTGGAATAACAAGGCTTTCATGGCCACCCCAACTTACGGCCATCATAATATGTTTCAATGATTCGCAGAACCTGACAATCGAATCCATTGCATCGGTTTTTAACACAAAAGTGAAAAGGCCACAGGCTCCTTTCATCTGTTCCTTTGCTAACTGGTACTGCGAAAAACTTTCATCGAAAGGAAAAAGTATGGATTCTACTTTAGGATGCTGTTTTATGTAAGCAACCACTTTGGCGGTTGATTTTGTAATCCTTTCAATCCTTGCCGGCAATGTTCTTAACCCTCTGATTAATAACCAGGCATTGAAAGGTTGGATACCACTTCCAATATTCAGGTATTCGCTGTCAAATATTTTTTTCATCATCGCATGGTTACCACTTAGTACGCCACCCAATGTATCACTATGTCCGCCGATATATTTAGTGGCTGTCTGCATCGCCAAATCAATTCCCATTTCAATTGGTTTTTGATAGAGTGGTGTGCAATAACTATTATCAATTAATGTGATGATGCCCTTTGATTTAGCAAAATTGGCAATTTCTTTAATGGGTTGCAAAGCAAAATCCCAACTGTTAGGCGATTCGAGGTAATAAAAAGTAGTGTTGGGCAGCGTTGCTTCTTTCCAATTTTCAATGCTGGTTCCATCAATATAAGTAGCAGTAACGCCAAAGCGGGGCAATATAACATCCAGCATTCTTTGTACCCATGTGTAGGGAGCTTTTACTGAAACAATATGATCTCCGGATTTTACATTGGCGAAAATACCAGCGAAGATGGCGGCTGCACCATTATTAAATACCAGGCAATCTTCAGCCCCATCCAATGCGGCCAGTTTTTTGCGAAGAATATCAACCGTTGGATTTAATCCCCGGCTATAGAGATACCCCCCCGTCCGATAGCAATCGGACTCATCTTCAAAAGCTTTGCTTAAATCAGCAACCTTCTTAAAAGCAAAATTGCTGGTCTGCATAATGGGCGGTGCCACTGCGTTGAAATAATTCTCCCTGTCTTCGCCCAGTTCATTGATGATTTGAGAAATATCCATTATGATTTTTTCTTAAAATAAAACAAGTAGTAGAGTACCAGAAAGAATGCCAGCAGGCCGGTTCCAATCAAAGCGGCATTTATATCTTTAATAACCACACCAACTGCTATCATAAAATAACTGAACACAAAAAAACCTGTCAGTACCGGGGTAAATTTATTCCATGCGCCGGTTATCATCGCCTCGTTCTGCTTTCTTTTTCTCAATACAAATAAAGTAGCGGCTGATGTACTCATACCAATGCTATCAAGAAACATGGTAAAGTTTAAAATATTGTCAACTCCTTTGCCAAAAAAAGTAACAATGATGGTGATGAGTGAAAAGGTAGCCAGTCCTGCTACTAATGCTTCAGTTTTAGGATGCCGATAGGAAAATATTTTGGGGAACACTTTGTCCTCACTCATAGCAAACATTACCCTTGGATTACTCATCAGCAGGATATTTACGTAAGCCAGTACTGAAAGAAACATTAACGCATCAAACACTTTGCCACCTGCTTTTCCAAACCATGCTTCGCAAAGCAAGGCTCCGATAGCAGAAGCATTTTTCATTTTATCATACCCTATTACCTGAGTGTAAGCAACATTGATAAGCAGGTATAATGAAATAACAATAATAATACCGATGATAATTCCTTTGGGAATGCTTCGGGTGTCTTTTACTTCGCCGCCAAAATTGATGGTTTGCTGATAACCTCCATAAGCAAAGCAGACCGGAATCAATGAAATAATAAACAAGGAGAAAGCATTTTTATCTGCCAATGTAAATAAAGGCGAGCCTTGCTCATATCCATGCGGTTCTATCACCACTCCTTTAAAAATACTGGCAATAAGTAATACCACTAACCCTACTTTGATAATGATAAGTACATTCTGTGTACGGCTGCTGGTTTTTAGTCCAAATAAATTAACAATAAAAAACATGGCTACCGCCACTATCGCAACTACCGTGTTGAACACAACACCGCTTGGTTTTCCATACAATAAATCACTTACATAATCAGCGCCTATTAATGCCACTACTGCTAATGAAGCAGCGTTACTTATAAGGATGATTGCATTGACAGAAAATCCGACTGATGGATGATAGCATTGTGCAAACACTTTATAATAACCACCCATTGCAGGTAACCGCTGCCCTATCTCTGCATACGTTAATGCCCCGCATAAAGCAATTAAACCACCAACAACCCATAATAAAAAAAAGATGGAACTGGTACCAGAAGTAGCTGCAACAGAAGCCGGGTTTCTGAAGATACCCATGCCAATTACCAAACTCACCACAATCAGGCTCAGATCAAAAAGGTTCAGTTTATTCTTTCCTGTCATGGCTTGAAGATACAAAGAAAAGGTTCTAACTTTATGACCATTCATTTCCTCATTTCTATGAAAAAAATCTTCTTCTTTTCATTTCTCCTGTTTCTGTTTATTCCCGGTTTTGCACAACAAGAGGAACAGGATACCTCAACAACAATGGATGAAGTAACAATAAGAGCATTTGAACAAAACAGCAACGCATTAAACTCTGTAGCCATAGTTAAAATAATTGATTTCAACAATGGTGACCGGTATAATAAAATATCGTTGGTTAATGGATTTAATACCGTGGCCGGTGTACGAATGGAAGAAAGGTCTCCCGGCAGTTACCGCATCAACATTCGTGGCAGTTCACTTCGTTCACCATTTGGCGTTCGTAATGTAAAAGTTTATTGGAATGATATTCCTGTTACTGACCCCGGAGGCAATACTTATTTCAACCAGTTTGCCTGGAACAATTTTTCTTCTATCGAAATTTTTAAAGGACCCGCAGGCAGTATGTATGGTGCCGGCACTGGCGGTTTGATTTTAATGCAGACACTATCTTCCTGGCAACCGGGGGCAAGTATAGAATATATTACCGGCAGCAACAATGTTCAAAATGTATTTATCTCCGGCCGGTTTGGAAAAAAAGATAATAAGAGCCAAATTTCATTTGCACATAACCAGACCGATGGCTACCGCACACAAAGCAGGATGGGAAGAGATAATTTTTCATGGGTATCAAAAGCAAATATTTCGGAAAAACAACAAATATCATTTTCTCTTTTGTTGTCGAATCTGTATTATCAAACACCTGGTGCATTAACATTGGCAGAGTTTAATAAGAACCCCAAAGCATCAAGACCGGCAGCCGGTGCCTTTCCATCAGCCATCACTGCAAAAGCAGCTATCGAACAAACAAATTTTCTCGCTGGTTTTACTCACTTGTATAAATTCACTCCTGCCTTTACTAACTATACTACTTTTTACGGTGCCTTTACACAACTTAAAAACCCTGCCATCCGTAATTATGAAAAAAGAAGTGAGCCAAGCCTGGGTGGCCGCACTGTTTTTATTTATGAAAAAAAGAAGGAAGCAATAAGCTGGCAATTGACGGCTGGCAGTGAGTTTCAGGATGGTTTTTTTAGTACCTCCGTATTCAAAAATGTAAACGGTGTACCCGACAGCCTGCAAACGGATGATGATATACTGTATAAAGTAAGGAGCTATTTTCTACAAGGTAATCTGGAGTGGAATGAAAAATGGTTTATCAATACCGGTCTTAGTGTGAACAGAACAAAAGTGAATTTTACCCGGCTTAACCGTTTTCCTATTGTATCACAAATACGGAACTATAGTAACGAACTGGCACCAAGAATTTCTTTAAAGAAAGTTTTTGACAAAGACTTTTCATTAAGGGCAACTGTATCAAGAGGTTTCTCCCCACCTACTATTGCGGAGTTACTTCCTTCAACCGGAGTTATCAGTACTGATCTCGAAGCTGAATACGGATGGAATTATGAAACAACTATAAGTTATAATATTACGAAAGGACAACACAGGATTCAGCTTGAAGCCACAGGATTCTATTTTAAACTAAATAATGCCCTGGTACAACGCCGTGATATTTCCGGTGCAGATTTTTTTGTGAATGCCGGTGATGTAAAACAAAAAGGAATAGAACTTCATACAGATTATATGTACAGAGCTTCTGCACTTAGCTTTATTGAAAATTTCAATATACGTATAGATTACACCTATAATCATTTTCGCTATGGCAGCTTTATTAAAGGTACTGATGATTTTTCAGGCAAGACAGTTCCTTCTGTTCCTGCCAATACATTTTCTGCTTTAGGAGATATTAATTTAAAGAAAGGCTTTTACTCAAACATTACTTATTATGCTGCTTCAAATATTTTTCTGAATGATGCCAACACGGCTACTGCAGAACCGTATGATCTGCTCGGCTGGCGATTAGGCTGGAGAAAAACAATTAAGCAAAAAAACAAACTGAATTTTTATGCCGGAGCAGACAACCTGTTAGATGAAACGTACAGCCTGGGCAATGATATTAATGCAGCAGCTAACCGTTTTTACAATGCAGCCCCAAAAAGAAATTATTACATTGGTTTTTCCTTTCAATGGATAAAAGTTGCAAAAAATTAACCCGTTTAATACTTTAGCGCCGGACAGCTTAAAGTATTCGTATTACCTAATCTGTATATAGCACCGACAGTTATCAATTGATAATGGTCATTTATTGCCGGATTAGCTGCCTGACTAAAACCATCCAGGTAATCGGTAAAGGTTAATCGGTAAGAAGATTCAGCAGTAAGTGCAATTGTTGGAGAAAGGCTATATCTGATACCAACACCAAACGGGATAACCGGCATTATTCCGGGTACTGAATGCGCTGCATCAATTGCTATTCTGGCCGAAATGTCTGAACCATCACCAAAAAAAGCAGCATCGTAATTGCTCCAGTCTCTTTTTATTTTCAGTAATGAGATGCCTGCCCCGCCAAAGATGTAGGGTGATAATCCTTTCTCAGCATAATTCTTACCTAACAGGTTATAAACAAGCATCGGTGCTAATTCCAATACTGGGGTACTAAAATTAAAGTTCCGGTGTTTCCTGTAGTCAGGAGAATCAAACTTTGATTCATCTCCTTTAAGGCCACCAATGGCAACGTTTAGTCTTACCATGAACAATCGGTTTATTATTCGGCTACCTGACAAGTTGATGCCGAATTGCATTGTTTTATAAGAGCCAAATCTTGAAGGAGCTAAATCTCCCTGGTAAATAAAACTGTTTAACCCTGCGCCCAGTTCATATTTAATAAAGTTTGATTGAGCAGATAAATCATTTGTATATAAGCTGAAAAGGGCTATTAATATAAATACGGCCGGTTGGTTCTTTTGCATAATACTATTTTAAACAGAAAATGTATGTCACAATTTTCTGCATGGTTAATAAATACAGCAGTTCTGGCAGGAAATAAATAAGAGAATACGGGTGAAAAAGATAGTAGTAACTTCCTAACGTAAAAAAATACGTCGGTGTATATCCATCGTTGTTAAAAAGGCAGGAAATTTTTTAGAATTGTTTCATGCAGGTAATGTCATTTTACAGACTTGTAAACAAGAGCAAAGTTTATTCCAAGTTTAAAAAAAATTTAAAAGGGCCAAAAAAAAGAATTGAAACAATAACACTATTAATAACTCTTCTTGTAAAGAAAATTTCTCCCCCTACATTTGCTGTGATTTGGTTTTCCCGCCTCAAGCGGGAGATTAAAAGGGAAGTTCGGTGTAAGACCGGCGCTATCCCCGTAGCTGTAAATGACGCCCTAATCCGCCGCAGGCGGACTTTAGGGAATTTCTCAAACTACAAACCACTGTTTCAAATCGAAGCGGGAAGGGAATTGAGAGAGTCACAAGCCAGAAGACCTGCCATATCAAATAAACAAGATTCAGCTTTCGGGTGAAAGGCATGAGATTTAAAAGTCGCAGGACGTTTATATTTCTATCTCTTATTTTCCGGAAGCAGTCACACAAAAAATTCATTAAAAAATGAAGAAACAATTTTTTGTGCTGGCTGCTGTCATTATCAGCAACCAGCTACAGGCACAACAAGACACAACCGTTCTAGACGAAGCAGTAGTAACTGCCAACAAGTTTGAACAGAAACAAAGTCAGACCGGCAAAGTAGTAACTGTTATTACAAAAGAACAATTGGGAAAAAGCGGCGGTAAAACGGTAGCACAGATTTTAAATGAGCAGGCTGGTATTGTTATCAATGGAGCCTACAATGTCCAGGGCAGTGTCCAAACAATTTTTATGAGAGGTGCTTCATCAGGAAGAACATTAATATTGTTGGATGGTATCCCAGTTAACGACCCTTCCATGATTAACAATGAATTTGACCTGAACCTTTTTTCAATCAATGATGTGGAAAGAATAGAAATATGCAAAGGTGCCCAGTCCACTTTATATGGCAGCGATGCGATTGCCGGAGCTATTAACATCATCACTGTTAAAAAAGATGTGAGCAAGCCGTTTAATGTAAAAGTGACAACAGGTTTAGGCAATATGAACACTGTACGGAATAATATTCAACTGTACGGCAAGGCCGGCAAACTTAGTTACATTACCCGGTTTGCGAAATTGCGGACCAATGGTTTCTCCGCTGCTTATGACAGCACCGGTGTAAAAGACTTTGACAACGACGGTTATGATGGCAATGTGATTAATGCGGGATTGCAATACCAGGTTATTCCTTCACTGCTGGTAAAAACATTTATTCTGTACAGTCAATACAAAGCAGACATAGATGCAGGTATTTTTGCTGATGAAAAAGATTACAGGATAAACAACAATAACCTGTCATCAGGTGTTGGAATGAATTTTAAGAAAGGTATTGTAAATATTACAGGAAACTATCAGTATGGCGAACTGAACAGAACCTATAAGAATGACAGCTTATTTATTCGTCCGTTCGGAACCAGGTTTGAAAGTAATAAATATGGTGGTCGTACACAATATGCAGAGCTATATGGAAATATTACGGCAGCCAAATGGCTTACTGTGCTTGCAGGATTTGATTACCGCTGGGCAACTATGCACCAGCAGTATTTTTCATTAAGCAGTTTTGGCCCTTACAACAGCAGCTTTGATGACACCTCACTTCATCAGACATCTTTTTACGGTTCACTACTTTTTAATGCACTGAATAAAAAACTGAATGTTGAAATTGGCGCAAGAACAAACAAGCATTCCCGCTATGGTAGTAACAGCACTTATACTTTTAATCCATCTTACAATATCAACAAAGAATGGAGAGTGTTTGGTAGCATCGCTTCAGGGTTTAAAGCCCCTTCTATTTTCCAGGTGTTTGATGTATTCAGCGGCAATCCTGATTTAAAGCCAGAAGAATCTACCAATTATGAAATTGGGGTTCAACAGTTGCAGAAGAAAATCAACAGCCGTGTAGTGTATTTTCACAGAGATATTAAAAATGGTATTGACTATAATTATTCCACGTTCCAGTATTTCAACTTTGTAAAACAAACAGTAAATGGTTTGGAACTGGAGCTTTCTGCCAAGCCAACACAAAAGCTAAATATAGCTGCTAATTACACATTAATCACCGGTGATGAACAAACACAAAGCCGAAAAAGCTTTAACGACACTTCGTATAACCATTTATTGCGCAGACCCAAACATACAATCAATCTGAATGTTGGCTACCAGTTCTGCAAAGGTTTATTTGCCAGCTTTAGTGCAAAATCAATAAGCAGCCGCTATGATGTGGGTGGATATAAAAAAGAAGATGTACTGCTTGATAATTATTTGCTGCTGAATGCTTATGCTGAGTACAAGTGGAAAAATAATTTGAAATTCTTTGCTGATATACAAAATGTAACAAAGAAACAATTCTTTGACATCAGGGGCTACAATACTATTCCTTGTATGATTAATGGTGGTATTACCTTCGAATTATAAAACTTTTCCGGATGTGCCAGCATGAAACAAAAAACTGTCCAAGATGTAAGACTGCATTTGAATGCAAACCGGGCAACATTACCCAATGCCAATGCTATGGAATAGAATTGACAGCAGAGCTGAAAGCTTATATTGAGCAACGGTATACTGATTGTCTCTGCAAAAACTGTCTTCAATATTTGCAACAGAAATTAAACCTGTTTAAAGAAAAATATCTTTTCTGATAAATTAAAAGCCCCGTTCAGAACAGGACGGGGCTTTTAGTTTATAACGACTTCCGCAAATACTACCTTTGCCAAAACCATTGCCATGAACCTTGACCCCAAAGAATTACTCACTGTATCTTTTACCCTTTTTGCGGTAATTGATATTGTAGGCTCGGTACCTATACTTATTTCGTTGAAAGAAAAAATGGGTGGCATCCGGGAATTAAGGGCCACACTTATTTCGGGAGGTTTGATGATATTGTTCCTTTTTCTTGGCGAAGCTTTTTTGAAATTGCTCGGACTGGATATTGGTTCATTTGCAGTCGGTGGTTCTATTGTAATTTTTATTCTTGGCCTGGAAATGGTGTTAGGCCTGGAATTTTTTAAAAGCGAATCGAATGTAAAAGCGGCTACCGTTGTCCCGATAGCATTTCCGTTAATAGCCGGATCGGGAACATTAACAACTCTTATGTCATTAAAAGCAAATTATGGGGAAACAACTTTACTGATAGCCATCCTTGTTAATCTTATTATTGTATTTGCCGTTTTAAAATCCTTAGGAGCTATAGCCCGGCTGTTAGGCCCTGCAGGACTGATAGCGGTAAGAAAATTTTTTGGCGTAATATTGCTCGCCATTGCGGTAAAAATATTTGCCACCAATGCGCCGGGATTGATAAAATAACCTCACCCCAACCCTCTCCATAAATGCAGAGGGAGAACTGGCCTCGTTGTACAATGGATAGTATAAGAGTTTCCGAAGCTCCAGATCCAGGTTCGATTCCTGGCGAGGCCACCAAAAGCCATCTTTTTAAAAAAGGATGGCTTTTCTTTTTATCCCGAAATATTTCTACCTTCCTTGTTACAATAAAACATTCTGCTATGGCAAATCAATCACACAAACCTTCGGCATTTTTAACCATTCCCTGGGGGTTACTCTCTATTGTATTGGTACTGGCTTTAAACATAACCCTGAATGGTGTATGGTTTCAAAAGAACTGGAGCTGGATAGCTTTGGTATTAATTATACCGGCAGCCATCCTCGAAAATTTTAAAGTGGGATACTCCACCATGCGGATCATGTTTATGAAAGTAGTTTACTCACTTATCTCGTTTCTGTTAGTAGGAATGGCGTTTGGTTCAGCATTATCAGGATGGCATATCGCTAAGTTTCAAAAAGTTGCAGAACCTGTTAAAACTATCAGTCTGCCCTGGTATGTAATGCTGGCATTGGGTGTATTGCTGATGATACAGGTAGCACAACTTTTTAGTATGCTAAAAGCCGTAAAGAGAGAATTTATGCAGATGGATCCGGACAATTAATTGCTTCTAACCCTGCCTATCCACTGGCAAGCCCGAAAGGGAATTAAAATCAAAGTTGCTTGAATGCGGCTTTTAGAAAAGGCCAGGTTGGCAATGAAGAAATAATTTTCAACTCATCCCCAAAAGAACTTTCATTGTCTAAAAACCTCAGCACCTGCTGGGGTTTATTTTTTTTAAACAACCGGGTAAATATTTTATCTCCGGGTAATTTATTATGTTTTAATATATGCAGCAATGTGCTGTCATAAAATTTAAACCTTGGCGGCCCGCCCGGTAATGCAATAAACGGGTTGCCCCTTTTTATAAGGTTCTCTACTATACGGGCAGAATGTTTTTGAATAAACCGAAATGTGTAACCACTGGAGGCTTTGGTTTGGCCACCGGCTGTGCCAATATTAACAATGCGGCCATCAACAGCAGGGAATTTATAATTCGTCATCGGTATTATACCAAACTCCTCTTCTGTTATCTTATACGATTCTATTTTAAGGAAACGTCGGATGTAATCGTTCAACCCTGCGTCATATTGAGATGGCTCTAACAATTTTTCTGTAAACAAAGTGTATTCAACCAAAGCTTTTGTTTCCGAAAAAGGTTTTACATACACAAATGTAGTACCGTGTTGTTGTCCGGTCCTGAAATCCATCAGTGTAGCTTCTGTAGGATTAAAAACGGGTATAGCTGTTTCAATAATCCAGCCTTTGAAATGCTGAAGCAGGTAATAATCATTTTTCTTTAACACCGGTTTTTCTAATAGCAGGCTGCTAAAAACATATTCCGCTGTAATCTTTTCATCGTTTAGATGAATAGCAGCAGTATTATTTTCATTTACTATTGATTTTATATCGCCGTACCTGATTTCAAAATTTGGATGTTGCTGAATAATATTAAAACAATACCTGTAAAAATCAATTCCCCGTATCATCTTGTATTCATACGGCGACAGGTCAAGCAGGTGGGAAAAATTCTCGCTATGAAACCAGGTATGTTTCCATTTTCTGTACACTACGGGTTCAAATATTCCCGGTTCTGTTTCCCAAAAAGACCAGGTACGGTCGTTTTTTTGTTTATGGTCTTTATCAATAATGAGGATGTTCTTGTTGCTCAACTGGCCGGAATGAATCATACGCACAGCAAGACTAAGGCCGGCACAACCAGCACCTGCAATTATATAATCGTATTCCTGTCTCCGCTTATTAGCGGAGAATTTAGATTCAAGCATACATTTCTCTAATAACGATAACTAAAATAAAAGGATGATGGTGAAATTAATAAACTATTGCAATTCTCCTTTAGGAGCCGGGGCTTCCGCTTCGGGAGCATACTCTACTTTTGCACTACCGGCCATTAATTTTTTATCCCGGCGGATTTTATCCCGGTATTTCTTGCTAACAAAAAGGAACCCGAAACTTTCTCCCCGCTGCCTATCCAAATTTTTGTGGTGCATTTTATGTGCCCAGCGAATGGCCCTTACATACGTATTGTTACTTCGGGTAAACCATTTGAAACGCTGATGAATGATAACATCATGCACCATGAAATAAGCAAATCCATACGCCATTACACCAAAACCAATAGCCTGCAACCACCAGATATGGTTATAAGTGCCGAAGTAAATCATCAGGAAACTTGGTATAGCGAATATGAAAGCAAACAAATCATTTTTTTCAAAAACACCCGGTCGTACCTCGTGATGGTCACGGTGCAGGTACCATAAAAAACCATGCATAACAAAACGATGTGTACACCAGGTAATTCCTTCCATGATGATAAATGTGCCCACCAAAACCAGTATATAATAAACGATACTCATTGTTTTGCAAAATTATGCTTTTAGGCTACCCGATAGCTATCGGGTTCATTCTTATAACGTTTACACCACCAGTTTTCAATTTTAGGAAAAGCCAGGTGAAACCAGGGGGTATATTTCTGCGGATTATTTTCAAGGCCTTGCCGGATTTCCTGAACCGCTTTGTAACAATAATCCATTACTTCCTCTTTATTGAAATTCATAACCCCCTCATATTCCCCCACAAAAACATGGTCAAATTCATACTCTGTTAACCCGTTATCAAAATCAGCCTTATAAACAAAATCAAATACTTTCTCTATTGAAGTTTCAAAACCAAGTTCCTCTTGTAACCTTCTTTTTGCAGCCAGCGGGGTTTCTTCGTTTGGCAGTGGATGGCTGCAACAGGCATTTGTCCAAAGTCCGCCACTATGATATTTACTCATTGCCCTTTGCTGCAACAACATTTCTCCCTTTGCATTAAAAATAAAAACACTGAATGCCCTGTGGAGTAATCCTTTTTCGTGGGCTTCCATTTTTTCCATGGTGCCGGTTTGTCTGTCATTGACATCCACCAGTATTACTTGCATCAACTCCATACTATATTAATCGTAATTGATTTTTTACACCTGCCCTGAAGATGATCATTGCCTTGCGGTAGTTGGGAATACGAATTCTCTCTTCCAACACTCTGGCCGGTTCCATCCGCTTTATTTTTTTGAATAAGGATAAATAACATTTGTAGGCAACGTACACACCAAATCTTGCTTTTAACGGAAGATTTTTAATGCCCAGATAAGCCTGCCGGAAGTCATTATGTATATCTTCTTCTATTTGCCTTTTTTCCTGTTCGGTGAAATTATTGAAATCACAACCGGGAAAATATACTCTTGCCAATCCATTGAAGTCAGCTTTTATATCCCGCAGAAAATTTACTTTTTGAAATGCTGCACCCAGCGACCGGGCAGAGCTTTCTAAATTGTCATACAACTCTTTTTTCCCCTCACAAAAAACATACAGGCACATCAATCCTACCACTTCTGCAGAACCATAGATATATTCTTTATATCCCTGGCAATCGTAAGCTTTCTTGTTCAAATCCATTTCCATACTGTGGAAAAAAGCATCAATCAATTTATGGTCAATATTAAATTCATTGACGGTACGTTGAAAACTGTTTAATATCGGATTCAGACTGATACCTCTTTCAATTGCATCATACGTTTCTGTTCTGAACTGTTGTAACAAAAAATCTTTATCATAGTCATGGAAGGTGTCCACTATCTCATCTGCAAAACGGACAAAGCCATAAATATTGAAAACAGGCTGACGCAAATCCTTGTGCAGCATCCTGATAGCCGAAGAAAACGAAGTACTATAGTTCTCCGTTACAATCCTGCTGCAGTTTTGACTGGTCGTATGGAACAGTTGAATCATTCTTTTTCCAAATTAAGGAATTTATCCCAATACTTTAATTACTTGTTTAGCCACCACTTCTCCGCTTATCAGGCTAGGGGGAACACCCGGCCCCGGTACTGTTAACTGACCTGTATAAAACAAATTTTTTACTTTTTTACTTTGACAAGACGGTCTGAAAATAGCTGTTTGCCGCAGCGTATTAGCCAGTCCATACGCATTGCCTTTGAACGAATTGTAATCAGCTACGAAATCGCTTACTGAATAAGTCTTTTTAAACACCACTGAATCAAGGATAGATTCGCCGGTATATTTTTCCATTCGTTTTACTATTTGCTGAAAATATTTTTCTCTTAACTCCTCCGTATCGCCTTCTAACCCTGACGCTACTGGAATAAGGAAAACGATATTCTCACATCCCACAGGAGCTACTGTATCATCGGTAAGAGAACAAACACTTACATAAAACAAAGGGGCAGCAGGCCACTTTTGATCTTTATAAATTTCTCTGCCATGCTGTTCAAAAGGTACATCAAAAAAAAGAGAATGATGAACCGGTTGCTTTAATTTTTTATTCAACCCCACATAATACATCAAACAGGAGGGTGCCATCACCCTTTTTTCCCAATAAGCATCGGAATAACTCCGGTATTCTGCTGATAATAGTTTTGTTTCGGTAAAATGATAATCAGCACCGCTTATAACAGCATCTGCCCGGTAAATAGTTTTATCGGTAGATACAGTTTGTGCGACACCCTTTTTAATAAGTATTTCTTTTACTTCCTCTTCAAAATGAAATGTAACACCCAGCTCCACTGCCAGTTTATACATACCATCTACTGCAGCGTAAAAACCTCCCTGCGGATACCAGGTACCGCCTTTTATATCTGCATAGTTCATCAGACTGTATAAGGCAGGTGTATCATCCGGTAATGCGCCAAGAAATAATACCGGGAACTCCATCATCTGCCGCAGTTTGGGATGCTGAAAGTATTGCGCAATATGTTTTTTAATGGAAGAAAAAACCTGTAGTTTAAAAACGCCACTCACTGTTTTCCAATCCATGAACTCCAGTAAGGAACGGCTTGGTTTATACACCAGATTATTTACACCAACTTCATACTTATAAGCAGCTCCTTTTAAATATTTTTCTAATTTTTCTGCACTTCCTGGTTCCAAAGATTCAAAAACTTTTTTCAATTCTTCAAAATCGGCAGGGATATCGGTGTAGCCATCATTCCAGTAAATACGATAAGAAGGATCGAGGCGATGAAGCGAATAATAATCAGCTACTTTTTTACCAAATTGTGCAAAGTATCTCTCAAACACATCGGGCATCCAATAGAAGCTGGGACCCATATCGAAAGTAAACCCGTTTTCTTTTAATTGCCTTGCACGGCCACCAGCTGTTTTATTTTTCTCAATGACGGTAACCTCCCATCCCTCTTTAGCCATAAAAGAAGCCGCAGAAAGCCCTGCAAACCCACTACCAATAATAACAACTGATTTTTCGGCCACAGGTAAATTTTTAGAACCGGCTGATCTGCTCTTTCAACAGTTTTCTTGCAAAGTGAATCCTGCTTTTGATGGTACCAAGCGGCTCGATTAGTACTTCAGCTATTTCATTATACTTATAGCCATCAAAATACAATAAAAAAGGTGTTTTAAATATTTCAGGCAGCTGCTGAATGGCTTTATTTATTTCTTTTATCCGCAAATCACTCTCCGCTGCATTGTTTACAATAACCTGTTTCTGATTTAGCAGGTAGTCATTGGGTGTATTATCGAAAATGGTTTTTTGTTTAGCTTTTCTACGATAATTATTGATAAATATGTTTCGCATGATGGTAAACAACCAAGCCTTAATATTTGTACCCTCATTATACTTTTCCTGATTAGCCAAAGCCTTGTAAAGAGTATCCTGGTAAAGGTCATTAGCCGCTTCGGTGTCTCTTGTAAGGTTGATGGCAAAAGGCTTGAGGAAATCCGCATTGGTAAGCAAGATTTCGGTAAATTTTGGATTTGACATATATCTTGTTTAATTATTGAACCACAAAGTTAAACAATAATTTAAACTCGCAAAATAAACTTTCAATTTTTGTTGTGAAAAATTAAACAGGTCTTAAAGTGCTGATAAATAATCCATTACTTCAGGTAAGGATTTCTTAAACTGAACAGAGGGTGGAATTTTTTTCTTGTATTGATGCGTCAATGGCCCTGAAATTACAGTATTGACACCCGTAAATTTTTGTTCAACATTATTGAGGAATTTCTCAAAATTGAAATTAGCCGCAGTCGCCGTTAAATGGGTAAAAACAATATCCGGCTTTTTAAGGTTGATAACATGCTCCACATCCTTTACCGGAACATTAGCTCCGAGGTATATCGCTTTAGCACCTCTGCTTTTGAGAATATAATACATGAATAATAAACCCAGTTCATGGTGTTCTCCTTCTGGCAAAAACAAAAGAAAAGTTTTCTCCAGCTTAATATGTGAGATAGTAGTTTCAATACCAACAATAAGTTTCTGCCGGATAATATTGGTAACAAGATGCTCCTGTGCAGGATTAATATGCCCGGTTTGCCAGAGAATACCAATTTTCTCCATGAAAGGAAAAATAATTTGTATAACAGTTCTTTCTATTCCTTTAGCAATGATATAATTGGTTAGAATTTTTTCAAACCTTTCAATCTCAAGGTCAATCATTTCCTGCACCAGGTCATTAATAATTCGCTCCTGTATAGCCCGGGTATCTCCCAATGATAAAATCTTTTCCCTGATTTCCATTGGCTGCATGCGGTCAATATGCGAAATCTTAAATCCATACTTATTCAGCAAGGCAATATTGAGTACTGTTTTTAATTCATCGTTGCTGTAATAACGGATATTGGTAGTGGTGCGGTGCGGCTTCAAAAAATTATACCGCTGTTCCCAGATACGTATAGTATGGGCTTTTATACCGGAGAGATTTTCAAGGTCTTTTATAGTGAAAGCATTCATAATAGGATAATTACAACCCTGCATAAAAAAAGTTCAACCTGTAGGGTTAAACTCTTCAACAAAGCGAAAATTAAAGCTATCAATTAAAGTTCCATGTTCTTGATTTTGCCGCTATCAATCAATTTCATCATCGGGGCAATGATAGCAGGATTCTGCAATCCATCCAAGTGACGGAACCCATGCAAGTCGGTGCCAATCAAATCATAATACCCTTTTTTGATGAGGTGTTCGGCCAGCACTTGCGGAGATTTGCCATAGTAACCACCTAAAGAAAGCAGGTTTAGCTGGAATAAGCAGCCAATATCTTTCAGCTCTTCGTAAAAATCTTTGTTCTTTTCGAGATAAATATATCGTTCCGGGTGGGCAATTACCGGCTGGTAATTCTGCATCTGCATTTCAAAAAGAATATCTTTTAACGAATGTGATGGATAGGCCAGCGAAAATTCTACCAGCACCATATTACCACTAATAGTAAGCAGTGGAGTGTTGTTCTTTACCAATCCTTCTACATAATCATCTAAAAAGTACTCAGCCGCTGCATTTATTTCAACGTCTAATCCCTCTGCCTTTACAGCTTGTCTAACCAGTTCTAATTTCTCTATAATAATCTCACTGGTGTTTTTATACATATCCCACATGATATGCGGAGTGGTTATGAATTTTGTGTAGCCAAGCTCCATCATTCCTTTTATCAGTTTCAAGGTAGTTTCCATATCAGGCGAGCCATCATCAATACCCGGAAGCAAATGGGAGTGCATATCAGTTTTTAATACACTGAGGTCGGCTTTACCGGAAGCAGGCTTTGATTTGGAAAATAGTTTGAACATGTAGAAATGGTGGCTAAAATTACATATTTACTGACTCGATGGATGCTGCAAAGATTAAAAATTTCGTTTGGGTAAGGAAGGGAAAATTTTATACACCAGCTTACTATTGGGGAAAATGACATACCAGGCTGTCAGGAACAGGATCATGAAATCGGTATAAAAATTCTGATGCTGCTGGTACCAAATTTCCAAAGCCCCTTTATGTGGCGAAATTATTTGTTTGTAACATTCATGCGGTGGCAACTGGCTTTGCGTTATTATTAATTCTTCATCTCTGAAAACAATAGAGCCAATGCCGGTAAGACCCGGATGCACATCATAAACCCTTGCTTGCATATCATCGGAGTATCTGTCAAAACCGGTCTTCATCAATGGACGGGGGCCAACGAAAGACATATCGCCAATCAGGATATTCAACAATTGAGGCAATTCATTGAGTTTGCTCTGACGCAAAAATTTTCCGACGGGTGTTATCCGGGGATCTTTCCGTACCGTTACATCACCCAGTCCCATGTTAGGACTGTTTTTCAACATAGTCGCAAACTTAAAGATGCCAAACATTTTATTCTTATATCCCACCCGTTGCTGTTTGAAAAGAACTTCATGTTCACCAGTTAGCAATAATAAAATTACAATCGGAATAAAGACCGGCAGCAGTATAATAAAAGCTATCAGCGAAAAGATGATGTCGAAAAAACGTTTGATGAACTTGTACATAGAGCCTCCTCCCGACCTCCTCCGTAGAGGAGGCCACCAGGGCACAGCCCCGGCTTATTTAAAATTTTCTAAAAGGTTTTTAATTATCATTCTCTAAAAATCAGCCCATAGCTATTTTAATTTCCCTTACTACTGTTACCAGTTCTTCATCTGTAATATTGGTTGAACTGGGAATGCTGAGACAGGTGCGGTAAATATAATCAGCATTGTCTTTATTCCGGATATATATACAGTCCTTATACATGGGCAATTTATTCATCGGCATCCAGAAACGACGGCTGAGTATATTGTTTGCATTCAAATGATCGAGCAACTGTTGCTGCTTATCCGTTTGAATAGTAACCAGCCAGGCATTTGTTTCTACGTCCGGTAATTCTTGCTGAAAACGGATGTCTGCTACTCCTGTCAGTTCTTTTTTATAAAAGGCCGTACATTCTCTTTTTCTTTTTATAAAAGATGGCAGCAATTCCATTTGCCCCACTCCAATTGCAGCCAGCACATTTACCAACCGATAATTGTATCCCACTTCATCATGATAATACTCGTCGGAACTGGCTTTTGCTGTAGTGGTAATGTGTTTGGCATGCCTGGCTAATGCCTCGTCATCTGTTACAATAACGCCACCACCGCCGGTAGAAATAATTTTATTGCCGTTAAAACTAAAACAAGCCAACGGACTAAACGTACCGGCACTTTTTCCTTTATAAGTAGTGCCTAATGCTTCTGTTGAATCTTCAACAATTGGTAATGGATATTTTTTTACAATGGAAAGAAAACGGTCCATATCACACATATTCCCTAAAATATGCACTGGCATAATTGCTCCGATATAACGACCATCTTTTATATAAATCAACCGGCCATCTTTTTCATCGGTTTCATTTTCCAAAAATTCTTCGAGCAGATCCAAATCCATTTGCCAAAGATTTGGGTCGGCATCTATTAATAATGGTTCGGCTCCCAGATATTTTATAGAGTTGGCAGAAGCAACAAAGGTCAGGTTAGGCAAAATTACATAATCACCTTGCTTAACACCGGACAATAGCAGTGCAATGTGTAAAGCGGCAGTACCATTAACCGCAGCCACTCCATATTTAGCTCCTGCAAAGTCGGCTACCATTTGCTCAAACTTTGTAACATAAGCACCAACGGAAGAAATCCAGCCGGTGTCGAGGCAATCTTTTACATATTTCCATTCGTTGCCAGCAATGTTGGGAACAGATAGTGGTATCATAAGAGTTGTTATAGAATATTTATCAATTACATTTTCTTATCCAGCAGTTTTCCCGTTTCAATATGGGCAAATGTTGGTATATATTTTTCGAGCAATTGTACAATTTCACTCTTTTCTACTGTTGATTTGTTCAGCAGTTGCTCCATTTGCAAGAAAAAACTATCCATGTCATTCAAACGGGCTGCTGCAACAGGGGCCTTTATTACACCCAATGATATAAACCGCTGCATATCCGGCTGCTCTTCATTGGTATAAAATTCTTCATACAGTTTTTCACCTGTCGTATCCGATATAAAACCATAGACCGGGTATTGCGAACTATTCAATCCCATATTGACTGCAAAATCTTTAGCTGCAATTTCAGTATTACATTCCTTTATACTATACCCAATCTCTTTCAAAAACTTATGAGTGATGTCATAAAAATTGGTCAGCATTGACTCACTGAACTTCGGGAAAAATATTTCACCACTGTTGCCCAGCATACAGGTGAGCATACATATATCACCAGACTCCGCAGGAGATACAAAATATCTTGTTACATCTTTGGGTACTGATAAAGGCTGACGGCTCATCACTCTTTTTACAAACCCATCGAGCAAACTACCATTTGAAAATGCAACATTGGCAAACCTTGCTGTAGTGCAGTGCATCCGGGAAGCAAATGTCATGATAAGGTCTTCCATCAGTTTCTTTGTGGCTCCCATTATATTAACAGGGTTTGCAGCCTTGTCGGTAGAAACACAAAAGAACCGGGATGGTTTATCATTCACTGCAAGAGTTAATAACTGGTGGGCATACAATAAATTATTCTGCACCATTGCTTCAATGGAAAAAATATCTTTCTCGCTGCGAACATGTTTATGTGCGGCGAAATTGGCGATGATATCAAAAGGTTTATAAGCCCCGTATATTTTTTTAAAAATGGAACTTCCAAAATTAACCGGGTAGGTAATAAATGTATCAGGTACAAATAAGCCATTGGTACTGCGTACATCTCTTACCAGCTCTGTCAACCCATTTTCATTCGAATCAACCACCACAATGGAAGCTGGTTTAAACGGAAGTATTGATTTGATATAATTAGAACCAATCGTTCCACCGCCACCAATCACCAGCACTTTCTTTCCTTCTATAGCAGCTTGCAGTGCTTCTTTATTTGCTTCAATATCTGCCCGGAAAAAAGATTCCTTTCTTTCCAGCACTTGCTCATGTATAAATTTGTTCAGGTCGAGTATCATCTTCAACGATTTGGCTTTATCTATTGCTCCACTACTATTTCACTGGCTATTTCCTGCTTCAACTGTTCGTAATAGGTAAATATCTTTTCTTCAACCGCCTTTGGAAAGGCCGATTGATTATCTAATTGATTAAAAATAAATTCATCGCCCAACGATGGTTTCAGTTTCTTTTTATGCTTTTTAAATTGTGTAAACCAGATGTCATAATGGTTAAGCAACTGCAATATATCGTTCTGTAATTCATCCGGTATATAAGAATTTTTTTCAATCAATAATTTATATACTTTCCGGTTTGCCCGCCTGATTGCTTCAGCATGAACCAATATTTTATTAGCTGAATATTTGGCATAAGCTGTCCGGGACAATTGCATAAAAAAATAGAGAGGGTGCAGCAGTGTATGGAATTGGTCTTTGGTGTGCATTTTCATTTAATTGACTGTCCGCATATAGCAACCGCTAACTCATTTGAACCACATAGGCACAGAGAAAAATAGTTTTTCACATAGAAGTCGATGTGTCTATGTGATTTCATATCACTCTTTCAGGCTTGCACTTTTTCGGTCACTTTAAATGCCCACACTTCATCGCCATAAGTGGTGGCTTTTATTCTTCGTTGCATTTCCTCGTCTGTCATTCCTTCTCTCAACTCACACAGTTCATCAAGGTCTTTTCTTTTGTAAGGTTTCCTTGTCCAGGTTTCCTTGCTTTCAGGAAAATTATGTCCTTGCAGCAATCCGCTTATCAACTCAAAGAAGAGGTGCAATATTTCAACATAGCTTCTTTGTGTTATTGAATAAACCGTGTCTGTTTTAAAAACAGGAAACCGTCTTATAGCAATCAGTGATCCTGAGTCTACTTTTGATAACATGTGATGACAGGTAATACCAAATTCTTTTTCCCCGTTATAAATGGCAAAGTTGGTGCAGCCAATTCCCGGATACTCCGGCGGGCCCGGATGCAGATTGATAGCGGCGAGGTCAGCGTTTGCCAGCAACCGGTTTGGTATTATCCATTGCGCCAGGTAAGATATTAATAAATCACCTTTCCATTCATATAACTCTTCGGGAAAAGGAGCTGACCTCTTTGAAAAAACAATTATTGGATTTTCAAAATGCAATTGAATAAAATCAGCAGCAACCCTGGCATAAAAATTCTCGGCTTTCCCTATAAAAAGAACTTTCAGTTTACTCTTGTTGTTGCTCATAATCTGTTATTTCACACATCAATATTATACGGCTCTGAGGCGTAGCGAAGTTATTAAGATTTGGCCATACATGAGTAAGCAGCTTGCTATAAACAGAAACGAAAAAACCTGCCAATCTTTGTGCTTCAGCAACAAATCGGGCAGGTTTATAAAAAAGATTGAATTAATTCTTAAGCGGCTACCAGCTTACGGGCAGGCTTCTTTACCAACTGACGGGCCGGGTTACCGATCACCGTAGCATTATCAGGAATATCTTTTACCACCACTGTACCGGCACCAATGATTACATTGTTGCCAATTTTTATTCCCTGGCGAACAACAGAATTGGCTCCGATAAATGTTCCCTTTCCCACTATTACATTACCACATAATACTGCTCCTGGTGCAATATGGCTGAAATCACCAATCACACATTCATGATCTATGCTGGTAGATGTGTTACAAATTACTCCTTGCCCAATTTCCACTAAAGGGTTCAAGGTGGAGTTAGCAGCAATCATAACGCCATCACCCATTTTTACGGATGCTGAAATAACAGCACTTGGATGAATAGCATTAATTGGATTACCGAGGTACTGGCTTAATTGAGTGTGAATTTTTTCCCGGATACCATTGTGACCTATACAGGCAAAAAAATCAAACTTTTTCAGTTTGGTTACTACATCACCTTCTCTTCCGAGATAATCAAGATGGTAAGGGTTAAATTCTTTGGCTTCCTGGTCGCAATAAGCAGTTACGAGGCGACCGGCACTTAGCAAAATGTCAATGATAACATAAGCATGACCGGAATAGCCTACAATTGCCACAGGCTTTTTTAATGTGGATTTCATTCGATTTGGATTTTTGGATTTCGAACTTAAAAATAGAAGTGATTTACCGCCGGTGCAAGGTTTGGCCAGTGGTAAATGAATAAATCGGGTACTTCTACACTTATCGAAAAAGTAAATCTCCGATACCCATATCGAAAAAATGCTTAATTCCTGCCTAAATCGTTTAAAATGAATGGGTTTTATCATGGGGTCCGGGAAAGTAGTTTAGATAAAAATTCTCCTTAAAAAAAACAGCCTGCAAATTTGCAGGCTGTTAATGAATATAATTAAGAGGGATAAAGTTATTTTCTGGCGATGCTTACCATGCCCCCCTGTGTTGGAATGATTTCAAGATTTTTAATATTACAACCTTCATGCAGGCGGCGAACATCGGCTTCATTATAATGATAAACCGGGCAGGTGTAGCGGCGGCGTCGCAATGCCATTCGTATTCCATCCAACGGCCAGGACACCACGAATGCCTTAGCCGAAACCTTATCCATTTTTTTGATTAAGGCATCTGATTCCTTCGTATAATCAAGCACACCAACTGCTACTGAAACATCAAAAGTCTGTCCTCCAAAATCATATGTTAGAAAATCTCCTTCAATAAATTTACTTCGGTCTGCAACACCTTCTTCCCCGGTGTGTTTTCTTGCATATTGGTTCATACTTTCTGCAAAATCGATACCAAGCAAGTGGCTGGCTTCAGAATTTTTGAGCCATGTTACACTGTTTACACCGGGTCCGGAACCAATGTCCAAAACTGTGCATTTACCATATTCTTTAATCACTTTTAAGGCAACTGCCGTTCTTGTATAAACTGCTTTGCGGAAAAGTTTATCAAAAAGCGATGGCTTTTTGTAATAGTTGGCGAAAAGATCACTGCGGACGTCCCAGAATTCTTGGGCTGTGTGTTGTGGTTTTGACATGTTTTGCTTTTTTAAAACAGGTGATGAATTCGTATTGATTTAGTAACGATTTCAGTTTTCCCCGAATTGAGTTTCGGAATAAATTCCACCGCAAATTAATTAAAAAAGTCTTTGTTTTTGAAAAATTCGAATTTTCCGGGTAATTAGTGGAGCAATCAATCCTTTTTGTATCAAACTCGTAAGGGTGCATATACAGCATTACATTTTGCTGCCCGTCATTCATTTTTTTGAACATTCTGTTCAGGAAAAATTTAGGAAAGGCTCTGATGTATCCACCTCCTGCAACAGGAATATCCTTCCCGTTAAACCGCCCGGTTGTAAGTGGCAGTTCCACAATTTCTTTTCCATTTGGTAAAAGATATAAAGCATCTTCCTTTGGAAAGTTGGCGATACCGTATCGTTTCAGCTTAATAGGAAATATGCTGCTATCATACATCAATCCAAGCTCCGCTAAAATCTCCAGTACATATAAGTTACTATCATCCACAGAAAAATAAGGCGCCCTGTATCCATACACTGGTCCGCCGATAATATCTGTGATTAGTTTTTTAGCATCACTCAAATCATTAAATGCCTGTTCCCTGGTAAGAGTCCTCATATTGATATGATGCTGCCCATGCATCCCAATCTCATGTCCTTCGGCTGCAATTTTCTTTACCAGGTCGGCCCGGTGATTAGCTAACATACCGAGTATAAAAAAAGTAGCTTTCTTACCGCTTTCATTCAGCATCTCCAGTATAATATCGGTTTGCCGGTCAATGGTTTTTGGAAGTGACGGCGTTAACACACCGCTTCTGTCCCGTCCGAGCAATTGTCCAAAATCTTCCCAATCTATCGAAAGGGTGAAAGCATGTTGTTTATTTTCCATGGACGACTTCGTCTATTGCCTGTATATATGTTTTTACCACTATTCTTTTATCAAACTCCCGTATCATTTTCTCTCTTCCTTTTTTTCCCATTTCTTCTCTTTCTGCTGCTGAAAGACTCATCATCTTTTTCATTTTTGCTGCCAGGTCTTTTCCATCTTTTACATTGCAAAGGAACCCATTCACCCCATCCTCAACAATATCCCGGCAGCCGGTAACATTGGTAGCAATCAATGGCCGGGCCATGCTGGCAGCTTCGAGCAACACATTACTCATTCCTTCCCGGTATGACGGCATTACCACACAATCTGCATCTGCCATAAATGGTTTTACATCTTTCTGCTTGTCATGATAAACAATCCATTTCTTTTCAATCCATCCGTTTAGTTCTTCTTCCGTAACAGTCAGTGATTTTTTATTACCGCCCCATAGCGGGCCGATAATATGAAATTCAGCATCGAGATAGCTTTCTTTTAGCATAGAAGCGGCTTCTACAAATTCCATTACTCCTTTATCTTTTACTAACCGGCTTATAAAGAGAAAAATAAATTTTCCATCATTACTTCTTGTAAAAGGCATGGGTTGATATTTTTCATAATTTACTCCTGAGCCCGGAACCCTTTTTGCCTGTTCCTTTGTTATATATTTTCTTTCTACAAAACCGTTCAGGTCATCAAAGTTGGGAAAGAAGACAAATTTTGTTTTTTTCAACACCCTTTTATACAACCAACGGGCTACCCTGTATGATACACTGTTGCTGTCAAACAAAGGACCAGTACCGGTAATAGTTGAAATAGTGGGAATTTTTAATCTGCGGGTAACAATGTTTCCATAAATAGCGGGGCGAATGGTGAAAGTGAGACATACTGCCGGTTTCAACTCTTTTAATGCTTTATGCAATTTTGAATTGTATTTGGCTGCGGAAAGCGGATTCAATACACTTTTTCCTACATCTACAAATTTTACAATACCCTCCAAATCACCATTCTCAAAAGAACCATCTACTTCTGTCAATACAGTGATCTCGTAATTCTTTGATAGTTCCATCACCAAATCATGCCGGATGGAATAAACACCAAGTTCATGGTTTTCGATTAAGGCTACTTTCTTTTTTTCTTCACTCATATTATTTCGTATTCCTGAATAACCGGTAATATAAATATTGCCAAATGGTAGGATGATACCATAATTTACCAGATGATGATGGATGTGGTAATGGTTTTAACTGACCAAGCACCGCATCACTAATTGCTTTTTTTACCAATGGCATCCCTTCTCCCAATTGAGAAAAAGGATAAGTTGTAAAATTATCTTTCCGGGTCACTGTTATTTTGTTCTGATATAAAATACCACCGGTATCAATCCCCTTGTCTACCAAATGAATCGTAACACCACAATTTTCAAGGTCATTATTTGCCACTGCCCAATAACCGCCATGTACACCACGGTACTGCGGCGTTATCCCGGCATGCATATTCATAAATACGGCTTTGCACCGTTCCAATAATTTTTTTGAAATGATTCTTGTACCATTTACCAGCACTATATCTGGATTTATTTTTTCCAATAAGGAAATACAGGCTTCGTCATTAACGGTAGCGAAATGAGTAATTTTTTCTGTTGGAAGACCTGACTCGTCAAACGAATATGATTGTTTTATTTCATTTACTCTCTTCTTACCAAAAAGGCTTAAAACCGGAACAATCAATAAAGAGAAAGCTATCTGTCCGCATACACGGAAAAAACCAAGCCGCTTAAATCTTCTTTTAGCCAATGCCATACCCCGCAAAGGATTTTCCGTAATTATCGCTTCAATCGGGTAGTCTTTATTGATATAATTATAAAGAGCTGTGGTGGAATAACATTCGGTGCACAATAAAACGATTTTCTTATTCATGGTAAGCAGCTCTATTGGCCGGATAAAGTCACCTTGTTATATATCTCCGCCATAGAAAGGCTTTGCATGTTATATTTCTTTTCCAGCTTCTGGTAATGTTCCAGCACTTTTTGTAAGATGGCAAAATTCTTTTCCATGTTTTGTCCGAAATTATGCGGATGCCACCACAGGTGGTAAATCTTTTTCTTTTTTGCGGCGGCAGTCATTTCTCTTTTTATCCGCAACACCCTTAATCCTTCTAAAAAAGATAGCTTCCTGCTATAAGGTCGCAGGAAACAACTGGACGGAATATTCATTAAACCATCTTCCATCGTTACTTCTACATAACGGCTCCCATTTACCGGAAGATAGGTGTCGGCCAGTCTGCAAAATCGTTTCCACAATCCTTCTTCTGCTTTTGCTTTTAGCTGATACATCCAGGATGGATAATTGCCCCTGTAGCATTTTATTCCCTGCTTCTTACATTCAAGCAAATGATCTTTCTTAAACTGGTTGGCAGGAAAAACAATGCTGTACAAATTCACATTCTCTTTTTTTGCCACGGCAACGGCTGCACTCAGGTCATGAAAAAAAGCTTCAGGTGTTTGTCCGGGTTCGAGACAGTAATAGTGAGAAAAAGTGTGAGTCGCCATTTCTTGCCCCGGTGTATCAATTATTTCTCTTACCAGGGATGGTGCATAATGATAAGGGTCATCCTGTTCATTATTGCCGGCCTGTTCAGCAACTATGTAATTGGAAACTTCTTTTCGTACATACTGTGGCCTGTGTTCTGGTTTTACATAAGCGAATAACTCTTCTTTGCTTTTGCAAAACAACATGCCGACTGTGGCCCAGGTAGCATGTATATTTTTCTCCCTGAATAATTGTAAACATCGTTTTACAATCCGGGGTACATTCCGCAAATTCTCATTATAGCTTTCAATAGTATGATGGTCGCTAACACCCCAGTGTATTTCAAAATCAAGTGATATAACAAAAGTCCCCGTATTCATTTCCACACTTATTGCTTGTACACTTTTTGATACCACAGCTCCAGGGTAAAAGCCAGCCACAACATTTTAATCCTTTTCTCTGCCGGCACTTTTACTTTATCATTAAAAAGGTCTTCAATAAATTTTTGGCTGATGAATGATTTATAGTAAGCATTACTGCTCATCAGGTAGTCCCCTATTATTGGGCGTAATTGATTATTCACCCATTGTTTTAACGGCGGTTCAAAGCCCCGCTTTGGCTGATTAATCAATAGATCAGGAAGATATTTTTCTGCCAGTTTGCGGAGCAGGTATTTTGTTTGTACACCCCGTATTTTATAATTATCAGGAAGTCCGGGTACGTACTCTAGTATTTTTTTACAAAGCAACGGGCTTCTGCCTTCCAAAGAATTCGCCATCGTGGCTATATCCATTTTTACCAGTAGTATGCCGGTAAGAATATTATCAAAGTCAAGGTTCATGATTTTCTGCAAGCCCGACAAACCGGAATCATTCATGGCATCAAAATCCCTTTTTACCGGCATCAAAAAATCATCATTACCCAATAAATGTTTTTCGTACCCTTCAAAAATATCGATGGTTGAAGTAAGATATATATCAAGGTTATTTTTCCTGGCAATATCTGTAAGGCGATAAATATAGTTGTACTTACTTTTCTTGTTATGCGATGCCGGCATCAGTGAATGGATACCAGCAGCTATTTTTCGGGCCACTTTACCCGATTTGAAAAAATCATACTTTGAAAATGGCACATATCTCCGGTAGCCCCCGAAAATCTCATCACCCCCGTCTCCATTTAAAATAACAGTAAGATGTTCCTTCGCCGCTTTACTTACATAATAACTTGGTATGGCTGAATTGTCAAAAAAAGGTTCCCCATAATTCGTCATTATCTTTTCTACATCATTGATAAGATTATCGTAAGTAATTTTTATTTCGTAATGATTGGTTTTGTGTTTTTCTGCCACCAGCCTGGCCAGTGGTGCTTCATCATACACACCATCAAATGAAACGGTAAATGTTTTAAGTGTGGGGCTATATTCTTTAGCGATAGCTGTTACAATGCCACTGTCAATACCTCCGCTGAGAAAAGAACCTACTTCCAGGTCAGATGATTCAACCCTGTTTCTTACTGCTTCATGGAGTATATCATCCACTTTTGAAAGTGCCGTATTGAAATCATCAGTATTTTTCTGTTGATAGAACGTATGAATATTCCACCATTCTTTCACTTTAACAGATGCATCACTGAGTGAAACATATGCATAAGAACCGGCAGGTATTTCAAACACATGCTGATACACGGTAGCCTCATGATAGAAATAACCCATTCTTACATACTCTTGTATGTTCGTTTCATTGATGGTAAGCGGCAATTGCCTGCGAAGTGCTTTTAATTCGCTGCAGAATACAAAAATGTTGTTGTGAGAAAAATAGTACAGCGGTTTTTTTCCTGCCCTGTCCCTGGCGAGGAAAAGCTGTTGGGAAGAACTATTGTAAATAGCTATCGTAAACATACCATCAAAATCATGCAGGCATGCTGCTCCCAATTTTGCATAGGCATGCAGAATAGTTTCTGTGTCTGAGTTTGTTTTACAATCCAGGTTATGCTTTTTTCTTACTTCCTGGTGATTGTAAATTTCGCCGTTAAAAATAATAGTAAGGTCGTTGTAGTGCATTGGTTGCTTACCGGATGCAATATCAAGGATGGCCAGACGGTGATGATGTAATTGAAGTTTATCCGTTGTAAACGTATCCTGCTCATCCGGTCCCCGGTGCCAGAGGTCTTTGGTGAGTTGAGGAATGTTTAACTTATGATTTATTGAGCCTGCAATACCACACATATCTATGCTTTATAAAAAAGAGAGTCTTTATTTTTTTACTTTACTAAAAAAATATTTTGTAATAATCTTATTTTTTTGGATACCCGGAATTTGGGCCAATAAAATAATAATCATTGCCAGGAAAAAAGGCATCACAGGAATTTTATATCTAACCAATGAGCCAAAATTATTAGTTGTAATAGCTACCAACCCGGATAGGAAAAAAGAATAAACGAACATAAATACCAGGATAGGGGAAGAAAAAATGGAAGAAAAAAATTTTCTAAGCCCCAGCTTAATTATAGCATACATGAACAAACAAAAGATAATGAGTGACTCAAAGGCACTGATAAGCATTATCGGGCTATTTACTTCCCAGATATAAGGCCGGAACAAGGTAGCATTTACGGCCTTTGGAAACATGGAAACTAATGAACCGAGAGAGCCGTCCAAGGTACCAATATTAAAATTTGAACCTCCTGCCTGGTTGTAACCTTCCTGTGAGCTGGTAGCATATTGTGCAATATTTTCAGCTTTATACTTATCCAATTCCAGAAATTCAAGATTGAGCATAAACTGGATGAGATATAAAACACAAGCAGCAATAATTACAAGCAACACTGCAAAAGATAAATACCGGAGCCCCTTATCTTTTATGCTTTTATTTACCTTTAAGAAATACCAGAGTGACAATGCAGGAACAAGCCCCAACAACAGATACGGCTTGGTAAAAAACAGAACAGCTCCCCATATAATCATCGAAGTAATATGTAAAGCCAATGATTTTTTGCCAAAAAAAAGCTGATAAAAACTATACACAAAAAGCCCAAGAGAGCCGACACAAATAGAATCCTTTGTAATAGCCGAGCCCCAATAAACCACTGAGGGGAAAAATAAAAAGCATATCGCCAGTCCTTTTCGTACATGAGGATATATATCGGCAAATACATTAAAACATTTCCAGCCTCCCCAAAATGCAAAAAAACTATAGCACATAGAAAGTGCGGTATAGCTGTTACCAAAAACATAAGAGAATAATACGCCGGAACGTGGAACCATAAAATTACTGGTCTTTACCATGTATCCCAGGTTATCACCCAATTTATCAGAATGAATATATTGAGCTACCGGATTATCGGGAGTTAATTGAATATTGCCATAGATATGCAACAGATTGGCCGGATCGTCATTTATTGCTTTTTTCAGATCAAGCAACGCCACATAATAGCGATTTGTATCACCTCCTCCAAAGTAGTATTGGATAACCAGTCCAAAAATAATAGTGGCTATCATTTTAAAAACCAGCCCATAAATAAAAAAATTACGCATCTCCCGGGATTCTATCTTCCGAACGATGGATCTTCCAAGAATATAAAAGAAAATGAGCACCAGTGGAATCACCAGTAAATCATAATCATGATACATTACTACAAACTCTTCCATACTTCTTTTTTAATCAGGCCTTTTTCCGGCCAATGGCATGCCAATAAGGTATGGCAGTACCAAATACTATATCAGTAAGCCCTCCCTCTTTCATCATTATTTCAATTTCCGCTTTCGAAAAACGTTGTTCTAATGGTGTGCCAAACCTGTCCAATGCATCATTACGGATAATGTAATAAGAAGTACTTTCATATCCGTGAAGCGGTATTTTACTTCTTACCTTTTTTGAAACACCGAAAAAGCGGAGCAACCTGCTGAGTAATACAAATGGCATGTAAAAAAGTATGGCCAATATATCACACACAAATTTTTTAATGCCCGATGGAAACTTCGACACCACCCATCTTATCATATCAGATAATTTGTATAATGCTTTAAACAGGAAACCCCGGTCTTCAAAATTATAATAGAGATAAACAAGGAAATAACCTCCCGGTTTTATCTTTTTTACGCAATCCTTTAATGCTTGCTTAGTATCCGGAATATGATGAAGTACTCCAAGGCTGAAACCAAAGTCAAAATAATTATCATTAAAAGGCAGGTTAGAAATAGATCCTTTAAACAATTCCGCATTGGGTGTTTCCACCAGTACTTCATCTGCTGCAAATATGGCATCGCTTGGATCAATAGCTGCAATTTGCTTTACCCGTGGGGCAATGTATTTAGTCCACCTGCCGCTGCCGCAACCAAAATCTGCAGCAATTGTGTTCTCATTATTTATCATACCATTAGTAACAATATCAAAATAAGAATCCCCTAACCGCTGAAGATCCTTGTTTCCAAATTCATGAAAGGCTTTCCATTCCTGGCCGAATGATTCTACAGTGCTTTTATCTATATTGGAATCATCAATCATAAAACAGGCTATCTCCCTGTTCTTAGTTTTTACAACATTTACCGGGGTCTGATTTGTTACTATTTTATCACTCATAGCACTCTTGTATCTTTTGAAATATTCTTTTTAAAAAAGATCGAAATATTTTTTTGCTATTTTATTAATATCAAAATCAAGTGCCCGGGGTTTTGACAGCTCCCTGTACTTATTTCGCAACACTGAATTTTCTATTATTTTTTGCATCGCCTCTGCCAGGTACTCTTCGTTGCCTACCGGTGTTAAAATACCGTATGCTGCCAGATCAACTCCTTTTTTCATTAATGTATCTGTATCACTCTCCGGCGAAAGTATTTCCCGTGGGCCATAGGGACAATCAGTTGAGATAACCGGAAGACCTGCTTGTAAAGCTTCTATAATAACATTACCCAACCCCTCATAGTCGGATGAAAATACAAAACAGTCTGATTGCAATAAATAGGATTTGATATTGCTTTGAAATCCTTCGAAATTTACCCGATCAGTAATGCTTAATTCTATAGCAAGGTCTTTCAAATCATCTAGTAATAGACCTTTCCCCAGAATAACTAAGTAGCAATTCTTATCAGCAACTTTTGCAAAAGCCTTTAACAATAATGCCTGATTTTTCTGTGGCTCCAGGCGGGCAATATTTATAAAAGTAAATGGCCGGGCTGTAATTACCGGTACATCTAATCCTGAATTGTAAATAGGATTATAAATAACATGGCTCTTTTTAATTCCCAATTTTGCCAAGCTCCTTGCTATGCCTTTTGAGATTACTGTTACCTCATCTGCATACGGATAATATTTTCTTACTAATCTTATCATGTACCAGCCAAACCGGATAGTTTTATAATAAGCTAGTGTGTCTGCTCTTTCACTAATGATAAGTTTTCCTTCCCATCCACTCTTTTTTACCCGGCAAGCTATCAGGTTTGGGCGATTTAATAAGGAAATAACGGTGTCAATTTTATTTTCTTCGAGGTAATTTCTCAATTTTTCTGAAAGCGACTTCATTTTGAAAATACTTGAAAACTTAGATGCCTTTGCACCTTCCAGTTCGAATATTTTAATACTCCCTTCCCCTGGAATTTCATATTCAATATCCTTGTGCAATAATATTAAGTGGAGCTCAAATTTTTCATAGCCTTCTTTTAAAAGATAAGATACAATTCTTTCGGCACCACCACCTCTTAAACTTGTAATAAAAATGGCTACCTTTTTCATTCTATGTGGCAGTAATTTTCTTACCTGTCAGAAAATTCCTGATATACAATTTATCTGTTCCTGATAATAAAATGAATAACAAAGAGCCGACTAGGAAGATAACGGCTCCCAGCTTTATACCACCATCAATATAAATATTAGGGGACAGGCTGAAGGTTGAAAGCAAGAGTCCGCCGCCAAAAAGTAAAATCAGTAGTGTTGCATCTTTTAGAAAATTATACCTGACAGCAACATATTTAGCAGAGAATAATCCAGCCAGCACCACCATTATAATATTGCCCAGCATAAAACCTGCACCTGTGCCATACCCCATGTATTTTTTTACTGTAAGAAAATCTACCAGGAAAACAACAGACAACCCTGCCAATAAGGTATATAAACCAAGATAGCTTTTGCGAGAATGAATAATACCAGCCTGCGCAAAGGAATACATTCCATAAAAGATATAGCCCGTAACAAACAACACCATAAATTGCTGCCCGTCTATATAATCGTATCCTGCCAGTATGTGAATGATTATTTTAGCCAATGCCATAAAGCAAAGACCTGCAAAGCACATCACCATCAGGTAATACGTATGAAAACGGGAAATAATATCCGGCGCATGTGCCTGTCCGAGTATTGATAATAAAAAAGGACCAAATGCAAAATTAAAAGAAGAAACAAGCATGGAAATAATAGCAGATATCCTGAAAGCCTGGGTGTAAATAGCAAAATCTGCATCACTAATTTTTCCTGCAAGCATATACCTGTCAATAGAAGCAATAAAATTATACCCGAATGATAAGACCATAAAAGGCAGTCCATATAAAAGTAACTGCCCAAGCAATTTTTTGTTTATTGAAAAAGTGAAAAGCCCCCGGCAATAAAAAAAACCGATAATTCCTACAGCAAACTGACTGGCCACCATTGCCAGTATCACATTAAAAAGATTAACATGATCGGTAAACTTCATCAGTAAAATACCGGCAAGATAAACAGCCGATTGAAGGATAATCAGCGACAGAAATAATGACCTGCGGAAAGTGTATTTAAACCAGTTTTGAAAATACTGTGCGATAATAACACCGGGTAACCATATCGCCAGCACCCACCAGGAAGATGTATAATCGGGTGATAGTTTTATAGCCGATACAAATGTTCCGGCAAAAAACCACATGCTAAGTGCAAGCATTACAGCTAATCCTATCTCAAAGAAAAAGCCGGTTGAAAAAATTGTTTTCTTTTCTTTTTCAGTTTGCGCATCCTTTACAAACCTGACTACTGCCGAGTCCATACCAAAAGTAACAATAGCTGCCAGTAAAACACCTGTTGGCAGTAAAATATTCCAGTTGGCCACCTCACTTTTTTCCATGCTCTTTACTAAAATAGGCATACTGAAAAATTGAACCAGGCTATAGAGCATATTGCCAAGGCCATAATACAATAAATCTTTAATAAAATGCCGTGGATTACGATGTTCCATTAGCTATCTTGACCGGAGTCGAAAATTTCTGCTGTAGCAACTGACCTAATTCTTTTATAGTTTTATCGACTGCCTGAGATTTATACCATTTATTAGCTCCCTCACCCATTTTTTTTGCTTCGTCAGGGTTATTAAATGCAAAACATAGCTGTGAGAATATTTCGTCTTCGTTAGTTGCACTCAACATTGGGTATAGCACTTCGTTAGGGTAAAGTGAATCAATCCGGTTGTGTAGTATCGCCTTACAGGCAGCCATAGCTTCAAAAACCACTCCATAAGTGAACCAACTATTTCTAAATTCGCCGGCCACTACATCACACATACTCATACCCACCATCAGTTCTTTACGGGCAGACAAGGGAAACCAATGCACATTGTTTTCAATGCCTATTTTTTTACAAAGGTCTTTTGATGCATCATAGTCCCAGCCATACTCAAACGCTACAACTGCCACTTTTTTATCTGTTGTGTCTTTAAATCGCTTAAACGCTTTAAAGAAAACATCATTATCCTTTATAGCAATAGGGTTTTTAGTAGTTTTCCATATTTGTCGGGTATTATGAAAAACGATAAAATCATTTTCGTCCCTTATTTTTTTATATAGGTGATAAGAAGATGAAGCAGCATAATGCCTTGTAATTGATTGAGGATTATAATCGGGTTCATACACTGCGGGGGAGCAGAAATTGTGACGCCTACCTGAAAACTTCAACTTACCAAGCAGCTTATCAAAAACCGGTGAGCTATCACCAATAGTCATGTGTTTTGCTTTTCTGATACCGGCCCTGGTGTGGTAAAGACAATGAAAGTATTGAAGTGTATATAGCGGATTATGGATTCTGAAGAAAGGAGCTTTGTATAAATCCCACCCATACACAAAAAAAAGATCAAGTGTTAAGCCTGCTTTATGCAAGTAAGCTGGTGCAGCACCGCTACCGATGAGAAAGTCATACTTTTCAAACTCAGCTCTTATTTTTTCCCCTGATATAGTCATAAGTTGATAAGGATGTCCCCATTTCCAACTTATGGTATATTCCTTATAACTATCATCATAGCAATCATTTTGAGGAGTAAAATGTGCCGGCTCCCCTTTAAATTGGTATAGGGTAACATCATAACCTGCATCCCGTAAATAACGGGTAAGGCAGAAGTAGCTGTTATTCATGTTTCCTAAAATAGCTATTTTCTTTTTCATTAACGTCTTCTCCGATTTTAGTAAATATGCTTTTCTAAAATATTTTTGTCGGGAAAGTTTACTAATACACCCAATCCTTGCTTTTGATAGACTACCATACTACCAAGGGCCACAGCAGATGCATTGCCGCATTTTACAACATCCCCTATATGCTGAATGGAACCCGCACCACCATGCGCAACTACTGGCAGTGAAGTTGTATCGGTGATTTTTCTTACCAGTTCCACATCAAGTCCCTTCCAGGTTCCTTCCCTGTCGATAGAAGTAAGTAATATTTCTCCTGCCCCGAGGTTTTCAACTTCCTTCACCCAATCAACCGGGTTCTTTTTATAATTCACTGTGCCACTTACCCCAAACACTTCATATTTACCCCAGAAGCTTTTCTTTACATCTACTGCTACTACCACGGCCTGTCTACCATATACCCTTGCAATTTCCGTTATCAATTCAGGATGTGCAAAAGAAGCCGAATTGAGAATAATTTTTTCAAACCCAATTTTAAATACATTTTCTGCCTTCTCAAAACTGTCAATACCACCACCATAACTCAGCGGCATAAAACACTCATTTGAAATCTCCTGTAATATTTTATAGTCCGGTTCTTTCTTTTCTTTGCTGGCTGATATATCAAGAAAACAAAGTTCATCCACTTCCAGTTCATTAAATATCCGGCAGGTATTAATGGGGTCGCCAATATATCCATACTTCCCATATTGGATAGTCTTTACAAGACTTTCATCTTTTAGTAAAAGAACTGGTATTATTCTTGTTCTCAGCAATTATTACGATTTAATATTTAGTAAAGACAATCGTATTGATATCTTCAATTCTATTTTTACCAGGAAATTTCTCATCAATTATTATTATATATAGCATCTTTAAGCAGTTTTTTGCTTACATCCTTTTTCGGTATGATGATATTGCCAGTAATCAAGAAGTAGCAGAAAAAAGAATAAGATATTCCAGTTTTTCTAATATTATCAGATTTTTGCAAAGTTGGTTAACAGTTTCATGCCATACTTATGGCTTTTCTCCGGGTGAAATTGTGCACCGTAGACATTGCCTTTCTGCACTATGGAATGAAAGTCGGAGCCATAAGAGGTTGTTGTCAGCACATTCTTTTCATCATCGCATTTAACAAAGTAACTGTGTACAAAATAAAACCTGGGTTCTTCCGGCAAATCATTTGTGAGTGGCGACTGTCTTTTTGAAAACACATAATTCCAGCCCATGTGGGGGATTTTCAATTTAGAATCTGGGGGAAATTTAAACTTTAAAGTCTTAGCAGGTATCCATCCTAATCCAGGCAGGACTCCTTCCTCGCTGCTATCAGTAAGCAATTGCATACCGAGGCAAATACCGAGTGTCGGTATTTTTTCATGCAATACTTTATTATCAAGTACGGGTCGTAATCCACTCTCGGCAATTTTTTGCATGGCTGCATCAAATGCACCTACACCGGGCAACAACAGTTTAGTTGCTTTGGCAATAACAACTGGGTCGCCGGTTATTTCGCTTGGCACACCAATACGTTTAAACATATTCTGTACCGAGCCGAGATTGCCCATCCCGTAATTAACTATTGTTATCATTATTCTTTGGAGAAGGAAAGCAATACTTAAGGTAAAAACTTTTAGGAACGAGGTTACGCTTATATAAAAAAAAGAAAAGCGGCCGAAGTAATTCAAATCTTTTTTTATAAGTAGGGTACTCGTACCAGTACTTAGGTTTCCTTTTCATCAACGCATCAAACTCTTCATCACTCATACCCATCCTTTTTTTAACGTAACCTAAAAGTTCTGGCTCCAAATAAGGCGGGTGATTATAGTATTCATCAAGTGCTGCTTCCCTTGTAATTTTTCCATTGCGAACAGATGCAGACAAACTGTTGTTCCTGTAGTCAATATTAAATTTCTGTGGGAAATAATAACTATGATTAAATGCCGTCCACCTGTTTTCAAGGTGATGCCCTCCGTAATAAATCCAATTGTATTCTTTTTCAATAAGCTGACGAGCCTCTTCTTTAGAGTACTTGATGTACCAGTAAGGTCTTATTTTTTTTATCCTTTTAACAAGAATCCATTTCATGAAGGACAAAAAACTCATATTGGTAAAGGTCTTCATTGGCAATTTGCCAAATTTTTTGTGAATAGATTTGACATACTTGCCGTCAAAATAATTTTTACCGAGTGGAGTAACCCCTTCTGCAATAAAAGAGTGACCTTCCATTACATATTTTACACCATGCTTTGCACAAGCCCTGTAAAGCAGTTCCGAAGCTCCGATATCAGTAGGAGCATCAATTTCAGGTACATCTGCTTTTAAAAATGAAAGAAAAATGTCATCCATTTCCTTGTTGTCAATAACATGTGTGTACAAATCAACATTTGATTTGGTTAGAACCTTTCTTATGTTTTCGGTGGCTATCCCGGAATTCCAGGTATTATCATAATGTACAGCCAAGGGCCTTAATCCCCAATCCTTTATGGCCTTATACATAAGGTAAGAGGAATCAGTACCGCCGCTTACACCAATAATGCAGTCGTACTTTTTCCCTTTACCGTCCTTTTTTATCTGTTCTACAATTTTTTGAAACGCTGCCTCACCTTCAGGTTGTCCGGTTTTATATTCTTCCTTTAACTGATCTACCATGAGGCAGTAGTTACAAACTCCTTCTTCATTAAAAGAAATGGCCGGCACTGTTTCATCATAGATACAACGGGTACAGATTTTTCTATTACTGTTCATCAGGCTTTTAAATTAAATTTCTTATTATAAAACTATGCAAATTTCACAAGGGCAAACCCTGGATAACGGGCTTTTCTTTTACTGTACAAATTGTACTAAGCGTATAAATCGGCTTCCCTTCTTTTTTATCTATCACTTCCACACTAACCTCAACTGTATCTCCAATAAAAACAGGGTCGGTAAAATTCAATTCCTGTTTCAGGTAAATTGTACCAGGTCCCGGCAGTTTATTAGCAAGGATATTTGATATAAACCCTGATACAAGAATGCCGTGGGCAATCCGTTTACCAAATGGAGTTGTTGCAGCAAATGCATCATCCAGGTGAATCGGGTTCTTATCGCCGGTTATTTCGGCAAAAGTCCTTACAATTTCATCTGTAACTGTAAACTCTTCAGTATGCTTGTCTCCTATATTAATCATTTAATGAGTTTTTAAGGTTTCTTAAAAATTTCTGGTGTGGTATTGCAAAATTACCTGAAACTGTCTGTGCTTCTTCAACCGTTCTAGTTACTACAGCACCGATGGTAATAAATGATTTTGTTTTGAGTACAACGCCTGAACTGATGCTGGCATTGGGACCAATCCAAACATCATCTTCCACGGTTACGCTGCCTGCAATCATACTGGAAGCAGGCAGAAAACAGCGTTTACCGATCTGCACTCCATGTGCTATATGCACAAGATTATCTGTACGGGTAGAGTCTCCAATTGTTGTATCTCTGAAGCTCATTCCTTTTGCCACTGAGTTCAATGCCCCAAGATGAACATTGTCGCTTATGATAACTTTACCAAAATGCAGCACTGCTAATATTCCTTTCTGTGTTCTTTTTTGCTCGAATCCCTCAGAGCCAATAACTGATCCTGCACGGATAATGCAATTCTCCCCTATCTCAACATCAGCAAGTATGGTTACATTGGGTTCGATTATAGTATTGGCACCAATTTTTACATTGTTTAACGCCACGTAAGCCCTGTCATGAATTTTAGCAGAAGAATGTATTTCGCTTTTAAATTCTTTATAATTCTCTTTTCCCGCCTCATTTAATAAATAATAAAAATCGTAGCGGGGATCTTCTGTTTTAATTAGTGCTATGGCAGTATTAGTAATTTTTTGAGCTACTGCTTCTGTAACAAAAAGAGCCGTAATGTTTTCATTCTTTTCAATTTCCCGGAGAAATTTTTCTGTATCACAAAAAGAAAGCGTATCAGGTTGCTGACTATTAGACAAAGCCAAGTAATATTTTGACCCCGGTAAGTTAATTTCTACTTCTGATAATTTATTGATTTTTTCTTTGGATAAATACATACTACTTTATTAATTGTTATTTTTAAATTCTGTAGCTATTTCATGTAAAAAAAATGTTTGCAATTCATTCGTTTCAATTTCCCGGAACAGTTTCTCAAGGGCATCTTTTGCACCCTTTTTTATTGCACCATCATTTCTGAGTTTCGCCAATTCAACAGGCTGTTGGTAAAATTGCTTTGCACTTAAATAGTGATCCTCGTTTACTGTGTTAAGGTAAATATGAATAGGGTGAAAATCAAGTATTTTCAGTCCGGATAATTCAATATTAATTTTCAAATCATCAAAAGAATTTCCATAAAGCCAGTGAACATCATCCTCCCAGACATATGGTAATCTTACCATTCCATTCCACAATAAAAAAGGAGACACATTGGTATGGTAGGGTAAAAAATGATTGGATTCATATATCAACCCCTTTTGCGCAAATTGACTAAGCAACCCTGTGCTTTGAAGCATACTGTGGCTTCTTACCCCTTTAGCCATCGGATATATTGACAACAAGTTATCAATTATTTTCTCTGATGTACCGGCTTGCCCCTGTAGCAACGGGTTAAAGTTTGGATGAATTGCCAGCTCAAATAATTGCTTGTTTGCATTAAGTAATACTTCCGAATAATGAGTGCAAAAGAAAGTACATTTTACATTTCTTTCCTCAAACAATGAAATCATATACTTAATTACCGGCTCAGGCGCCCATTCTACATCCGATGTAATAGCTATCTTATCCATTCTTTTTAAGTCGTGCAGAAAAACAAGCTTCTTCCTCATGAAAGTGAAGAATATCCAGGTTGCTGGCGTTAATCATATTGATAAACTCATCTTTCGTAAATCTTTTTGCATTACTTGGTGCATACCAGTCATAATTTGTATTCTTACTCAAATCAAAACCCCAATCTTCCTTCCAAAAGCATTTTAAAAAATTCCAATAAATAAACCTTTGTATATCATACTTACCTCCTTTGATTCCCAGCAAAGGAATATCAGGGCTTTCAAAACTGATTTTCAAATCGCTTAACCGTTTCCCCAACTCAGTTAGTTGTTCTGAAAATTTCCACATTTCTTCTTTACTGATTGTATGCGTTTCTTTACGGAAATAATCATCTACTAATTCTCTTGGCAAAGCCTTTTTGGAATATACATAACAGGCAAATTCGCCGCCGGGTGATGTAATAGAAGATAAATGCTTAAAAGTATTCTCCGGAATTTCGGTATGCATTATTACCTGATCGCATACAGTGAAATCGATCACATCATCCTTTAAACCAGTGTTAGCAATATCCCCCCTAAAGAAAAAAAGATTGGGATATTGCTTAAAATTTTTAGCGGCTACATTGATAGCATCTGAAATATCAACACCTAGTACAATTGCATGTGGTGCTAATTTAGCAAACCATGCTGCTTTATACCCTAATCCACAGCCAGTATCAATAATTGTTTTCTTAGTGGATAGATATTCTGTCAGTTTTGCTTCACTATTAAATCCATACAAAGACAAAAACCACTCATACTGAAATTCATATAGCTTGTCTATATTCTTATACTCATCAGCTTCCATCCACTTGTCACTAAAAATATCCTGTGTCTGTTGCTGGTTAGAGGCTGTTTTCTTTTCCTCATTATTTAGTTGTATAAAATTACCTTCAATAGTAATTGCTTCTTTGAAGAGATGCTTCACCTGTTCGTTGCTTATCATGTAACTATAATAATTTTGCTGGTGTACCTCCAATTTTACTTCCTGCCGGAAACGATTTGTTTACAAAGCTATTGGCCCCTACTACACATCCATCACCAAGTGAAACACCCATGGCAATGATAGTGTTTGGTGCAAGGTAGCAATTGTTACCGATTGAAGTTGCGGCATACTCATACTTTTCTTTTCCACCGCTGATGGCCCAATTCACCGTATCATGTGAGTATATCTGCACTGATGCTGAAATACTGCAATTATCCCCGATAGTTAATCCGCCTGAACCATCAAGAATAGTAAACGGGCCTATCCAGGTATTCTTACCCACTTTTACATCGCCAAAAATATGGGCAGAGTCATAAACAGATGTTCCTTCGCCAAATTTCAACAGTTTTGCCCGTTCCCATCTGTCAAAAAGTAAATCTGCAAAAGGTAATGAACGGTCTATGTTTTTTAAAAATTCTAAATCAAAATGATTTTTAAGCTGTTGTAGCAGACTGAATAGTTCCTTCAACTCTGGATGGCTGTCTTGTATTGATTTATTTCTGTCCATCATACACTTTTTCACCGTTGAGAAAAATACGGCACCACCATTCAAAATTCATAAGACTCCATAAAAGCAGACGATGGTTTATTTTTTTATTGATGTGCTCATCAATGATTTGTTCTGTAAAAGAAGGGTTGATAAATTCTGAGGAAACTGTTTTCTTATCTAATAACAGTTCCTTCATATAAGCTGCGTTCTCACCTCTGTACCAGCTTTCGTCAGGCGCACTGAAACCTTGCTTCTTCCGGTTGATGATTTGTGCAGGCATAAAATCGAGCATGGCTTTTCTTAATACATTCTTTCCATCATCATATTCTGTATATAGTTTCTTTTTATCCCTGAAATCATTCTCATCGATTTTTTTCATTCCTTCCAGGTTTCCCAGTTTATGTTTTACCGGCACTTTCATGGCAAAGTTCACCAGCTCGTTATCCATAAAAGGAAACCTTTCTTCCAGGCCATGTGCCATAGAAAGTTTGTCACCGACAAGCAGCAAACCGGGCAAGAATGTTTTTATTTCAAAGTAGAGGGAGTTATTAATATGTTCTTCCGGTCTGTCGTACTTCAATTTTTCGTTAAACAAGAATACCTTTTCAAAAATGGGCCTTATCTCGTTGATGTTGCCGACTTTCCTGTAGGTATCAGGTGTAAACAGTTTTGATTTGTCTTCATCCTTCACTAACCGTTGCCAGAAATCATAATACTGGTTAAAGAAATCCTGCCTGTCCAATGATTTAAAAATGCGGTAATACCGCCACGGATAACCACCGAACAGTTCATCACCGCCTGTTCCCTGCAAACATACTTTTACAAACTTGGAAGCCAGCCGGGATATATAATAACTTGGATAGCTCATTCCTACTCTTAAATCTTCAAGATGATAAACCAGTTTAGGCAAACTCCAGCGTAGGTCACCAGCATTCATCACTTGTTCATAATGTTCGCTTTTTATATAATTAGCTGTCAACTCAGCATCTCTTCTCTCATCATAATTGGCTTCTACCCCCGTAACCTGGCTCATATCAAATCCGCAAGTAAATGTGTAAAGCCGGGAAACATGTTTTGAAGCTACTACAGCAATAGAGCCTGAATCCATACCACCGCTCAGGTAACTTCCCACCGGCACATCTGCCACCATTTGCCGGGCCACCGCTTTCTGAAACAATCTTTCTGTTTCTATCCTTGCGTCTTCAAAACTCATTTTCTCATCTGTTTGAGAAAAATCATAATCCCACCAGCTTTTGTGCACTACTTCAGAAGTAGCGGCGTTGATACAAACTGTATTGGCCTGTGGCAACATATAGACTCCTTTAAATAAAGTCTGATAGCTGAACATATTCTGAAAAGTAAAATACTCGTTTAGCGCATCATGGTTTACTTCCACTTTAAAAGAAGGATGGGTGATGAATGCTTTTATTTCTGAGGCAAACAAAAAAACACCATTGCCTAAAAAATAGTAGAGTGGTTTCACCCCAAACCTGTCACGGCTTATCCATAATTCTCTTTGGGATTTATTCCAGGCACCAATAGCAAACATACCATCCAACCGTTCAAAGAAAGATGGACCATAAGCTGCTAATCCTTCCGAGATTACTTCTGTATCAGAAGTCGAAATAAAATGATGCCCTTTTTCCTGCAATTCTTTTCGCAGCTCTTTAAAATTATAAATGCAGCCATTAAAAACAATTACCCAATTACCATCATGGCTGCTCATGGGTTGTGCACCGTTTGATGAAATATCCAGAATGGATAAGCGGCGATGTCCTAACCCGATATTATCATCCAAAAAAACACCTTCCCCATCCGGCCCCCGGTGAGCCAGTGCATCTGTCATTTTTTTTACTTCCTGGTTTGAGACAGTAGAGTTTTTAAAATTGAATATGCCTGCAATTCCGCACATACTATATTATTATTTACCGGCTAATATTTTTGAAACTTCATCGGAGAACCACATGTGCTTTTTATCGGAGTACCTCACTTTTATATTCGGGCAATCTTTAAAGAATTTTTCTGTATAAAAATATTTTGTCTCCAGCCCATAAATATCATCTACCTCTTTTTTTCCAAAAAGAAAGTAGGAAACCGTTTTCTTGTTCCTCAATTTTTCTTTTATTAGATTTTTATCCCAATACTTTGAAGAATTTGGCCACCAGGCCTGATCTGATCCAAGCCTGAAGAATTTGTTGGCCATTACTGAATAGCCAGAACTTACAATTAATGTATCGGGCAAAAAAATACTGCTTGCTACTGTAGCAACGCTACCTCCCCTTGAATGCCCCCATGTTTGCAATGACGAATATTTGGTTCGTAAATATTTCTCAATAGAAAATATATCAGCAAAATAACGCAGGCTAAAACTCCTGTCTATGCTTACAACATAGCTGGCAATTTTTTTTACATCCAGCATTTTGGTACCATCATGAATAGCCCGGATATCATTTGCAGGGTGTACAGGTATAAAAATATCGGCATTGATTTGCTTCGCCTGCCGAACAGGATCTTCCTTATCAAGCAGCCTTCTTACCACCTGCCCCGATCTATTATCGCCGCTACCTGGAATATGCAAGACAGCCGTATGGCTGTCTTTCCCAGAAGTGCTGATTTTATTAAGGTACACATAGCTCTCCAGCGTATCCTTAAAAAGAATATATTTAATTTTCAACACCCGGCCCCTGTAATAGGCTGTGGAGAGTATCCTGCAACTGTCATAAATTTTCAACAGATTGAGGCTGTCAGGTAAAGTAGAATTGAAAAGATAATTGATTAAATCATCGCTGTTTTTAACGGCAGGCCACACAAGATCCTCTTCATTAGTTATTAACGGAGAACTGAAAATATCATACATGATAACTTTATCTTCCTTACTGAATGAGTTATCATGATCCATCCACCTTTTAATCTTAGTTCGATTGTTATAAGCAAGTAATATTACAACAAAAGAAAAGGATAAATTAAAAGCAATAAACAGGAAAATTTTGCCAACTTTTTTGTACGTCTTCTTTACTTCCATTTTATAAATCCATTAAAGCAGCTATAACGTAATCAAAATCCTCTTTTACCATTCTGTTGTGCAAAGGTATTGACATGGATTGCTGATCTGCTATAAATGCCCCGGGAAAATCCCCTGGTTTTATTCCGTATTTATTTGCATAGGCTCCCAACATGTGTACAGCATGTGTACCAGGTCTTGTAGCAATACCTTTCTGCTGCAAGACTTCCATTATGTCATTTCGTTTAACGGGAGAAATATTTTCGTCAATAAAAGTTACATAACTCTGCCATCCATGCTTATATTCCTGTGGCGTTACTGGTGTACGCAGCCATGAAATATTTTTTAATTTTTCCGAATAATAAGCTGCCCATTGTTCTCTTTCATCAATGAACTTGTCAAGCTTACCCAACTGGACTATTCCCAGGGCTCCCTGTAAATCAGTCATCCGGTAGTTATATCCTACAATATCAAAGGCGGCAAGGATATAAGGTTTCGGTCCATGATGCCGCTGCTCTTCCGAAATAGAGGCTCCATGATTGCGAAGCATATCTAAATGAGCAGCCATTTTATCATCATTGGTGGTAAGCATACCGCCTTCACCAGTTGTAACCGATTTTCTGGGGTGAAAAGAAAAACATCCAATATCACCTAATCCACCTGCAGGTCTTCCCCGAAGACCACTACCTGCCGCACAAGCTCCATCCTCAACTATTTTTAATTGTGGAAAATTATCTTTTATATAATCTATGTCAGCACACAAGCCAAAAAGATGAACTGGTATTATTGCTTTTGTCCGGGAAGTTATTTTACTTGCAATCTGTGTTACGTCAATATTAAAAGTAACCGGGTCTATATCTATAAATACCGGTGTTGCATTACAATAAATAACAGCGTTGGCTGTAGATACCCAGGTAAATGCTGGAACAATCACTTCATCGCCTTCTCCTACACCACATGCTATTAATGCAAGATGCAGTGCCGTTGTGCAGTTGCTTACTGCCAGAGCATGTTTTACCCCGTGCCTTTCAGCAAATATCTTTTCAAACTCCTTCACTTTCGGCCCTTGTGTTATCCACCCACTTTCAATAGGTGCCCTTAATGCTTCCCATTCTTCTACTCCCATTGAAGGAAGTGAGATGGGTATGTTTCTTTTTTCCATTAGTTTTTATTTTTTTGAGATTCTCTCCAATCTATCAATTTCTGAAGCCCTTCTTCCAGCTCATAATTATATTTAAAGCCTAATTCTTTTTCTGCTTTCTCTCTTGAGCCGATACGGTTCTGTACTAATGCCCTTGCATCATCTGCGCTGTAAGGTTTGTACTGCACTTTCAATGCTGAATCTTTTAACCGCAAGATTGTATCACACAATGTTTTTATAGATGTTTGTATTTCTGTACCTACATTATAAAAACCAAACGTAGTATCCGATGTCAATGACATTACATTGCACCTGGCCACATCTTCTACATAAATAAAATCATAAGCCTGGCTTCCATCACCGTTGATAACGGGTGAAACATTTTCATCAATCTTATTCAGCATAATGGGAATTACACCGGTGTAAGCTGCTGTCTGATCCTGGTTTGGACCGTATACATTCATATATCGCAAACCAATGATGGGTAAGTTATACCTGTCATTGAATGCTGTTGCCATCGCTTCGCCAGCAATCTTTGTAGCTCCGTAAAAATTTTTATTGTTGAATGGATGATTTTCCGTCATCGGAAGTTCCACTGCATCCCCATAAACAGATGCTGATGAAGACCAGACTAATTTTTTGATATTATTCTTCACACAAGCTTCTAATACATTGAAAGTGCCTGCAACATTAACATCAAAAGCAGTTCGGGGATAATCTTTACAATGCAGCAACCACATGGCAGATAAACAAACTACATAATCCATTCCGTTCATGGCTTCATTCAGAATATCAATTTCCCGGATGTCGCCACCATGAGGAAATAATTTACAGCGGGGATCTTTCAGGGGTTCTTCAATGTTGGTCATCTTTCCCCTTGCAAAATTATCGTAGATGATCACTTCCTTAACGGGATGTTTCAAAAACTCCATTGCTACATAACTGCCGATAAAGCCGGCACCGCCAATCACCAATATTCTACTGTCTTTTAATTCCATTACTATATGATTGAAGTTATTTTAAAGAATTTCTTATCTGGTGAACCAGTTTGATAGAAGGGAGTGTTTCTGTTAACCGGAAACCATTTCCTTTCAATATCTCTTCGTAAGAATGAGTATGCAATTCAGTAAATCCTTCACTGAATTCAAATTCATCGCCGTCCACTGTTAATGAACGGAAAGTTCTTTTGCCTGCTTTTTTAACATCATCAGGCAACGTATTGGCATCAATACTCAGGAACCAGTTCACCGACGCATTTTCTAATTCTAATCGCCCCGACGCAGTATCGGTACTGTGTTCGTTTACAATATTTTCTTTTACATCGCCAAATATCCAGAGCAGCATATCGAAGAAGTGAACGCCGATATTAGTAGCAATGCCACCGCTTTTTTGAATATCACCTTTCCAACTGGTATGATACCAGTGTCCTCTTGAAGTGATGTAAGTGAGTTTTATATCATACTTCTTATCAGCAGGGCCATTCTTAATTCTTTCTCTTAATGCAATTACGGCAGGATGAAGACGTAGTTGCAGAATGGTATACACTTTTTGTTTTGTTTCCTCTTCAATCTCCATTAGTGCTTCCAGGTTCCAGGGGTTTAGTACCAATGGCTTTTCACAAATCACATCTGCCCCTATCCTTAATCCAAAACGAATATGTGCATCGTGCAGGTAATTAGGAGAGCAAACAGATACGTAATCTGTATGTGTACCCTGCCTTTTAAGTTTTTCAATGTGGCGGTCGAATCTTTCAAATTCAATAAAAAAATCTGCGTTGGGGAAGTAGCTATCAAGAATTCCAACTGAATCATGTTTGTCTAATGCTGCGAGTAAATTATTGTTGGTGTCTTTAATAGCTTTCATGTGGCGGGGGGCGATGTATCCACCAGCACCAACTAAAACAAAGTTTTTCATGTGTATATTATTGCTTTAGAAATTTGTCACATGTAATTCGCCAAACATTTAGCCCAGCCTTGCAATAAACTTTATTGTGGCTCATTTCATTCCAGATTTATTTGGTTCTTGTAACCCGGTTATTATCGAGTTTATATTCTTGTCCGCTTTCCGGACAGGTAGCTTTTCCTGCTGTATCAAAGTTCAGCTTATGACCAAATTCACTCATCCATCCTGTATGCTTAGCAGGATTACCTACTACCAATGCAAAAGCAGGAACAGGTTTTGTTACAACAGCACCGGCTCCTATAAACGCAAATTCTCCAATTTCATTGCCACATACAATCGTGGCATTGGCACCGATGCTTGCTCCTTTTTTTACCAGGGTCTGCATGTATTCATGCTTGCGCCTCACCGCACTGCGGGGGTTGAATACATTGGTAAAGACCATTGAAGGACCAAGAAATACATCATCTTCACAAATCACACCTTCATATATAGAAACATTGTTCTGTACTCTTACATTATCACCCAGCGTAACTTTTGGCGACACCACTACATTCTGGCCGATATTGCAATTGTTACCAATTACGCAGCCCGGCATAATGTGGCTGAAGTGCCACACCTTTGTTCCTTCTCCTATCTGGCAGCCTTCATCTATAACAGCAGTAGGGTGGGCAAAATAGTTCATATCAGATGGCGGCAATTTTTTTCAGGTATTCTCCGTAACCACTTTTGGCCAATCCTTCACCAAGTGTCATCAATTGTTGTTTGGAAATAAAACCATTCCGGTATGCTACTTCCTCTATACAACCAATCTTTGTTCCCTGTCTTTTTTCAATTACTCTTACAAACTCACTGGCATCGCTGAGTGAATCGAAAGTACCGGTGTCCAACCAGGCAGTGCCTTTATCCAAAATAGAAACTTTTAGTTTTCCTTTTTGCAAATATGCTTTGTTTACATCTGTAATCTCATATTCACCTCTTACCGATGGTTGAAGGTTTTTAGCTATGTTCACCACTTCATTATCGTAAAAATATAAACCCGGCACAGCGTAGTTTGATTTGGGTTGTTTAGGTTTTTCTTCAATGGAGATAGCTTTCATATCATCATCAAACTCTATCACACCGTATCGCTCCGGGTCAGATACCTGGTAAGCAAATACATACCCACCTTCTACATCGGCCAATAATTGAAGTTGCCTATCCAGACCCGTTCCATAAAATATATTATCGCCCAATACCAGTGCCACTTTATCGTTGCCAATAAATGAAGCTCCAATAACAAATGCCTGTGCTAATCCATTTGGAATTTCTTGTACTGCATATTCAAATTTGCAACCTACCTGGCTACCAACGCCAAGCAATCTTTTGAATTGGGCATTATCTTCCGGTGTAGTAATAATAAGCACTTCGTTAATGCCCGCCATCATCAAAACAGATAAGGGATAATAAATCATTGGCTTATCATAAATAGGCATCAGTTGTTTGGAAATAGCTTTGGTAATAGGGTACAATCTTGTACCAGATCCTCCGGCCAAGATAATTCCCTTCATAGCTTATCGTTTTGAATACTGTAAATCATAATACTTCATGTATTCACCACTGGTAACATGCTTTAGCCAGGCTGTATTTTCCAGGTACCAGTCAATCGTCTGGCTTAAACCTTCCTCAAAAGTAACGGAAGGTTTCCAACCGAGTTCCTTATTGATTTTTGAAGCATCAATGGCATATCGCCGGTCATGTCCCGGTCTGTCTTTTACATAAGTGATAAGTAGCTCATTGGTACCGTCGGCATGACCGAGTTTTTCATCCATCAGTTTGCAAAGCAACTTTACAAGGTCAATATTTCTCCATTCATTAAACCCGCCAATATTGTATGTTTCAAAGCTTTTGCCCTTGTGAAATACTACATCAATAGCGGTTGCATGGTCTTTTACAAAAAGCCAGTCTCTTGTATATAAACCGTCGCCATAAACCGGCAATGGCTTCTTCTCAATAATATTATTAATGAAAAGGGGAATTAATTTTTCGGGAAAGTGATTAGGGCCGTAGTTGTTTGAACAATTCGTAATAATTACCGGAAGATGATAAGTTTCTCCATAGGCTCTTACAAAATGGTCGGAAGAAGCTTTGCTAGCCGAATAAGGTGAGTTGGGAGCATACGATGTCTCTTCTGTAAAAAATCCTGTATCACCCAAAGCCCCATACACTTCATCAGTTGATACATGATAAAAACGTTTGCCTTCTGCTTTACCAACCCAGCATTTTCTGGCAGCGTTTAAAAGATTAACTGTACCGATTACATTCGTGTAAACAAAATCAAGCGGCGATAGTATGGACCGGTCAACATGTGATTCAGCAGCCAGGTGAATGATACCATCCGGCTGATAGGTAGAAAAAATCCTTTCTACATCTTCTGTATGCAGAATATCTGCTTTTTCAAAAACATAATTTGGAGCAGCTTCAATATCCCGGAGATTTTCCAGGTTGCCTGCATAAGTCAGTGCATCCAGATTAACAATCCGGTACTCAGGATATTTATTTACAAACAGGCGGACTACATGTGAGCCGATAAACCCTGCTCCACCTGTTATAATAATTGTTTTTTGCATTTATGCTTTATGCTGCTCCTTATACCACTTAAATGTTTTCTTTAACCCATCTTCTACAGAAACGGAAGGATTATACCCAAGCAATTGTTTTGCTTTTGAAATATCAGCCAAACTATGTTTTACATCTCCTTGTCTTTCGGGGCCGTGAGTTGGCTGCAATGAACTGTCTGCTTCTTTTTTTAATCCATCGAATAATTCCAGCAAAGAAGTTTTATCTCCACAGGCAATATTATACACCTGGTTTACAGCTTTAGTGTTTGTAGTGAAAAATGAAAGAATATTGGCCTGCACTGCATTGTCAACATAAGTAAAGTCACGGGTGTGATGACCATCACCATTAATCAGTGGTGATTTATTATTCAATATTGCTTCTGCAAAAATGGGGATGACTGCTGCATAAGGACCATTAGGATTTTGTTTGGGGCCAAATACATTGAAGTAACGTAGCCCTATTAATTCAATGCCATATAGATCAGCATATACCCTGGCATA
>Ga0163150_10000364_pt1 | contig 84871 bp, 71 predicted proteins | sample OliLakLV19P2IB_FD_148628 | JGI IMG/M metagenome (GOLD analysis project Ga0163150, IMG submission 148628) | Freshwater microbial mat bacterial communities from Lake Vanda, McMurdo Dry Valleys, Antarctica - Oligotrophic Lake LV.19.P2.IB | ecosystem: Environmental > Aquatic > Freshwater > Lake >... | reverse complement strand
GCGCTGGTGGAGCAGGTGGAGATGAAGCAACGGGAGCCGGCCGGGGTGATGGGGCTGAAAACGGGAGCCGCCGTGAGCATTCAGTTGCGGCGATTGCAAGAGGCCCTGCCGGAGGAGGTGCCATTGTGGAAAGCAAGTCAGCGAGATCGAATGTCGGTTGGTAAATTTACTTTTTAAGGGCTGACCCCCGATCCCGCTTCCCGATCCCGCTTCCTCCTAGCCCCGCAGATACTCGCTTACAATCTAACGCTAACCATGCTGCAATTTCCAAATATTCGGTCACTCTCGGATTAGTTTTCCTTGAAGCAGCAGGGCCATGATTTTCAAGTCCGTGGTCGGCAGCTGACAAACGTAGTTTTCGCAAATGTAGGCCGTGGCTTTGCCGTTTTGCATCTTTACCGACTGGATGAAGTTGATGTGCTGAGCCAGGAAGCGCTGGCCCTCGCTGCCATCAGCCAGCATGATGACCTTGTTCGGAATGTACTGTTTGTGCACCTCCTGGAGCATTGCCCGTAGGTCTTCATTTTCTCGGTCGCCAGCAATGATGATTTGCTTGGCCTGGCCGAGATAAAGATCAAGAGCAACGAGCATCTGCGGCAGCGAGGAAGGTGACGACCTCAGTTGCGAAGAGAAGGACCGCAAGGTTTGCTCTGCCTTTTTCCGCCAAGCTTTGGCATCCATGAAGTGCGCCAGCCGCAGGAGATTGAGGGCCGCCACGGAATTTGGCGCCGGTTCAGCTCCATCGTAGTCTTCTTTCATCCGCAACAGGATCGCGGCATCCTGTCCACTCGTATCGAAGTAACCTCCCTGCTTGGCATCCCAGAAAAGAGCATCTTGGGTTTTCTGCAATTCTTCGGCCCAGGCGAGCCAGCGGGTTTCAAAGGATGTCTCATAAAGATCAATCAGCCCTTGAATCAGGAAAGCGTAGTCGCTGAGAAACCCCTCGGCCTTGCCCGAGCCTTGCCGGTAGAACCTGCGCAGCGTATGGGTCTTCAAGTCATAGAGCTCGGCTTGCAAAAACTCAGCTGCGGCTGTGGCCGTCCCAGCATAGAGGGGCTCGCCGAGAACTTGGCTGGCCCGTGCAAAAGCCGAGATCATCAGCCCGTTCCAGGCGGTGACGATCTTGTCGTCTAGGTGCGGTCGTGGCCGTTTAGCGCGAAGTTCAAATAACTTCTGCCGGCTCTCCTTCAGGACTTTGCGAGCGCCTGTCTCCGAGAGATGGAAAGTCTTAGCCGTTTCGGAGATCGACTGCCGCTGAATCAAGATATTCTTATTCGTAAACTCGCCGTGAGGATCACTGCCTGCTGGAGCGTTTCCGTTGGCCGAGACACCATAGTGCGCGTTAAAGATTCTGGCTTGCTCCTCACCCAAGGCGTGGACGACTTGCTCGCGTGTCCAAACATAAAAAGCCCCTTCCGCGTGTTCCGCCTTGCCAGACTCGAGCAGGCTGTCTGCGTCTTCGGCTGAATAGAAACCACCTTTCGGGCTCGTCATGTCCCGCCGGACGTACTGCAAAATGTCGCGAGCAACTTCAGCCAAGAAGGGGTCCCGAGTGATTTGATAAGCTTCCAGGTAAGAGACAGCCAGTTGAGCCTGGTCATAAAGCATCTTTTCGAAATGAGGGACATGCCAGTAAGCATCGACGGAATAGCGGTGGAAGCCGCCACCCAAGTGGTCGTGGATTCCGCCCTGACCCATTTTTCGAAGTGTGAAAAGGCCCATCTGCAAGGCGTCCTGAGCGGTTTTCGAACTCTTGCCCTCGCGAGCATAAAAGCGAAACAGGAAGTTGAAATTGACCGGTTGCGGGAATTTGGGTGCGCTGCCGAAGCCGCCCTGGGCTTTATCAAAGCCGGCTGCGACGCGCTCAAAGCCCTGAGCAAGAACTTCCTTAGCCAGACCGCCCGCTTCGCTCTTCGCTGAGCGACTGGCGTATTCCCGCAGGCCAGTCATAACTTCTTCAGCCTGTCGCATAACTTGTTCTCGATTGTTCCGCCAGAGCTCGGCGACGCGGAGAAGGATGGATCGGAAACCTGGACGTCCCGAGCGATCGTCCGGGGGGTAGTAGGTTCCACCAAGAAACGGCTTGAGGTCCGGCGTGAGCCACACGCTCATCGGCCAGCCGCCACCCCCAGTGGCCGTCTGCACGAAGGTCATGTAGACGTGATCGACATCGGGTCGCTCCTCCCGATCCACCTTGATGCTCACGAAGTGTTCGTTCAAGATCTTGGCGATTTCAGGATTCTCGAACGACTCCCGTTCCATCACATGACACCAGTGACAGGTCGAATAGCCCACCGATAGAAAGATCGGCCTGTTCTCTCTGCGCGCTTTTTCAAAAGCCTCTTGACCCCAAGGGTACCAATCCACAGGATTGTGTGCATGCTGGAGAAGATAGGGTGACTTTTCGTGGATCAGGCGATTGCTGTGTTGACTTGTTGTTGCCACGGAATCTTTCTGTTGAGATGCGCTCTCCTGCCCCTGGAGCCTCTCGAAGACTGTCACCAGGAGAAACACTGCTGCGAGTGCCAAGCAGAGCCAAACAATCAGTCTATATTCCTTCATCTTTGAGGGGATTCACCTGAAACAGAAAAAGGGGACAGCGTAGCTGTGAAAACATTCGCTCCTATTCTAAGATGAAGTTAGGGCGTCGGTGTGGTAGCTGTCGCCTGTAGAGCCGTGGTGGAGCGTCCCGACGAGGGCGCCCCGGAAGACCCAACGGCCTTCAGTTCCCCTCCTGCTCCAGGAGATTTTTTCACATTTTTTCAGGATCATCGTCTTCCGATTGCAAATCGCAGTTCTGCTCCGGACGATCGGGCTCTGTAGTCGCCAATCACTTCGCCGGCCTCGGCTTCAGCGAGATTGGCTTCAGCCTGGGTGAGCTCGACGATGCTGCCGAGTCGCTCCTGGTAACGGGCACGAGCCAGCCTTGAGGCTTCCCGAGCAAATACCGCCCGCGCCTTCAGGGTCTCAATGGACCGGAGCGCGTTTTGCAAGCGCAGGAAGGCGGTCCTTGTCTCCAACTCGACCCTCAGTTTCAAAGCTTCATACTGATTATCGAGAGCTCGCTTGCGAGCCTCCGCCTCTTCGATCTGTCCTTCCAGCTTGCCCCAAGTCAAGAGAGGAATTGCAAGACCGGTGCCTAAAGCCAACAACTGACTGGCTACAACGTTGGTGAAGCGCGCATAGCCGCCGCTAAAGAAGAACGAAAGCATTGGCTTTCGATGGCTTCGAGCCAGACGAACCGATTCCGCGGCTGCCTCCTGCCCGGCTCTGAGCGCCAAAAGCTCGGGACGTTTCTGATCCGCTTCTTCGATCAAGTCCGCCAGGCGTTCGGTCTCCGGTAGCGGCTGAGTCAGTTCTTCCAAGTCGTAGTCGGCTTCTTGAGAAGCTCCCATCGCCCTCCCCAGCTCCGCCTGCCGGATCCGCACCGTGTTTTCGGCTTCGAGCACGCGCAGTTGGGCTTCGGATAGGCTGAAGCGCGCCAGCTCCAGATCGACTCGGGAACGGAGCTTTCCTTCATAAAACGCCTGGGCTTGGCGCACATTGGACTCTCGGTTGCGCAGGATTTGCTGTGAGACCTCCCTCAGCCGCCGAGCCTGCAGCAGGTTGTAAAAAGCGCGGTTTGTATCGAGCGTGACCAAAGCCCTGGCGGCATCGAGGTTGGCCACAAAAACAGCGCGACGGTGCTGTTCCTCATTGACTGCGTACTTGGTGCGGCCGAAATCGAAGCCGGGATGATAGACGTTCACTCCTTCAGCCAGATTCCTGTACAAGGGTGAGTTCGCCAGACCCACAGGCTGCAAACCGTTGAGAGCGCCAGAAAGGCCGATTTTGGCAAGACCACTGGAGCCGAGTTGTGGAAAATAATTGGCCCTGGCCTGTTTGACGCGGGCTTCAGCCGCTTCCAGTTCTTGTTCAGCCTCTTTGATGGCCGGATTCTGTTTTAGAGCCGTCTCCACGGCCTGCTCCAGACTCAGCTTGACAGAAGTCTGGCCCGAGACCGAAGGCAGGCTGAAAAGCAGCAATCCGGGCAGGAACCATTTCATCTTCTTTGTGGTTTCGATCCTCATCGTTTCACCCTGACTGCGGCAGAATCAGTCAGGTTCGATCCCGCCGCGACCACCACTTCTTCTTCACCCGCCAAACCTTCCACGATTTCAATCCACTCAGGGGACTCCAGTCCGGTCTTCACTTTGCGCTCTTGGGCTTTTCCGTCTTTGATAACAAAGACCGATCGGCTGTTACCCTGGGTGCGCAGCGCCGACACGGGTATTGTTAAAGCGCCTTCAGACTTCTGCAGCTCCAGCGATATCTTCGCCGTCATACCTGCGCGCAAACGGTTCCCACGGTTATCGACGTCGAACTCCACTCGCATGGTGCGGCTGGCTAGATCCAGGACCATTCCGGTTCGAGCCACTTTGGCTGGGAAGGGCTCCCTGGGATACGCTTCGGTCAACAAGGTTGCTTGAGTTCCCGGTTGCACGTTGCGGACTTTGGGTTCAGGGACATCAACCACCACTCGCACCTTGTCGAGGCGCGCGACCGAAACAACCGGCGCAGCCTGCGTCCTCGAACTGGAGGCAGCTTGAATCAGCGCGCCTGGATCTACGAAACGCTGGGAAACCACTCCGGCCATCGGAGCAATAATGCGAGCATAGGCCATGAGGGTGTTGAAGGTCTTAATCTCGGCTTTAGCAGACTCGACGACAGCTCCGGCGACCTTAACTTGAGCCTTGGCCGCCCGCAGCTTGCCATTGGCAACGCCATAAGCCGCACGCGCTTGATCCACCTCGTTTTCGGGCAACACATCCGGGTCTCTGGTGTGAATGGCTTTCAAGCGTTCGTAATTCAGCTTCTGGAACTCTACGTCAGCCTGCGCTTGTTCCACGTCGGCCTCCGCTTTGACAACCTCCGCCTCAGCCTTCAACAATGCTGCACGTTTTTCTTCAAGACCCGTGAGCATTTCGGGAACATCGATCTCGGCCAGGAGCTGTCCAGGACGCACCCAGTCGCCAATGTCCACCGAGATGGATTTCAAATAGCCGCTGACTTTCGCATAGAGGGTCACCTGTTCATAGGGAGTGACGACGCCTGCCAAACTCAGGCGGTCGATGATCTCGCGACGATCCGGTGTGGCGACTGAAACGAGAATCTCGCCCGCAGAACTGTCACTGGCCTTTGCCGAGTTGGCAGACGCATTTCCGGCGGGGCCCTTGGCGGACGAACAGGCCGAAACGAGGAGGGTTGTGAGGGCCAGGATACAGAAGAGCAGGATTTTCATCTTTTGAATTCCAGGTAGAGTAGGGGAACCACAAAGAGGGTCAGCACGGTGGAAGAGGCCAGCCCGCCAATGACGGCTCGTGCCAGCGGCATGCTGGGCTCGGACGGATTCAAAGCCAGCGGGGCCAAAGCCAGCAAAGCGGCGCCAGCAGTAATCAAGATCGGACGCAGCCGAACTTGAGCTGCCTGAAGGACGGCCTCTCGTGCCGCCATCCCCTGCGCCCGCAGGCGATTGGCAAACTCCACCAGCAGCGTACTGTTGGACTGGGCGATCCCGACCATGAAGATCGTACCCATGAAAGATTGGATATTCAGTGTCGTCCCGGTCGCGAAGAGAATTGCCAAAACTCCAACCAGACCGAGCGGCACCGCCAGCATCACGATCAGCGGGTCCAGGTAGCTCTTGAACAGCGCCACCATCACGAAATAAATCAAGACCACGGCCAGGCCGAAGCCAAAAGCCAGACCACCAAACGACTCGCGCATCGAGGCGATCTCGCCTCGCATGCGGATAAAGTAACCCTCCGCCCATTTCCTTCCAGACAACTTCTGCTCGATTTCGGCAGCCACCGAGCCAATGTCACGGCCTGCCACGTTGGCATAGATGTCTATCACGCGGGTGATATTGTGATGACTCACCTCGGTGGGCGCGAAGCTCCGGTCAACCGCGGCGATATTGCGAAGGAGGACAGGCTGGCCGTTGCCATTGTTCATCGGATAGCTCTGTGTTGGAGCAGGACGGAAGAAATTGGCCATTGCCATGTTGGTCCGTTTCTGCGTGGCTCCCGTGATCGGTATGTTCATGAGCGTATCGACGGAGTTGATTTCCTTCTCGGGATACTGAGCCCCCACGAAATAATGGTTGCCATTCCGTTCGTCGATCCAAAAGGCTGGATCGAAGTTCACGCTCGAGTTCAGGCTGGTGACGACGTTTTTCACCGCTTCTTCGGCATTGACTCCCAGAAAAGCTGCCTTGGTCCGATCAATATTCAAGGTCAACTGGGGATAGTCCAATTTCTGCTTAATGCGAACATCTGTCGTGCCGGGCACGTTCTGCACAATGCTGCTGATTTCCCGCGCGATCTCGTGAGCCACTCCCATCTGGTTCCCTTCGACCTGAATGTTGATGGGAGACGGCAAGCCGAAATTTAGGGCCGAACTGATGAGCCCGCCGGTCTCGAAGGAAAACGCCAAAAAGGGAAATTTCCGCCCAAACACATCGCGCAATTGACGAACATATTCGAACGAGCTGACTCGGTGCCCTTCGGTGAGTTGAATCATCAGAGAGGCGTCCATGGGGCCGGCATTGGGCGTGTAAGCGGCCGGCCAATCGTAAAGCACTCCGGTGTTGGAGATCAGCATCTGCAGGTCCTGCGCGGAAATGATGTCTCGAATCGTGCTTTCCACGTCGGAAACATGCTGCTCAGTCCTTTCGATGCGCGTGCCTGAGGCCGCCCGCATTTGAATCGTAAACTGGCCAACATCCACCTGCGGAAATAACTCCTTACCGATAAACGGATAGAGCAGCGCTGAGCCAAGAATCAGCACTGCAAGCCCAGTGAGAAGTCCCCACTTTCGGTCCAAGCCCCAGTTGAGCCAACGGCCATAGCCTGTCTTGAATCTCTCGCAGCCTCGCTCAAATGCCTGAAACCATCTGGGGCCGTGGTGTTCCGCTTCTGTGTGGCTCTTTAGAAACCTGGCGCTGTACGCTGGAACGATAGTCAGGGCCACCACGTAGGAGGCCAGCATGGCAAAAGTGACGCTCAGAGCCAGCGGCGTGAACAGGAATTTACCGACTCCCGTGAGGAAAACCACCGGTGCAAAGACGATGACCGTCACTACGGTGGCCACAAGAATCGGCATGCGCACCTCTTCTGCCGCTTCGAGTGCGGCCAGGTTCGGCGGCTTTCCCATGGCTAGGTGTCGATCGGTGTTCTCCAGCACCACGATGGAATCGTCCACCAGACGGCCTACGGCCAAGGCCAAGCCACCCAGCGTCATCGCGTTCAAACTGTTCCCGGTAAAGTAAAGGGCGACAATTGCCGCCATGATAGAAAGCGGGATCGACAGGAGAATAGCCGTCGTGGAGCGAAAGTCTCCAATGAACAGAAGGATCATGGCTCCGGCCAGAAGGGCGCCGAGCGCAGCTTCGTGTTCAAGAGCGCGGATGGCTTTGCGCACATAGACCGACTGGTCCATGACGAGGTCGAGATTGATTCCCTTCGGCAGCCTCGAAAGGATTTCGTCGATGGCACCCTTGACTCCATCCACTACGGCAACCGTGTTAGAGCCCGGCTGGCGATAGATGGGAATGTAGACCTGCCTCTTGCCGTTGACATGAACTACGTTAGTCTGGATTTGATGAGAGTCTTCCACATTGGCAACGTCACGAATGTAGACGGGTGCTCCGCGCTCGTCGATTCTGATCGGGAATTCATTCATCTCGTCAACGCGGGGAACCATACCATTCGCGTTGATCTGATAGTCGAAGTCGCCAATCTTGGCATTGCCGGTCGGGATCAGCACGTTGAATGACTTCAGCGCCTGCACCACATCCATTGGCGACGCGTTTCTGGCTTCAAGTTTGTCTCGATCCACGTAAGCCAGAATGCGTCGAATACGGCCGCCGAAAACCGCCGGCGCAATGACGCCCGAGATTCCTTGCAGCCGGTTGCGCAGGTCAAAATAGGCAATGTCGTAGAGTTTCGTCTCGTCAAACGTGGGACTGCTGACGCTGAGCAGAACCAGGGGCAACGCCGCCGTTGGATCAAAGGGCATCACCATGGGAGGAAGCGTGCCAGGGGGCAGATAATACATGTCCGAGATGGCCAGCGAAGAGACCTGAGACATTGCCGTGTTGGGGTCAATGTCAGAACGAAAGTAGTTGCGAACCACGCTCACCCCGATCATGGATCGGGACTCCTGCAACGCCACGCCATTGGCTTGTCCGGTCCAACGCTCCAGCCGGCTGGTGATATCCTTTTCCATGACTTCTGCAGGCATCCCCGGATAGAGCGTGAGGATTTGCACTGCGGGAGTCTTAAAGGTTGGCAGGATGTCAGTAGGGATACGTGTCAGAGCGACGATGCCGAGTAACAGGACAGTCAAGGCACCGACTGTAACGGCATAGGGATTGCGCAGAGCGCTATTGATCATAAGTCGCTTCTCGGTCGATTTGGAATGAATGGAGCCGGAAGGTCGATCGCGCCGCGCGTCGCGGCGGCAACACGCCGCAGCGGCCGCCGGCTCGTGAGAGCAACACCCAACCGGGCCTTCTGCTGGTCAATTTTTCATCGGCTGACAATGATCGAAAATGCAGGACTCCTGTATTGCAATCGTTTATACCCAGGGGGGAATTAGTACCCACGGGACTTCATTTGCATTGATGAGGCCAGATTCAACAGCTCGCTCTCACGCAGGTCCGAAACCACCACGTACACCACGCCGCGCTGCTCAAAGGCAGCCAGGCTGTAACCCTTAAAGGACATTCGGCCCAGAGCATTTCCATCGAGTTCGGCCTGCTTCAAAGCAGCTAGACTGATTCCCCGTCCGTTGAGCTGGAAGAGCGAAACAGTCCTGCCCTCTTTGCGATAGAAGACTAGTGCTGCCTTTCGCCCCTTCAGGAAACACAGTCTCCCACCCACGAGCTGGGCAGAATCCAATGTCGGTACGCGAACCCCAAAGTCCGTTTTGTCCCGAAACCAGGACTCGAGTTCCTCAGCACTCGATGAGTTCACCTGGGACTGTGCCTGCTGATAACGTGCGTGATCCTCGAATACGGTGCGAAACAGTTGGCGGGAAGGCCACCAGTAAGATAACCATGCCCCCGCCAGGCAGAAGACGAAGGCCGCAGTCAGTAGCATCCACCTTCGTACCCGTCTAGGCCTCCTAACTGGTTTTGAGCTCGGCCTGCGGCCGATCTCCTTCATGATTCGAGTCTGCAGCTGTTCGGAGATCTCGTCGTTTCCCATCTTCTCCTTGAGAGTCCGCGACCACTCCACCTGAGTTGTAAAGTGCTCCTGACACTTCACGCACTCGTGAAGATGTTCCAAAGCTTTTGATGTCTCTAGAGTCAGCGCGCACTTCTCTGGAGACGGGTAGAGGATGAATCTGGTCTCAGGGCAATTCATAAGGATCCTTTGCTTCTCACCTGCTCCGAACGGTAGGCCGCCAGGCGCTGTTGCAGTTCCTTGTGCGCTCTGGCCAGCCGCGAAGCGGCAGTGCCGAGCGGAATCTGCAGCATCTCTGCAGCCTCCGCCAGCGTGAAGTCCTCCATATCCACCAAGAGAATGATGGCTCGATGAATGGTGGTTAATTGGCCAAGCGCCTTGCGCACGTCATGAGTTGTGGCGTCGGAAAGAACGGAATTGGCTGAGGTGCAGGCCAAGTCCTCATCCACGAGATCCTTTTCCTCCCAGCGCTCGCCGTGGCGCAAGTGGTCACGAGCAACGTTGGTCAGAATCTTGAACAACCAGGCTCGCAGGTGCTGCCGGTGCCGCAACACGGATGCCCCTCCCAGCGCTTTCCGGGCCGTTTCCTGAACAAAGTCCTCGGCAAGACTCCGTTCACCGCAGAGACGGTAGGCCAATGAATAAAGAGAACTCAGGTTCTCAAGCAGGAGTCGGGACACCAAATCCTCCGATGCACCTCCTTCGCTAGGGCGTGGAGTGAGGCCTGGGGGAAACCGCAGCAGTTTCATTCGTGTTTTTTCCCTTCACTGGTTATAACGCCGCAACCCCTCATTTTTATCCCTCGACCCAAGAAATTTAGTCTCATTGTCAGGCTGGCGACAAATGATCATGATTTCACTGGCTACCATGCAGCATAGAATCTGGTGAGATCGGGCTCCCTCATATGAACGCCACGTCACTAAAAAACTCTTGCCTGGTTGTGGGCCTTTCTCTTTTGGTGACTTTGGGCGAAGCGGCTAACCATCCTGCCCTTGGCCAGGATCGCGACCTCTTGAGCGCAGGCGCTGGCCAGCCGCCCTTTGACATCACAAAGCGCTCTATCCCCAGGGAAGCCCTTCACGATGGCGGGCCACCCAAGGACGGCATTCCTGCTCTGGATAGCCCTCGCTTCGCCACTGCCAAGGAGGCGGCTACGTTTCTCAAGGACAAAGATCGGGTAATTGGCGTCTATCGGAATGGCGAAGCCAAGGCGTATCCGCTAAAAGTCATGGTTTGGCATGAACTGGTCAATGATGAGATCGGAGGTAGGCCTTCTACTGTCTCGTATTGTCCGCTGAATGGAGCTGGCGTTGTCTACGATCCCGTAGTCAGCGGCCAACAACTGACGTTTGGCGTGACGGGCAAGCTCTACAACTCTACGGTGGTGCTTTACGATCGCCAAACACAGAGTCTGTGGTCGCAGGTCACCAGACAAGCCATAGCCGGCCCTTCCACCGGGACGAAGTTGGAGATGATTCCCAGCCTGACAACAACGTGGAGACACTGGAAGACGTTGCATCCAGAAACCCGGGCGCTTTCGTCCAACACCGGGTTTCGAAGAGATTACAATCAGAACCCGTACGATGCTTACCATACTTCCGATGAGTTGCTGTTCCCCGTTCCCAAGAACGTTAAAAGCAAACTACGCAACAAAGAAAGAGTGATCGGTCTGGAAATGAATGGTGTCTCAAAAGCCTATGCCTTCTCGAGGCTGAAGAAGAAGCCTGCGTTAATTGAGGATGAGCTTGGGGGAGAGATCGTCCAAATCCACTACCATCCCAAGACAGAAACAGCTTCCGTCACTGACTCACAAGGCAATCTCTTGCCCGCCTTCACCATCTTCTGGTTTGCGTGGCAAGCCTTTCATCCTGAGACACAGGTGTTTGAATAAGCAATGAAAGCCGAGGCTACTCGGTATGGCTGGCAACGCACCGCGACGACGCGGGGGCATCAACGGAGCGCGTCCGGAGAGATTCACAGCTCAACTTCAATCGGTTCTGGGAACTGGCTCCTGGAATGAACAACGCCAACGATGGCTGCGTTTGCGTAGCCAAGATCCCTGAGTTCCGCCAAGCATTGGTCAGCTCGAGCTGCCGGAACGCTGGCCAGAAGCCCTCCACTCGTCTGCGGATCGAAGATCAGCGGATAAACAGGATCTTTGGAAACGCGGTCAACACCACGGATCGCGCGGCGCAAGCGCAGGTTCTGGGGATGGAGGGAGCTGAAGATTCCAGCTCTCCCGGTTTCCAAAGCGCCGTCGAGCAGGGGTACCGCTCTGAGAAAGAGTCGAACATCCACCGTTGACGCTCTGGTCATTTCGACCAGATGGCCGAGGAGACCAAACCCGGTCACGTCTGTACAGGCTGTGGCGTGGTTTCGCTGAAGGCATTCGGCTGCCTGCTGGTTTGCCTGGAGCATCGACGTGATGGCAGCTGCAATCCATCGCCCCTTGGCTTTAAGGCGCATCTCAGCGGCAAAGAGTGCCCCAGTTCCCAAGGGTTTTGTCAGAACTAGGTGATCTCCAGGTTTCATTCCTCCTTTTCGCAGGATCTGGTTTCGATCTGCCAAGCCGCTAATGGCAAATCCCAACGCGAGCTCTGCTCCCTCACTGGTATGCCCGCCGACCAGAGCAGCATTGGCAGTCTCCAGCACTTCAATCGCTCCGCGAAGCATCTGTTCCAGAGTCTCCTCGACGTTCTCTTGTAACCCGAAGGGTAAGACGGCCACGGCCAGCGCAGATCGTGGCTGGCCTCCCATGGCATAGACATCTCCGAGACAATGGTTTGCGGTGATTTTCCCGAAGATGTAAGGGTCATCAACGATGGTTCGGAAAAAGTCGACGGTCTGAATCAAGACTTTCCCGGCAGGAATCTCAGTCACGGCCGCATCATCAGGCTCATCTAGGCCGATGAAGATTCCCTCCCGTTTCTTCGAATTCAGACGAGCTAGAACTCGGTTGAGCACATCAGAGCCAACCTTGGAGCCACAACCACCGCATCTCATGGCGAGACTCGATACTTCTTCCAATGCGCTTTCTTTGGCCAAGCCACTAAGCCTGCTGTCAGAGGCCTTCTGTGCTCGCTCGGGCAGGGCGTTGTACTTTGCCATGAAGCGACGATCAATCCAGTCCTTCAGTTTCCAAATATACTCACCCTCCAGAGACCAGTTCCCCCGAGAAGCGATGGCGTACTTATCGCCGGTACTGATCAGGCTCAGAAACTTCCTCTGCGGCACGAAGGGCTTCAAGCGCCGACCGAGCAAGGCACGCCTGAGGTTACTCTCCAGTGGCCTTCCCTGCCGCACGGCGAAGACCCCGGCCTTTTCACGGGGATGATTCACCACGGCAGCGATGTCTCCAGCTGCGAACACTCCGGGATGGGAAAGGGACTCGAGGGTGCCAGCCACCTGGATGAATCCGCGAGCATCGACTTCGAGTCCCGATTCTCTAGGCCAGGGAGCGGCGCCTGCCTGCGTTACCCAGAGAATCTCGTCCACAGGAAACTCCGAGCCGTCTTCGCATCGCAACCAGCCCGGTCTCAATTGAACGACCGATTTGCTCTCATGAACTCGCACGTCGCGTTCAGCCAACACCCGCCGAAACCTGTTTCTTGCTTTCTTGTTGTGCGTTGGCAGGATGTCGGTACTGCTGAACAGATGGAATTCCAGAATGGCCTGTCCTCGCTGTGCCTCGATCATTCTTTCAAGAGCCCACTGGGCAGAAAGTGTGAGTTCCACACCCCCGGCGCCAGCGCCGACCACTCCGATCTTCAGTGTGCCTTGGGTCACGAGGATTCGATTCTTGAGCCGCTCCCATCGATCTATAAAGCGACTGATCGGCTTTACGGGAATGACATTCTCAGAAGCTCCTGGGACATCGGACATTATTGGCGTTGAGCCAACGTTGATAGATAACAGGTCGTAGGTTACAGGCGGCCGGTTCCTGCACAGCACCCGCTTCCCTTCGAGGTCGAGGCCGACGACCTCATCATGAAACAGCCGTGTTCCGGCAAATCGGCAAAGAGGAGCCAGGTCGATGTGGGCGTCGTCGAACTCGTAATGTCCCGCCACCAGGCCTGGTAACATCCCAGAATAAGGCGTATGGATCTCGCGGGAGACCAGTGTCAGCCGAACACCGGGAATCGGGTCCATGCCGAACCCCTTGATCACAGCAACGTGAGTGTGCCCACCACCCAGCAGTACGAGATCTTTGACCACTGGGAGCTGGGAACGTCCTTCATCCATATTCACTGAGTTCCAGACTTCAGGGTGAGATCTTGCGACGGCAGATCTGGCCCGACTAAGGTTTTCGGGCACGCGCACTTGATTCAGTTGAAGTCTCGGGACGCCGGTGGCGCTCCACCAACTTCCACTCATCAGTCCCTTGTTTCTTCAGCCTCTGCCATACCGCCAGATCGCGGGGCTCGTCGACATCGGACATCTCGGCGAGTTCTCCGTGGCTGAGTCCCAACCTCTCGATCCGTTGGCGTGTTTGCGACAATACCTGATTGGTGCCCCAATCGACTCCCATGAACAAGCTAGGGGCTGGACTCCGGAGTCCGATGAGGTAGTAACCGCCATCCGTTGCTGGGCCGACAACCACGTCGCACGACTCTAGATGCTCAAAGGCTTTTTGAAGCGTCCCCGTATCAATCGAGGGACAGTCGCTGCCTATGCAGACAACCCGCCGGGAGCCAAGATGGAAGGCATCGGCAAAAGCGCGGGCGAGGCGCTCGCCCAGAGTGCCCGATCCCTGTCCGACATACTGATGTCTTCTGCCAAAGAGCTCAGCCATATGGGTCCGACTGCCACCCGTGAAGCGTACCTCGACCTGTCCGTCGTTAGCGATGGCCCATTGTTTCGCCGTAGCCAGGGTGTGCCGTGTCATCTCGCGTTGGAGGTCGGCGGCGCGTTTCGCTCCAAGCACCGGGATAAGCCGGGTCTTGGTCGCTCCCGATATCGGCAAACGGGAGAAGACCATCAGGCGGTGAGTGCCTGAGTGCCGATGCCTGCGGGCGAGCCTCCTTCGAGCAACAGATGTCACAATGTTCCAGCCTCAAGAACTCATTGAACGTCAGTTTATTCTTCCTGGCGATTCTCTGGGGGCAACGGTTGGACCGTGGCTGCCGTAGGCCAAAGCAAAAACGGCAAACAGCAGCAGGACGCTCAGAATGAGGGCCCTCGCTTTCACTCCCGAGTTACAAGTCCGCCATCTCAGCAGCAGGACTGGCCAGGGCCGCAACACGCGTAGGCCGTCTGGCTGGTGTCGGCCCCGGGCTCCAGGAGGACGAACGAGCCCCGGTACGGCGCCGCCATCAGCTTTGCAGCGGTATCGGTGCACACCTCAATGGCTTCATTGCGTGGGAACAGATGCCCTTCCTCGTCGATCACTGCCTTCTGTGGCCCCAGATAGATAGCCCGCTGGCCGCGGAAAACGCAGCCGGAGCCCTTCTCGAACTTGTATCCGCGCACGGTGACGGAAAAGAATGTGTAACCCTCCACCTCCTTCCAGTAGGTCTTCTTCAGGATCTGCAAGCCATAGAAACCTGCCTGCTCCAGGTATGCCAGGAATTCCTCCTCGGTCAGCGCACCCGAGATGCATTCGCCCCATAACATCCGATTGACTTTCAAGTGCGCAGGCACCGATTCCTCGCTGACAATGTCGCTGACCACGATCCGGCCGTGATCTTTAAGGGCCCGCCACATTTCGCCAAAGACCGCCTTTTTGTCCGGAGAGAGGTTGATGACGCAGTTGGAGGTGATCAGGTCGGCGGTTTTCGTCTCCACGGGGACCTTTTCCAGATAGCCGCGGCGAAACTCAACGACATCAAAACCGAGGTTGTCGGCCACGGGTCGCTTGTTGCGATTGGCTAGCTCCAGCATTTGATCCGTCATGTCCACGCCGATGACCTTGCCCGCCGGCCCGACTTTCCGGGCGGCAATGAAGCAGTCAATGCCGCCCCCAGACCCCAGGTCGACCACGGTCTCTCCAGCGTCAATTCCCGCCAGCGTCACCGGCGAGCCACAGCCGTAAAACCGGTCGATGACTTCTTGCGGGATGTGACCGATGTCTGCCGGATCGTAGCTCACCGGGCAGCAGAGTTCTGCCTGCGTCTCCTCCGCGGCCCTGCCATAGAAGTCTTGAACCACTCGCCGGGACTTTTCGATATCGAAGGCCAGCACGCAATTGGAATGCAGCGTGGCCACGGCTGTGTCTCGCCAGGCATCGACCACTTCCGCTTCAGTGCCGCAAGCCACGGCTCCTTCACCCATGGCGTGATAAATCATGGGAGCATCGAACCCCGAACGCCGGTTGAAAGCACGCTGCTTTTCGGCAGCCAGCTCGAACATGAGGTCCCGCGCCATAGAGGTGTAGACCTCGTAATAAGGATCTCGAGCCAGCAGATCGCCGCCACCGCTACCATCGGTACTGAAGAAATAGCTGTGTTCCATGTCGCCGCCGCCCGTAAAGAACTTGAAGGGGTCGTTTAGAAGGAACGGCTTGTTCAGAAGCGACAGTGCGCGGAAACTCCTCGCCAAGTCTGACTCCACCCAAATCTTGCGCAGATTCCCATTGGTCACTACTCCAGCCGCCAGGGCCTTATGGTTGGCGAAAGCGGCCGAGGGGTAAACCGTACCATCGGAATAGACGCATAAGGAATCCCAGAACTGGTTGCCCAGGTCATACTTCACAAAGCGCTGTCCGTTGATCCGAAGCTTGAGCGACTCAATGTTGTCGATTCTGACCCCGAGTGAGCGGGCTGTTTGCTGAGTTGCGCGGATCATGCCAATCAACTCGTTAGGCGAAGGAAACGATGACGGCATGGTTTCCATCGCTCGTCCGCGACGATGCATCCACATCAAGTGCTGCGATTGGGCTCCCCACTCCTTCACCAGCAGGGTAACTGCTGGGATCTCCTCCAAATTCTCTCTTGTGATAACGGTGGTGAGAGAGACCGGAAAGCCAAGACGCGTGACGTTCTTCGTGCCCTCGCGGATCTGCTCGAAAGTGCCTGCTCCACGCAGGCGGTCGTTGGTTTCGGGCTTAGCCCCATCCAGAGAGATCTGCAGGCGAAGCCGGTCGCGGTCTATGGAACCCAGTCTCTTCAACCGCTCACCCTGAAACAGGGTGGCATTGGTCAGAATGATCAACTCACGGTTCCGCTGGCGAGTCACATAGTCGATCAGGTCGAAGATGTCTGGACGGGCGAAGGGCTCGCCGCCGGTGAAGTAAATCCGTTCAACGCCGCAGTCCACGGCCTGGTCGATGATGTCTTTCCACTTTTCCGTGGGGAGGCCACGCTCCGCACCGGGAGAGGAACTAACGAGGCAATGCGGGCAGGTGAGGTTGCAGAAGTTATTGATGTGGATCCACAATTCGCGAAGTTTCTCCAGCTTCAGATGGGTGGCGCGTCCCTGGTAGGGCGCGACCTCCACCGGCCGCAGAGAAAGAATGCGAGCCCGCAGCCCTTCCCGAGCGAAGGTGTGCACGTGCAGTCCGGCTTTGGCACTGTCGACCTGAAAGGCCTGCGCATAGCGACGCTTCAGATCGCCGAGCGGCAGTGCTTGCTGGACCCACGTCATCAGCTGCTGACCGCGGGAATCGGTGGCCACCCAGTTCGGACTTTCTGGGTCGATTGCGAAATGAATACCGCCCTGCTCGAACTCGTGGGTCTTGGGGCAATAGATGACTTGATCCTCCTTCAGCTCTTGCATGGGTTCTTTCCTTGTTTTCCTAAGAGTGATGAAGCCCGCACGAGACAGGGGTTCCGTCTCCTGAATCAAGACCTTTTCAGGCAAGCTTCCCTTAAGAAGGCATGTTCAGACAGCTTTGGGAGACGCGAGCCGTCATTTGCCTTTACCTTTCTCCGAGAGTCTGCGGAGCAACCGGGCTTCCAGGTCATCGTCCGGTTTGCCAACGTGCTCAACAGATGTCCGGCCAGCCAGCTTGCGCGCGGCTGATCCGAGTTGTCTGATCTGCCTTTCCCACCGCGAACAATAGCGGCACATCCAGAGGTGAAATCTCACCTCGAGACGCATCATCAGTCTCTGGCTTCGGAACTGATCGGATGCCACCAGCTTGGCCACATCCTTGCACCGGATCATCCTGCTTTCCTCCATCCTCGGGCTTCAATGCACTCCCTCAGCCGGATGCGCGCCCTGTGGATCAGTACTGATAGGTTAGTGATACTGATGCTCAGAATCTTACAGATTTCGCCGGTTTCACATTCCTCAATTTCTCGCAGCACAAACACTTCGCGCTGGGTGGTCGGCAGGGTTCCGAGGCAGTGCTTGATCGCCTCGCCGATCTGCTGCGATGCGAGTAACTGCTCCAGGTCTTGAGGAGGGCGCATCCAATTGCCGCTTGTGTCGAACCGAGATTCGAAGACCTCGTCAATCGGATCGTTTTGCTGATCCCGATACTGGTCCCGACGACGTTCCATGACCTTGTGATGGAGAATGCCGAAAAGCCAAGTCCTCACTTGTGAGCGCCCTTCAAAACGATCAAGCGTTTCCAGAAACGTGGCGAAAACGTCCTGCACCAAGTCCTCGGCTTCTTCTTCGCGAAAGCCCAGTCCCCGGCCAGCCCGATAAAGGGGCTTTGCGTGATCCTGAACCACAGTTGCCAGAGCCTCCGGTTCTCTCTGGCGGAGGCGGATCAGGAGTTCGGCCTTCATTTCTGAAACGGACGACATAGCCGTGGCCTGAGACACAATCACCTCCTCGAAGTGCACAGTAGCAGAAACTTCTGAGGAAAGTTTGTCCGGTGCCCGACAATCAGGGCAGATTAGAGCGATAGCGGGCTCCAGCACACTCCCTTGAAGTAAGCGAATCAAGGGACCCCAAGGTGCGGCCCGCATTCCTTCGTCCCCTGCGGCTTGGGTTGGTAACGACAGGACTGTAAAGCAGGCTTGAATGCGGTGCCTTATCAAAAAATGCCAGGGGTTCCACAGCTTCAGAGTTGCACCTGCCACTGTTCAACGACCTTTGCATCTTAATGACATTCAGTACCCTCAGGAACTCGCAGCCTCGAAACATTTCCTTTGCCCTGGTGTAAGAATCGTCGAGCTCGCGACACTCACCCTATGAAAGCCGGACACAGGTCTCCGGCTGAACCCAAGTCAAACGAAATGAGGATACTCAATGAAACTCAAAAACATGCTCTCGAACATCTCTCTTGGCGCCGCGATGACTGCGGCAATGCTCGCTCCAACTTCGGCGCTGGGGGCGGACGTGTCGTTCCAAGGCGACCGTGTAACAGTCGAGTCAACGCGATCGTTCGACGATGTGACCGAGGCGGTCAAGTCGCTGGTGTCTAAGAATGGCATGATGGTAATGGCCGAAGTGGACCAGGGCAAGATGCTTTCGATGACGGGTCTCTCTTTGAAGGCGAAGCTGTTTCTGATCGGCAACCCCAATGTCGGCAAGCAACTCTTCGAACAGGACCACGGCGTCGGACTGTACATCCCTCTGCGGCTTTTCGTGTATGCCGACGGCAACGGCAAGACCTTTGTCGCCTACGACAGGCCGTCCTCCTTGCTGGGGCAGTTCTCCAACGAGAAGGTTGGCATGGTTGCGAAGATGCTCGATGAGAAGGTCGGGGGACTGGCAAACATGGCCGCCCAGTAATCCGAGAGGGCGAGGGGTACAAGGCGTACCCCCCTCACTCCATCTGAAACGAAGAGGTGCCCATGCTTCGATTGGATATCAAGTTCTTGATTGTTGCGACTCCCATTCTTGCATTAGCCGCAGTCGCCCCAGTCGTCTTCCCAGCCGCCCTGGCAGGCTATGCGACGATGAAGGATCTCGCCCTGATGCTGATGCTGCCTGCCGCACTTCTCCTCGTGGCACTCGTTTTGTGGCATCAGTCGCTTGGTAGTGCTCGGCTTGCAGGGGCAGTCTGGCGCGGCACCCTCGCGGGTGTGCTCGCAACAATCGCCTTGGAGGCGATTCGCTATCCGGGTTTCCGGCTGGGCTTCATGCCGGGCAACCTCCCCGAGTTAATGGGTGTTCTGCTCCTGGACCGCTTTGCTGAAGGCCCGTCCACCGCTTCGACTATCGCTGGGTTCGCCTATCACTTCTGGAATGGCGCTAGTTTCGGGATCATCTTTTCGGTGGTTGCGGAAAGCTTGAGTCTCCGCCGTTTCAAGACATGGGCTACGTTGTACGGTGTGCTAGTGGGCATCGGATTCCTCGCTAGTCCCGTGGTGCAAAGCCTCGGCGGGGGATTCTTCGGGCTCGACTTCGGTGCGCCGTTTCTCTCGACCGTGATCTCTGCACATATCGGTTACGGGGTAGCTCTGGGTGCTCTACTGAAGTGGATGTCTCCTGGCGACTCATGCGATTCGAGAGATGCTGCCACCGTTGGGTGGTTGCCTGCGACCAGAGGGTGAGGAGCATACACGGCTCCGTGGAGCAGCGTCAGCAACAAGCCCGGTAAGACTCCTTGGGCTTTTTTACTTTGGCGGAGCCAGAACACGAGGAGGGCGGTAAGCAGGTCCACTTCCTCCAGGGTTCCATTTGTCGCGTGGCTGACAGACGAAGCGGAGTCTTTTCCACTACGTTGCTGGCAGCGGCGAAGTGTCTAGGGAGGCCGAACGCAGGGGCAGGGCACCAGGGTTCGAGTGGGCGCGTTGTTTCCCGAGATCGTTGGAAGGAGAAAGGCATGGAATTGAAAGATTACAAGTTCCACTGGAGCGGAGACGACCTCCGGTTTGCGGTTTTTTCAGATGGTCCATGTCGCGCGGACTATCTGCACCATGTCTTGCTACCAATTGTCCGCATGCGAGTTGAAGTCTATGAGATCAAGCCAGGGATCGGCGCTCGGTGGGTTGTGGTCCAGCAGAGAGACGGAGAGAATGAGAGTTGCAAACTCTTTGTGAAGACAGGCGAGGCCTTTCGAGAGAATGTGCCTGACCAAGTTCCCACGGCCCTCAAGAGCGAGATCCTCCGAAGATTCCCAAAGCTTACCTTAGAGACGCGCTCATTGGATCGGAGAGTGGGGCGGCGCTTTCGTACCGCCGACTTGCTGTACCGCAAACCTGCGACAAGTGGCTAACCAAGTCAGGAAGTCGGCTACGGGTACCTGCGGCTGACGTCAACTGCTGGCCGTCATTGAGCTTTAGGCGTAGGTCACCATGAAACTAAGGGGCTATTTCTTGCAAAGTGCGGCGAGGAAACGGCACTTGCTCCGAGACCTACGTTCAGCACCGTCAAGCGCGACACTCCTCCGTCAATGACGTTCCTCTGCCACAGCATGCAGCTGTAGAAGCGGTTTTGCGTGCGATCCGCCCAGAACGCCCGTCTCGTTGCCAACCAACCGTCGACTAACTGTCACCTAACCGACAAACGTCCTTGCAGTCTTGGAATAGGCTGGACAAATCAAAGCCTGTCGCACCGGCATTTCTGGAGCCAGTGTGTTTGATCCACGACAGAAGATAGAGCGAATCGACTCAGTAGCACCGCGCTCCTTCGAAGATGCTGGATGATTTCCGAGACTAGGGACTGAAGGATTCAAATGCTGGGGTGGTTTTCCGGGCGGGCACAAGGCGACAAGCGCATCGTCGATTGGCTGCAACGCCTCAACTTCGAATGGCCCTAGAAACGGCAGCAAAAAAGATCCTGATCGGGAGAATGTATTGAGTGCATGGCCAGGAATCAGCGTGTCCACAGTAGGAATACAAGACTTCTGGCATGGCAGCTTTGTTCTGGCTGAAGACTTGTCAGGAGCAATCAGCTCGGGATCCAAGGGAGAGTCTGAAATCGAACGACTCCATCTTCCTATGAATGAAGGTGCATGCAGAGTCCCACCGTTATCTCTGTGTCTATCGGAAACATCTCCTGGTTTCAACTCTGTGGTCGTCTGAACTGCGGATCTTTGGGACCTGCATTTGGGGCCGGTATGTCAGCAACAAGGATCTGGTTCTGTCGGTTTTGGCTTCTGACTTCAATTGCGTACCTCCCATTCTGTCGAGCTGTTGTGCTGGCGCAAACCGAACACCTCATCGAAAACATTGAAATCCGTGGCACTCGCCGAATCCCGCAGGATACGGTGAGGTTTCATGTTCTATCTCAAAGGAACTCCAAGCTTGATCCTAGCCTCCTGCGCCGGGACTTCCAGACGGTTTGGAATCAGGGATTCTTTGATGATCTCAAGATCAGTATCGAAGACGGAAAGACCGGCAAGATCGTCATCTTCTGGGTGAAGGAGAAACCGCTGATTCGGGAAATCAAGTACACCGGACTGAAGTCAGCTACAAACACCGAAATTCTCGACAAGTTCAAGGAAAAGAAAGTTGGCTTGGGCATCGAAACTCCGTTTGATCCCACCAAAATCCAACGAGCCATAACCGTTCTCACCGAGCTGCTGGCGGAGAAGGGACGCCAGTATGCGGAGGTGAGATACGAAACCACGGACGTGCCTCCGAATTCTAAGCTGATTACCTTTCTCATCACAGAAGGTCCAAAGGTAAAGGTCAAGAAGATCGATTTCCACGGAAACACGGTATTTTCAGATGGCGAGCTGCGCCAATCGATGAAGTACATCAAGCAAACGGGTCTGATTGCGACCTTCACCGGCAAGTCCACTTTCGATCGCAACAAGCTGGAGGGCTCCCTGGAGTTGGGCGTTCGCGCCAGGTATCACGAGAAGGGCTACATCAAGCTGCTGATCCAGGAACCGAAGATTGACGTGCGCGACGTCAGCGGCATGTCGTTCTTCCCGATTCCCCTCAAGCCCTCGAAAGGGAAGCGCGTCTTTATTGACATTGACCTCGAAGAAGGACACCAGTATCGGGTTGGCGAAGTAAACTTTACCGGAAACACCCTGTTTACGAAAGAGCAACTGCTGCGGGTCTTCGGCATGCAGCCAGCGGAGATCTTCAACGGAGAACTGATCCGCAAGGGATTTGAGAACCTGAAGAAGATCTATGGTTCCCAGGGCTACATCAACTGGACGCCGATTCCCCGACAAGACATTGACGATGAAACGAAGCTGGTCAACATCGTTTTCGATTTCGAGGAGGGCCAGAGATATCACCTGAGGCGGCTGGAGTTTGTTGGAAACAGCACGACTCGCGACAAAGTCATTCGGCGTGAAGTGCTGGTGAATGAAGGGGAGGTATTCAGCACGCAATTGCTGGACATCAGTCTGCTTCGCTTGAACCAGCTGGGCTTCTTCGATCTGCTTAAACCGGAGGATGCCGAACAGAAACCAGACCCGAAGCCCACAGTCGAACCCGATGGAAAGGAAAAGTCCTGGGTTGATGTCACGCTCAAGGTGAAGGAAAAAGGCAAAAACTCGGTTGGCTTTACGGGCGGAGTCAGTGGTGTTGGCGGAAATTTTCTCGGCCTGAATTACTCGACCAACAACTTCATGGGTTACGGAGAGACGCTCGACTTTAGCGTGCAGGGCGGGACTCGCCAATCTGCTTACGTCTTCAGCTTTACGGAACCTTACTTCCGCGACAGGCCGCTAACAACCGGGTTCTCGGTTTTTCATCGCCGTTTCAGCTTTCGCGAGGGCGACCAACTGGGCGGCGTGTTTGGTGCTGTCCCTCTCGGCAACGAACTGTTCGGCCAAAGCAGCACGGGCTTCAGCGTCTTTGCAAGCTACCCCCTCCGTCCCTTTACGCGCTTCGGGATCACGTACTCCCTGGATAACTCATCCACGGAGTTTGCTTCTGAGCAGAACCGAACCCTTTTCAGCGCCTTTCAGTTCACTGATACGTTCACCGGATTTGGCAATTTCACAGGACTGCTCCGTAGCAAGATGATTCCCACCATCACCTATAACACCGTCGACAACCCGTTTACGCCGCACAGCGGCAAGAGCCTGACGGCCCTGGTTCAGTTGACTGCCGGCCCCTTAGGCGGGGAGGTGAAATTCTACCAGCCTTTCGTCGAGGCAAAATGGTTCAAGCCCATGAACCACCGGCGGAATACTCTGGGGATGCGTGGTTTGTTCTCGTTTGTTTCTGGATTTGGCGGATTGTCAGCTCCGATTTTCGACCGGGCGTTCATCGGCGGCGAAGACTCCATTCGCGGCTTCGATATTCGCTCTCTCAGCCCACTGGCCTTGGTTAGCCAGCGAACATTCACGCAGGTCAATCGGCTGGACCCGTCGGGCGCTCCGGTCATTGATCCGACTACGGGTGGAACCATCGTGGACAGCGTTCCGCTCATTTCTTCCTTCATTACTCCTGTCGGCGGCGATACTCAGGTTGTGTATAACATCGAGTACCGGATCCCGATCGTCGGGCCAGTCACTTTGGCGCCTTTCTTTGACATTGGAAAAGCGTGGGTGTGGCGGAGGTCCCAGCTTCGAATTGCAGACTCCGCGGTCAATAACCTTTTCAAGTTTGAGAACAACTCTTCCCGTCCCTTCCGCGGAGGAGAACAGATTGATCTGGTTCCCGGAAGCAGCAAGGCCAGGGCCACAACAGGTGTGGAGCTTCAGGTGGTCCTGCCCGTCGTCAACGCACCGTTCCGTTTGATCTTCGGTTACAACCCGCTTCGCTTTGAAGACATCATTCCGCGCCCTGAAGGGGGATTCCCGTTCCTGTTTCGTGATGCGAACCGGCGAGAGATCAAGTTTTCGGTGGGGCGAACGTTCTAGTTTCACTTGCTGCGAACGAAGTTCAAACTTCGTTCAAATTCGACAACTCCCTCTCCCGTTCGTGGGGAGAGTGTGGCCGAAGGCCGGGCGAGGGGTCAACAACCAACGGAGTCGTGCCTCCGTCGGAAGCTGATCTGACCTGGCGTGGAAAGCCTGTATTCCACGGGGAACTGGTTTGTCAGCAGATTAGACTCTCCCACCGACGTCCCATGGCATCTGGAACATCAATAGAGATGGGGTCGCATGCCGCGTCTGCCCATGACAATCATAGGGAACTCATTTCCCCTCACGTTTATTCTCGCGTTCCGGGCGAAATTGTCGGGCATCCGACAGCCTTTCGAGGAGGTCGAAGCTACTCTTCATGTCGGTTGCTGTTGTGTCCAAACCATGAAGACAAGTCCCCGGGGAGCAGCCTGCCTTTCAGGCTTCCAGAACACGATGGTGCCCAACCCGTGTGATTTCAAGAATGAGATTGTCCCCTTCTTAGAGGGTTGCATCGACCCAGGGAAGCGTGGGGCGATCCAAAGCCATCTGAAGGATTGTGAAAGCTGCCGTCGGGAAGTGGACACTTGGGGATGGATTCGGCGCAACTGTATCGGCCATCGAGAGGTGTCGACAGAACCTGATGCGACCTTGGAAGTTCGGCGAGCGCCAGGATCGAGGAAACGCTCGTGTCAGCTTTGCCTCATGCACGAGTTAGCGATCAGGTCAGCACGCCCTCTCCGGTTGATCTCCGTGCTGCTACTTATACTTATCGCGGCGGCCGCGGTGGGACTCTGGCGCTTGCTGCCGCTGCCAGACACGCCGTCAGAGATCGCACGGGACTATCGCAGCATCCGCAGCGGCACGTTACACCTCGAACGGCACGCGGAAAACCCGACAGATCTCGACGAATTCTTTTTCATGCGCGGTGTGCCGTTTCGCACCCGAGTGGCGGACCTGCGAGACCTGCACTATCGCATGGTGGGAGGACGGGTTCACCAACTCATCAACCGCAGAAGCGTTCTCTATGTCTATCAGGGAAGGTCTGGTGAACTGCTTCTCTGCGAGATGTTTGTCGGAGACATGATGGACTTGGCACGCGGTGGCGTCCTGCGTGAATGCCAGAACAAGAAATTCATGGTGTGCAGTGACAATGAGATAAATCTCGTCTTCTGGCAAGACGGAGAGACAACGTGCGTCCTGGCATCGGATATCGATTCCGAGGAATTGCTTCAGGCAGCGCTGCTGGAGGCCAGGGCGAGTTGATCCTCCTGCTTTCTGCGACACGTCGTTTGGGTGACAGAGGAATACTCGATGGGCCGTCTCGAAGAACGAGGTGTTTCGAGTCGCAGCCGCAAGGAGAATTGATTGTTCTTCCTTGCGGCCATTCACGGCAGTCTCGAGTGAATGGGCATAGCACAGAGCAGACCGCGTTGAGTTTCGAGCGGTTTCGCCCGGGCTTTTTGCTGGTGAAGTGATTTCTCCGTTGGAAATGTACGGAATTGTGTTTGACACAGTCCACGACGTCGATCATCGAAGGGAATCTGGGAGGAACTGTCGGGTGGCTGACAACTGAAATGAACCAGGCAGGTTAGGGTTTGCTGACCGACACACGCGGCTGTCATTTCTTGATAACGCTTCGTCTTCCTCGACTCGTTCCTTTCAGGAACACGGAGTCGAGTAAACCCAACTTTGAAATCCAATCATGGAGGAAAACAATGCTCACTGGAATGCCCCGATTCTTGCTTGGAATCACCTTGTTGCTCGGTCTCATGGGGAGCCTGAACACAGCTTACGGGCAAGGCAGTAAGAGTAAGGAAACAGACAAGAAACTCATTAAGGCAACCGTCGAAGGCGAACTCACGGGTAAGGCTGCAAATCGGCTTGCGGGCTCCGGCTCCAAGATAGAAGAAGCACCCGTCAGTTTTACAATCAGCAAGGCAAAGGGCGAAGATGGCCGTGAGCTAACGGAAATGGCTGGAAAGATCCTGACGCTTGACAAGGGCAAAAGGCGCGACGAACTCCTGAAAAAATACAAACCAGGTGACAAAGTCAGCCTGTTGGGCAGGATTGACGTGGAAAAGTCTGTGTTCCAGTTGGAATCGTTCAAGGAGGCTTCTGGCTCCGATTCCAAATGATCGAAAAACGAGTCAAAAGCATTCTGGGAGTGAAGGGCACTTATGATCTCCGCGGCTGGCACCCACTTTCAGCGAGCTCGGTGGCACAACTTGCGCTGGAAGTGGGTCATCGTCGGTGCAGGACTCGTAATCCTACATGCCTGGCTCGCCAGCGTGTCTTCGAGTTTCAACTCGCAACAAACACTCGCCCAGCAGCCCATCGGGCTTTCAACTGGCATCCAGGTACTCGCCGGCCTGTTTTTCATCTTGGCGATAGAGGGCACGCGTTTTTCTGGGCAAAGCGGCAAACAACTGTGCTGGATGCTTATCGCGGGTGCCGTCATGCGGTGCAGCCTGCTGAGTTCCACACCCATTCTCGAGGACGACTTTTATCGGTATCTTTGGGATGGGGCCGTGACGGCGCATGGACTCAGCCCCTACGTTCTTTCACCAAGTCAGATTCTGGAAGGGACAGTCGATGGCCGTCCAATTCCTCCAATGTACAAACAGCTGAAGGAGCAAGGTCAAGGTCGGTCCGTTCTTGAGAGAGTGAATCACCCCTACCTTCGTTCGATCTACCCGCCCGTCACACAGGGCGCTTTTACGCTGGCGCACTGGTTGGCGCCATGGACACTTTCCGGCTGGCGAACTGTGCTGGCGACCGCGGACCTCCTGACTCTCGTTCTATTGGCGTTGCTGCTAAAGAGGTTGAAACTGCCGCTGCAGGGGTTGGTGATCTATTGGTGGAATCCGATCCTGATCAAGGAAACTTATAACTCGGTCCACATGGACATCACTGTCATGCCGTTTGTCCTTGGGACCGTGCTGCTGGCGCTCCGGCACAAATACATTGCATCGGCGGTGATCCTGGGTATTGCCGTGGGGACCAAGATTTGGCCCGTCTTGCTTCTTCCAGTCCTGCTTCGTCCAATCCTCGCAGAACCGAAGAAATGGATCCCTGCGGTCTGTCTCTTTGGTATCGTTAGCGCGATCGTCTTGGCTCCGCTTCATGCAGCAGGGTGGAATGAGAGTTCAGGACTCTGGAAATATTCCCAGAGCTGGGAGATGAATGACAGCCTGTTCATGCTGCTGTCGTGGCTCACGCATGCCGCTCTTAACCTGACAGGGATTCTGATCGGCCAGGAGCCACTGATCGCTCGACTCACTGTTGCAGTCTTGCTCGCTTGCTGGACAACGTGGCTGGTTCGAACGGACGCTCGCGAGCCGATCGCACTCTGCGAGCGCTGTCTCTGGATTGTGGCAGCGTTGTTCCTGCTCAGCCCCACCCAATTCCCCTGGTACTATCTCTGGCTGTTGCCTTTCCTGGTGGTGCGGCCAAAATTCTCGCTCTTGCTTCTCACAGCGACACTCCCCATCTACTATTTGCGTTTCTACTTTGATTCCATCCACCGGGTTGAGCTCTTCGATCACGGAATCATTTGGCTTGCGTTTGCGCCCGTGTGGATGCTGTTGGTGCGCGATTGGGTGATCCGCCGCCGTCACCCCAGGCACAAGGCGTTGGCCAGGCTGGCTGCTTGACCGCATCGAGTGCGACAGTCACTCACACGATCAGGTCAAGGAAGGTCTTTTCCCATTTCTGTGGTGCAGGGGCATTGATCTGGAAAACGCACACAGACCGCGTCTGGCTCCTGAGCCGCAGTCAGCGCGGCTTCGTCTTCTTTCGACACTCGAATTCTGCGAGTGAGCCAGAGCCAAAGGGCCGCGACAGCCAGCGTGGCCCAGCTGATCCATCGGATGCTTAGCGAGGACGAGAGGGCAGATGCAGTCTGCTCTGCGGGGTCAAGACTCAGAAGCCAGGTGAGAATCAATAACGATCCGAAAATCTCGGCGGTGCGCGGTCCAATTCCATCCACGACGATTTTGACGAAGGATCGGTGCTCGGGTCCTACCGGAATGAAAGCCTGTTCCCACACTGAGCGATGAATTGAAGACTTGATCCCAGCTTCGGTAACTTTTAGCGCCGACCGGCTCAGCGCTGTGGCCACGGCAGTCACAAAGGTTGCGCCGCCGACCAAGGAAAGGGGGAGAATTACCAGACCACCCCGCAATCCCACTCGATCTTGAATTCGAGGCGTCAAGAACAGTTGAAGGAATAGCCCACTCAGGTTCAGGAGGATGTAAAAGTTCGCAAAGAAATGGGCATTACCCAGCGGTCCCAAACTCGCAGCCGCCGCGGTTGCGTAGAACTGGAAGTCGATGAAGAGAGCAGTTAGGGCGCCCGCCATAGAGATCCACAAGAGCGTACTCGCATAGGATTCCTTGAAGACGATCGAAAGAGCGGCGTTCCTGTGCAGCGAGCGGTCTTTCCTTACTGCCGTCGGGGCCGGGAACCGATGGTGTGCTCTTAGTGCCAAGGCGGCAACCACCAGGAGGACAGCCGCGCCCAATAGCAGCAACCATTTCGCCGCCACTTGAGAAGCAAGCCCTTTCGCGACAATCCCTCCTGCCATGCCACCAGCCAGGGAACTTGCGCCGATGGTGCCAAAAGCCCGCGCGACAAGTTTTTCTGACTTCTTCTCGTAAATCTCCGAGGCAAGCAGCCAAACACTGGCAAAGAGAAGCCCGAAAAGAGTCGGAATCAACAAGAAGAGACCTAGGAGGATAATGTAATCGCCAACCCTAAGAAAGGGAACGAAAGCGGACAGTGTGCAGGACATGAAGATCAAAAGGCCCACTCGCGCAGGGCGGCTTCCCCAAGCTTTCATGGCCTGAACAAAGAGAAAGGAAGCGGGCAGAGACGCCAGTCCAATCCCCAGATAAGCTAGAGGCAGCTGGAGCAACGCCTGCTCCTGAAAAAACAGGGCATCCCGTCCCGTTTTGCAGACTATGCACGCTGCTGATGTCAATCCTGCCATCGTGGCAAGCAATCGGGTTGGAAGAGAGTCAGTCCTCATGTCATCCATTATGTCAAGACGAGGTCGAACTTACCGAAGCCAGCCCGGCTTGTGAAGACTCGGCTGTCTTTCGTGTTAAACAGATGCGCCAATTTTTCTCACCAAGTATTGCTCTTGATATGCAGCATCTAAAGTCGGCGAGGAACCGTATGTGTTTTCGACAAAGAGTCACTGGACGCTTTTGTCCCTGGCCCTGCTTTAGACAGTGTAACGAAAATAAAGGTTCTGATTTGTCGGAAGCCTGACAGTACGAGTCGATGACCGAATGCCATTTCGGCACGGAGCTGGACGAGAAAGACCGTGGCGCACTGCTGGACGCCCGTTTCTTGGTTGGTCCGAGAGTGGAGCTTCAAGATGGTTCAACGAGCTGGCCCAGTAGATGACACGCCACGAAAAAAGTTCTTGACTCTGGAGTGCGGTCAAGAGTGCACCCTAGTGTCTGTCAATGGAGATTGGAGCTATGCGACGTGCAATTCAGATCGGTCAACTGGCTAAGCAAACAGGACTCAGCATCGACGCCATCCGGTTCTATGAGCGAAAGGGTCTGCTCAAGAAGCCGGCACGGAGTGAAGGTGGATTCCGGCTGTTTTGGTCTGGCGATGTCGCAAACCTGAAGTTTGTTCGAAAGGCTCAACAGCTGGGGTTTTCTCTGGAAGAGATTCACGCTCTGATCATCTTGCGAGATCGGGACACCCAGGCGTGCCAGCACGTTCAACAGATGCTGGAACAGAAGCTGACGGTGATTCGCCAGAAGATTGAGGAACTGAAGTCCCTGGAGGAAGAACTGAGGGCCGGGTTGGGCAAATGTCTTCGAGCAATGAGCAGGACGCGCGGCTCCCACGGAAAGAGCTGTCCGGTCCTCGAACAGATCGCGCGTGTTGACTTGACGGAAAGGAAACAGAAATGAAAGTTGAGGTCTTTTATTTTGACGGCTGCCCAAATCATGGAGCAGCCGTGCAGCGAGTGAAAGAGATCTTGAAGGAAGAAGGCGTGGCTACCGAGGTAATGGAGGTCAACGTTCCAGACCAGGCGACCGCGCTGGCCGTTGGTTTCCAGGGGTCGCCGACCATCCGAATTGACAAGCTCGATGTGGAGCCCGCCGCGCAGTCGTCCCAGAATTACGGGATGAGCTGTCGAACCTATTGGGATAGCTGCAAGAGGGAAGGCCTGCCCTCGCGCGATGTTATTCGAGCGGCGATCAAAGAAGCTCTGGCAAGAGACTCCGACGGAAATGAATGCTGCCAGGCCCCCTCGCCACCAACGGCGGACAACCCAAACAAGCCGGATCGCTCCAGCCTGTTCATGACGAGCTCAGTGGTTGCTGCCATTCTGGCGAGCTTCTGTTGCATCCTTCCTATCGTATTCGCTCTAACCGGTCTTACAGTGATCGGGGCCTCGGCCCTGTTTGCAGAGTGGCGGCCCTACCTGCTGGTGGCGACCTTTGGGTTACTCGGCTTCGGGTTTTACTTTTCCTATCGTCCGGCAAGAAGCGACTGCACATCAGGCGTCTGTACCATGCCCGCTCCCAAGCGTTCGGGCCGTCTCATGCTCTGGTTAGCCACGGCCGCTGTCGTCGCATTCGCCGCATTTCCTTACTTCTCAGGCACGGTTGCAGAGTTCCTGCTCTCACAAAGCAACTCCGCGGCTGCTCGAACCAGCCAGGGCCCGCCCAGCCTACAACACGCAAGCATCGCGATTGAGGGTATGGACTGCGCCGCCTGCGCCACCGCCATAGAGAACAAGCTGAAGGCGGTTCCGGGAGTGCGTGAAGCCAAGGTCTCGTTCGAACAGGGCACGGCAGAAGTGGACTACGAGACAGGCTCGGCTTCTATCGAACAGTTAGAAAAAGCTGTCCAGGAGGCGGGCTACCGGGTCCTACATCAATCGTAAAAAGGAAGAGCGGCCCTAAGAGAGAGACCAAACAAATCGCTGGCTCTCGGAGCGGACGAGTCTCACCGCGCGCCTTTGACTTGGACCTCCAAGATCAAATCCTGACGGCGGTAGAGGCAGGTGCCGTTCACATCTTCACAGACATAATAGAGCGCATAAGTGGGAATCCTCACCGAACCGGGCGCGGCCTTTTCGGGGCACTTCAATTCGAACTCGACGTTACGAGTTTCTTGGCTCACCGCCGTTTTCGGATTAGGGACACTGACGTATCGGCTATTGACCTCCCAGCCCTGCGGCGGGTCAGCCCACAGCATCAGGTCTTCGGCTTCGTTGTTCCAGTGTGCCTTTCTTTGTAAATTCGGTCGAAACGCCAGGTGGACGCGCAGTGATTCTCCCGGTGCGACGGCGGCAGGGACCAATGCTGTTTCCGCCTGAATAAAGCCTTCCTTGTCACGTAGGACTCGCCCGCCCTTGTCTGGCTGTTGCCGAACCGGTTGGTCCTTCACGAAAGCCTTCAGGGGAGAGGCGAACTCGGCTCCTCCGGGTTCGACAAGCAGCGAAACCGGATGCTCGCGACGGGCTTGAATTTCCTGCCGGGCCGTGGGCACCCAGTCGTAAAAGGGATAGGGCTTGTCGAGTCTAGGCCCGTATTGCTGAATTCGTCTTCTCCAGATGTATTGATTGGGATCCATTTCCAGAGCTTTCGTCCAATACTCAACTGCCCTCTGGAAGTCATCTGCGCTGCGGGCGCTGGATTCGTAGCGATTGCGATAAGCCACTCCCAGCCGAAAGTAGGTCGGACTGTGGGCGGATTCCAGGCTGACCGCTTTTTCATAGGCGGCGATGGCCTCGTCAAGTCGATTCTCCCCGCCCCACACGACTAATGCGTCCGCATAGGTCCTCCAACTGGAGGCGCTGCCTGCTGAAGCTTCAGCTTTCAGTTTCTTCAAGTCCGGTAGCCTGATTTCAGCGGCTGCCCGTCCTTGAGGCTTCGGATAAGTCTGGTTCAGAAAACTCTTTTCGAGGCTCTCGCGCTCCGGATTGACGGCGCGAATGATGCCGTATTCATCAATGGCCAGCGTGATTGGGACTACAGCGACACCCAGCAGGTTGAGGGAATCGACCAGAATCGGCCAGCCCATCTGCTTCCATTGCATGAACAGCCGGGCACGATCCGGATGCTGCTCCTGGATAATCCCAACCATCTGCACTTTCCCTTGCTTCTGCCACTGGCGAGTTGCGTCGTGCCACCCGGGCACGTGCTTGCGGCAGCCCGCTCACCAGGAAGCAAAGATGTGCAGGATGACTTTCTTTCCGCGAAATCGAGCCAGTGAGAGCGGCTTGCCATCCGCGAGCGAAGGCATCACCAAACTGGGAAAAGGTTCACCGACCTTGAATCCGGTTGACGAAGGTTTGGCCACGATCTCTCCCAGAGACACAGCGAACGCCGCCAACGCAAATAACAAAAGTAGTTTCATCAAGTCCTCCTTTGGCTGAAAGCCAATCTGGATTACTAAACACCGGGCAGCCTGAAGGCTGGACTCTAAACCACATCCACACCCTTGAAACATTCTACCGCGTCCAGGCCAGCCATCGCGCCATCAGCTTTTTCACAAGGGGTGTGAGACGCGTTCGATTGTAAGCATCGGCAGCTTTCTTAATCGCCTCGGCCTGGGTCGGGTAGGGATGAATCACACTGGCGATTTTCCCTAGACCGACCTGATGCACCATTGCAAGAGTGATCTCGCTGATCATTTCACCGGCGTGATCCGCCACAATCGTAGCACCCAGAATCTTGTCTGTGCCCTTCTGGACGTGGATCTTAATAAAGCCTTCATCCTGCCCATCCGTAACTGCCCGATCGACTCCACTCATGGGTATGAAATATGTGTCTGCAGAGATCCCTCGTTCTTGGGCGTCTCTTTCATACATACCGACATGGGCAATCTCAGGAGTTGTGTAGGTGCACCAGGGCACTGTCAGGGCGCTGAGCTTCTTCCGTCCCAAGAACAGAGAATTTTGAATCACAATCCGGGCCGTGGCATCCGCAGTATGTGTGAACTTGTGGGTGAGACAAACATCACCTGCGGCGTAGATCTTCGAGTTGGTTGTCTGAAGATAATCATTCACGACAACTCCCGTCCGTTCGTAGGCAACGCCGGCCGATTCGAGACTCAACTCTTCAATATTGGGTGCTCTGCCGGCGCCAACTAGGATCTCATCAACGGAAAGAAACTCGGTCTTTCCCTGACTCTCCAGTTGAAGAACTTTTGAATCGCCAGCTATTGCGGCGCACAGCACGCGGGTGCCCAGCTTGATTTGAACGCCGTCGCGGTTCAGCGCCTCAGCTAGAATCCGGGCTGCATCACGGTCTTCCCGAACAAGCAACTGGGAATCTTTTCCAATCAGTGTCACCTCCGATCCCAGAAGTGCGAATGCTTGGGCGAGTTCACATCCGATGGGCCCGGCACCGATTACGGCCAGGCGTCGAGGCCGTTCAGTAAGAGAAAAGACCGTTTCGTTCGTTAAATAGCCAGCCGTCTCGAGGCCGTCGATGAGTGGAACCACGGCTCGCGCTCCGGTGGCGATGACTGCCTTCTTGAAATTCAAGGTAGCAGCGCCAACCTGTGCACCGTCTGGACTCAAGAAGCGGGCTTCGCCGAGAAATACATCAACGCCAAGGGTTTGGAAGCGTTGGGTGGAGTCATGATGGCTGATCCCGGCTCGGATTCGCCGCATTCGCTCCATCACAGCTGGAAAGTCCACCTCGACACCGGACGCGCGAATCCCAAACCGCTGGGCAGCGCGAAGCTCAGCCACCACGCGAGACGAACGGATGATGGCTTTGGAGGGCACGCAGCCCACATTCAGGCAATCGCCCCCCATTAGGTGGCGCTCCACAAGAGCCACTTTCGCTCCCAGACCGGCAGCACCCGCGGCTGTAACGAGTCCCGCGGTTCCTGCGCCCAGAACCACCAGGTGATACCGATCGGCCGGCTGCGGGTTTTTCCATTCAGGAGGATGCACATTTGCAACGAGCCTGAGATTGTGTTCATCCTGCGGACTGATTTTGCCCAGCATCCGGGTGTCCGCCTCGTGTTTGACCTTGAGCATTTTCAATCTCCCTCCACTTCGCCACCACCTTCCTTTAACTTTCGCCCGGCCACTCGAACCAGTGCCGCTAGCAGGAGGGCTGCGAGCCCAATAGCGAAAACGAGACCCCAGGGAACTCCGCCTTTTCCGAGACCTTTGGCGAAGGCGTCTCCTCCGATCACGTACACCGCTGTTCCAGGCAGCATGCAAAGCCACGACCAGAAAACGTAAGTCCGGAATGGAACGGCCGTGACGCCGAAACCGTAGTTCAGCAGGTTGAAGGGGAATAGGGGCACCAGGCGGGTCAGAGCCACGATCATCGCCCCTCGTTCCCGAGTCATTTGATCGAGCCGTCGAAACTTGTCGTTCTTTTGAAGCCAGCCGGACACTGCGTCACGTGCCGCATATCGGGCGATGAGAAAGCATAGACTCGCGCCCAGGGTCGATCCGGCGCTCACCACAACCACCCCCAGAATGGATCCAAACAGCGCCCCCGAAGCCACAGTGAGGGCAGAACCGGGCAGCGCTGAGACGACGGCAACCGCATACAGGAATACGAAAACCAAGGGACCCCATGCTCCCAGAGAGTTGATCCACTGCCGAAGATCCTGCAGGCGCTCACCCAGCCCCAGCACTCGAGCCCCAACAAGGACAATGCCGACCACCACCACCAGCAGCACGGGCTTCCACCAGGTGGCGAATGTAACGTTCCGCGCCGGCACGGCTTTTCTCACTGACTTCGACACAACCGGTGAAGTTCTCTTGGATGTCCTGTTCACGAAACCTCCCTTCGCGTTGGCTGCTCGTTCAGCGACCAGTCGTAGTCGAGGTAGACCACTTTATAGTCGGCCGTGGCCAGATAGTCGTGATCCCTGGCTTCCAAGTGGGCTGCGATGAAATTGAGGACCGCTTTCTCTTCCTTTGCCCGACCGGCCTTGGGTTTCTCTTCGCCGCCATAGGTTCTGACAAAGTCGCCGCCAAACCAATCTAAGATCGGAGAGAGGTACACTCTTCCTTTTGAACGGTCGATGCGGAATTTGTCCGGCTTTGCGAGAAACACCTTCGTTTGATTCGCCAACTGCTCATCGAGCCGGTCGCCGACGTAAGGTTCGTTGCGCAACGGCGGGCATCCCTTGCCGGCGCAGACCAGTGCCATGTGAATGCGGGGCTCATTGAATTGCTGGCGAAGAATCTGATGCTCAATGTGATCCAAAGTCACTTCTTTGCCAACGACTTCGAATCGGAGTTCAGTCCAGACTCCCGGTATCTGGCGAATGCTGCTCTTGGGAAAAATGGCGGACTTGAGCAGTGAAGCTTGGATCGGGTAATGGTCAATGATCGCCTCCAACGTTAGCGCGTTGTATGCATTGATCCAGAAGGCTATCTGATCCTTTTGGCACCAGTTCGAGTACGCTGCTGGCGACAAGGTTCCGAGCGCAGCGGCAAATGCATCCAGTCTTTGGCGGTTCGCCTTCAGAGCCCGGTAGTCAACGAGCCCCTGAGTGTCCACAAAGACCGCCAGCACCGCCCCGTAATCTTCATAGGAAAAGGGTTTTGCGACAACTGGCGTCGGATCCGTTTTGAATGAGACGAGTCGCGGGCGCGGCCGCGAGAAAAGCCACCAGCCAACCGCCGCTAAACTGACCAGGAGCAACAAACTCAGTCTCCACCATTTCATCATTTTCAGCTGTCCTCTGCATTTTGCTGTTCGGAGCCACAGATTTGTCTGAGGCTCGAACAATCCGTTAAGCACACTAAGTGAATGAGCTGAGCGTCCCGCCTCAAATAGCACTCAGCCGGTAATGCGCCGTCTTCGACGAACCCCAACGGTATCTTGCTTTGGCGATACCCGTTGTCAGGCTGCCGACATTTGAGCCCCGGAGAATCACTCGAAGAAACAGAACGAAAGGGTCATTGAGGACAGGCGGCCGACGAGTAGAGTGTTGAATCGATGGATCGGAGACTTGGGGAGAGAGAAAAGGGGAGCCTTTTGGCATTTCGTTCCTCCGTTTCTCGAATTCGTTTCCATCTACCCCGGCATCTCGGTCGTTGCCTGACGGATGTTATGTCCAAAGGGAGGGTGTCTTTGCTTGAGTCTTGGAGGACCGGCCGTTTAGTGATCTGGATTTGCTGTACCGGTGATACCAGCAGGCAATGCGTGCAGGCGGCATCCCCATCAGGTAAGCCGCAATGGCAACTTGATTGGCCAAGGTAGTTCTCAATATCCCGGCCTGCTCCCATCGACGAGCCGAAGTTAGCGCGGGCTCAGGAATCATCTCGATACGGCCCTTCCGGCGCAGCTGTCGCATCAATTCGAAATCCTCCATGATCGGGAGCTCGGAAAAGCCTCCGATCGAGTGAAACAGTTCTGCTCTGACAAATAGGGCCTGGTCGCCGTAGGGCATGTGGAGTCTTCGTGAACGCCAGTTCGCCATCCGCTCGATCCCGCGTAGGATTGTTGAGGGGGAATCGATCCTAAGCTCAAACGCGCCAGCCACAACTCCCCGGTGAGCAAGGACTCCCTGGATAAGACGCTCAAACTGGGGTGGCAGGAGGGTGTCCGCATGAAGAAACAGCAGGATATTTCCCAAGGCAGCCGCTGCGCCACAGTTCATTTGTTTGGCCCGGCCTGGAGGCGAGAATAGAATCTTCGCGCCATGCGCATGAGCTACTTTCTGAGTGCCATCGATACTTCCACCATCCACAAGGATGACTTCCAAGGCGCATGAGGCGCGAATGCTTTCGAGAGTCGATGCCAGAACCGACTCTTCGTTGAGCGCAGGTATGATGATGGAAATGGAGTTTGCGGAATAATCTTCCGGCGAAGGTGGTGACCCGTCAGGCTCCCAATCATCTTGCATAACAGCGCGTCATCACTTTGAAGAGTCATACGGGCTTTGCGGTCCCGCGGTTGCACAATCACCGTCCCAGCCGGACCTGCCAACGGTCGCCTAGCTTGGAAGCGTGACTGAACGCTGGAGCCATCACCAGTCGCCAGTTGCGACTAAATCGTCACAGGATAGCCAATCGAAGGCTACGGATTTGTCGGGAAGCCGACAATTAAAATCCTGGTTCCACTGGAGAATGCTTTGTTGTGGTTCCGGCACTATATCTCTCTTCATAAGGCATCTTGACACTAGGTAAGGTAGAATCAAAGGGATCACTGATTTGCAGGCTAGAGAGCAACGGGAGCCCTAATGCAGCCAACCAAGCTCTGGTACATCGAGCGCTTTAATCTGTTTAATGGTCTCCAGCGCCATGACATGGAAGAGTTGGCACGCATGTCTCTCATGGAAACAAAACCTAAGGGAACGTTTATCTATTTGCCATCAGATCCAGCCAATTCTGTGTTTCTTCTCAAGGAGGGTCATGCAAAGATTTCCAGGCTCACTGACGAAGGCAAAGAGGTCATGCTCACGATTCTCTCCCCTGGTGAAGTCTTCGGCGAGGTTGTGCTGGTGAATGACCAGCCGCGAGATCACATTGCGGAAGCGATCGACAACGTGTTGCTCTGCGAGTTTAGGAAGCGCGATTTCGAGAACTTCATCCGCTCCAGGCCAGACTTGGTCTTTCGGATTACCAAGCTGATCGGACTCCGGCTTCAAAGAATGGAATCACGTGTCGTGGATCTGATCTGCAAGGATGTAGCAACCCGCGTCTCCGAGCTTCTTCTGAATCTGGCAGACCAGCACGGAAAGGCCACCGGGAGTCACGGCGAATTCAGGATCAAACTGACCCATCAGGACATTGCCAGTTTGGCTGGGGTTTCCCGCCAGACGGCAACAGAAATTCTTGATCGCTTGAAGTCTCTGGGGTTGGTTGAACTCGGGCATCGCTCAATCATCATCAAAAACAAAGAGGGGCTGGGGGCTTTTTCCCACTCTCGATCTGCCGCGAAGGCGTCTATTTGAACTAACCACGAATTCGCAAACAGGACCCAAGCCTGTTTTTAGGGACCGGAGACCTCGTCGCAGTCAGAGGCAAATACGAAATGAACACTCGAAAGCTTGGGCCTGTTATCGTGATTTTGCTGACGCTCGTATTGGTACCGTTCGCGCAGCCTCCTGATGGAGAGGTTGATCGCTTCATCCTCGAAATCCAGGGCCTGGTATGAGCGGAGTGTGCCCACTCGGTCGAGGAGGCTCTCCAAAATGTCACGGGGGTTGTTTTAGTCGAAGTGGATCTCATTACCGGCGAGGTCATCATCGAAGCCAAGCCTGATAGTGTTCGAGCCGACCAGCTTGTGGAGGCTGCCAACAAAGCCACGGACAGTGTTCATTCCTTTAATGCCAAGCTAAAGAAGGGGACCCAACGAGTGAAAAGGGTGAGGACGTAAGGGCCTCCGAATTATTCCCCAGGATCTCCCCTCCCAATTCTTCTAGAACCACGTTGAAAAACCCCGCTTCAGTTCTCTCCCATCGTGAATCACCATTCCTTATTCTTGATTCTTGCGAATCAATTGTCGTCTGGCCGACGGACAACAATAAACAAGGCGTTACCCTAAACGAGAGGCTTACAGTGAGGCGGGTCGGCACTAGTCTCACTTGCTGCCGTTAAAGTTCACAAAATGGTCAAATTTGCTGGAGGAACCGCAAAGAGCGCCAAGAGGATTGTCTGGTCCGAAAACGAGTGCGCCCCTTTCGAATAGCTCCGGTCTTCGCTTCATGCCTTCGCGTTCTTCGCGTCCTTGGCGGTTCAATACCATTTCCTTCGGCGTATGAGGTTGCTCGCTACCACTAGACAACTCAGACCGAGCTCCGGAAACAAGACAGTACAAGCTCCGCGAAATGGAGAAAATTCTTCCAAGGCCACGGGCCCGTTTAGTGCGACCAACCAAGTCTCTGCCTGAGACGAAAGTACACTGCCGGGACAACCACCATGTTGAGAGCCGTGGAAGATAGCAGGCCGAACAGGATGACCATGGCCATCGGCGACTGAATCTCGCTACCTGCTTTTCCCGCCCCAAGCGCCACCGGGATCAAGGCCAGGCCCGCGCACAAGGCAGTCATGAGAATGGGAGTGAGGCGTTCCGAAGCGCCTCTCAGAATCGCTTCGCGTAAGTCCGTGATGCCCTCTTCTTTCTGTACATGTTTGATGTGCGACACCAGCATGATCCCGTTTCGAGCGGCAATTCCAAACAAAGTGATGAAACCAATCATCGAGGCAACTGAAAGAATACCGCCGGAAAGAAAAACGCCGACCACTCCTCCAATCAAAGCCAGCGGCAGATTGCACATGATGATGAGCGCGTCGGCAAGCGAGCGAAAGGCTGTGGTCAGGATTACCAGGATTCCCAGAACCACGGCGAGGCCCAACCAAAGTAAAAGATTTGAGGCTGCTGCCTCGCTTTCAAACTGCCCTCCATATTCGACCCGGTATCCTTGAGGAAACGGGACGGAGATTTTCACCCGCTCCCGAACGTCGTTGACCACGCTGCGCAGATCGCGCCTGGCAACGTTGCACATGACAACAATCTTGCGCTGAACGTTTTCCCGGGTCACAAAATTCGGACCTCGATCTTCCCTGATATCCGCTATGGCTGAAAGGGGCACCCAGGCGTTGGAAGGGGTGTGGAACAGCGTAGCTCGGATCGACTCCAGGTCCGCATGGTCTTCCGGCGGGTAGCGCAAAACCAAGGGAAAGGCCAATTGCCCTTCAAAGATCCGCCCCACATCCTTGCCTAAAAAGGCGGTTTGCAAGGCCTCAGCGGCCGCACCGGCAGGCAATCCGTACCGTGCCAGCGCCGCCCGGTCGTACTTGATGCGGATGGTTGGGACTTCCGTCTGTTGCTCGGTGGAAAGATCGACAACACCCGGAGTCTGACGCATGGCGGCTTCGACTTGTTTGGCCAGGCTGCGAAGAGTAGCCAGCTCGTCACCGAAGATTTTGACGGCAATGTTGGCGCGAGTCCCGGACAGCATGTGATCAATCCGATGCGAGATCGGCTGGCCAATCACAACATTCATGCCAGGCAGCAACGTCAACTTCTGCCGCATTTCCGCCAGCAGTTCCTGCTTGGAGCGTCGGCCCATCTTCAAGCTGACATCAATCTCGGCCGATTCGACTCCTTGGACGTGCTCATCCAATTCCGCCCGTCCGGTTCGGCGGGCAGTGGCTGACACCTCTGGGATGGTGAACAGAATTTTTTCGAGGCTTTTCCCAAGCTGGTCCGATTCTGCCAGGCTGGTTCCAGGAAGGGTCACAGCACTGATGGTGAGGGTCCCTTCGTTGAACTCGGGCAGAAATGAGCGACCCACTCGGGTTAAAGCCAGCACCGCAATGACAAGGAGCAAGACGCTGGCCGCAAAGACGACCGAAGTGTGACCAAGCATCCAGCTCAAGTGGCTTTCATAGCGGCTGCGTAACCAGGCGATCCAGCGCGGCTCTTTCCCCTCGAGGACCGCTTTGGCGCGAGGCAAAAGAAAGGAGCAAAGCGCGGGTGTCACCGTCAGCGCCACCATCAGAGAGGCGAATAAGGCTGTGATATAAGCAAAGCCCAAAGGTCTTAATAGACGGCCTTCCACACCACTGAGAAAGAAAATGGGGAGAAAAACGAGCAGCACCACAAGGGTGGCAAACACAATGGAGCCGCGAATCTCACTGCTGGCGCGATAAACGACTTCCAGCACAGGCGTGCGTTGTTCCTGCGGCAGGCGCGCATTTTCGCGGAGGCGCCGGAACACATTCTCCACGTCGATAATGGCGTCATCCACCAGTTCCCCAATCGCAATGGCCAGTCCTCCGAGCGTCATGCTGTTGATGGTGGCGCCCGCAAGCTTCATGCCAATAAAGGCGGCCACTAGGGAAAGCGGAATGGCGACCAACGTGATGACCGATGCGCGCAGATTTGCCAGAAAAATGATGACGATGATCACGACCAAAATGCTGCCGTCGCGCAGAGCCTCCAGCAGGTTATGAATGGCTACCTCGATGAAGTCAGCCTGGCGAAAGATATTCTTGGAGATCTTCATTCCGCTGTGCAGTGACGCCTGAATATCGTCCAGAACGGCATCGATGTCCCGTGTCAACTCCAGGGTGTTGGCATTGGGTTGCTTTTGGATTCCCAGAATCACGGCCGGATTGCCGTTATGCGAGCCTTCACCGCGTTTGATAGCTTCTCCAATAGTCACGCTGGCCAGGTCGCGGACCAGAATGGGACGGGTTCCCCGTGTGGCGACCACCATTTGTCCAATCTCTTCCTCACTCTGGACTCGCCCGATACCCTGGATCAGATATTCCTGACCGCCCACCACACGAAACCCTGCCGAGGTATTTTGATTCCCTTGCCGCAGTGCTTCCTCCAGTTCGGCCAACGAGACATCGTAGGCTCTCAGCCGTTCCGGGGTCGCGATCACCTGGTACTGCTTTTGTCCGCCTCCGATGGGCGTGACCTGGGAAACTCCAGGAATCGCCAGCAAGCGGCGGTGGAGAACCGTGTCGGCTACCGTGCGCACTTCCAGCGATGAGTGAGCTTGCGATTCCAGCGCCACGAACAGGATCTCTCCCATGATGGACGAGATGGGCGCGAGGAACGGGCGTTCGACTTCCGGGGGCAAAGAGCCGGCAACCAGCGTCAGTTTTTCGGTCACTGTTTGCCGCGCCCTGTAGATATCTTCTCCCCAATTGAACTCTGCCCAGATCACCGCAATTCCCACGGCCGTGGCCGAGCGAACTCGCCGAATCCCGGAAGCCCCGTTCAAGGCGGCCTCGATGGGAAACGTCACCAGCGATTCCATCTCCGTGGGTGCCATGCCTCGCCCTTCGACCAAGATGGTAACGGTAGGCGCCGTCAGGTCCGGCAGCACATCTACCGGGATGGTGGTGGCCAAATAACCGCCCCACCCGAGAAAACCGGCTGCCAGAGCCAAAACCAAAGCCCGGTTGCGCAGCGACCACTGAATGAGCGCATCAATCATGTTGGTCTCCTAATCGACGTGCCCATGAGCCGGGATTTGAGTTGAAAGAGCCGACAGGCGGATGAGGTAAGCGCCACGGGTGACTACCCGTTCGCCGGTCTTTACTCCGTCGAGTACCTGCTGGTAACCAGCCTCCTGGCTTCCCAAGTGCACAGGGCGCCGGGCGAAAGATTCACCTGACAACTGAACGAAGACGACCGGACGACCTCCATCATCAATGACGGCGGATAAAGGTACAGCGGCTGCCGCGATCTTGGCTGCAGTGAACAGCCGCACGGAGACTGCTTGTCCGATGGCCAACTGGTGATTGCCATTCGGGGTCTCAAAAATCACGCTGAAGGTACGTGATTCTGGATCGATCACGCGGCTAACGGAGCGCGGGCGGCTCAGATGCAGTGTTTCCTTCTTTCCTGCCACCTGAACTTCGCCTCCGACAATTCGACTGGCATGTGAGGTTTCTGCTTCTGGAACCATAGCGACGACCTGCACGGTCTCGATAGCCACAATCCTGTAAAGCTTCGTCCCTTCCTCCACATTGGCGCCGGGTGTGGCCAGTGACTCTGCGATCACTCCTGAAAGTGGGGACCGCAACAAGAAGTGGCTGTCCTCGCCGTCATCACCTTCAGCGCGGCGAGTTGTGTCGAGCTGAGCCAGTCTCGCTTGCGCGGCTTTTAGCCGGGCCTCAATGCTTTTGAGATTAGCGCTGGCTTCGTCCAATCGCTTGACGGGAATGGCCCCGGAAGCTAATAAGCGCTTCGCTCGGTCCTGGTCTTTTTGAGCCAGTTCGAGAGCTGAGGTGGCGTCGGCCACGGCAAAATCCAGCGCGGCTCGGTCCGATGGGCTGCTGGAACGCGGAATGACGGAAGCCAGGACTTGTCCTTTCGTGACTCTCGCACCCACGACCGGGATTGAGCTGGAGACCGACAATCGCCCAGCAATGGGGCTGATGACTTCGACTTCACCGCCTGGCCGCGGGTGAACCTCGCCGGGGGCCGTGAAGCTTTCTCGCAGAACGCGTTCGTTCACTGCCTCGGTGGCAAAGTCCATAGTCCACTGCTGCTCTTTGAGAAAAGAGATGCCCTTTTCTTCGGGTTGTTCTGGAGCACCTGCCGCTTGCGCTGCGTCTCGGTAAACCGTCACCGGGCCTAACTCGTGAACGTCAGCTACTCTCGGCGAATCCAGCCGGACCACCAGAATGTAAGTGCCGGCGCGCTTCGGCTGAAGGTTCAGACCAAAGATGCCCGGGCGTGCAGGACCCTTCGTGGTGAAAGCTTCGCTGGCCTTGTCTGCGGCCTTTAGCTCCACCCGCACCTTGCCTTCGGTCAGGGGCTTGAAGCTTCCTAACTGAGTTAAATGAATCGCGGCGCGTGAGGTCTGTCCGGCCACCAGTGAGGAATACTCCATGAACAACTCCGTGGTCTCGGTCCAATGGGTCACCGCCAGCCTTGGGGGTTCGTCATGAGCCTGCTGTGGTGGTAGCGCTTCCTTCTTGCATCCTACAAACAGGGACAAGAGCATCAAGGCAGCACTCTGTAATTTCATGGTGTGACCTCCTCTCCAACGGCGCGGTCCAGTTCGATCTCTGCCTGCTTGGCCAGTCCACAGAATTCCAGTAACCGAAGCTGCGATTGCAACTTCACCCGGTAGGCATCCAGAAGCTCCAAAATCTTTTGTTCGCCATCCTGGTAAGCCGCCTGAGCAATGCGGGCTAATTCAGATCCTTTCTCTTGCAGCCCTCGCCCATATTCGCTCGCGTTGCGGCGTCGAAGCTGCACGGACGTGTACGCTGCCTTAACTTCAGTGGCGATACGCTGTCGAAGCGATTGGCGTTCCGCCTGGGTCCTCTCCTGGGCGAACCGGGCCTGAGCCGCTTCTGTCTGTCCTCGATTGAAAAGGGGGATGGGCAGCGTGAAGGACAATTGATAGCCGGTATCGGCGGCGCCGGCAACGCTCACTCTCTTGAAACCGGCGCCCACTAAGGGATCGGGGATGCGCTGGCGCTCGGCAGCGCGGCGCTCGAACTGGAACTGCTCCAGCTGTGTTTCTTTGGCTTTGGAATCCGCGCGGACCTCGAGAGCTCTGGCCACAAGCTCAGGCAAGCCCGGCAGCGGTGTTTCTGATTGAAGGGAACCTTTGACATTGAGCAAGTCTGGTTCGGTGCCTGGGGCCAGCGCGCTGGCAAGCCTGGCACGGGCTTCGGCTAACGACGCTTCGGCAGCCACTTGCTCGGACTCGATATCAGCCAGTTCACGCTCCGCTCGCAAGCGATCAAAGAGGGCGCTTTCTCCTTCCCGTTCCCGTTCGCGCAGAATCCGTACGACTTCCTGTAGCTCGATGATGGCCTGACGGATTGCCTGCTTTCGGTTCTGGGCCAGGACCAGCTCGTAAAAGGCTAGCCGGAAGCTGGAACGCATCTGCAGCAAATGATAGGCGGACTCCTGTTCTTGGACATTGACCGCTGCCGTGCCGGCTCGCCGCAGAAATCCCAGGCGGCCATTTAGGGGCAGAGTCTGTTGGATCAGGAGGTAATCTTCCTTCGAACCGAAGGCGTCTTCCCGGCTGTAGTTCACGCTTGGATTGGGCGCCAGGCTCCGGCCTTGCGCGCCCGCCCTGACCTCCTCCACTCGTGCTTTCAGTGATAGAACTAGCGGACTTTCGACTGCAAAACGCCTCAGTGCTTCCTGCTCGGTGAGTTCTTGCGCCATCAGCGATGCTGAACTCAACAGAAAGGCCAAGGCGAAGCACACCAGTGTCCGTGGTGACATCGCATTACCTCGTTAGTTTTTTGTGGAAATGAAGAGGGAGCACACCGGAAGGTGCGCTTAAGGAAGGCTACAGAGGCGGAGACCGTGGGATGGATGAGTGGACAAAAGGAGGATCGTGTCCACGCGGGGGAGCTTCAAAGACATTCAGAGCTAGCGGAGCGAGAGGCGCGAAAAAAGCGACTTGCTCAACCAAAACTGGCAACGAGGGTGAATTCTCTTGCTTGAATGTGAGAAGGCTTGCCTTTTGGGGAGGCTGCCTTTTCTGAAAGGTGTTGAGCTTCGCCTTTGCATCATCCTGACCTGGGGCCCCGTGGTCATCAGGATGCGTGTGCATCAACAGAGCGAGGTTCTGATGCTCTGGCTCGTCATGGCTATGCTCGCGGGTCCCGTGACGATGAAAAAGCGGGTCGCGGACCAGTGCCAGTAGCAGCGAAGAAGCAATCGAAATGATAAGGAGCCGACGCATTGATCTGGATGCTACGGACTGAGAGATACTGTGTCAAGCGCAAACGCCAGGTGTCGGCATAGGTGATTGGTCGAGCCGGCTTCGAGGCACGCCAAGCAGGTTCCGACAGGTCCGAGTCCCCGTGCTACTCGCGAACATAGCCTACAAGACCGGACGCAAGCTCAAGTGGGATGCGACCCGGGAACACTTCGTGGACGATCCGCAAGCCGACACCTTTTTGCAGCGCGAGTATCGTAAAGCTTCTTCAGTTACGACCGGTCCAGAAAGATGCTTGTGTTGCGCCAGTTTCATCAAGAAGGCTTTGTGAACCGCTATACTTTACTTTGAATCAGCAGTTGAGCAAGGCTGGCGAGCTTGTGTTTGAGAGCGAACAGTTTGAAAACTGTGACAACAACTGGCGAGCCAGAGAAACGTATGAGATCTCCTCAGCCGATGAATTCGTGGAAATTTTTGAATTGGCGACTCCGGGAAAGTCATTCACGGTCTATAGCCGAAACCACTTCAAGCGGATGAAAAAGTAGCAAATCTGTCCGGTGCCGAAATGAGCGCGGTCGAGTGTAATATCCGCTTGTCATGCCGGAGCAAAACACCCCACCCTACCTTTCATTGGTCCACGCAGCACTCTCTTCAGTCAACAACCAGCGCGCGACTTCCTTGTCCCTCATGGCGACGTCGATGATTCAAGGCGGAGCGTACTTCGAATAAAGCTCCACAGCTCTTCCGCTTCTTCCCAGTGACCCCTGCAACGGTTCGGCGGTTACCTGGGGGTGGCAGGATCGTAGGGCATGGAGCATCGAGTATGGTGTACCCCTGACTCTAAGCAGCCCTGCCGGTATAACCCTCCTCCTGATTTCCTCGAAAAACTTTCAGCGCCGTGAGCCTTTTCAGACCGAAATCTTGCATTACAGGGTGAGGCAGCCACGCGCGAGCGAGCAAGCGATAGCCGGGTTCTGCTCCGTTGAGCCATGGACGTCAGAACACCACAAACTCTAGCCTGCCTGCGACTTGCGGCGGGTGAAACTCACCGGCTGAGGGAGGAGAAGATGTCAACAAGCCGAGCTGGCACCAGCCTAACGTTATGCGTGGCGACGATGGCCTTCTTTATGACGGTTTCGACTGTCCAAACACAAACGCCACAGGCTGTCTCAGCCGCCTCCTACGTGGCACGAGGTCATGACTGGTACAAGAAAGGCGAGTTGGATCGAGCCATGGCCGACTTTAATATTGCCCTAATGTTCGATGCACGCTGTGCCAACGCCTACCCCCTGCGTGGCCTCGTCAAACAGGATTGAGGGCACTTGGAGGGAGCGCTGGGCGACCTTGACAGGTCCATTGAAGCTCAGCCTCGGTTGGCTGAGGCTTATAACAATCGAGCCCAAGTCCACCATCTCAGCGGAAACCCAAAGGCGGCGGTCGCTGATTTGAATAAGGTCATCGAGATCGAACCCCGCCTGGCGGCCGCTTACAACAACCGAGGTGGAATCTACTATTCAATGGGAGAACTTGACGCTGCCCTCCGCGATTACAACAAGGCCATCGCCTTGAACTCCCGTCTAGCTGAGGCTTACACCAGTCGGGGAGTCCGGCTGTATCACAAGGGGAATATCACCGGGGCCCCTGGCGGACTTCGACCAGGCTATCAGAAATAACCCCGCCTCTGCCGGAGCCTATGCTAACCGCGGTAGTGCCCGATTCGAGAAGGGAGATCTTGTTGGAGCATTCTCAGATCTGAACAGAGCCATCGGATCGACCCTGCCATGACGTCAGCCTATTACGGACGAGGCAACGCCTGGAGGGATATGGGAGACGAAAACCGAGCTATCACGGACTACACCCGGGCAATCGAGTTGGACCCGCGAAATGTTCTGGCCTACAACAACCGGGGTAACGCTTACTTACCCCTAGGAAAGTTGGAGGAAGCGATCAGAGACTATAACCGGGCGATTGAGATTGACCCCGGTACTGCTGCTATCTACCTGAACCGCGGATTCGCTATGTTACTGAAAGGCAACAGATGGAGACTTCGCTCAGTGTCTGAGGCTGGCAGGGGATATAAGGGAACCGTTAGAGAAAAGAATTGAAAAGATGAAGCAGGCAGCGGCTCGCGGTAAAACACGACTAATAACCTCCGGGGTGAAAGTGGGCTGTGACTGAGTGCGTTCCGCCGTCTACAAGGTCCCCATCTTTCAAAAAGCATCGATGTGTCTCTCTCCGTTCAGGCTTGGAGTTACCCCCACAAGTCTTTAAAACTAAGGCGACCGCGGGCGTAGCGCAGACCCGAGCCGTGTGCGGGTCTGCGAGTGTTGGTGCCGGTCTGGCAAACGCGTTGTTAGCAAGAACAGCCAGTGGCGGACTGGAACCTTACTGCCGCAGACCGGCACAAAACGCCGGTCTGCGCTGCATGGCTACATCGATGATTCCCCTGAAAGTCCCCTCTGAGGAGGGGTGGCGGCGAAGCCGCCGGGGTGGGTCTCTTCGTCGTCGACAACCCACCCCGGAGCCTTCGGCTCTCGCCCCTGCCGGGAGGGGACTATCTTCATCCCTTTATGGGCGCAGCGTGCGGCCTGCGAAAAAAAATCCGCCTTCGTGAGCTTTTTTTGACCGGAATCTTGCATTACAGGATGAGGCAGTTGCGTGAGTCAGCAAACGGTGGACAGGTTTTACTCCGTTTGCGGCAATGGCCCGGTTCAGAAGCGGCAAACTCGAACTCCTGAGCCTGGTTGTGCCAGTTTCCTTGAGTGCCGCCTACCTGCATCAATAATGCAAAAGCACTCAAATTCGTAGAACTGGCTTAGGTTCTGACGCATACGGCCCTCCAAAAACCTTTTAGACGAGCAAATCGGGTATTCGATTGCCAGAGCAACATTGTTTCAAAACTCACCCAAATATGGGGCAGTGTTAAGTGGGGAAGACCTTGTCAAAAACTTACTATCCTTGGAGGTACAAAACGATGTGGCGAAACAAGCTGTTCTCGATGATGAGTATCTGCTCGATGTTGTTGCTGGGGCTGACGGGCTTCAGCGGTGTCGGGGAGCACGGCGGAGGCCCCCCTGGAAGCATCGCGTTTTACAGCGCGCGGGACGGGAACAACGAAATCTACGTCATGAACGCGGATGGCAGCGACCCGTTCCGCGTTACCTACGATGGGCCGTCGGACGTTGATCCGGACATCTCACCGAACGGCCAGCACATCGTATTTACGTCTAACCGCACCGGAAACAACGATATCTACATCGTCGGGATCTCGGGCGGCAGCGCATGGAACCTGACGAATAATCCCGCGAACGACGGGTGGGCGAGGTGGTCGCCGAACGGCAAGCAGATCATCTTTCACAGTAACCGCGACGGCAATTTCGAGATCTACGTCATGAACGCGGATGGGAGTGGCAGCCCGACGCGGCTCACGAACTATCTGGGACTCGACCAGTACCCCGACTGGTCTCCGAACGGGCAGCAGATCGTGTTCCGGCGGGACCTCGACATCTACGTCATGAATTTGAAGAGTGGCGAGGTGGATCGCCTCACCGAGGCTCTACCATTCAACCAGATGGCGGTTTGGTCGCCAAACGGCCAGCACTTCGCCTTCATGAGCTTTCGCGAGGGATACTGCTCCGTGTTCCGAATGAACGCGGACGGCAGCCAGCAGACCAATCTCACGCCGAAAGATCCCTTAGACAGCGCGGCCCAGTGGTGCAGCAGGGCTCCGTCATGGTCGGCGAACGGGCAGGAGATCCTGTTCATGTCCTCCCGGCCAAGTACCGGCGGCGACACCGAGGTCTTCGTCATGAATGCGGACGGTAGCAATGTCCGACGGCTGACCAACAGCCCCGGTGCCGATGGTAGCCCGAGGGCACGGTAGGCAGTCAGGCACGGGTCGCGCGAGGAAAGTTCGAGGGTCGTTGCAATAAGATTCTTGATCCGGTTAGCGGCAATGCTACTGCCACTGTTTGCCCAGGCCGACCTCTCCGAGTTGTCCAAAAAGGGCTGCCCAGGCGAAGGTTTCCGACTGGTCTGCACCTGAAATCTTGCGGCAGTTCCCTGGTGGATGAGAGCCCTGGCGATCACTAAGTACTGAGTTTCATAAAACACGGTCACGTATTCGAAACGCCTTTGGACGTGGGAGGCGCTCTCCGAGCGGCGACTGGGGATTCGAAGCACAACGGTCGCCCGCCGGAGATGGCCTCGCACATTCGGAGGTTCTCGCTGCACCGTTGGACGCGGCGGCGGGCGCCCGGATTGGGCTACTGTAAGTATGAAACTCAGTATCTAGCCAACGAGTTGGTTCTCGGGGGGTAGACCTTCCATCTCTCATTGGAACAGAGTGGACTTGTAGTGCTCCCATTGGGCCTTCTGCTTTGCCAGGAATTCGGCGAAGCGCGGGTCCTTGCGGATGGGATCCAGGTTGGCATCCCCTTCAAACAAAGGATAGCAGGGGAACCCGGTCTCGGCTGCTTGCTTCAACCAGTCGATGGCCAGCTGGGGCTGGCTCATTTGCGCGTAGGCACAAGCAATGAAATGAGCGGTGTGATGGAAGTGTACAAAGTCTTTCTTCTTGCTTGCGCTCTGGATCTCGTCCAGCGCCTTGCGCTTTTCGCCGGCCGCGGCGTATAGCAAAGCCTGCACAGCTGCAAACCGTGCGCCCGTGTCCTGGGGATATTCTTTTGCGTATTCCTCAAGCTTGGCCATAGCCTCGTCTCTTCGACCGAGCTGAAACAGAGCCCAAGTTATGTAAGATCCCGCACTTCCTGGATTGAACTCTTTCGGAATCCTGAGCAAAACAGAAAGTGCCTCTTCGTATTTCCCCAGGTACAAGAGCGCCTGTCCGATTTGAAAGAGGGGTCGCTTGGCGGTCGGGTTAATTGCGTCCGCGGCTTGCGCCTCCTGGAGGGCTTCCTCGTTCAGCCCGATGTGATTCAGCACCAGGGCCAGTTGGCAGCGGGCATCGTCGGAGTTTGGGTTCAAGGCAATCGCCCGGCGAAGCTCCTGGATGGCCCTCTCGTGAGGAAAATGATTGGAAGGCGTCCAGAGCAGAAGCCCGCGTGCAAGATAGGCATCTGACAAGTTTGGGTCCAAGGAGAGCGCGTTCTTCACTGCAGCAGAGGCCTTCGCCTCCCACCAACTTTGGTCTTCCGGAGCAAAATAGAGGTATCTGTCCACGCAAGCCACGGCAAGTCTTGCGTGGGCCGCGGCGAAAGTTGGATCTTTGGCTACAGCGTGCTCCAGCATTTCGATGGCAACCTGGCTGTCAGCTTTATTGTTGCGATTCGCAAGGGATCTCCCACGCAAGTAAAAGATCCAATCTGCATGTGACCTTCAATCGCTTCGCCGTGGTTGTCCGGGTGATGCGATTGACGACCGTTTCGTAGTCCCGCAACGGTTGCCCACGCCAATTTGACGCGATGAAGGGAAACAGCCGGTGCTCGATCTTCAAGAGCCCGAAGTGCCCGTCGTGCAAAGGTTTCAAGAAGCGCATGTCGTTGGTCCTACCCCTACTGCCTCTCACGGCCTGCTTGACCAATGCCTGAGCGCAAGAAGAGGATGAACAGGACCGCAAAAAGCACCATCCACCGCCGCCGGTAGCAGAACGATGAGACGCGCGAGGCCATCGGCCCAGCGCCAGGAAAGCACTGCGACGTCGAACATCTTTGCAAAAATGCCAAGCCACACGATCCCGCGGTTCCTGGTCACGTCGCGTGAAAGAATCCAGTATCCAACACCAATCAGCAGAACCGCGAATCCAAAGTCTCCCCAGAAACGCACAGCGCTTTCGTGGACGTCGCCAAAATAGGCCAGCCGATAACTCCAAGCCGAGGCGAGAAAGATAGGTCTACCCATTGCAAAGTTGAAGCCAGCCGCTGCCAGAAACATCAACGACCATCGCTTTGGGCTCATCATTATCGTCTCGCTTGCCAGGACTTGTGGGGCCGATATCGTGCTCATGCTACCAACCAGAGAGTTCCTGTCCTCTGCAATAATTTCTTTGGATCCGGTTCTTGAGTTTCTCAACCCGGAAGAAGTTGATCTGGGCGGGCGGTCTCCGCCGAGTCGCGTCCGTTGAAGCATTTGCGTATTGTCATTTACCGTGGATGTACTATCTTTGCCGCCGGAGACTTTGATTCGTTTGCAGAGTTCAGAATCTGGCGCGGGATTCCGTGTGTCGGGAAATGCATTCGCAGGAACGCAACGGCTAACCCGAATTATTCGTGAACTTCGGTAGCGACAGCTCAAAGCAAAAGCCGCGGGCAGGAGACCACATTCCTTAAAGAGCCCCGATAAGGGGCGGAGGAGGGTAGCCCTGGACACGATTCTTCCTCCCCTCTCCGCGAACAGGGGATTGAGGGGGGTGAGGCCACCAGCGCTCACCTTCTTTGACCCTATGCATGAATAATTCAGACTAGTGAAAGGATCGGATGCATGGACACGATGTTGGTGACGGGTGGTGCGGGCTTCATTGGGTGCAACTTTGTCAGATTAGCCTTGTCTCAAACCAAGTTCAAAGTAGTGGTCTTGGACAAACTCACTTATGCCGGCAACCGGTGCAGCCTGGAATCCGTCGCGCAGAATCCGCGCTTTGCGTTTTTGGAAGGCGACATCAGCGACCGGAACTTTGTGGATGCTGTCCTCCGCCTGCACCGCCCGCTGTGGGTGATCAACTTTGCAGCTGAAACTCATGTCGATCGGTCCATTGACGACCCGCGCCCGTTTGTGAACACCAACATTGTGGGCGTCTCCGAGCTTCTGGAGGCCTCGCGGCGGCATTGGATGGAACTGGACTCGTCGTCGCGTTCAGCGTTTCGCTTTCTCCACATTTCCACCGACGAAGTTTACGGCACGCTGGGAGCCACGGGCTTGTTTGAGGAAACGACGCCGTATGCGCCCAATTCACCTTACGCCGCCTCCAAAGCGGGCTCGGATCACCTCGTGCGCGCCTACTACGAAACCTATGGATTGCCGGTCGTGATAACCAACTGCTCGAATAACTATGGCCCCTTTCAGTTTCCGGAAAAGCTCATCCCTCTCATGCTGCTGAATGCCATGGAGGGCAAGCTGCTGCCGATTTACGGGGACGGCGGCAACGTCCGCGACTGGCTCTATGTGGAAGACCATTGCCGCGGCATTCTGATGGCGCTGGAGAAGGGCCGGCTCGGGGAGAAGTACAACATTGGCGGCAGAAACGAGCGGACCAACCTTCAGATTGTGGATCGCATGTGTGCGTGTCTGGAGGAGAGGATGCCGGCCGCGAAGAACGATGCCTTGCAGAAGAAAGGCATCAGCAGTTATGAGTCCCTAAAGAAATTTGTGCCCGACCGGCCCGGACACGACCGGCGTTATGCCATCGACGCGACGAAGATCCGCAGCGAACTGGGCTGGACGCCCCAGGACGATTTCGATTCGGGTATTGCACGGACGATCGATTGGTATCTGGGGAACGGCGCATGGTGCCGGAAAGTGTTGGAAGGCAAGTACAGCCGGGAACGTCTGGGGTTGAAGGAAGAAGTCGAGCAGCAAGGAAAGGACGCCGGCTGAGAAGCGGCAGCGCAGCCGATCAAGCCTTCCAAGGGCGCTCTACAAGCGCTGCGTTTCGAAACGAAACCGTAGAGATCTCCCGCGTTGGGGACCAATCAGCACTTCGGTAGTTCCACCGGCAGCACATGGGTCTCTTCCCTACGTGGCCGGCCATTCCCCCGGCCTCATTCGGTTCCTCAGCGCTTCTTCACAGCAACATAAAAGCAAGCTTAGGCACGCTGGTCGAAACGCTATCCACTGGGTGCCAGCCAGTGATAAGCTCTTTAAGACTTCTCAGTGCAGGTGCGCTTAGCCGCGCCGCGAGCCGGCTGGGACGGCTCACCTGAGGATTGGGCGGCCGAATGAATCACTGGCTCACGGCCAGCATCTGGATAGCCTCCTGCAAGCCAGTTTCAGTTACTGCAGCTTTTTCTCAACCCCGCAGGTCATCTTCTTTGGTTCACGGCGATTTGATTTCGGATCTGGGAGCAAAAGAATTCCAACGTTTCTCAAGTCACAACTTTCACGTAAGGAGCCTGATTCATGGGAACAAAAGTACTTCTCGGGATTGTCGGCGCGGTTGTGCTGATCGCCATCGTGCTGGGACTTTCAGTTGTGAGTCCTTACAACACGCTGGTACGGTTGGATCAGGCCGCCCAGGCGCAGTGGGGGCAGGTCGAGAATGTCTACCAGCGGCGCGCGGATCTGGTGCCGAACCTGGTTGAAACGGTGAGAGGCGCGGCGAACTTCGAGAGGGACACGCTGACTGCCGTCACCGAAGCGAGAGCGAAGGTTGGGCAGGTAACTCCGGGAGCGATGCAAAACATCGTGAACGACCCGGCTGCGTTCCAGCGATTCCAGCAGGCGCAGGATGGGTTGTCCTCAGCCCTATCGCGGTTAATGGTCGTGGCCGAGCGGTATCCCGAACTCAAAGCCACACAGAATTTCCGCGACCTTCAAGTGCAGCTCGAAGGAACGGAGAACCGCATCACCGTCGAGCGCATGCGATTCAACGAAACCGCCCAAGCCTTCAACACGCAGCGGGAAAGCTTTCCCACGGTTCTCATCGCCGGCTTCTTTGGCCAGCGGTTTCAGCCCAAGGCGTATTTCAAAGCCCAAACGGGAGCTGAAAAAGCCCCTGCGGTGAAGTTCTAAATTGCATCTCCCGGCCCGCCTCATACTGCTGGTTTTCCTTCTTTTGGCGGCGTTCGCCCGCGCCGCCGAGACTCCGATCCCGCCTGCCCCTGCGCGCTGGGTAACGGACACCGCAGGCTTCCTGTCGGCGGAGGCCCTCCGCTCGCTTGACACGCAGCTCGAGGCTTACGAGCACTCGAACGGACACCAACTGCTGGTTTACATCGGCCAGACCACTGGCGGCGTGCCCATCGAGGATTGGGCTGTCCGCGCATTTCAATCCTGGAAGGTGGGACGCAAGGGCCTTGACGATGGGCTGGCGCTCTTCATCATGTCCGAGGATCGCCGGCTGCGCATCGAGGTGGGTTACGGACTCGAAGGGCAGGTGCCCGATGCGATGGCATCGCGCATTGTCAGCGATGTCATCCTCCCCCGGGTTCAGGCTGGCGATCGGGACGGCGCTGTTACGTCCGGAATGGATGCGGTTGCCCGCACGCTTTCGGGCCGTGGCCTTTCAGACTTGCCCGCGGCTCAGCGCGGCGAGCGTGTCAGCGGACGGAGACCGCTGACCCTCGGACAACTGGTCTTCTTTGGCATCGTCGGTCTCTTGTTCCTGGTGCTTCTGGCGACGAATCCCGGGCTCGCGATCTATCTTTTGGCCAGCATTCTGTCTGGAAACCGGGAGGGCAGCCATCGCGGTGGAGGCAGCGGAGGATTTGGTGGCGGAGGCGGGCGATCTGGAGGGGGAGGAGCTAGCGGATCATGGTGATGACCCGTCGCAAGCTGCTGCAGCTCATCGATAGCGCCCGGATCAAGGAGGCCATTCAGAAAGCCGAACGGCAAACCTCGGGAGAGATCCGCGTCTCGGTGTCACGGCTTTTCTGGGGCAATGTGGAGAAGGCGGCGGAGAAAGCGTTCGTGCGGTTGGGCATGACTCGAACCAGGGAACGCAACGGTGTATTCTTTTTCGTCGTCCCGTCACGGCGAAAGTTTGTCGTCCTCGGAGACCAAGGGATTCACGCGAAAGTCGGTCAGGAGTTCTGGCGGCAGGTTGCTGACCGCGTGTCTGAGCGGTTTCGAGAGCGCGATTTTACAGGCGGCCTCGTCAAAGGGATCGAAGAGGTCGGCGAGCAACTCGCCGCTCATTTTCCTTATCACAGGACATCGGACGTGGACGAATTGACGAATGAAGTCGACTTCAACTAATCGACGCTACCCAAGACTCCTGAGCGGTTTTGACAATCATTGCGAACGCCAGTGGTGGGTCGATCAATCTGCAGATCGATACTTCCCTCTCAACGCTTTCCAACGAACAGCGTTACGAAGTGAGTTTAACGACAAACCGCGAGTTTCCTCGCCATACTCTGCGATCCTGAGTGAGGTGGAGCGATGTGGACCGTCAGCCAAAGCGAACCACGATCCGCGCAGGCAACGCTGGATGGACGCGACATGTCCCAACGAATGGAATTGTGATTCAACCGTTGCAAGCAGTTCTGCGAATGCTTCATAATCCTCGCCTCTTCTGTGGCAGCAGCTTTGGGGAAGCTCAAGGACGGGAGCAACAACACCGATTAGTTAGTTAGAAGCGTTGGCTCGGTCAGGGAAGTAGCAGCCAGCAAATCCGCAACTCCTTCCTTTTCCATATGCGCCCGTAGCTCAGTTGGATAGAGCGTCGGACTTCGAATCCGCAGGTCGCCCGTTCGAGTCGGGCCGGGCGCACCATCTTTTCAATGAGTTAGGGGAATCAACGTTTTCATCATCTGCTCTAGTCGCGGTTCTAGTCTCGGTTGGTTCGCCGAGAATTCACTAAAGCCCATCCGACTAGATTCATTCGCTCCCGGTTTTTCTGGCCGCACCCTGATTGACCTGGACTAACAGATTGACCGTTTTTTTCCAGTGGTCCGGAGAGAGATGGGCATACCGCATCGTCATTTCGATGGTCTTGTGGCCGAGCAGTTTTTGAACATCGTAAAGGTTGGCGCCTTTCATCACAAGCCGGCTCGCGAATGTATGTCGGTCATGCCAGTGGAAATCCTGAATGTTCGCCGCTGCCAGCCATTTCTCCCAATTCTTTGGCTTGTCCGTAATCCGTTCCCCGGCTTTGCGGCCGCAAAAAACGTAGGGATTGTCGAGCCGCCGCGGTAGACTCCGCAGAATTTGCAGGAGGCTGGCGTTGATCGGAATATGACGACCCTCTCCAGACTTGGAATCGCGGACCGTCAAGATCTCCTGGCGAAAATCGATATCTCCCCATTTCAATTGCCATTCTTCCTGAGCTCTCATTCCAGTAAGGAGAGCTGCGTTGATCTTTGCGCGATCGACTGGATCTTTCACAATCGCAAATAGCCGTTTTTCTTCATCGTCGGCGAGCCAACGGACGCGCTTGTTATTCACTTTGTGAAGTTTGATCGCATCGAAAGGACTGTGCGCTAGTCTGCGGTTTTCAAGCGCTCTCGAGAAAGCGGTCTTCAGCAAGGCTAGGTAGCGGTTAATCGTTGCCTTCGCGCGACCGCCTGGTTTGACGGCCTTGTGTCCGCCGGACTGGAAGCGGCGACCAGCAAGCACTTTCATGGACCTCTCAACGTCTGCAGGCAGAATCGATCTTGCTGGTCGGTCACCGATTTGTTCCTTCCAGAATTTAGAACGGCTGTAGATGTTCCGAAGATCGCGCAATTGATTCGCTTCACATGATTCGATGTATTCGTCGATCATTTGCGCCACGGTCACGTTGCTCCGGTGCTTTCTCCGGATCTCTTCCGGCTCGAATTTGCCGAGGCGGATTTCTTCTTTTCGCTGGCGGTACAAATCATTCGCGGCGGCTTTCGGTCCCACTTTTTCATAGTGCTGTTTCCCAGTCGCGTCCGCGTAACGAATCCAATGAACTCCATCCCCGTGGCGATCAAACACGCCTCGGACTCGCACCTTTTTCTTCGGCGACCGTAACGGTCGGTTGCAGCTTTTCTTGGAATGTGACGATGGCTTCTTCATCACAGAGGACGGAAAGGGGTCAGACTCTGTGGTGACTTTGCCTCAAGAAAGGCAACCCTCACAGACGCCACTCGCATGATCGACCGCTCCTCTATCCGCATCAAAAGTATCGGCGTCCGAATCACGGAAGCTGACTTGGCCCGTCTGCAAACTCTGGCTGAAGTTCAAGGCAGACCAATGGGAGTGGTGGCGGGGATCCTTGCTGGCGATGGCCGAGTGCCGAGAATTTCAGTGTCACCGAGCAGATCTGCTGTCGGAACGTCCGTCCTATGTGCCGGCTCATCTGTCGGAAGGGGGCCGCTGGCATCGCTAGATTTCGAGCACGGAATCCCGAGGCAATGGCAGATCGTTACGACCGGTTGAAATAGAGCTGAGACGCAATACGTCCAAGCCGAGCTTCGACGCACTGTGGAGTTGGGAAGGGTTCCAAGTTTTTCCCAACATTTTCCCGACTCAAGACAGACAGTTAGGAAAATCTTGGGAAAGAGTTGGGAAAATTGATTGGAGTGAGCGCAGTACCCTATCGGTCAAATCTAGCCTGCCCGGATTCCCTATGCGGGTCACTCCGAGATGCATCTCACCACAGCTCGCAAAAGATCGGGGAAGCCGGGTCACCCTGAGCCACGCTTAGGCGGCATCCAGGTCGAGTTTCCGAACGCGTCGAAGATTGAGGTGCCTGCGGGCTTGCCAGAGATCGTAGTTGTGCTGCATCGCAAGCCAGCTTTCTGGACTTCGCCCTAAAGCGATAGAAAGTCGTAGCGCCATCTCCGGAGTTACTGCGCTCTGGGCTCGGATCAGGCGCGTCAGCGTCGAAGGAGCGACATCCAGCAGCTCGGCAAGCCTTCTTGAGCTCACTCCGTAAGGTGCAAGATACAGTTCATCGATGAATTCCCCAGGGTGAGGGGGGGTGTGCATTGCCATCAGTGGTAGTCCTCATAGTCCAATTCATAGACATGACCAGAGTCGAATCGAAAGGTTAGGCGCCAGTTTCCGCTTACGTCAATCGCCCAATAGCCAGCGCGCTTGCCTTTCAGTGTATGCAACCGAAAGCCGGGGACGTCCATATCTTGGATGACACTCGATGTCTCAAGTGCCGCCAATTGGAGCCGGAGTTTCTTCCGATGATCCGCCTTGATACCCGAGCTGCCACCCGTTTGATGAAACCGCCTTAGGCCCTTGTGCCGAATCGACTTGATTACTCCGGAACTGTACCATGTTGCGGATCACGCAACAAGCACACGTTCGATGCAACCAGATAAATGCTGAATGATCCTAAAATCGGCAATAGAGGTTTCACGATAGAGTCCGCAGCGACAAACTAATGAGGAGTCAAGCGATTGCAAAGCGATTCCCAGCAGACCGGGATTTACCCGAAAGGTGAGAGCCAGGCTCACGAGACGATGAGCGAGCCTATCGAGCTCGACACCTCCAAGAGAACTTCAGTTCTGAATCCTCTGCGAAAAAAAGCCCAGTACAAAGCGCTCTCTCCTGAGCGCAATGATGGAGTCTTCATTGGCGAGACACGGTGTCAGCTTCTTCGCTTTCGACATACCGGATTGGTGAGCCTTATGCTCCCTTTTGTGATCTGGACTGAGCCAAAAGGTGAAAACAGGCCGAGAAGGTGTTTTCACCTTCCCTTTCACCCATCGTTTCACCCGGCATCGACTGCCAAGTGCCACCACAAACACCAGGCCGTTAGCCCGCGCCAGTGCAGCGTTCGGAGACGGACAGGGGGACGGGAAAGGGGCGGTGGCGACCCTCCTTTTTGGCGGCAGATGCCGTCCCAGCCCTTCGGGTTCCGCGCGCTTCACTTTTGCTTGAGGGAGTCGCCACCGCCCCTTCCCGTCCTTGCTTAACCGATGTCACGGTATTACCACGGTCATACCCAATTCCAGAAAGAGAGGAAATTAATAAAATGTCCGCTAGAGGCAACCACCCAAGAGTCAAACCGCAGCCCAAAATCGCTTTCGAGCCCTGCAGCATTGACATCGACTCCACGACGCTAACGGAGCTGACGGCCTATTACGAACTGATTGAGTCCGAGCAGAGCTATGTCATCCGTGAGGCTCTGAATTGCCTCTTCGAAAGTGATTCTACCTTCCAGAAGTTCTTCGCTGCCCGGCTTGAGTCGGATTCAAAACCTCATCGGACGCCTTGAGGCACTTTTGACACCAGACGGCGAACGTTCTCAGCGTGCTCTGGCGAGATGTAGGCCACATCAGGATCAGCGGCCAGGGCTACTACCTCATGGGCGCGGCAATCGCTGGAGTTCTCACTATGGCCAGCCAACGCATCGGCTGGCAGTCTTCGCTCGTTGTCCTTCCGATCATATACGTCATCTATCGTTCCTATCGTTCCTACCTGGGACGGCTCGAGGACGAAAAGGCCCACGGGGAACAGATGGCGCAACGCACCAGGGATCTGCAGGTGGAAATCACCGAGCGTCAGCGCACCGAGCAGATATTGCGCGAGAGTGAAGAACGCTACCGGACTCTGTTCGAATCCAACCCTCATCCCATGTGGGTCTATGATGCAGAGACTCTGAATTTCCTGGCTGTCAACGAAGCTGCCATCGATCACTACGGATACTCCCGAAAGGAGTTTCTGCGCATGACGATGACAGGAATCTGGGCCATTTCCGGTGACGTCTCCGGGATTGTAGACAAGCTCGAAGAAAGCGGCATCTGGGTGCACCGCAAGAAAGATGGAAGTCTGATTGAAGTTGAAGTTCGGTCACACGCGTTTCGTTTTGGAGGACGTGCTGCCAGGTTGGTCCTTTCGGACGACATCACCGAACGCACACGTGCTGAGCAGCTGCGAATCGCCAAAGAGGCGGCGGAAGCCGCTAGCTTGGCCAAGAGTGAATTTCTAGCCAACATGAGCCACGAATTGCGGACGCCCTTGAATGCCATCATCGGCTATAGCGAAATGCTCCAGGAAGATGCAGAGGCTCAAAGTCTCAAGCATTCTTACCGGATCTGAAAAAGATTCAATCGGCTGGCAGACACCTGCTTGGGTTGATCAACGACATTCTTGACATTTCAAAAATTGAGGCTGGCACAATGCTACTTTGCCTGGAGAGATTCGAACTCCATGCAATGATCGAAGACGTCGTGAACACGGTCCAGCCATTAGTCAATAAGAACGGCAATCAACTGAGGCTCGAATGTGCTGAGGACATTGGGAGTGCGCACGCCGACCTGACGAAGACCCGCCAGGTGCTATTCAATCTGTTGAGCAATGCCACAAAGTTTACCAAGCAAGGGGCGATTCAATTGGAAGTGACCCGCCACAGTATGGAAGACGGCGACTGGATCCGGTTTCGAGTGCAGGATTCGGGCATTGGGATGACCTTGGATCAGATGCAGAATCTCTGCAAACCCTTCACTCAAGGTGACGCGAGCACCACCCGAAAGTACGGTGGAACAGGGTTGGGCCTCGCCATCAGCCTGCAGTTTTGCCAAATGATGGGAGGAGACATCAGCGTCGAAAGCGAGTTGGGCAAGGGGTCGACCTTTACACTCCGGCTTCCTGCGGAGGTTGTTGATGCCAAAAGGGAGCAAGAGAGGTTGTTGGAGCAGTTGCCGCTGCTCAAGTCAGGGCCTCGAGAACTTGGTGTCAGCAGTCTGATGTGAAGGCGGGACAGGCTGCATAGCGTTTGAAGAAGCAGCCGTGATGCGGATGTCAGAGGCAAGAGAAGACAAGACCGAATTTTCGAGATAACGGCTAAAGGGTCGGAATCATGACACACGACTGGGGTTCACTGCTAATCGTTGACGACAACGAGCTGAATCGAGACATGCTCTCACGCAGGCTGCAGAGAACCGGATACGCTGGAACCCTGGCCGTTGATGGAAAGGACGCTCTGTCTCTGGTCGCACACAGGAGCTTTGACCTTGTTCTGCTGGACATTGAGTTGCCCGGAATGAGTGGTCTGAACGTTCTCCAGAATCTACGGAAAACACACTCTCAAACGCAGCTTCCAATCATCATGGTTACGGCTCATCACGAGAGCTCGAATATGGTTCGGGCCCTGGAGTTGGGTGCCAACGACTACGTCACCAAACCGGTCGACCTTCCGGTAGCTCTGGCTCGTCTGAAGACCCACCTCGGGTACAAGCGCGCGGATGAGGCATTGAAGAAGATCCACAACGAACTGGAGCTGAGAGTACAGGAGCGAACCGCTGAACTTGCAAGGACCAACGAGAAGCTGCTGCAGGAAATTGAAGAACACCAGCGGACGGAGATAAAACTGCAAAAGGCGAAAGAAATGGCCGAAGCGGCCAATGGTGCCAAGAGCCAGTTCCTGGCCAATATGAGCCACGAACTTCGAACGCCCATGAATGGAATTCTTGGTATGAACAACTTGCTGCTGGATACACATCTCAACTCCGAACAGCTTGATTATGCTGTTACCGTGAAAGACAGTGCAGAGGCACTGCTGACGATCATTGACGACATTCTCGACTTCTCTAAAATCGAAAGCAACAAGCTTACATTAGATCCCCAGCTCTTCGATTTTGGCGGTTCTATCCAAGCGTCTCTGAAAACACTTGCACGTGGAGCGCATTCAAAGGGTCTCAAATTGTCCTGCGACATCGATCCGGCTGTCCCCGAGGCGCTGATTGGCGACGCGGGCAGAATTCGGCAGATCCTTCTCAACCTTGTGGGTAATGCGATTAAGTTCACTCCGCAAGGCGAAGTCGCCTTGAGGGTGACGAAGGAAATGCAGTCTGACTCGTTAGCTTTCCTGCATTTCAGTGTCGCAGACACCGGAATCGGGATCCCGTCCGATAAAATGCGCATCATCTTCGATCCCTTCTGCCAAGCCGACGGCTCAACGACCCGCAGATTTGGCGGAACCGGCCTGGGGCTGAGCATCTCCAAGGAATTGGTGGAATTGATGGGTGGGCGGCTGTGGGTGGAGAGCGAGGAGAAGAAGGGCAGCATCTTCCATTTTACGGCGCGCTTGGGTCTGCCGCATTGCGCTGTGTCGAGCAGCGACGGACTCCCTGACCTTGAGCCAGCGGACCACTCAACTTCCTCGAACGCGCTTTCGGATGGGCACTTGCTGGCCGTGCAGTCTGAATAACCCACTCCCGAAGGATGACCCACTAGTAACGCCGTATTGTTGACCGAACTGCCTGCCGAGTGGTCGCCCACTTGGGTGGGCCTTTCCCTCGCATAGTTGTTCAGATGGCCGTATCGTTGGCTAACCGTCCGCTGGGTTTGCAAAACTCAAATCGCACGAATCATCAAGACTCTATGCCGATCCGGTCGTGACAACTCCCCGCAACCGCTGTTTGCAGCCATGCGTGACCCAGCAGGAACTGAATCTGTTCCAATTCGCCGCCTGCGCCATGACACAGACGGGCAGAGGAACGGCGTTGATCATGCCGCGCAAGCTTTGCCCCCTACTCCGCTGCGAACCGACGATTCAGGTTCGGTTGCAACTGCGCTGAGCCCGAGCTTTCCTGCAGGGCCGCAAGTCAGTGGCTGTTATGGCGGCTTTTGGGATCGGAAAATGCCGCATCTTGGTGCGTGTCGTCACGGACATGAAAAGCCAAAGGACGCGCGTGCAACCTCTGACCAACGGGCTTCTTGCGGGTCCGCGCTTTTCGCTGCTTTCCCGAGCAACTCGCGCACTTCTAGAATTCAAAGTCCGACGGCTCAGGTTCACTCTGAGACCCGTAGCTTCCCAAGTTACAGCCAAGCGGGTGCCGGCGCCTCAATTTACGATGGAAGTAACTACCTGATTGGCTATGACCGAGCGAGGTCTTACGATTTTCTTGCATGGGCCGCATGCTTCGCTCATTGGGGACCTCGAAGGGAAGTCGATTGGGGGTATTTGAAGTCAGGTAGATAGGAAACTCGCTGGTGTCAGTTCTGGTGTCACTTGGAACCCCCCAAGGCACCGTTCATTACAGGTTGCTGCGTTCCATGAAGGGAGAAGGAATCGCTTGAAACCCCGATCTAGCTTGGTTCTTGCAAGTCCTTGCGTTTTGAAGTCACTCCGTTCAACATGACCGGAGGGCAGACTCAAAATCCAGCGATGATTACCATTGGGGGCAAGTCCCTTTCGGCACCAGGATTTACTCGTGTGCACCGTGAACACGAAGCGCCTGTACTATCACTTGGCTGGCAGCCGGGAGTGAACCTGCCACATCGGACAGAAACACATCTTCGCAGGCGAACCTATTTCTTCCGTATATTCTGCAGAGTAATGCCAGAAGCGGGGGCGCGTGTCAGCGGACCATCCGCGGTGAGAAGAGTCGCATCGTATAGCCGGGCGACGGCCACATAGAACGCGTCGTAGGCGCTGACGTTGTGGTAATGTCGCCAAGCCTCTTGGACCAGCGATGCATGCGGAATGCGCTCGACCGGCCAGTCAATAAGATCTTCGAGGACTAACGTCGCGCGATGCTCCTGGAGTTGTTGACGTAGCACTGCTCGCCGCAAGACTGACAGAACTTCAACATCCAGAAGTTCCGGAGCCAGCAAAAAGGCGCCCTCAATGGCGTTAGCGAGCTTCAGGCCGAGCGGTGTACGGAGAAGATACTCCACCGCAGCGGAAGCGTCAATTACGTAGCGGATCATCCTAGATCGCTCTTACGCTGCTGTCGCTCCTGTTCTAGAAGCGAGGCCGCCGAAACTCCAAGCTCCGTTGTTGGGCGACGCGCAAGACGCTTGGACCATTCGTTTCGAGCCAGTTCGCGTTCTACGGCAGTCAGCACCACCTCGCCGAGAGTACACTTGTGCTCTCGTGCGTAGCGCTGCAAACGTTGACGCAACTTATCGGGGATGTTTTTGACTTGTAGACTTGCCATAACACGAATGTGGCATGCTTCTGGCATGCTGTCAAGATTTCTGGGAGGGGAGATACATAGCCGGTCCGCCAACACCTTCGCCTTTTCTTTGCTCAAATTCCAGTCGCGGTTCTAGTCGCGGTTGGTTTTGTATTTTAGTGCCCTCAATCGCTTGAAGGTGCGACTCGTTTTGAGGCGCGATTTTCCGATCAACTTCAGTCAATAGAATGACTTTGCTAAATGGTGCCCGGTGACTAACCACTGTGCAGATCTAAGGAGAATCCACGCAAAATCGTACTTCGAATCCGCAGGTCGCCCGTTCGAGTCGGGCCGGGCGCACCAATTTTCAAGAACTTACAGGCGTCTCCCTTCCGTCAGTTCGTCTTGCTGCCGATTTTGGTGTCGATTTTTTCGTCAGTAAGTTCACCGCTCCGTTCAAATGATAGGATGCGAGATGCGCATATCGCCCGGTCATTTTCATCTCGTGATGTCCCAAAAATTTCTTCTCGGTGTACAAATCCGCACCCGGCATGACGATTGGCAAAGGTGTGGCAAGGCATGCCCGTGAAAATTCTCGATCTTGGCCTTCTTGAGATATTCCTCTCAATACTTCGGAAGGTCATTCATGTGAGCGCCTGCCTTCCGACCTGCAAACACGAACGGGCTGTGAATGCGTCGCGGTAAACTCTTCAGAGCTTGAACCCCAGAGGCATTCATTGGGATATACTGGGAATTTCCAGGCTTTGAGTTCTTCACCAGGATCAGCCCAAGCCGAAAATCAATATCCGTCCATTGAAGGTTGAGCTGTTCACTCTTTCGCAGGCCCGTATTCAGTGACACGATCACCATGTGCCGGTTCTTCTTGGGAAAGACAGCCATCAGTCGAGACTTTTCAGCGCCACTCAACCATCGGACGCGTTGGTTCTTTTCCTACAAGAGTCTTACCGTCTTAACCGGATTGGAGTCTGCTTTCTTGTTGCGAACCGCCAGGGAGAAGGTTGCCTTAAGGGAAGCCAAGCATCGATTGACCGGCGCCGGCGCGCATTCATCAAGCAGTTCGAGGTGGGCCTCTTCGATCTTCAAACCCTCGAGCCAGTGGTTCACCAGTAGGAGAGGATTACAACTGAGTCTTCCATGCCGATTTTCGGGCGCCACGACGGAGGAAAAGCTGACGATTCCCCTTCTCTCTGGAGGGGCAAGGGCCGTCACGCCCTGGTGTGGGTTGTCGATTAGGGAATGGACCCACCCCGGCGCTACGGTGAGGGCTTCTCTAGTAGCCTTCACCCCCTTCGAGGAAGGGAATTGTCAAAAGAGACCTGGTGCGTCCGGCAATGATTTCATCGCGGCACCGCGCACAGGGTTGGGCGCACTCTGTGAGCTCGCCTCAGCTCGGTTGCCTCGCCATCTCCCAATCGTGTTGCTGATTCTTCTGTCGTCACTGACTCCCGCCTCAGCCAGCGGAGGCGCCTATTCGGCGACCGTGCGTGTTTTCAGCCTGTTCCATCCCATCTGCATTGAGATGGAAACCCAACAAGAAACCATCGTCTCGATTCAAAATGGTGCAATTGAGACGCGGCGAGTCTTGGTTGAAGGGCAACGATTGCAGGTCGAACGCCTCGGAGAGCGGCTGAAGGTCAGGTTCTTCGAGCGTCACGGGCGATTGCTGCACACGAATCAGGCTGAGAGCGTGCGCACTCAAGAATCTGCGTGCATACTGAGTGTTCCGGGCCGTATTCAACGAACATTTTTCGGGAGCGTGGAAGTCGTGCTGCGACGGGGCTTGTTGCTGCCTCGCATCACTGTCCAAGAGGAATTCGCCGTCCAGCAGATTCTGCGCTCGGAAATGGCCGGCGGCCAGCAACCGGAGGCATTGAAGGCGCAAGCCATCCTGGTGCGGACCTATTTTAGAACGTCCACTGGAAGACACCAGAAGGATGGCTACGATTTCTGCGACACGACGCACTGCCAGTTCTTCACTGGCTTCATGACAGCCGACAACCGATTCAGGCAAGCTGCAATGGCCACTCGTGGACTCGTTTTGACGTTCCTGGGCAAATCCTTTCAGCCCCTATACACGGCAGCTTGCGGAGGTCGCACGCTGTCTGAGTTCGCTGACCGCAACGGGCCGGCGCACGGCTCGGGCTATCCGTACCGTGCCGTGTCTTGCAGCTTCTGCGCGGGCCATCCGCTGTTTGAATGGGAAACGACTGTTGACACGCAGGCATTGCTTCGCGCCCTGAAACAAGCGTCTCGCGCGGACCCATCTGAAACCCTTGCCCGCCTCACTGAACCGGGCGAAGCGGGCACGTTGGGCGCGTTGAAACAGGCGACCCGCATAAGTGCCGGCCGGGTTCTGGGCTGGAACATCGTCCGGAGCAACCGTTACTCGGTTGAGATCGGCTCAAACTCAGTCAAGATCAGAGGTCACGGCTCCGGACACAACTTCGGGCTCTGCCAGGTCGGTGCCATCGAGATGAGCCGGCAGGGAAAGACTATGATGGAGATTCTCAGCTTCTACTTTCCGGCCTGCCGGATTGCGCGTGAAAGCAGCCCAGGCCCCGTGGGAGATGAGCGCCCAGACGACGAGGCCTGCAGTCTAGAGGTTGCGATTTCCGGTGCGGGAGCAGAGGCGGTCTAACGACTGCGAGATCGAACTAAGATTGAGACTCAACGCTCTCCTAATCTTAGTGCTGTTGAGAGAACAGTCCGGCGGACGAGCCGCAGCAGAAGGGGAATCGGCCAAACGAACTTTTTCGATCAAGCTGGCAGAGGCGCCGAGAGTCGCGCAAAGCGTCTCAGCAAACTGGAAACGGCTGGCTTTCTCAGGCCCTCCCAGATGAAACAACCCCTTCAAAGTCTTCTCCTCAATAAACTGGCTTATGGCCTGAACGGCATCTTCGACAAACAGGAAAGTTCGATATTGGTCAACGACACAGGAAGGTTTCTTTCCAGCCAGGAGCTGCTTTTCCATCGCCTCAAAGAAATTTGGGCGGATGCCGTTGCCCCTGCCATAAAGGGTTCCAATACGAAGCGTGACGTAGTGGCTGCAGTGGTTCGTGATCTCGAGTTCCCCTAGAAACTTGGTCTTGCCGTAATAGTTGATCGGCGCTGGGTCATCCGCTTCGCTGTACTCGCCGCGTCTCCCATCAAAAACAAAGTCGGTAGACGTGTAGATCAGTCGGCTGCCAAGCCGGTTCGCTGCCTTCGCCAACTCACGAGTGGCGAAGGTATTAAGGGTGAGTGCTTCCTTATGATGGAGTTCACAATAGTCTGGATTGGAATACGCAGCGGCATGCACGATCACGGCTGGATTGACTGCCTGGCACAGTCTTTCGATTTTGGACCAATCTGAAAGGTCAAAGGTAAAGGCTTCAACACCGGGAATTGCAACGGGATTGTCCAGGCTGATTCCGTAGATGCGGTATTGGCCGTTCAGGCGGCGCGCCAGATTCCAGCCTAGAAAGCCGCTGATGCCCGTGATGAGGATTTTTTCCATGATCGGATGACGGACTCTAAAGATCGAAGGAATGAAAGAAGATGCAGGACACGGATAAACACGGATTCTGAAACTTCAGTAGGGTACTCAAGTCTTATCCGTGTTTTCTGTGTAATCCGTGTCCGATCAATTTCTCGCACTCAAGCGCTGGAGGAAGTCTGTGAACTCGCCTTCGCGACTTGTAAAGGGGGAATCTCAGAGCATCGCCAAACAGTCACCCGGCGACTGATAAACGTAACATCTCCGTGCGGACCGTCACCGCCTCGATGCGTTTCATGTTCGGCTCAAACCCGATGCCAGGGCCGTCAAGGATGTGAATGCGACCTTGGAAGTCGACCTCGACTTCCGGATCGATAATGTCCCGATGAAAATAGCGCCGGCTGGCGGAAACGTCACCCGGTAAACAGAAGTTCTTCAGTGTCGACATTGCAATGTTGTGGGCGCGTCCAACGCCTGCCTCCAACATGCCCCCGCACCAAACCGGAATGGAATGCGCCGCGCAAACATCATGGACTTTCTTCGCTTCGGTGTGTCCAGCGATGCGGCCCAGCTTGATATTGATAATCCTGCAGGCGCCCGAATCAATCGCCTTGCGGGCATCTTCGGCATCGAGAATCGACTCATCCAGACAGATGGGAGTCTGAATGGCCTTCTGAAGCTGAATGTGATCGATGATGTCGTTCCAGGCCAGCGGCTGCTCGATCATGAGAAGACTAAACTCGTCCAGTTGCTTGAACAGGTCCATGTGACGCAAGGTGTAGGCAGAATTCGCGTCACACATGAGCACCAATTCTGGAAACTTTTGGCGGATCGCTTTAACAACATCCAGGTCCCAGCCTGGCTTGATTTTGATTTTGATACGCTGGTAGCCGGCAAGAACTTCCTTCTCGATCTTTTTCAGCAGGTCCGCCACGGTTTCCTGAATGCCAAGCGAGACACCACAGTCGATGGTTTTCCGGCTGCCGCCCAAGAGCGCATACAGTGGTTTGCCGAGTTGCCGGGCATGCAAGTCCCAAACGGCTGTCTCCACCGCGGCCTTTGCCATGTTGTGGCCCCGGATGGGCTTGAGCAAAGGCGCAACGTCTTCAGGTGTTCCAATTGAAGCCTGAAGAACGCGCGGTATGACGAAGTCGCGCAAGATGTGCCACGCGGTGCCGGTGGATTCGTGGTTGTAAAAGGGCCCTTCCGGGGAAGTGGCTTCGCCATAACCCACCACTCCCTCACTGAACACTCGGACAAGAAGGATTCTCCGCTGCGTCGTGCGGCCAAAGCTGGTTTCGAAGAACGACACCAGCGGCATCTGGATTTCGCGAAGTTCAATTTGTTCGAGTTTCATGGGAGTCCTGCTGCTGCGCTACACCTGCGTTCGAGGGGAATATTCCCCCTTAACAAAGGGGGCGGCGCGCAGCGCCAGGGGGTTGTCCGTTCGGTTCCCCCAAACTCATCAGGACAACCCCCTGAAGGCTTCGCCTTCTTTCCCCCTTTTCTAAGGGGGATTTTCGGAGTTTCATGTGATTGGGCGGCTCCACAATGGATGGAGGGGGTTCGTCCTCGTGCTCATTCTCGTCGTCGTCCTCGGCTTTTCGTCGAGGACGAGTACGACGACGAGGACGGTTCTCAAGGGACAAAGCGGCACGGGCCTCGCGTGATCGACCACCGGCTCGTCACGCCTCAACCCCTCGCAACCTCCACACCAACTGTGTTAACAACGCCGCCCGCGGAACTAAGCTGTCAATCAGCACATGCTCGTGCAGTGCATGCGGTCCGGCGCCGTCAGGGCCCAAACCGTCAAGTGTGGGGATTCCTAGCGCAGCGGTAAAAGAGCCATCGCTTCCGCCGCCGGTTTCGCCTTGCGTCAGTTCAATACCGATCTCCGTTGCCAGCGCGCTCGCCCGCTGGAACAGGGCGACGATCGTGGCTGTTCTTTCTAGCGGGGGCCGATTGATTCCACCGTTGATCTGCAAACTGGCGCCGCGAGTCTTGGGTTTCAAGCCTCGCACCAGCGTTTCCAAACGTGCGCCCTCCGCTACAGAAGTGACTCGAACGTCGAGTTCCATCTCCGCTTGATCGGCCACCACGTTCGAGCGTGAGCCGCCCCGAATCACACCCACATTTACCGTCGTCCCTTTGGCCGGATCGTTCAGCTTGTACAAAGCCAGCACTTGATGCGCTAGCTCACGAATCGCGCTGACCCCTTTTGAGTAGTCAACCCCCGCATGAGCCGCGACACCCCGGGCTGTGATCGTGAATCGACCGACGCCCTTGCGAAACGTTTTGAGCGCGCCGCCGGGAAGACAAGGCTCCATCACCAGCACAGCCTCGCTCGTCTGCGCCTCCGCTTCGATGAGAGTTCGGGAGGTAAGGCTTCCAACCTCCTCGTCAGAATCCAGGAGAACCGTAACAGGACGTTCGAGCGTGGACACATGCGCTCCGAGATACTTGGCGAGGGCGAGCACGAGCGTCAATCCGCCGCGCATGTCAACGGCACCTGGTCCAAACAGCTTGCCATGTTCGATCCGGGCCGGCCTGCGCCGGCTTTCTCCCAAATTCCACACCGTGTCCAGATGGCCCAGAATGAGAATGGGTTTTCGGCGCGAACCTGGGCAAGTCCAACGCGCCAGCAGGTGATTACCCGCTTCGCGATTCTTGACAATCTCGGTTTGCGCTCCACATTTGCGAAACTGCCCGGCAAACCAGCTGGCGAGCCGATCAAGGGGCTGCTTCTGATCCGACGGGGTGTCCGTGTTCACGAGCCGGGTGAGCCACTGGATCATTTGAGGCTCAAGCGGTCGAAAAAACGAGAACAGGTCATCTGGCAACCGCTTCATTCGATCCCTTCGCGTTCCTGGTGTGGCCCCTTCCTAATGAGAGCAGAGGTCGGAGAAGAGAGTTCCGTCACGGTTTGTAAGCCCGCCTTCAGGCGGTGCCGTCGATATCCACCAAGGGAGCGAAATTGAAAGCCCGAAGCGCCAGCGAGGATAATGGCAACTCACCTTCCTTGGCGCTTCGGACCTTCAGATCTCGGGGCAACGGTCCCCGGCTTGGAAAGTGACGCCCAAACGAAGGCATTGCTTGGCCTCAACTCACCTTCACTGACAAACCATCGGCGCCAAGCTCGGCGCGGCAGCGTTTATGATGAGCGATGTTGGCCAGATGCAACGGACGCACGGCCTGGTGGCCAATCTCTACCGGGGCGTTCGGCTGCTTGCGGCTCTTGAGACATTCCAAAAAGTTCTTCAGGTGGGGCGTCGTATCCGTGGCCCCGCCGGCAATGTTCTGGCGGATCGGAGTGGGAGTCTTCCAGCGGTCATAGCCCTTCTCGCTCCAAGGTTCGGAGAAAACGCGGTAGCCGTCCTCGCACAGTTCCAGGGTTCCCTTCTGTCCTTGGAACACGATGCCCCAGCCCTTCATGAACGTGTTCATATAGGCCAGCGTCCAGGTGCACGTGAACTTTGGGTATTCAAAAATGGCGCAGAACGTGTCCGGCGTCTCCGCGGGCTGGAGCTTGTAGACCGCCCCGTAGGTTTGAGCTGCAATAGGCTGTGTGACTCCGTTGAACCACTGGATGACGTCCAACAGATGCGTCCCTTGGTCGGTCATATTGCCGCCGGAAAAATCCCAGAAATAGCGCCAGCTACGGAAGCGAATGGGGTCAAACGCCTTCCGGGGTGCAGGCCCCTGAAACGCTTCCCAATCCACCTTGCCGGGAAGTTGAGGATCACGGTTCAAGCTGATGTTCCAGTACCATTCGGCGCGGACCATGTTGATCTCGCCAATAACACCTTCATCGATAATGGCCTTGGCTTCGTGCACCAGTGGCGAACTGCGGCGCTGCATGCCGATCTGCACAATGCGATCGCTTTTGCGCACTTCTTTCACCATGTTGGCACCCTGCTGGATGGACCAAGACATGGGTTTTTCGCAGTACGCGTCTTTCCCGGCTTGCACGGCATCTATGAGGTGATTGTGGTGCCAATGCTCAGGAGAGGCGATGAGAACGGCGTCAATGTCCTTGCGTTCAAGCAAACGCCGGTAGTCGGTGTAGGGCTTGGCCGTTGCTCCCGCAATCTCCATGCCTTTCTGCAAATTGACATCATAGACGTCGCATACTGCGCCCCACTCCGCATCGAGGTTCTTCAACCGGCTCATGTGGCCGCGGCCCATCCCTCCTGAGCCGATGATGCCCATCACGACACGGTCGTTCGCTCCCAGCACCGGACGAGTACGCGACGTGGCGACAGTCGCTGCAGCAGCGATCGTTGCTCTGTTGACAAATTGCCTGCGGGTGATTTTTTGCGTTGCCATGAAATCCTCCCAAAAATAGGACTGCCTGTAGACCTGCCGTCTTTAGAGAGTTCTGCGAGGAAACGCCGCAGACCACCAGAAGCGCGGTCTGCGCTACCTCTCAGACACAAGATGCGCTGAGAAACAGCGCACCCAAGTATTCTACTTTGCTGCCACGAAAGTGATCTCCACCTGGGAGTCACGAACCAACTTAGAGATCGCAATACACGTCCGTGCTGGTGGATCATTCTTGAAATAGCTGCGATAGACCTCGTTCATCTTGCCGTAGTCTTTGATGTCTGCGAGGTACACCTTGGCTTCGACGACATTGGAAAAATCCAACCCGCCTGCTTTTAGAGATTGGCCAAGGCCGTCCATCACCTCTTTCACCTGCGCTTCGATGCCGCCTTGGGCAAAGCCCGCCTTCCCCGATGGGAATAACACCGAACCAATCTGGACGGCGGGACTCAGGATGGGATTCGGCTTGTCCCCTTCCGGTCGCACGATGCTTTGGCCCGCCTTCTTGGATTTCGAGGCAATGAAAGCAATCTCAATGGGCGGTTCGCCAGGCAACGCGGCTACACCCACGGTCGTCCGGGCTGGTGGGTCCGACTTGAAGTAGGTCTTGTATACCTCGTTCATCCGCGAGAAATTGCTCATGTCTGTCAAATAGATGTTCGTCTTGACGACATGGGAGAAGTCCATGCTGGCCGCTTTGAGCAGGGCGCCCAGATTGTCCATGGTCTGCTTCACATGCGCTTCAACCTCTCCTTGCGGGAACTCTTTGGTCTTGTAATGACGACTGCCCTGACCGGAAAGGTAGAACAGGTCTCCCACTATCACTCCACCAGAAAAAAGATCGGTTGGAGCCGGCTTCACACCGGCCGGATAAATGTATTTCCTCTTCTTGTTACGCGAAGCGATAAACGTAATCTCGACGTGGGAACCACCCGGCAAGGCAGGAACAGCAATTGTCGTGCGCGCTGGAGGCTTTTTGGGAAAATAGGTCTTGTAAACCTTGTTCATCGTCTGAAAATTCTTAATGTCGGTAAGGTAAACGTTCGAGTTCACGACATCCGAAAAATCCAGCCCTGCCGCCTTGAGCACAGCGCCGAGATTCTCCATCGATTGCTTCACTTGGGCCTCAAATCCCTCCGGATGTTCGCCAGTCTTGGGGTCTCGACTCCCCGCGCCCGCACAGTAGAGCGAGTCACCGGTCATGATTCCGGGGCTGAAAATGCCCCCCAATCGGGGCGCCGAACTTTGCGCAGGTGGATCGTTTGGCCGGGCAGGAAGAATCACCTTGCGGTCTGCCACAGACGGGCGTGCTGTGAACAGAATGCTTCCCATAACGAGAATGAACGAAATGCGTCTGATTCCTTTGTTCATGAAAGTTCCTTTGAAATACAGAAGTTGTAGCGCCGTCTTGTGCCAGGTCTGCCGCAGTTGGGATGACCTCAAGGCCCGAAGTCGCAAACCGCCAGAAGCGCGGTCTGCGCACCATCGAAATCTGGCTCCCACCACAATCTTTACCAATGCTGCGCAGGTGCATTATCATCGGCCTAGTTGTTGCCTCAGAGAACCCTGACGACGCGGTGGATTTGGCCATGACTCAAACGACAACCGTACCTGAAATTGCCAATCAAAGCCAGAATCAGGACAAAGCGGCTCCCCTCTACAGCGTTGTCTTGTTGAACGACGACGACCACAGCTACGACTACGTGATTGAGATGCTGCAGCGGTTGTTTTGCTTTTCTGCGCAACAGGCTTACGAGCACGCAGTCGAAGTCGATTCGAAGCAGCGAACCGTGCTCATCACCTGTGGCCTCTCCGAGGCAGAATTCGGGCGAGACCAGGTGCTGGCCTACGGGCCGGACCCTCGCATTCCCCACTGCAAGGGATCCATGTCGGCCGTAGTCGAACCCGCTGTCTAAGCTACGCCGCGTTCGGTTCCCCCACCCAGGCATCCGCTTCAATCTCTACCAGCATATCCGGATGAATGAGCCGGCTCACTTCCACCATTGCCGTTGCAGGCCGGATGTCACCAAACACGGCCCGGTGCGCCTTCCCCACTTTCTCCCAATCCTGGATGTCGATGACATACATTCGGGTTCGCACGACGTCCTTCAAGCTCGCACCGGCCGAGTTCAGGGCCCGCTCGATATTGAGAAGAATCTGCGTTGTTTGAGCAGAAGGATCGCCCACTCCCACAATCTGTCCCGAGGCATCCGTTGCCGTTGTTCCGGAAACCCAGACGTGCTGCCCCACACGGATAGCCCGCGAGTATCCTACAATCGGTTCCCAGGGAGTGCCTGTCGAGATCCGAGTTCTGTTCATCAGCGTTCCTCCTTCTTGTGTCCTGATCTCTCAAAGGCGACCGGTTCCTAAAGGCATTTGCTATTGATTATTGGCTCTTTGCGATTTGCTCTTGCTGGCTTCTCCAAATAGCCACCAGAAAATAAACAATGACCAATCGCAAATAGGTTTGGTTTGACTCCGCTCGCAACCCGGTGGCACCTTCAACCCACTTCCACAGCGCGTTCCATCACCCAGGCATTCTCGCTGGGGTTCAGGTAATAATTCTTGCGTTCACTGATGATGCGGAATCCGTTTCTCTTGTAGAACTCAATGGCATGATGGTTTGAGTAGCGGACCTCAAGCAGCATGCGGGGAATTCTGAAATACTGGGCCACTTCGATGCATGCCCGCAGCAACGAGGAGCCGACATGCTTCGAGGCATATTCCGGAAGCACCACCAGATTACAGATCTCGCAGTCATCGATCAGTTGCGCCACAACTGCCAAGCCAGCAATTGCGACTGGCTGGGAAGGGGTTTCGGTGTCTTCGGCGACCAAGCACGTGTAGATGCGGGGGTCGCTCATCACCGCCTGATAACCGGCCTCTCCCCACTTGCTCAGATAGGACCATCGATTCTCGATCGCAACCACCTGGGACAGGTCCCCCAACTCCATGCGACGAATCGCAATCTTCATTGCTGTTTCCACTTCAACTCAGCATCCGGTCTGCGCAGATAGTAGGCCTGAAGCTCTCCAGCAGATAGGAAGTTCTTTGCTTCGGCTCGGTGGAAGGCGATTCGGCTGACCGCGCGGCCTAAAAACTGATCGCCACGCAGAACTCGCCAGCCTGGGCGGGCGGCAATCAAGTCTTCGTGAACAACGGCGCCACCACCTACAAAACACGCCTGCGGATGTGGGATCGAGGCTAAGAGCTCGGGCGCCTTCTCAACCCTGCCCGGTGATAAAAGCTCCGCGGTGTCTCCAGTCCGGCTGAACACGGCGCCGTAGACCTCACCGCGGCGCGCATCGATGACCGGAATCAGAACTCCCTGTTGCTCGGGAAACTTCTCAACCCAGGCCTCGAACGCGGTAACCGGAATCGTCGGCTTGGCCAGAGACTCCGCCAGTCCCTTGACCGTCGTCAGGCCGATACGCACGCCTGTAAACGATCCGGGTCCGCAGACGACCGCAAAGGCGTCGACATGTTTGATGGTGCAGCCACAACTCCGCAGCAACAGATCGATGCCTGGCAGCAATCGGACTGAGTGGGTTTCCTCCGATTCAACGTTGATCTCTCCTTCGAGCTTCCCATCCGCCGAAAGCACGATGCTGCAGACGGCCGTGGATGTGTCTACGCTAAGAATTCGCATTCAGTTTCTGGGATTCTTGAGAATCGACCTCGCCATCGTTCTCTCCTCGACGAATGCCGAGGACACGAGGAATTCATTTTCATCCCACGTGGCGCCGCCCCGAGGCGGTTCTCGCAAAAATCAATTTCTGTAGCGCAGACCTGCTCTTTTCTGGCAGGTCTGCGGTCTTTCTATGATTCCGCGACAAAAAGCCGCAGACCGCAGAAAGCGCAGTCGGCGCTACAAACTCCCCTCCTCATCCCAGGAGGAGAACAGAGTGCCAATTCACTGCTGCTGGACCTTGTTCTTCATCGCTTCAAAAACCTCCGTACTGCCAGAAAACCCAAGCCGGAAGCGGGGTTCGTTGACACGATAAGGGGCCAATTATATACTTCGCCGGCTGAAGCAACCAACCGTTTTCCGCCTGCGGCGGGCACCTCCTTTACCTCCTTTGAAATTCCCCCTTAAAAAAGGTGGGAAAGAAGGCAAAGGTGGAATCTTGAGAAGATTTCACGCGGTCGCCAAGCCTTCAAGGGGGGTTGTCCTGGCGGGTTCAGGAAAGCCGAACCGACATCCCCCTGGGGGCTGCGCGACCGCTGTCGCCCCCTTTGTTAAGGGGAGAACATTTCATTCAACGTAGCGCCGCGCAGCGGCATGAAAAGTCCTCTCGGATGGAACCTTCCACCCCCATGATGGCGCAGTACCACCGGGTCAAGAAGGAGTTCCCCCACGCGCTGGTGTTTTTCAGGCTCGGCGATTTCTACGAGATGTTTTTCGACGATGCCGTTCTTGCTTCCCGCGAACTGGGGATTACGCTCACCGCGCGCAACAAAGAGAAGGGTCAGTCGGTGCCCATGTGCGGCGTTCCCTACCACGCCGCCGACGGCTACATTGCCAAGCTGATTCGCAAAGGTTACAAGGTCGCCGTCTGTGATCAGGTCGAGAAACCCAGGCCGTCACAGAAACTGGTGCGGCGCGAGGTCACGCGCGTCGTCACGCCAGGAACTGCCTCCGGGAACCTTCTCGAACCGCACGACAACAACTTTCTCACCTCGGTCTGGATCGAAGCCGGCGGTGCAGGTCTTGCATCGTTGGATGTCTCCACCGGCGATTTTCGAATCACGGAGTTCGCCGGCGCCTCTGCCAACGCAATGCTCCAAACAGAACTCGAACGTCTGCAGCCCAAGGAGATCCTCTATCCCGCTAGCTGGGGTTCCAAAGACCTGCCCTTTGGCTCGCTGGCCACGGCGGCCCGAACACCCGCGGACGACTGGGTGTTTGCTTTCGACTACGCGCAACGGCTGCTCACCGAGCACTTTGGAGTGATGAGCCTGGATGGCTTCGGCTGCCTGGGACACAAACTCGCCGTCGGGGCGGCAGGAGCTGTTCTTCACTATTTGAAAGACACCCAAAAGTCCCCGCTCAGCCACATTGATCGTTTACAGTGCTACGAGATGTCTGAGTCGATGGCGCTCGATGCGACCACGGTGAGGAATTTGGAACTGGTCCAGTCGCTCTTCGATGGATCGCGCCAGGCCACGCTGATCGGCTGTCTCGATCGGACCTCCACAGGCATGGGTGCGCGCCTTCTCAAAAGCTGGCTACTTCAGCCCGAGATTGATCTGGTAGAGATCAACCAACGCCTGGACGCGGTGGCCCAGCTGAAGCAACAGCTCATCGAACGGGAAGAGATCAAGGCGCCGTTGCGGAATGTTTATGACATTGAACGGCTTCTGTCGAAAGTGTCGCTGGCGACCGCCAACTCGCGCGATTTGGTCTCATTGAAAAGCTCGCTGGAGCAGGTGCCCACCATCAAGTCTGGGCTGAAACCGTTTAACGCGTTGCGCCTCCGCGAGCTGGATGAGCAAGCCGATCCTTTGGAGGATGTCACCACGGCCATTGGTGAGGTGCTGCGTGACAATCCACCGGTTCTCCTCACAGAAGGCGGGTTGATTCGCGACGGATATCACGCCGGGCTGGATGAACTGCGAAGCATCAGTTCCACGGGCAAACAGTTTATCGCAGCCCTGGAAACGCGTGAGCGCACTCGTACGGGAATTCAAAATCTGAAGGTGAAGTTCAACAATGTCTTTGGCTACTACATCGAAGTTTCGAAATCGAATCTGGGACTGGTTCCTGCAGACTACGAGCGAAAGCAGACACTGGTCGGGGCCGAACGTTTCACGATGCCGGAACTCAAAGAATACGAGCGCAAGGTGCTGGGCGCAGAAGAGCGCGTGGTTGAGATCGAGTACGAATTGTTTTGCGAACTGCGTGCGCGCGTCGGTCGCGAAGCGAAACGCATACGCCGCACAGCCTCAGCGCTTTCACAACTCGATTGCCTGCTCTCCTTGGCTGAAGTGGCCCATACCTGGGGTTACGCGCGGCCAGAGCTGGCCAACGAAGGCGAGTGTCTGGTTCGGCAGGGACGCCACGCGGTCATCGAACAGCTTGCCGACCAGTTGCCCACCGGCAAATTCATCCCGAATGATCTGTACTTGAACGACTCCAGCGACCAGATCCTGATCATCACAGGTCCAAATATGGGAGGCAAATCCACCTATTTGCGCCAGACCGCGTTGTTCTCCATCCTGGCGCAGATGGGATCGTTCGTCCCGGCCAGCGCAGCCAAACTTCCCATTGTTGACCGCATCTTTACCCGCATCGGCGCCAGCGATAATCTGGCGCGCGGCCGTTCGACATTCATGGTGGAGATGACCGAGACGGCAGTAATTCTGAACACAGCCACATCCAAGAGCCTCGTCATTCTGGACGAGATTGGGCGCGGAACAGCTACCTTTGACGGGCTTTCGATTGCCTGGTCGGTCGTGGAGTATCTGCATCAACAAACCAAGGCCAAGACGCTGTTTGCTACGCATTACCACGAACTGACCGAGCTGGCTGAACTGCTGCCCGGCGTGAAGAACTGCCATGTCGCCGTCAAGGAGTCTGGCCAGAACATCGTCTTCTTACGCCGCGTGGAGCCCGGGAGCGCCGACAAGAGTTACGGCATCGAAGTAGCAAAACTGGCCGGGCTGCCCGCAGTCGTGCTGGAGCGCGCTCGAGAGATTTTGAAGAAGCACGAGGAGGGCGAGCATGAGATCAGCGATCATCTGACGCGACAGTACAAGCGCAGACGGAAGCCTGCGCCTGAAACCCAGATGAGTTTGTTCATGCTCACCGATCACGAAGTGCTGGAAGAATTGAGGACGCTGAATCTCGATCAGCTCACGCCGTTGCAGGCGCTGGAGAAACTGCACGAGTTCAAAACGAAGCTGTGACGGGAAGATTTTTGGACGCAGATTGCGCAGATAAAAGCATGATGAGGGACACAGCCTGGCGGAACAAGAAGTCACTGAGCAATGACGAATGACTAAGCCCGAATGACGAAAGAAACCCTAAGTCCGAATGACAAACTAGTGTTTTTAGGCATTCGGTGTTCGTCATTCGTTCGTCATTCGAGCTTAGTCATTCGTCATTCTTATCTGCGTTCATCTGCGCAATCTGCGGCCAGGTATCCGCGGTTCACTCAACAGTCACAATGAAACAATCTCACCTCGTCATTGGCCTGATGTCGGGAACGTCACTGGACGGCGTGGATGCCGCGTTAGTGGAAATCGCAGGTTCTGGCGAAGGCACGGGGATTCAGCTCAAGCACTTCGTCTCGCTCCCTTTTGCAAATGACGTTCAGGCTGAACTACTGCGCGTGGCTTCCCAGACGCCTGTGCCGGCGGAGGTGATCAGCCATCTGAATTTCCTGCTTGCGACGCTTTATACCGAAGCCATCACGCGACTTTGCCAGGAAGCGGGCATCGAACTAAGCCAGGTGGATTTGATCGGTTCGCATGGGCAGACCATTTTTCACCAATCCGAGCCGGCTCCTTTCTGCGGGCGCTTGCTGGCCTCCACGCTCCAGATCGGCGAGGGATCGTTGCTGGCCGAAAACACAGGCATTACAACGATTTCAGATTTTCGTCCACGCGACATGGCGGCCGGCGGCAAAGGGGCTCCGCTCATTCCCTATGCAGACTATTTGCTATTCCGGGACCCGCAACTGGGCCGCGTTCTCTTGAATGTCGGCGGGATCGCAAACATCACTTCGCTCCCAGCCGCCACAACGATGGAGCAGGTTAGAGCGTTCGACACCGGTCCGGGTAACATGGTGATCGATGCGTTGGTGCGCCGGTTTACGAACGAAGAAAAAACCTATGATTCGAACGGCTTGATTGCAGCCGGAGGTCAAGTGATTGCACCTCTGCTGGAAAAGCTGCTGACAGACCCTTTCTTTCAAGCCCATCCGCCCAAGACTGCCGGCCGCGAGCAGTTTGGCGAGGTATTTGTCCGGCAGATGCTTGAGTACAGCAAGACAGCCCGTTTCGAAGACCTCGTATGCACCGCCACGGAACTGACGGCTCAGTCGGTCGCTGCGGCTATCACCCGGTTTGTCTTGCCGGAAACAGAGGTGCAACAACTGGTTGTTTCCGGCGGTGGCGCTCGCAACGGGTTTCTGATGCAGCGACTGCAGTCCGTCCTTCCGGACATCCAGATCCTTACCTCAGACGATCTGGGTATTCCCACGGCAGCCAAGGAAGCCATTGGTTTCGCGATCCTGGCCAATGAGACCTTGCACCTGCAGGCCGGCAACGTGCCTGCTGCCACGGGTGCCCGCCGTCCAGTCGTTTTGGGCAAGGTCGTCTACGGCGACAACTACAGACGGCTGCGGGGGATGGATTGATAGGCGAAAGGCGAAAGGGTCAAGGGCAAAGGAAAGAGAGCATCGAGGAAAGTGTGCGACGAATTGCGGCAAGCTGTCGAGGGACGAAGGGCCAGCGTGCTCGGCATTTCCTCGCACGTTTGGGCGGGATTCTCCGACCTCTCTTCGCTTTTCCCTTTCGCCTTTCGCCTTTCGCCTTGACCCTCTTGATTTCCTGCGGTCCTCCACCGTCACACCAAGACACGGTCAGCATCGCCATCGAAGCGGGTCCCAACAATCTCGATCCCAGAATCGGGCTCAGTTCCGAATCGGAACGCATCCACCAGCTTCTCTTCAACTCGCTGGTGCGCCGCGGCACGCACTTTGAAATTCTGCCCGACCTGGCTGAGCGTTGGGAGACTCCTGACCCGACCACTTATCGCTTCATCCTGCGCTCGGGGGTGCGTTTCCATGATGGAAAGCCTTTGTCCTCCCGCGATGTTCGCTACACGCTGCAATCGTTGCTCGACGGCTTGATCACATCACCCAAGACATCGACCTATCGCGTCATTGAACGCATTGAGACACCTGATGACCAGACCATTGTTTTCCGGCTGAAGGAACCGAATGCCGCATTTCTTTGGAACCTCACCAACGGTGGCATCGGGATTGTTCCGGAAGGAGCGGGTTCTGGTTTTCAGAAAAGGCCGGTTGGCACGGGACCGTTCCGGTTTGTCTCATACGCCCACGAAGAGGAAGTGGTTCTGGAAGCCAACCCGGATTACTTCCGTGGGCCGCCGACCGTTCGCCGAGTGAGTTTCAAGGTGATTCCGGATGCCACGACACGCGCGCTGGAGCTGCGCAAGGGATCCGTGGATATCGGGCAAAACGTCTTGCCGCCCGATTTCGTCAAGGCGCTCGAGCGTGAGCCGCACCTGCGGGTAGAGACTGCACCCGGAACCAACTACCAATACCTGGCGCTGAACATGAAGGATCCGCTTTTGGCAGACAAGCGCGTGCGGAAGGCCATCGCCTATGCCGTGCCGCGTGAGGATCTCATCCGGTACTACTGGCGCGACCTGGTTACACCAGCGTCAGGATTGTTGCCGCCCAATCACTGGGCCTTTGAGGGTAATGTGGAAACATATCCCCACGATCCGGTCCGGGCGCGGCAGTTGCTGGACGAGGCTGGATGGCAAGATCCCGATGGTCCGGGCCCGCAATCCCGCTTTAAGCTGACCTTCAAAACCTCAACCGACGAAAGCACGCGGCAAGTCGCCGCCGTCATTCAGCAGCAACTTAAGGAGGTCGGCATTCGGGTTGATTTGCGCTCTTATGAGTTTGGAACGTTTTACGGGGATATTGTTCGTGGCAACTTCCAGATGTTTACGCTGCGCTGGATTGGCGGCAACAACGACCCGGACTTGTTCGAGCGCGTGTTCCATTCGCGTGAAGCGCCTCCGAAGGGCTACAACCGAGGAAGGTATGAAAATCCGCGGATCGACTCGCTCATTGAGTTTGCACGAAAAGAACCGGATGTCGAGAAGCGCAAGTCAGCTTATTCCGAGCTTCAGAAGATCATCGCCGACGAGCTGCCCTACATCAGCCTTTGGTACCTCAAGACCACCTGTGTGTACAACCGCCGTCTCTCCAACCTGGAACTTTCTCCAGCCGGACACTTCGACTTTTTGCAGAGGTTGACTGTGACTAGCAGATGATAGTGTCGGATGAATACAGAATGAATGTAGTGACAAAACTTTTCGTCCTCGACAAACCAAACAGACTTCGGCTCCCCTCGCCCCAACGCGGGAGAGGGGAGCTGATTCTGGAGGACCGGGACCGCGATCAAGCAAAGCGCGCAGTCGTGGCAAAGGCTGCAGTGTGAAACCTTGAGAAGGTTTCACGGGGTTGTGCTGGCAGCGTCGTACGAAGAAGGTACGACAACCCCCCGCGCGGTTTCTGCGAAACAGCTGTCCTCCTTTGTTAAGGGGGACTTGACTCCGGCTCCTGAGTAGGGATTGACACTCTTGAATCGGTTGTTCTATCGTCCCTCCCACCCATTCTCCTGGCATTTGAGCATGACTGTCATGACTGCCGAGGCCATCCCATGAAATCGCTCGTTTTGTGCAGCGCGTCACTACTGTTGTTACCCTGGTCACTTTGTGCGCAAACACGCCAGCCGCTGATCGCCGTTGGCGGCATCGCTCATGAATCCAATTCCTTCAATCCGGCCAAAACTCAGTTGAGCGACTTTTCCCGCCGCAAAACGGCTCCGGTCGATGAGGTCTTGCAGGAATGGTCGAAAAGCAGCGACATCATCAGCGGCTACGTTGAAGGCGCTCGACGCTTTGGACTGAAACTCCATCCCACACTCGTGGCTGTCGCGGCACCCAAAGGTGTCGTTACCGATGAGGCATTTAACACTCTGATGGATGAGCTGATTCGCCAGCTCAAGGCAGCACCGAAGTTGGATGGCCTGTTGCTCGACAATCACGGCGCCATGGTCGTAGAGAGCTATCCGCACGGCGATGCCGAAGCTGTCCGGCGGCTGCGCGAAGCCATGGGGCCCGCTTTCCCCATTGTTGTGACTCACGACTTCCATGCCAATGTCTCGACCGAGATCGTGAAGCTGTCGACTGCTCTGGTGACCTTCAAAGAGAACCCACACATCGACACGAAGGAACGGGGATTTCAGGCGGCTCAAATCATGGCTGGCATTGTCAGCGGCAAGGTGAAGCCGGTGCAAGCCATCGCCAAGCCGCCCATGATGGTCAACATCGTGTTCCAGTACACCAAGCGCACGCCGTTGCTTCCCATCGTCGAGGAAAGCCGGCGGCTGGAGAAGAATCCGAAGATTCTTGCCTGCAGTGTTTCGGGTGGATACCAGTACGCTGATGTTCCGGACATGGGCCCGAGTGTTGTGGTGGTCACGGATAACGATCCGGCGCTTGCCGAGCGTGAAGCCAAGCGCCTTTCAGACATGCTCTGGGCCACGCGCGACCGCATTGTCCTGAAAGTGCCTGATCCGGCTGCAGCCGTGAGCAGCGCGATGAAGGGAGACAAGTTTCCGGCGGCCTTGATCGACATGGGCGACAACATCGGCGGAGGCTCCGCCGGCGATAGCACGTTCATTCTGGCCGAACTGGTCAAGCAAAAGGCGCAGGGCTGGGTCATGGTCATCGCCGATCCAGAGGCTGTCACGGCTGCGATGCGCGCGGGCATCGGGCAGCCATTCGACATGGCTGTCGGGGGCAAAACCGACAAGCTGCATGGCACACCGGTTCACATCCGAGGCCGAGTGAAGTCTCTTCATGAAGGCAAGTATGTCGAAACCGAGGTGCGTCACGGCGGAGGCCGTTACTGGGATATGGGGCATACCGCAGTGATCGAAGTCGATGGGTCCATCCGGGATCTGCCCAACCTTTTGCTCGTCACGGCACTGCGTTCCAGCCCCAACAGCCTTCATCAACTGATCAGTTGCGGCGTTTACCCGCAGCGTCAGAAGATTTTGGTCGTCAAGGGCGCCATCGCGCCGCGAGCAGCCTACGAGCCGATCTCCGGGCGATTGATTGAAGTCGATTCGCCGGGCAGCACCGCCGTCAACCCCGCCCGCTTCACCTACAAGCGCGTCAGACGCCCGTTGTTTGGGCTGGAGTGAGTGTGAATCTGTGACGGCGTTAGGCCGCCGAGACCATGAGCGCTGAATGACGATAGCCATACATCGTCGAGATCTTGTACTTTCTCCTGGAGAGGTTCCTTGGCTAGAACAATCTATCTGGCAGTCGTGCTTGCGATTTGGGGAAACGTGGCGGTGCACGCCCAGGTCTCGGCCAAAGCGAAGCAACTTCATGAGGCGACGTTCGTCTTCGACGGGCACATCCACATGATCAACCGCCAACTCTACCACGGTGGAGATATCGGGACCCGGGTTGCCGATGGACAGGTCGACTTGCCGCGTATGCGCCAGGGCGGGGTGGACGCGCTTCTTTTCAGCCTGTTTGTTTCAGAGGAGTATTATCCGGCGAGGTTGGAAACACAGCACGCGCTGCGCTTGCTGGATCTCGCAAAACAACAGGTTGCCCGGAACAAAGCCACGCTTGAGTTTGCCTTCAACGCTGAGGATATCGAGCGCATCAACAAGGCCGGAAAGATCGCTGCCGTTCTCGATCTCGAGGGAGGATTCAACCTTGAAGGAGATCTCGATGTATTGCGCAAGTTCTATGAATTCGGTTTGCGTTCAGCCCAGCTTCCGGCCCATAACTGGGCGAATCAGTTCGCCGACTCCTGCTGTGCGAAGCCAAAATGGCATGGACTGAACGAACGTGGCCGTGCCGTTGTCAAAGAAATGAACCGACTAGGCATGCTCATTAACGTTTCGCACGCCTCAGATGAGACCATGGAACAAACCATCGATCTGAGCAGTGACCCGGTTGTGGCGACACACCACGGGCTGCGTAGTGTCAACAATATTCCTCGCAACATTCCCGATCACCTCCTGAAGAAGCTCGCTGCGAAGGGCGGTGTGATGGGCTTCCAGATCGGAAATGAGTTTCATAACGTGAAGCTGTTCGAATGGCGGACGCGACAGCGGGGCCGGACCTTCTGGGACACCAGCGATATCGGGCAGCGGGAAGCGTCCATGACGATTGAACAGATCGATCGCCTGGCAGCGCCTAAGTTTCCGATGGTAGGAACGAATGCCTCGGAAGATTTGAAGATGACCCCAGCACAATGGGTGGAAGTTGTCGATCGGGCCATCCAACTCGTGGGTGAGGATCATGTGGCGCTGGGTAGTGACTTTGACGGAGGACCGACACTCCCTAGAGGCATGAGGGATGTACGCGACCTTCCCATGATCACCGAAGCCATGCTGCGCCGTGGCTACTCGGAGGAGCGGATTCGCAAATTTCTCGGCGGCAATTTGTTGCGGGTGTTCGGGCAGGTGACGCGGAAGCGGGGCCAGTGACGATCAAGTGACACAAACATCTGTCGCAGAAGTTTCAGGCTGCTCTCCGACGTGCCTTTTCGTCATTCCCGCGAAAGCGGGAATCTAGTCGGCTCTTGCGAGAAGTCGATTCCGGTTTTCGCCGGAATCCGAAGATTGGACGTTTTTCAACAAGTGCAGCGGCATGGAGGCCGCTGCTTCATCTTGAGAGCCCTGTAAGGGCGCGTGAGCCGTATGGATGAAATGCTAAGTCGCAGTAAAACGGTGCAGTCAATGTTGGTAACACAGACTTAATCCTACCTGTGCGAGTCCGTACTTGTGCAGAAAACGTTGGCAAAACTCCGGGGGCATTCCCGCTCCGGGGGAGCGCAGCCAGTGCGTTCCA
>Ga0163150_10000363_pt1 | contig 85039 bp, 87 predicted proteins | sample OliLakLV19P2IB_FD_148628 | JGI IMG/M metagenome (GOLD analysis project Ga0163150, IMG submission 148628) | Freshwater microbial mat bacterial communities from Lake Vanda, McMurdo Dry Valleys, Antarctica - Oligotrophic Lake LV.19.P2.IB | ecosystem: Environmental > Aquatic > Freshwater > Lake >... | reverse complement strand
GTTCTGCACCAAATACAACACCAAACGCTTCCACAGATCTCTTAGTTACAAAACACCGCAAGAGGTTGTGTTAGAATACCAACAAAAGAAAGGAGAACTACCGTTCTCTATCTAGCCAACCAGGACAGGTATTTGATCCTGTATGTAAAAAAATATATAATGCAGCCATGAATGAAGCTGAGCCTATACAAAGAAGAAGATCTCAGGAAGGTGACCCCCCAACTCCAATCAAAGGTGGGTTCGTTTCGCAACAATTTAACACTTGGCTTTTGCAACTCGAAGAAAAACCTGAAAATATTTCTTCTACCACCCGCTTGGTACATGCTTCTATTGTCGCTACAGCTATTCTTGAAGCTACAGTAAGAGGAATTACCGATCCTGAGCGCTACTCTCTCAATGATTTGCTCACATATCTTGATCAGGATTCCACCGATATCGAAGACCAATCGCTCCTGGATCTGGCATGTGTACAAACAGCCGAGGACTGGTTAGATACTCATCCACAATCTCAAGAAGCAAAAGTTATATCAGAACAAGGAATAACTGCTCCTTTATTTGTCCACGCAAATCTTACTTTGGCAATGTTTGGTGAATATCTTGATTCAAAAAATATTCCACCACCAAAGCGGCAGTTTCCCTTTATCATTTTTGAAAAAATTTCCCCTCAGCAATAACTATAAAATTACGGTGTAGGCCTGTAATGCAGTCTCCACCAACGAAGACTCCGCTTTCCCTTCTAAATAGGCACGGACTTGAGCATCCGACCACGATTGTTTATAGGATCGTTGACTTTTCAATGCCTCAACTGTATCGGCTAATGCCAGAAGAAACTGTTTTTCAACTAAAATTTTATCCGCTGAGACACGGGGTGTTTTTCGGGGGTATGGGTCTTGTTGAAAAAATTCATGGTGAGCAACAAGTATTTGTGCAACATTCATATCTTCTCCTTTAACCATCTCAAATCCTACTCGAGGATGAGCTTTTACCCCTTCAAATTCTTCGGGACTGAGTGTACTGGAATCAAGTATTCTTTCAGGTATCTTTAGTTTGCCGATATCATGTAAATACCCTGCCCGAATAATATCAGTAGTGTCTTCATGGGAAAAATTACAATATACGGCTAAAGATCCCCCAATACTTCCCGCTCGTCTTGAATGATCAGCATTCCACTTGCTGTGATGACTAAGATCAAGCAACATATCACGTACCCAAAAAGATCCTTCAAATGCCTCCTGCTCAAGATAAAAAAGCGTTTTGGCACCACTTTTATCAAAGTAGCGTCCTGCTTCCAATTGCTGCGTCATAGTAATTATCTATTGTTGCAATTGATTTATTTCTTTTTTAAACTGCTCTCCACGATCTTTGTAATTTCGAAACATGTCAAAGCTCGCACACGCTGGAGACAATAGTACTACATCTCCGAATTCAACAACTTCCAGAACTCTTGTAAAAATTTCACTCATCGTTTTAGCACCTTCTAAAAATGTTATAGGTACTGTTGTTCTCCACTGGGCTTTCTCGATTGCTTCTTTGATTTTTGGCCATTCAACCCCTACCCCAATGATTGCTTTAATATTTTCTGAGTCTGCTATTACTTTTCCAAGCTCTGTAAAATCTGCATTCTTACTTGATCCTCCCAAAACAAGAATTTCCGGATCAGTAAATGCCATGATTGCCGCAATAGCTGTTTCTGGAGTTGTAGAAAAAGAATCATCATAGTACTTAACTCCATGCACTTCTTTTACCAACTCCAATCTGTGTTCAAGTCCTTTAAATGATTTCAAAACGCTGACAATTGCTTCTTTTTTAACGCCAGCCAGCGTTGCGGCCATGACTGCAGCACAAACATTTTCCAGGTTGTGTTCGCCTGGAAGCAAAATATCAGAGGTTTTGATTATCTCTTCCTCTTTGTCTCCTTTTTTGACAATAACTGTTCCATCTCTGACAAAACACCCTTGCTCCGTATCTCGCTCTCGACTTACTTTATAAATTTTTCCTTCTGTATAAACATCTGATTCATTGCTGGCCAGATAATCACGATTTATGATGGCAAAGTCGTTTGAGGTTTGATATCTTAAAAGATTTCGTTTCGCCTCAATATACTCATGTACATCTTTATGGTAATCAAGATGCTCAGAGGTAACCATAAGAACTATTGCAATATGTGGCTTACCAAATTGGGCAGAGGGTTTATCCTCCGAAGCTTTAGCGTAGGAGGGACTTTTTACTACATCTTGGAGTTGAAATGAAGAAAGCTCCAAAACAACCCACGAATGTGGAGTCAACCGCTCAAGAAATCCAAATGGTGGTACTCCTATATTTCCTCCCAGATATACATCCAAACGCTGCGCTTTTAACATTTCATAAATAAGAGAAGACGTTGTGCCTTTCCCTTTTGTTCCCGTAACGCCAATAATTGGTGCAGGAGACAAATCAAAAAACAATTTTGTTTGGGAAGTTATTTTAGACGGTTCAAGTCTCAAATCTGACAATTTTATTCCGGGGCTTCGGACAACAAAATCATATTCCTCCAGATTCTCAAATGCATCTTGCCCGAATTTGAATTCAGCAGATAGTTTTTGTGCTTGAGAAAGAATTTCTTGATCTATGTCTTTCTCATCGTTTTGGTCCAATATCCAAACATGAGCATTTTTTTTCAACAAAAATTGAGCGGATGATAATCCTTCAATCCCAAGACCTAAAACTGCACAATGTTTTCCTGATAAATCTTTCATAGGTGTACCCTTTCAATTAAAATTCTAGCCCTATTATACCCTACTTGCTCCAAAATCGTTTGAAAATGCGTTGCATCTCCTGTTGTATATACTGTGTGATGTGGGTCAGTATGTGATCCTTCTAATTGTTCAGCCTTCAAAACTCTCCCAACTTGCCTGGCAATTGCCGGTCCTGAATCTAAAATAGTTATTGTTTGCCCAAGAATCTGTTGAATCTGATCTTTAACATACGGAAAATGAGTGGATCCCAAAACAAGCGTATCAATGCCTGCTCTTTGAAGGGGTTTAAGTTCATGCTCCAAAACCTCTTTCATCTTGTGAGAATTACTCCCTCCTACTTCAACAAGCGGAACTATTTCATCAGTTGCAACAGTTGTGACGCTGCACTCACTCGCAAACTCTTTTATAAGATTTTGTACGTATGCACTTTGTGCACCAGCAGTTGTTGCCAAAAGCCCAATCCGCTTGGATTGAGACGTATTCGCCGCACCTTTAACAACAGGAACTGTACCTATTATGGGAATCTTGGGAAAAGAAGCACGAATCAAATCAATCCCATTGAGCGTAATCGTGTTACACGCGATAACAATAAGTTTTACTTCGTGCTGAATCAAGAATCTGACGAGAATTTTGGCTAAAGATACGATTTCAAAAGAATTTTTCTTGCCGTAGGGAGCATTGAGGGAATCGCCTATATAGATCGTTGATTCATGAGGAAGCAGCTTTGAGATCTCTTTCCAAATGGTTAGTCCACCAACTCCTGAGTCTAAAATACCAATGGGTTGCTTATTCATAAAGAAGTACTGTGAAGAAAGTGCCAGCGGCAGGGTTCGAACCTGCGACCTTTGCCTTATGAAGACACCGCTACTACCACTGAGCTACGCTGGCTAAAAACTTATGGTTGCGCTTTCTTATCCTCAACTGATTTTGAAAGCCCCTCAATAAGTCCTAAGATTTTACCATAAAACCGAGAAGGCTGCACCACTCTCACGGCTAAAGTACCATAATGGTCATTCATATTTTCGTATATCTTCTTGTTTGTTACCTTTTTAAAACTTGTCTTTCTAAACTGATTTAGAGGTATTCCAGAAATTGATGTCCAATATCTTTTCACTTCATCTTCCCTATATCTATGTATTTCATTAATTCCAACTATACAAATAATTTCAGACGGCAATATTTGAAAACATTTATTTAACCAAAGTATTAAAAACTGTATCATTTTGGGATCAGAATTACAAAAGTCAATCCTTCTATCTTTCTTAGCACCTTCTCCCCAATACAACGCTAAACCTGCGATTAACAATTCTCTGTCGGTTAAACTACCGATAGTTTTGATACCAAAGTTTTGCATCTCTTTCAGTGCATCTAGGCGTCTTTGTTTTTGTTGTAGAGCACTTTTGAAACGACCACGTTCAGCACCCAGTAAACGTGAGTTCCGTAGATATTCTAATTGCTCGACAGACAATATAATATCTCGCACCCAACTACTTGCTGAGCCTTTAGAGATCTGCAATTGCTTTGCAATCTCTTTAACGCTTACTCCGTGCTTACGCATTTCTCTCGCCTTTATTCTCAAATGAAATTTAGCCATAATTAGAACCAGTGGTTTGTATTGTACACATACACTACTGCATGTTCATTATTTTTGTCAATTCGCAAATTTTATTGACTGAGGCTGTTTTTTCTGCTAAAATATTTTTACACGCGGGGTAGTGTACAGTGCACGTGAGGCTCAAATTGGGCCTCCCGCCAAGTAATTGGCGGGAAGAACTTAGCTATATCGGTGAAACCCTGAGCTTGTCGAAGGGCAATACCGAGGGAAGTCAAGCGAAAGCAAGATCCCGTAGAGACTACACGCTGAGCATCCTTAACAAAGTAAGGGACTTGTCCTGAGCTTGCCGAAGGATGATGATATAGTCCGACACTCTGGGTAACCAGAGCACCAGATGCATAATCTCACAGGCTGGGCGCAACTCCCAGCCCCGCAACATAATTTGACATTTTCTCGAAAGAGGATATACTAGATTACGCTGTATGGAGACAAACATCGGCCCGTTGTCTTTTACAATTGCTTCCAAAATGGAGGCTACTGGTTAGTTTTAAACTAACTGGCCTGGCCTCCCGCTGTGGGAGGTTTTTTTTGGGCTAATTATGAAAAAAACGATTATTCTTATTTGCGATTATGGATCTGGCGATCCAGCATTTACGGAAGTTATGCTCCAACTTTACAAGCGTAATGAAGAAATTCATGTTTCTCCTCTCTCAACCCCAGCATTTAGTACACTTAATACTGGTTTTTGGATATACCAAATGGCCCTCACTCCAAATCTCAAAGATACTTATATTTACTCCAATACTGCTCCTAGAAGTGAGTCAAGAGAAGCACAGGTAGATAATGCAGGAGAAAAACTCATGTATGCCAAACTCAACAATGGCTTTGAGATTATTGGAGTCAATTCTCTCTATAATTTCTCCTTTGTAAAACCATATCTGCAAGACTTTTTCTATGTCAAAACCAACAACAATGGCTCCCAATTTCGGTCTCGAGACTACTATCCACAAACGGTCTCACAAATGCTTTCTGGAGACTATTCATTTTTAGGCGATCCAGCTTCATTTGAAAGTATCCCCGACTACCCAAGAAACGTTATCGCTTCAATCGATGGATATGGAAATATCAAAACCACGTCCCGCTTATCTGAAATGACCTACAAACCTGGTCAAAAGCTCAAAATTTCGCTCAATGACCAAACTCATACCGCTACTTTTACCGATGGTGTATTTAATATTCAGGAGGGCAGCCTTGCCCTAGCACCTGGCTCATCAGGACACAAAGACAAATTTATGGAGCTATTTGTGCGTGGACAAAGTGCTGCATTGCTTTTTCACAGCCCAAAGGTAGAACAGCCATTTGAAATTATTGAGTAAAAAGTTTGATCCATTCCTCAAAGTAAGAGACCTTCTGGGTAGGTTTTGTGACCTTTTTTGAAGCAAGAAGCGTTGGAGGAATCACAATCGGATTCTCCCCCGGCTGGATCAAAAATAACTTATTCCGCGCTTCCTCTTCTATAAATTCTGGCGATTTAGCTTCAGCAAGCTTTTTTTTCAAACTCTGGTTCTCCTTTTTGGTTTTTTCCAGATCATGTTGAGCTGCAATCAGCAGATCTTGCTTCTGCCATAGTGTGAAAATAGAATGAATGAGGCTGTTAATTACGATGAAAGAAACGATAATTATTGTGAAAAATAGTATTTTTTTCATAATATGAGGCTATCTCAAAATCCCCTTTTGAGGCTAGCATATATATCCTTCTCTTATTCGGGGTTGACTTGTGCCTGAATACTTGATATTATAGGCCTGTAATCCCGATTTGATCGGGAAATTTCATTATGAACCAGGTTAAATTACGGGATGCCCACCAATATTTCAAAGATTATTTAAAGAAAAATAGCCACTCAGCATCTACTATTGTAGCATACGGTAAAGATATTGAGCAGCTTGTCGGCTACCTTGAAGAGCTTGAAAAAGCGAGCATCCACGAGGTAGGAAAAGATGATATTCAAGCCTTCTTAGCAAAACTCCAAAAACAAGGCTATACACCCAAATCAATTTCCAGAAAAATCAACTCTACCCGCACATTTTATCGATTTCTAAAAGTGAATGAGTATGTAACCGATGATCCTTCTCTTTTGGTAGACCACCCACGATACGAGCTTGCACCGCCTCGGATTTTGACTCCCACAGAATATCGAGCACTTCGTGATTCATCCCGAAATGATCCTCGCATGTTTGCAATTATAGAACTCTTGCTTCAAACAGGTATCAGAATTGGAGAGTTAGCCAATCTTAAACTCTCTGACATGCAGGGAGACACTCTCAAAATAGGAGCAATGGAAAAACATGAAGAACGGCTTGTTCCCCTCAATAGACCAGTCAAAGAAGCACTGAAGAGATATCTAGAAATAAGACCACAGGTAAAAGAAGATAAAATATTTGTAACTAAATCAGGCAAACCATTCTTAGTCAGGAATATTCGTACTGCAGTTGAACGATACTTCAGACTGGCTGAAATCAAAGGAGCAAAGGTAAATGATCTTCGTCACACATTTGTAGCACATCACTTAAAACATGGAGTGTCACTTATTGTTCTTTCAAAAGTTCTTGGGCACAAACGCCTCTCAACAACCGAACGGTACCTTCAATATATTGCAGAGCGCGCGAAAGAAAACTCCAACCTCACAGAACTCTAAAAACTATTTATTTACTGCTTTTCTGAACACATCTTCAAATTCAAGTTCTTCCCACATTTCCATATCATGCCCTGCATGAGGTATTTTAGGTTTTCCTCGACGTTTGGCACGTCTCCCAATTTCATTATCTGCAATATCTAATAATTCTTCATCAGCTCCAAATACTTGCATATTCCATTCTCCAGTTCCAAAGTCTTGTTGAATTCGTGTCGAGTTAATATCTCCATGATGTACTTGAGTTATATGTTCCTCATCTGGAGAAAAATGAGCGTACATAAATTCCCATCCTGTATAACGGGGAAAAACTGTATCAGTTCCTTGTTGCTCTTCAAACTCAATGCTTATATTTCCTTCAGTTTTCGTAATTGCTTTTACTTTTCCTAAATAAGCTACTGATTCTTTTTCTTTAAAGGCAGGATATGCTTTATTTACAACTAATAAAACGACCTTTCCTTTATCTGCTTCACTCAAAGTCAAAGCGGAGTTTTGATTCTTTAAAACTCGATTGACAGATGTTTCTGTTTGAGGAAATTGTGTTGCTTCAGGAAATTCTACTCCTTGTGCTTGTAATTCCTCTCTTGTTTGCTGGTAAAGAACCTTAAAGTCTGGACTTGCATATCCCCATTTTTCATCACCACCTCTGGCTTCAATTGCCCCTTTTGGTGTAATGCGTAGTATAGCTGGTCTTTCTTGCTGTGCTTGAGATCTTGCTGCAGACATCCAACCGCCATCGAATTTGTGAATAAATAGTTTTTGTGAAGCTTGAGATTCTGTTCTGGGGATTAAAGTATCGCCTACTTCTGACATAGCTTTAGAGTATCATTCTAAATGAAAAAACTCAATGGTGGGCCTGCTTGGGGTCGAACCAAGCGCCTATTGTTTATAAGACAATCGCTCTACCGCTGAGCTACAGGCCCAAACAACGATCAAAGTATATCATACACTAAATTTTCTTACTATAAGAGTCTGCTATTGCTTTAATTGCCATCATGACTCTTTCTTTCAATAACACACTGTTTACTACTAAACCACATGTTCCATGTCCAAATCCTTTTTGATCTATCTCACTCCTTTTGCTATCTTTGATATATGGTTTTGAAAACTGACTCAAAGACAAATTCAATTCTGTACTCCAATACCTTAATTCTTGCTCTACATCCATATCCCTATATAAATGCACCATCACTTTAATTTTATTTCTCGATATACCTAATCCATATTGCAACCAATACAAAGTGAACTTTAGAACTTGAGGATCAGTGTTATTTAAGGAGACAGGGCCATTTAATCGCTTATTTCCTTCTCCCCAATAAAGAAAAAGTCCTGCTAATTCAAGCTCACGTTTCGTTAGAGATAACCACTTTCTTTGTTCGAATAAATAAGTGTTTTTGTGTCTTTCTTCCCGCTTTTTCTGTTTAACCAATCGCACTTTTTCTATAGAGAAATACTTTCTTCTTTTTCTGCTTTCTTCCAATAAGTTTTTCTCCTCAAGAGAAAGAGGGTACGTCTTTAGCCAATCAGATAAAGTGCTTTTAGGAATAACTAATTCTTCCCTAATTTCGCTGTAAGTTTTTCCCAACTTTCTTAGCTCAATTGCCTTTCGTCTTAATAAAATATTTGCCATAATCGGACTAAAGATTAGATACTATAGAAGTATAGATTTATGGTACGATTAGTTTGAAGCTTTGTCAAGAAGTTTAGAGCCTTGCTCTCTGAGCCATTTCGGCTTCGACCATATTCACGTCGTGTCCATACTTAAGCCTGGAAAGCTCTTTGATAAGTTCCGCAACTCGAGGATTTGCCATTTGCTGTTCTTGTGCCATGTCACGTGTTAAATCCATAGAAAACGGAGAGACCGGTTCTCCCCCAACAATTGTTTTGATATAGGTATTGTACCGCTCGATATTGATCAGATCTGATTCTGTAAATGTTGGTTGGAATTCATGTTGTAAATAATTGCCATCTGTTACTCCAACACGGAATGAAACGAGTGACCCGACATTTCCGAAAATTGCATTTTTGACCTCTTCTTCCATTTGGCCAATAAATTGGTTTGCAACAATCAAGTTTAATTTATATTTTCTCGCTTCTGATAAGATTTGGGCAAAATCAGGGGTTGCAAAGTTTTGGAACTCGTCTACATAGAGAAAGAAATCTTTTCGTTGTTCTTTTGGTATGTCTTGCCTACTCATTGCAGCGACTAAAATCTTTGGAACCAATACTAACCCTAAGAAGTTCGAGTTTTCTTCCCCTATTTTTCCTTTGGATAAATTAATGAGCAAAATTTTCTGTTCATCCATAACTTTTCTAAAGTTAAATGCAGACTCAGATTGTCCTATGATATTTCGAATCATTTTGTTTGTAACGAATCGGCCAAATTTAGACGTAATATAATCAAGTACTTCAGATTTATGAAAGTCAGAAGTTTGGGCTATTTGATCTGTCCAGTACCTTCTGACTATCGGATCATCTACTTTGGGCAACAATTCTTGTACAAAAGCCGCATCAGTTAAAACACGTACTACTTCAACAAAAGTTGATCCTTTTTCATACATAACAGTCAACATTGCATTTCGAATTGCGTGTTCAAAACGAGGTCCAATGATACCGGTTTGGTGTGGATCAAACAGCTTGTACATAAGTCCAATAACAGATGAAACAACATAGTGTTTTTGCTCTTCAGTTTGAGCATCAAGCATATTAAAACCCATGGGACGTGTAGAATCTGACGGGTCAAAGAGTATTACATCTTCAGCCCGTTGTGGAGGAATCATAGGCAATATATCTTCAACTAAATCTCCATGAGGATCAATAACTGCCAACCCTTGTCCACTTCGTATATCTTGCATAATCATGTCTTTCAAAAATTCTGATTTTCCAGTACCAGTTTTTCCAATAATGTACATATGTCGTCGCCTATCATCAAGACTCATATATACCGGTTTTGACATCCCTCTAAATGTACTTTTCCCCAAATACAGTCCGCTGTCAGGGATTGTGGCAGGTGCAGGGGCCCGTTTGGAAGTAATCCAGTGAATGTTAGGAGTGGTAATACTTTTATTGGGAAAATGGAACATAGTCGCCAACTCTTCATTCGAAACAATTCCTGTTTGTCCTCGCATTGGCATATATCGATAGATAAAATCTGTCATAAATGCACCTTTAAATCGATGTTTATTTTTCTTAAATGAATTGGCTCCATTAAATTGGCTGAAAGCACTCACGATATTACTCAGGTGAACCTCTGCTGCTTCTTTACTCGATGATGAGACAACAATACGAACAACGATTTCAAATCCGGGTTTGGAAGTTTTGTTTTCGATTCCTTCCAATTCTTTTGAGTCTGAAGAATATTTCGCAGTCTCAGGATTTGCTTCATTTTTCTTCGTTTTCGCAATATAAGCTTTCCCTTCTTTTTTCCATTTATTGTCAGTTGGACTTGCCAAAATCTGAATGGCGGCTCCCTCTCCTTCACTCATTTTTGCGAGTACCGATGTAATTGTTGAAAGCGGATCAACAGGTAAATCTTTAAATACTTTAAATGGTTCATATCCATGTCCTTTGGGACGGAGTGACGCAAATGCAACTTTCCCTTTCTCGTAAAAAATGTTGTATTCATTTCCAATTGCCCGTCCTGTTTTTAATTGTTTGTCATCAACTACCAAAATATCAGCATCAGGATATGCACCATTGATTTGTTTTTCAACTAAATCTCTATATTTATTCGGGGCAGAAACATAAAATCTGATATCTCCCGGGAGTCCTACCACTTCAAATGTTAAATGCGGTTGTGGATGTAAAAAAGCAAATCGTCCTCCCTTGTGAATACTGGCTAAAGAGGCAAACATTTGTTCTGCTGCATCAATTTTTATTTCATTATCTCGAGGAACAGAAACTTGAAGTAATACTGAATTGAGAGAATCTTTTTCTCGCTTTCTGAATTTGTACCACAAAAATATTACATACCCCACCCAATATGAGATAAATGCAAAAAGGGACAACCCTACTGCACCCATGAGAAGGGACAAGAAAAAATTTGTTATGGTGTCAATTGAAAAAAAATCTAATGACATATGTACCTACTTTTTTGCTACGAGACCGAGTTGTATACCAACTTTTGCAGCCAGTTTATATAACCAACTATTGGAATTGCTAACGCTTCCTTTGTCGGCACCTTGCTGTTTCAAATCTGTTACTAATTTCACTATTCCAGATGATTGCGTTGGTGCTGGCGCTGTTGGACCAGAATGCTGGAGTCCTGCTTTCTGATCATGCAGATCAAGTTGTGGAACCTCAGAATTCTTAGATACCTCAACCCCTGCTTTTTGCACTTCAGGGTGCAAAACAGGTTCCGCTTCATGACCACTTGCTTGTATGTGCTCTTGGACTGGCGCAACCGGACCTGCCTCTTTTGCTACTGATCCAACAGCCTGTTGAGAAGGTTGAGGAACTGGTACTGGTTGTTGTGATTGTTGATTTTGAACCTGATTCTGATCATCATTCATACAGTTATCATAACACGAAACCATGAGACTGTCATGTCAAGTGACCCACAACAGCTTCACTCTTTTGAAGATGTATCAGAAGATTCTTTATAAGGACAGTGTTTACAATTATTGTGGCAGCAAAAACCTCTTTTTTTTAGATATTCACCAGTCAATACGAATAATCCCTGTTCATTAACATAGTAGTCTTTTCCTTCTTCAAGCAAGCCGTCTTTCATGGCTTAGCAGCTGCATTCTGTTAATGCATGCTTGCACTTTGAACACGTGCTTTTCTCTCCTCCGTGGAGTTGAGGCGTGATCACATTTTTTTGATACGAGGTGAGATTTTCGAGTGTTGCTTCTCCATTTGCTTCCTTCATCTCAAAAAAGCGAGAACAAGAGGCTGCACAATCTGCAACTGTTTTTGTTTTATCGACCAGAACAACCGTAACATCTTCATTGTTTCTAAAAATATCAACGAGTTCATTCATTTGATCTTGGTGTCCCTCATCATTGGGTAAATCAACCAGATTAAACAGTTGAGTTCCTTCAAGATTCAAACCAATTACATTCCCATCAGTAAATTTATATGCACCATGAAAAATTTGTCCTCCATCAGCAACTTTGGCTTTCGGATCTTCATGCAGACTTTTTACAAACCTATCTTTTACCCCAGGCAGCTGATCAACAATTTTTCTATAATTTGAATCATATTTTTTCATTGAATGACTATCCTGCTCGGGATGTTGTTCCTCCAAAACAGTTCGCGGCACCGAAACCAGCCGGTCTACAGCATCAATATGCACTCCGGGTCGGTGCATTAACGGCAAATTAGCATCGGAAAGGCGCGTTAGCTGTACATCTCCTTTAAAATGCGGTTCAGGATACAAAATGCCTGTCACCATTTCATCAACCATTCCATCAGTAATACCACGAGGAAGCGGATACGAAACGTAGGAGATACTATTCCCTCTTTTTTGAAGCACCTGAATAAATGCGCCGTAATCAGGATTCATCGGCTCTGCTTCTTTTGAAGCGGGGTGATCTATAGATGGTCTTGCTTCAACTCCTCTCATATATTAATGAATCCTCCAGATTATTTCTCTTTTCTTTTCTTTCTGGTTTACAAATCGTGCGATTGTGAAGAGCAAATCTGATAACCTATTAACGTACTTTATGATGAATTTGTCAATATCCTCTTTTTGGGCAAGCTCTACAATTCTTCGCTCTGCCCTTCTACAAATCGTTCGAGCAAGATGAATCTGTGAACCAATCAAGCTTCCCCCAGGCAAGATAAAATTACGAAGTTCTGGCAATTTTTCAGTTAATGAGTCAATCAATTTTTCAAATTCATCGATACGAGTTCTGAGCCATTCTAGTTGTTGTGCGTTTGGATTAGAGAGAGCAGACCCAATATCAAAAAGGTCATGTTGTATTTGTTCCAACTCATTTGTAATATTTGATATATATTTTTGATCTTTGATTTTTAATTTTTGACTTTGAGCGATCGCGACACCGATTGCTGAGTTTAGTTCATCTACTGTCCCATAGGTCTCAACACGAAGCGAATATTTCTTGACTCGTTTTCCACCAAAAAGAGATGTTTCTCCTTTGTCTCCTGTTCTTGTATAAATCTTTAATCCCATAATTTTAATTCATACGAATTGTTAGTCCAAATGTATGCAAATACCAAAAAACCTTCTCAAGAGAGAAGGTATCTACTGTATTCTCTGCTCGAAGAATTACTAAAAAGATACAAAAGCCTTCGACCCGACTCTAACGGTTGCGGCACAGTATCTGAATCTCACAGATTTCGGAACTTTTGTATATTTAATTATTCGGATAAATTAGGACTAATCATTTGTTTAAATTCGCATTTAACATGCGGAGTATCCACAGCTATAACATTTCTGGCAACCTTCTTCGTAAGCGAGAGTTCCAGATCCACATTCCGGACAAATATCAAAAAGGGATGTTGATGATCTATCTATCATAGATGCTGCAATTGATGGATCTAACGCTAACTGCCCCAATGAGGTTTCAGAAACAGGAGCAACAGATACTCCATTTCCGTTTGATGCCCACCTCGGATCGGCCGAGTCGAGACTGGAATGTCCATTTGCAGTTTTTCCATTTGCCTCTCCGTTTGCTACTGACTCACTTTGAACTGCAAGTGAAGCTGTAGGAACTTCTTCGATTGGAAGGAGTACCTTATCCTCCACTTTTCCATTCACCCGGAAACTATAATGTTTGGCCAATACTTTTGATACTGCATCGGGTAATGATCTCACTTTATTCTCACCAAATCCGATTGATCTTGCCCCCCCCAGTCCTGAAAGCTCAGAAATAATTCGTCGCATTCGCTCCCTCGGGGGTACTGGACTGTGAATTCTTAAAACAAAAGAAATCATTCGACCCAATGCATCGGCCATTGCCATGACATCTGAACCTGATTTTCCATTGTTAATAAATACTTCAAATGGCTGCTGCTTATCGTCATGATTGATCGTTACATACATTTTTCCAGTTGGACTATCAGCTTTATACGTTACCCCAGAGACAACAAGAGGCCTGGACATAACGGGTGTAACCGGAATTGTTGGTTTTATCTCTGCTTTTTTCTCTCCTTGTGCTGAGCCTGCCAAAGCATCTTTTTTCTCTTCAACCCGCTCCAAAACTCCAACTCGTGATCCATCCCTCATGTAAGCAATTCCTTTGAGTCCCGAGTCATAAGACATCATGTACAGCCGTTTTACATCTTCAATCGTATGACTATTTGGAGCATTTACTGTTTTAGAAATAGATGAATCAATAAACACTTGAGCCGACGCTTGAATCTTTACGTGATCTTCAGGGGTTAAATCATTTGCCGAAACAAAATAATCTGGTCGCTCATCTGTCGGATGATTCAATCTCCACTCATCATAGAGAGGATGATACATTTTTACTTCCCCTAGTTTTGTTCTTCTCAAATATTCAAACTCATAAACGGGTTCCACTCCACTTGAAACACCGGCAACAAGACTTGTGGTACCCGTTGGAGCAATGGTAAGGAGCACTGCGTTTCGAATTCCCTGTTTGGCGATTTTGTCTCTGATTGCTTGTGGCAGTGCTTTTATGTGATACCCCTGGAGATACTTTTCTTTCTCATATTTGGGAAATGATCCTTTTTCTTTTGCGATATCAGATGAGGCAATATATGAATTATCCCGAAGTGTTTGGAAAATCTTTGTCGATACAGCAAGGGACTCAGAAGATCCATATCGAATTTTCATCTTGATAAAAGTATCAGCAATTCCCATAATTCCAAGCCCTGTTCTGCGAATATCTTTTGCTACTTTTTCATTTTCTTTAAAGAAATAGTGGGTATCATCAATAACGTTGTCCAAAAATCTCATTGCAATTCGTACATCTTTCCCAAAAGAATCGTAGTCAAACTCTTCATTCTTAACATACGCTGCCAAATTCATCGCGCCCAAATTACAAACAGCCCACGCACCGAGTGGTTGTTCTCCACAAGGATTTGTAGCCAATAGTTTTTCAAAATACCACGTGTTTGATTGTTTGTTTGAGCGGTCAAGAAAATGAAGCCCAGGCTCAGCTGATCTCCAAGCAGCTTCACAAATTAAATTCCAAAGATATGACGCTTTTACTGTTTTGTATACCTTAACTCTTCCCCCATTTTTCTTCCAGTCATGAATATCACCTTTCCATTTGGCATCATATGTTGGATCATCCAAATCAGGATAGAGCAAATCCCAATATTTGTCTGCTTTTACAGCATCCATGAAATCGTCAGAGACACAAACAGACAGATTTGCTCCATTAATTTTTGTCATATCCTGCTTAACAGTAATAAATTCCTCAACATCTGGATGCCAATCATGAATCATGAGCATTAAAGCACCTCGTCGGCTTCCCCCTTGCTGAACAATATCTTTGGTCGCCAAGGAGTATAACTCTGCCCAGTTCATAGGACCCGAAGAAAACCCATTGACCTTTTTAACTCGTGCACCTCGAGGACGAAGCCCTGAAAGATTGAGTCCTACTCCTCCACCATGAGCCATGATTTCTATCATTTGGGTGAGGTTTTCCATAATTCCCCCTCTAGAATCTGGAGGATTTGGAATAACAAAGCAGTTAAAATAAGTCACATCAAAACCAGTCCCTGCTCCGGCCAAGATACGACCTCCGGGAAGAAATTTAAAATCTTCCATGACATTATAAAACTTCTCTTCCCACTCTTTCCGATCTGCTTTTTTCTCAACTCCTGCAATTCCTTTAGCTACTCGGCGCCACATTTCTGGGGGGTTTTCTTCAATGGGGTGGCCTTCTGCATTTTTCAATGCATATCGATCTAAAAATACTTTTTGTCTAATACCGTCTAATTTCATAATTTTGTGAGCGTTTAGTTTTTATTTTTGAACTATACGCAATGCCCTATTTGCTATATGCTATTCAATAAGTCTTCTTACTTCTTTTTCAAAATCTTCTACATCCAAAAATCTTTTAAAAACACTTGAGAACCGGATATAGGCTACTTTATCTATTTTTTTAAGCTTCGTTGCTACTATTTGCCCAATTTTTTTACTTTCTACCTCAACGCTATCACCCGCTAATAGTTCACGTTCTACTTCAGTCACAACTTGCTCCACTATATCATGAGGAACTGTTGTTTTTTCACATGATTTTAAAATTCCTTGTTTTAATTTATCTCTACTAAATTGTTCCCGTTTACGATCCTTTTTAATAACAATCAGATTTACGGTTTCGACCCGCTCATATGTTGTATAACGCTTTTCACACCGAAGACATGCTCTTCTTCGTCGAATCATTTCCAAATCTTCGTTGTCTCGTGTTTCTACAACTTCTGAATTCTTATTTCCGCAATAGGGACAATGCATAATTGTTCACGTTTTATATAAAAACTCCTGCATTTTTATATAAAATATTTTAAAGTTCTAACCACTACTGCTAGTGGTAAAAACTATCATATGGCACTAGATCTGGCGGTGTCAACTGGCAAAATCTATATCAAAAAAGGGCAGAAATTTTTTCTAGCTTCAGTATTATAAACGGCATCTGTAATTGGATTGAGAAAATATTTTCGGGGTATAAAAATTATTCAAAACCGGTAATTTAACTATTTTTGTTTGCTCAATATTTCTACATCTTTTTGTATTGTAGCCACGCGATCTTTCAGTGTTTCAAACTTTTCTTTCACATCACCCTTTTCTGTTTTTGCAAGACTTTCTATAACTTGGTGATGCTTCAGTGATGCCAACCGAAGTTTTTGGATAATTGGGTTCACATCCATCCCCTGCTGTTTTGCGAGTTTGGTATTTGCAATTGCTTCTTCAAAATAATTCTCTGCTTTCGAAATAGTCTCTTCAGCAATCTCTTTTTTACCTTTTTTATATACGGTAACCCCAGCATTAAGACGTTTATCTGCCTGTAGGATATTAAACTCTGCTTTTTTAAGAGGATCTGAAATCAGAAAACTTATCATTCTGTCTCTACTCGTTTTTAAGAAGTAAAATGGACTGTCAGGTAGCAGGCCGGGAAATGGGAGTGTATATTCTTCAGCTTGGGGAATACTTGAAACAGATGCAGGGGGTGCGGCAAGCAGTTCTTCACCTTCATCTGAATGGACAACACTAACTTTTAAGAAAAGCAAGGCCAAGGAAAGAAAAAGAAAGAGTAGTTTTTTCATACCAAAATTATCTTTTGGCAACCACATGCATTACATCACTCACAAGCGGTTTAAATGGTTTTTGAAGCAATGAATCGTAATAAAATCCGTTCTCTCCCCCATAATATGAAACGTGATCAAATCCAATTTTATGTAAAAGATTTTTTATTTCCTTTTGATCAATTGGTGACACGTGCACTGAATTCATTCCTCGAGCAACCCAACGGGTTGGTCCTTTATCAAAAGCAGCAACATTTAATGTGTATACTCCACCCTTGAGAGGATCGTAATACCGCAAAAATGCATGTTCTTTTTTTGAATCTTGTGACTTTCTGATATTAAAATCAAAGAGCCTCTTATTAACCTGTATTACTTTTTCAAAGTTGGTGATTTGAGTGAAAAAAACAGCTTTTTTCTTCAATACTTTGCTCACTTCTTTCAGTACCTTTTCAGGATTCTGCTCATGCGCTAATCCTGTTCCCATGATGATAACTGCGTCAAATTCTTCTTGTAATACTGTATCTAAATCTTTGTATTCATGATGCACAAATCGTACGTTCTTTTTTACTTTCTCCGTAAGTCCATCGCGAGTCTCTTTTGCTGATTCACTCATTCGCGAACTTCGATCAAGCCCAACTACTTGAAATCCTTCTTTCGCAAGCGCCATTGAGTGTCTCCCTGTACCACTTCCCAAATCTAAAACAGTTCTTACTCCTTCTTGCTTAAAAAGCTTTACTAAATCTGGAATTTCTTTAGAAAGCCGCGTATCCCAATCAATAAGGAGATTGTATCTTCGAGATAACCAATCGTGAAATTTCTCATCTTCTTCAAATGGCAAATGGTCTCCAACAACTGCCTTAAAAATATCACTTTTTGAAACAATACCAACTAAATTCCCTTTTTCATCAACTACAGGAAGTCGACCAACTTTATTAACAAACATGAGTGATTGAGCACGAAGGAGGGGTGTTTTGGGAGTAACAACCATGGGTTTTTTGCTCATTATTTTATCCACTCGAAGACTCAAAATCTCAGGGACTTTTTTCTCCATTTCTTCGAAGTCACTGGTATGGATTGGATCATCTAAATATTCTTCAATGGTTGGATAAAATTTGGTGAGAATATCGCGCTCTGTAACAAAACCTATAACTTTTTTGTTTTTGACTACTGGAACTCCATTAATACCACGTCCAAAAATGATGCGTGACACATCAGCAACTGTTGTATCTGCGTCAACAAATTCTACTTCACCTGACATGACATCAGCTACTTTCATACGGTAATCCTTTCAGAGATATTCTGAACCATAATTCACCCCTAATCTAGCATCAATAGATAAAAATAGCAAGAGTAAAGTATATTTAAAAAACAACTGATTCTGCTGAAAAGCCTTGCGGAAAAGGACGCGGCTTAGGGAAATATTTTATATGCTCTCCTTGCCTATTCTTTTTGTAATCTCGCCTTTTCAAAAACATGGGTTGTACATTTCGATTATCAATCATTCTTTTAAAACGATTATCCCAACCCTTGGTACTTTCCTCTATCTCAGCTCCTCTTATATAGCCCTCTGATTCAAATAGATCCTGAGCTTTCCAATATCCGGCGACTCCTAAAATAACTGCTGCTCGACCTTGTTTACAATCAAATCCCCCCAATTCTTCAGAACTGAATAAAACTGCATTTGCGGCTTTTACAAGCTTTTTTGCAACTCCTTGTCGTCTGTGGTTCTCATCAACAGCAATTCGAGCTAGGCTTCCAAAATTAGTACCAAACCCTGGTCGTTGTACCGTTATTGTCCCAATAATTTTTCCTTCTGGAGTTTCGGCAGTCAATAACACATCAGAACCTCTATATAATTGTAATATTTCTTTAACGCTAGTATCAGGTTTTATCCCTGCAATATGTTCAATTGTTGAAGGTTGTTGAAACAGCTCTAGAAGACGGGGGGCGTCTGTCCTTGGGTCTCCCAACCTAACTTCAACTCTTCTGGAATCTATTCCTTCACGTGCTTGCGAAGTGACGTCAACATGAGAACGTACAGGTTGCAACGCTAAATCAGGTGGGTTAATACGGGGCTCCCTTTCAGTTCCTTTCATATTGCTCTCCCTTGTACCGAGTGAAAATCACCGTCATTATATCATTGACATCCTGAAGTATCAACTATATAGACGTGAGAACATTGTAAGAAGACAGTTTTAGTCTGGTTTTACATAACTCTAACAAACCCGCTCATCTATCTTTGATCACCTGAAGGAACTTCAGAAGGCATGAGTGAAGTATAAAGTGCAGCTATACTTAGTCAAGCCTTATATCCGATTGCTTGGAGTGCTATTTTAAGAGTTTCTTCGGGGTTATGGGAATAGGTATTAATTACTAAATCATAATACTTCTTGTCATAGTAAACCCATTGAGGATCGTTTTGTGCATAGAGTCGTCGCCACTTCTCTAAATTCTGCTTTTCTCGTTCTTGAATTTCGTGCTTTGCGCTTTCAACAGACATTTTATCCCTGTTAACGAGTCGATCAATCCGTATTTCTGGTTTGTCGTTTCCTTCTAGATCTTCACAAATAATAAGTAGTTTAAAAACATTTGGTATTCCTTGTGCATCAAACCCTGCTAAATGGCTTTGAATAATTTGATTTGTTTTTGTCTGTAAGATCTCTTGTACTTTTTTCTCGTAATCCAAATCTATCTGGTCGGGCCTTCCATTGGTATTTACAACACTTATGCCCTCTTCCTTCATAAATTGTCGGAAGAGTTTTCCACCATCCATCATTTCCCACCCCAATTCTTCCGCCAATTGTTTTGCCAATGTTGTGGCACCAGATCCGATACGGCCAGATACCGTAATATTATTAATATGAGGAAGTTGTGTGCTTTCCATTGAAGAATTACGGGTTGGCCTTTCCGACCAGAATGACTTCTTCAACAAGCCTGTTTGCGTATCCATACTCATTATCGTACCATGCTACAACTTTCACCATAGTTCCTCCTACAACCTGGGTTAGTTTTAAATCAACGATAGCTGAATGAGAATTACCAACAATATCAGATGAAACAATAGGATCTTCTGTTACTTCCAATACGTTTTTGTATTGTGGACTTTGAGATTCCTTTTTTAACGTATCATTTACTTCCTCAACTGTCGTATTTTTTGAAACAACAAATGTAATATCTGAAAGAGAACCGGTCACAACTGGTACTCGAATAGCCAAACCACTAAATTTATCCTTCAGTCCCGGTACAACCATTGATGCAGCTTTTGTTGCACCAGTCGATGTGGGAATAATATTGTGGGCTGCTGCCCGAGCACGTCTATAATCTTTGTGTCCCCCATCCTGCAGTTTTTGATCTGAGGTATAAGCATGGATCGTTGTCATCATTGCTTTTTCAACCCCAAAATGATCTGAAATTATTTTGGCAACTGGAGCAATACAATTTGTAGTACACGAAGCATTACTTATTATTGATTGGTTAGAATAAGAATCAGAATTTACAGACAATACCAATGTTTCTATATCTGTATCTGAAACAGGGGCCGATACAACAACTGCTTTTGCACCCGCTTTGATGTGATCTTCCAAACCCGCTTTATCATTGTGATGAAGTCCAGTAACGTGCCCTGTTGATTCAATTACAACGTCCACTTGTAAATCTTTCCAAGGAAGTGATCCCGGGTCTTTTTGAGAAAATACAGGAATTTTTTTATCATTAATACTAATAGAACCATTTGCGTCCTTCAGCATTCCGCTTGTTTCTTCTTTTTCTGACTCTGAACTCTGAACTTTAAATTTTGAACTATCAAGTGGGCCATACGAGGTGTCATATTTGAGAAGGTACATCCAACCTTTGATATCTGTTGAGGATCCTGCATTGATTGCAACAACTTCTATATCCTGGCCAAATTTTTCAAGTATTACTCGATGCGCAACCCTTCCAATTCTGCCGTAGCCATTTATTGCAACCCGAACCATATGAAGAGTATATACTCCAACTACTTTTCTGACAAGTGGTTGTCTTTATTTTTGTAGGGCTTCAAGACCGGGTAGTTTTTCACCAGATAAAAGGGCTAGCATTGCACCTCCACCAGTTGAAACAAAATCAAACTTACTTAAAAGACCTAATTTTTTGAGACATGAAATAGTATCTCCTCCCCCAACAACTGAATATGCACTACTTTCAATAATTGCCTCTGCAATTCTTTTTGTTCCTTCATTATTTCCTTTTTCAAAAAATCCCAAAGGTCCATTCCACACAATACTTTTTGCTTCTTTGATAATCTGTGCAAAGTTTTCTGCACTCATTTCAGTTATATCAATTTGCTTCTCATTTAACTCAGCAACAAGAAGTGCTGATTTTCGTTCTTTGATTTCTTCATGCTGAAGTTTCAATAGTTCTCGCGTCTCTAAGGCGATTTTTCCACCCACTAATACATAGTCTGCTTTGTGATGCATTTTGGAAATAAGAGGTAATTTTGTCTCAAGCTTTGCTCCCCCAACAAGTACCACAAAAGGACGCTTTGGATTCTCAACTATTTGTAAAAGAGTTTGTATTTCTTTTTGTAGCTGAATACCGGCAAAATGAGGGAGTAGTTTTGGCATTCCCACAATAGAAGCATCTGCTCGGTGAATCACTGCAAATGCATCATTTACAAATATGTCAGCAAGACGAGCAAGCTTTTTTGCAAATTCTTGTTTTAAAGAAGCATCTTTGGTTTTTTCTCCCTCGTAAAATCTGAGATTTTCAAGAATTGTGAGCGAATCAGAAAGATTCCACCCATCAAATTCTTCCAATTGAGTTTTTTGAATCGTTGGGCAATTCAGCTTTTCTTGAAACCACATAACAACTGGCAAAAGGCTTAAATCCGATTCTTTCCCATTTGGACGACCCAGGTGACCAACAATAACGACATTCGCACCTTTCTGTAATAAATACTGTACCGTATCAAGACCAGCTTGAATTCGGGTAGCATCTTCTATTTCACCGTTTTTAAGCGGGACATCAAGGTCCAACCTAACGAGCACTCGTTTTCCTTGTAAATGGGCTGTTTTTAACTCAGGTAACACCATAAAATTAAAAGTTCAGAATTAATCTGTGAACTCTTGCGTAAACATTTGTCCATATATTCCCCCATCAATAACCCCAATACCTACTTTCCCAAATTTCGAAGATAAAATATTTGCCTTATGCCCTGGACTCCGCATTAATCCATCCATTGCGAGATCAACATTGGGAGCCAGTGCCAAATTCTCTCCTGCATTTTGAAATGAAATGTCTCTCAAACTCATTCTATCAAATGGAGACGCACCTTCAGGGTTGTAATGAGAAAAATACCCACGTGCAAACATATCTTTAGAATAATCACGCGCTAACAAACGTAATTTCTCATCCATCACAAGTAGAGGTACCCCCTCTTTTTCTCGTTCCGAATTCACCATGGCAAGCATTTTTTCCTCAGACGACTCATCAACTGTTACATCAGTTGTTTTAAATCTCAGATTTACAGTTTCGTTGCTTTCAGGCTTAACCGTTAAAAAGTTTAAAGTGTCATGAATTGCCCCCCCAAATACATTATTCAAACTTTTCTCAAACCCTTGCGTTTGAGAAACCAGCATATTACCAATTACAGACGCAGATACAGAATGTTTTAGAAATGGAGAAAACGGTAATGAAATAATTATTGAAAATAAAAATGAAAGTAGAATAGCAGATGACAAGACAGAAGGGATAATTCCCAAGAACTTATTTAAGCGAGATGAGAAAGAGTTGTTAGTATTTGATGGTATAAAGGCTTTGTTAAAAAATGGTCTCAACATTTTCTTAAAGAGTATGTTGATGATGATCTCCGACACAAAAGCCACAATAAAAAACCCTAACACGTTTGCAAATCCCTGCGTTATAGAAAAATTGCTAAAAATAAGCAGAGCAACAAATCCATATAGTTTCAATGCCAAAACGAAAGAAATAACAAAACTCGCTAAATCAAGCATTGCATTTATAAACCCAATCACATATCCCTCATAGGCGTAAAACAGAAAAACTATCAGAATTATCACATCAAGCCACGTAAGCCCCAGCGCTTTAGGATTTAAAAATGACAAGAATGATTCAAAATTCATATAGCTATGACGATCGATGATAGAGCATGGAAGATTGGTTTCGAAGATAGAAAGTAGAAAATAGATATCTATAATCCATCTCCTATCATCAAATTACTACTTTCTATCCCCTATAATCTATCGTCTATTTATTATACCTAAACCCAACTTATTTGTCAGATCATGGCTTTGAATGGTATGATATTGAGATGAAAATCTTCAAAAAAATAAAGCACAAAAAGATTCTGAAATTTATCTTCAACCGTTGGGTTCTTATCACAGTAGTCAGTCTTTTTATCGCCTCATCTATCATTTTCTATTTGATCATCCTCAAAGATCTTCCGTCTCCAACCAAACTTTCCTCCTATTCTCTTCCCAAGTCAACTCGAATTTATGATCGCAATGAGACCCTGCTTTATACTATTTATGCACAAAAAAATCAAACATTTGTCCCACTTTCCAAAATTCCAAAAGAACTACAGGAGGCGACAATCGCTATTGAAGACAAGGATTTCTACAAACACGGAGCAATTGATATAAAAGGAATAACCCGGGCTTTTATCGCAACAGTTTTCAAGCAGGATCTTCAAGGCGGCTCAACGCTCACCCAACAACTTGTCAAAAATAGCTTGCTCACCCCAGAGAGAACGATTCAAAGAAAAATAAAAGAGGTAGTTTTGTCATTTGCGACAGAAGTCTTGTATTCAAAGGATCAAATTCTTGAAATGTATCTCAATCAAGTTCCTTATGGAGGTACTGCATACGGAGTATCAGCAGCCGCTCAAACATATTTCGGAAAAGATGTACAGAATCTCAACTTAGCAGAAAATGCATTGCTTGCTGGACTTCCCGAAGCACCGTCGGTTTATTCCCCGTTTGGTTCCCGGCCAGAGCTTTCCAAACAACGACAAAACGAAATACTCCGTGCTATGGAACAACAAAAATATATAACGCCCGAACAAAAACAAAAAGCTTCTTTGCAAAAACTCAATTATCAAAAATTCTCTACCCCTATTAAAGCCCCTCATTTCGTTCTCTATGTAAAAGACCTCCTCACTGATAAATACGGACATCAGATGGTTGAACAAGGTGGCCTAACAGTCAAAACAAGCTTAGATTTGCCCCTCCAAGACTATGCACAAGCAACTGTTTCGGCTGAAATCGAAAAGCTCAAAAACTCTAAGGTCGGTAATGGTGCTGCTCTTATTACTAACCCTTCAACTGGCGAAATTCTCGCAATGATTGGGAGCAAAGATTATTTTGCAGAGGATTATGACGGCAACGTCAATATTGCACGCGCCAACCTGCAGCCAGGATCTTCAATCAAGCCAATCAACTACGCTGTAGGGCTTATTAAAGGATATACTGCTGCAACGCCTTTTGTAGACAAAGCGACATGTTTTCCAAACCCAGGACAAGCTCCCTATTGTCCAAAAAACTATGACAATTCATATCACGGAGTTGTACAAATGCGCTATGCACTGGCCAACTCATACAATATCCCAGCTGTACAAATGCTGAAATTAAATACTATCGAAGGCATGATCGCGACAGCATCTGCCATGGGAATTTCAACATTTCAGGATCCAAGCAGATATGGCCTATCCTTAACTCTCGGGGGAGGCGAAGTAACGATGCTTGATATGGCAACTGCATTTGGTGTTTTCGCAAACATGGGATACCGTGTTGATTTACATCCCATTTTAAAAGTTACTGACAACAAAGGAGATACTCTTGAAGAATATACTCCCCCACCAAGCCCTATTTTTGGGAAAAAAGTAATTCCAGCGAGTGTTGCATATATAACATCACATATGCTGCAAGATAATGGTGCGAGATCTGCAGCCTTTGGACCAAATTCAGAACTTCGTATCGGCAACAACGCAGTGTCAGTCAAAACTGGAACAACCAATGACTACCGTGATAACTGGACTATTGGGTATACAAAAGACAGGCTCGTTGCTGTTTGGGTTGGAAATAATGATCACACTCCCATGCGTGGAATTGTATCAGGAGTAACAGGAGCAGCACCCATATGGCATGACTTAATGACACATTTGCTTGAAGGACAAAAAGTAGAATTCCCAAAGCCACCAGCTGATGTTGTTGGACGAGTGGTTTGCGCAAATTCTGGTCTTGTCCCCCCACCAGATGGAACCCCAGATCGCTGCCCAACGAGATTCGAATATTTTGTAAAAGGAAAAGAACCAAAACAAGCTGATGCTGGAAGAACAAAAGTATGGATTGATAAAGGTACGAATGACTTGGCGAAAGAAGGACAAACGGATAACGTAGAAGAGCGTGATGAGCTTATCATAACCGACCCACTCGGCAACAGATATTGTGCAACATGCCCCCGTCCCTCACCCTCCCCAACTCCAAATCCATAAGATAGGTTTTAGGTTATAGGTATCAGGTTTTAGTTCCTTAGATTTGCACTCGAAACAAGGCACGCTTCCTTAAATCCTCACTCACGAGCATGCGTTCCTATTTTATTTTCCCTCTTTTCAATACTGAAATCCTTTAGTATAATCCAGCCATCCCAATCAGTAATTCATTCTGTCCTTATCTCATCTGCCAAAACGATCCTTAATTTTGTGGAAAAAGTATGCAGTTATTACTTGATCTCGTTCTTGTATCTTTATTATTTTTGATCAAAATCGGCGACATTGTTCTCTTTGTTTTTTCACTTGCGCATAGATTCCTCAAATTTAGTTTTTTCAAAACACTCTCACTTCTCCTCAGACTCAAAAACAATCTCTTCACCAAAGTAAGAACCGTCAGATCCTTGTCATTTCCCAAACAGATACCAACAATACATATAAAGATTCCTCATATCTCATTTCCCATATTTCCTAAAGGCGTTGTTCTCCACTTCAAATCAACACATAAAAAAGCTAAAAAAACGCATCCCGTCAAAGTTTTCCCCCGCATGTTTTTTACGAAAATAAAATACTTTACAGTTGGCAGCGCATTCTCATTTCTTTTTATATTTCTCCCTCTTTTAATTCTTCTTTTCATACAGGACTTACCAAATCCTAAAATTATTGCCACTGGCAACATTCCTCAAACAACCAAAATCTATGATCGAAATGGAATAATGCTCTATCAAATTTACGCAACTCAAAATAGAACTCTTGTACAGATCTCAAATATCCCAAAAGACTTACAGAATGCAACAATCGCTATTGAAGATAAAGATTTCTACAAGCATCCGGGTTTTGATGTGACTGCAATTATTCGTTCTTTCCTATCAAATCTTTCGGGCAAAGATCTTCAAGGCGGCTCAACACTGACGCAGCAGCTTATAAAATCCACTCTTTTAACGCCCGAAACAAGCATTTCAAGAAAAGTAAAGGAAATAATTCTGGCATTCTGGGCAGAGCGGATGTACACCAAACAACAACTGCTCGAAATGTATTTCAACCAAGTGCCGTATGGTGGAACCGCCTGGGGAATTGAAGCAGCTTCAGAGTTATATTTTGGAAAAAATGTAAAAGATTTGAACCTTTCGGAATCTTCATTTTTAGCGGGCATTCCCCGCGCACCAACTATCTATTCGCCGTTTGGATTAACCCCTAATACGTGGAAAAAACGACAAAAAGAAGTGCTTGAGCGCATGGTGTCACTCGGATATATATCACGGGGAGAATTTAATTCTGCACTCCAAGACCCCCTTCATTTCAAAACACCTCAAATACCTATCCACGCACCTCATTTTGTCATGTATGTGAAAGAACAACTCGTAAAAAAATATGGCCTACCCGTTGTTGAAAAAGGTGGATTAACCGTTATCACAACTCTGGATTTGAAAGAGCAGGAATTTGCTCAAAAAACAGTCACTGAGGAAGTTGACAAAAGTACGTATCTTAATCTCAGCAACGGAGCAGCAGTTATTACGAACCCTCAAAACGGCGATATCTTGGCGATGGTCGGGAGCAAAGATTTTACAGATCCAATTTTTGGAAATGTAAATGTTGCAACATCTCTGCGGCAGCCTGGATCTTCTATAAAGGTAGTGACCTATGCCGCGGCACTTTCAAATGGGTTTACTGCAGCAACTATCATTGATGATTCACCTATTACCTATAGATCAGCAGGCGCCCCTCCCTATTCACCCGTTAACTATGATGGAAGATTCCATGGAAGAGTACCTCTTCGGTTGGCACTTGGAAATTCTTTTAACATTCCAGCCGTCAAAACACTTGATAAAGTAGGAGTCGATACCATGATTCAGTTAGCAAGACGAATGGGAGTCAAAAATTGGAATGAATCAAATGATTATGGGCTGGCTATAACTCTTGGAGGAGCAGAGGTAACGATGCTTGATATGACAACCGTATACGCAACGCTGGCAAATAGCGGACTTCGAGTAGACGTGAATCCAATCCTCAAAATAACTGACTCAAAAAATGTGATTCTAGAACAAAAACAACAAAATGTTTCAAGGACTCAACCACTCTTCAAAGAGTTAGAAACAATAGGCACTCGAGTCCTCGATGAGGGAGTAGCGTTTATAATTTCTCAGATTCTTTCTGACAATACAGCTCGCATGATGGCATTTGGCCCCTCCTCTCCTCTTCATATTCCAGGCAAAACAGTGTCAGTCAAAACAGGAACTACAGACCAAAAACGAGATAACTGGACGATTGGGTACACAAAAGACAGGCTCGTTGCTGTTTGGGTTGGAAATAATGACAATACTCCTATGAGTCCTCAATTTGCGTCGGGTATTACAGGAGCAGCCCCTATTTGGAACAAACTTATGGTAAACCTGTTAAAAGACAAAAAAAATCAACCTTTGGTACAACCGAAAAATATTGTCCAAAAACCCTGTCTAGGAAGAATTGAATACTTTATTAAAGGGACAGAACAAATGGCAAATTGTGGTCCATCTACAACACCCTTCAAACAAGTCTATAACACAAATTAGTCTACGGACTAGATAGGTTTTAGTTCCTTAGATTTGCACTCAGAAATATATAAATAACATCCTCAAATCGTCACTCACGGAGTGAGGGTTAAACAAATCCGACGAGTGAACGTTAAAAAAACAGATTTGTTTTTAGTGAATGAGGAAAGATTTGTAGCGAACGAAGTCGTGACGAGAGCTTTGCGGTACTTTCTCGGCAGAAAGTCCCAAATAAAAAGTCATTTCTCAATCGCAGCTTTTAGAAGTTCGTACTGCATTTGAGGATCCTCTTTAAAAATAAAGCTTGTTGCAACAAAACGATTGGCACCCATTTTCTGAGCTTCAACGATTGTCTGATCATTTATTCCCCCATCTACTTCAATAGGAAATGGTAAGCCTTCTGCAGTAGTAATCCCATGACTTCTAATTTGCTTAACTTTTTCTAAATGTTCGGGCATAAATTTTTGCCCAGAAAATCCAGCATTGATTGTCATAATAAGTATCCCATCTAAATCTTCATAGGGAACTGTTAAATGATCAAGAGGAGTCTTTCCGTCAATCGCCAATACTGCTTCACCCAACAACTGTGCTTGTGCCACAAATTCAACTTGATCTGACATCTGTTCTATTTGTCCAATGAATCGTCCAAACCCAGCATCTGCCCACGCTTTCAAATGGCTGACTGGTTCCTCAACCATCAAATGAATCTCAAACAAAAAGTCTTTTGTGTATTTAGCAAATGGCTTGGGATCAGAAAATGTGGAATTTGGCGCAAATTTACCATCCACTACATCTATGTGGATTGCCTTAGCAAAAGGTCTAACAGATTCTATCTTTTTCTCGAATTCAGAAAAATCCTTATTTTCAGTCCCCGGACTTGGTAGTATTTCAAACATACAGTTCAATTTTCAATTTTTAGTTTTTAATTTTCAATGAAAATTTCGAATTTTAAATTTCAAATTATTGAGCTTGCTCAATCTGTTTTATCTTCTCGATTCTTCTCTGATGTCGTTCTTCACCTGAATACGGAGATTCAAGAAAAAGCGTAACGGCTTTCATGACTTGCTCATCTGTCAAAAATCGAGCACCCAAAGAAAGCATATTGGAATTGTTATGCTCCCGAGTTAGTTTGAGCATTTCAAATGGATCAGTACTTTTAGAACCTGAGGCATCTGTTTCACCTCGCGGGACTACTGGTGTATAAAAAAGTGCACAGCGGACACCTTTGAATTTATTTGCTACAATCGCCTCTCCTTGTCCGGAACCGCCAAAAATTATTCCCATGGAATTTTGAGGATCTTTTGAAACAGCACCTGCAGCAAGTTTTATAATATCTGGGTAATCGTCATTCTTATCAAATTCTAAAGCACCGCAATCCTCAACATCATATCCTTCTTTCTTCAAGAATTCCCTCACCTTATTCTTTAATTCAAACCCCGCGTGATCTGTCGCTAGATAAATCTTCATAGAATTCTATTAGTATAACAAATTATCCTCCTCTTGAAAATTGTCATATTGACAAATTATCAAAAGTGGTGTATGTTAGTGATGTATGTTAGTGCGAACCAACATTTATTTACCTCAACAACTCATTCGACAACTTAAGCATAAAGCAAAAGCTACCAGTACGTCCATGTCTGATCTTATACGTACTGCTGTGGAAGAAAAACAACAAAAAGATGCTTTCAAAAACAATGCGGCTGCTTCTCTTCTTAAGCTTGCAAAGCAAGCACGAAAAGGGAGTGGAATTAAAGATTTAAGTACTAATCACGACTATTACTTGGCAAACGAACCAAAAGACGAATAAATGGATATGCTTTATGTCGATGCTGATGCACTTATTGCATTGCATGATCCTTCAGACCTTCTCCATTCGCAAGCCTTAGCATTATTGGAACGCATTACTCAAAAATCTCCTAAAACATATCTTGGAACTAATATTCTCCTTGAAACTCTCACTGTTATCAGACAACGGGTTGGAAAAAAAGAGGCATTAGAACTCTTATCCGAACTCAGGTCAGGAAAATATATTATTATCAACCCCGATGAAACCCTCATCGAGCAAGCAGAAAACCTTTTCCGGGAAATCAGATCAAAAAATACCTCGTTTAGTGATTGCCTAAGCTTTGCGATTATGCAACAACACCATATCAAATGGGTATTTTCGTTTGATAAGGATTTTAAAAAACAAGGATTCAAGAGGTTTGGCTTTGAAAAGTAATATTAAAAAACATCAGAAACCACGGGCTTGAGGGTTTTAAGCTTTCTTGCCTGTCCTGAGCCTAGTCGAAGGGCGGAGACTAAAGACAAACCCATCCCGAGGACTCCACAAATTGCCAGGCCCCGCCCAACCGCCATCCACCCAGGAATTACCCTCACCGTGTGCCACGCGGAAGACATAGGGATTGCCGTCGGAGTCGGTGATTTGCTTCATACCTATCCAATAGTATTCTCCTATAGGTTGATTATTGTCTGCAAGTCTCAATGTCGGTCCTACTTCGGCAGGACACAAGTCTAATACTAATTCTTGTGCTTTTTGGTACACCTGGTCAGTCGTCGGATACCAATCAAGTCCTAAATCTCCAACTTTTAACCGTACTGTATCTAACATTTGTGCAACTGGAAGGGTTGTAAAATCAGGACTCCGCATCATATCTTGTGCATATGATGTAACAGTAACTCCAGCTTGTTCAAGTTCTTGCTGCATCTGTTCTTTTGTTTTTCCACCGATTTCAACTTCTTGCCTCGTTATTTTTCCTTCAGGGAAAGATGTGTATACATGCTCAATAGTATGCTCTTGCAGTCTGTCAAAAATCCCAGGCAGTAACGGACCAACGTAGGCTTTTATATCAGGTCGTATTTCTGAAGGATTATGCGCAATTTGGGATGATTCACAGCCAAAAACCACTGGCATATCTTCTTCTGGGTTTCTTTGACTTCTGATTTCTTCAATACGTGGATCACGACTATAGCCAAATCCTTGGATAGGACTGTCCACTTCATAGAGAAAGGTAAGATCAGTTGCATCAAGTGGTTCACCTTTTTGTGTTTTATGATCTATTTCGGTCAGTCGTTTCATATCAACCACTTTTTTCTGATATGCTTTTCCATCCGGAAATTCTTCGAGTTTTTGTTCAACAATGGGGGCAACATGCGGATCAAGATTTTGCTCCGGAGCAATGCCTCGCACCTCTGCAATACTACCACCTGCCATTCGAATAGCTACTCTCGGGACTGTTGGTTTAGCATCGCGGTCGTTTGAGTAGTAGACATAAAAATCTCCACCTTGTAGTTGTGCTTGGGCAGTTGATTCTCCTGCTGTACACCACCCAGTACCATGTCCCTGTAGAGATGTCACAAGAGGCATGTGATCTGTTCCTTGATTATATTTAACCCATTGGCCTTGTGTATTCACAAGTCCTCGTTCATCTGCTGGCGTGACCCTTTCAATTGCGAAGGCATAAAGTTTGGCAAAGTTCTCTCCTTGCAAAAGCTTTTCAAATTCTGGGTCGTTATCTTCTTGTGCTCTTATTGCGCCAGTTGCAGTATATTTCTTATCTACTGAATCAATCACATATGCTAATGCTTCACGGTTAAGGTCTGGAAATGGTTTGGTCGTCCCTTTTGATCTTTGGGGATACTGTTTTTTCTCCTTATCGTACTCACTTATGGTAAAGACGTTTCGGAGTGTCCAATACTTGAGGGCATCTGGGTACGGAGCATCAGGTGAGGATAAGTAATCAATCCACTTATCCATACTAGACGTCTGATCTGCAACAATTGCCTCTGCGTTTTGCCTTTTCAGTTGTTCCCAATCTACATGTTCAAGATCTGCTTCTTGTCCTCGTTCTCTTATGATACGGCGTTGATTCTCCCAAAAACTTTCAGGTATTTCCTCAGGTTTTATAACATATTTTCTACGGAGAAGCCGTTTTATTGCTTCCATACCACGCTCTCTTTGGTGTGGATCTTCTCTGTCGGTAATCTCACGGAAGCGGTTCAGATAATTTTGAATACGATCCAATGGATCTCGTGGGGGCCACTTGCCAGTGCGTGCCTTAGTGCGCTCTGCAACAGCCTTTACTTCAGCGCTTTCATCAAGGCTATATTTGTTCTTAAGTAATTGGTTCGAGGCTTCTCCATTTTCCACAGTTATGTATTAAATACTATCTCATGTAATTTTTTGCTGACTGCAAGTGGATCTTTGTGCTGCCAAATGTTTCTGCCAACTGCCATACCAAGTGCTCCTGACTCCATAATAGTTCTAGCAGTTTTTAAAAAGCTTTCTTCATCTTCCTTTGCCCCACCAGAAACCACAACTTTTGTTTTTCCTGCTGCAACTACTGCTTTTTTGAGCGCTTCTAAAGATCCGGGATAATGTATTTTTATAATATCTGCTCCTAGCTCAAGCCCAATCCGTGCTGAATATGCAGTGATCTCAGGACTTTTCGGATCAGGTACTTTTTTTCCTCTCGGATACATCCAGGCAATTACCGCTAACTCTTCTTTTCGGGCTGACATAACAACTCTTCCAAATGTTTCAAACATTTCATTTTCCCGTTGGCTTCCGACATAGATGGTATATCCAACTGCCGTTGCCCCAAGTCGCTTTGCTTCTTCAGGAGTACAAATGAGGGGAGAAAATGGCTCTTCATCTTTTTCAAAACTTGTTTTGCCATTCAGTTTTATAATGAGGGGGATTCGAGTTGTTAAATCTCCCGCCCATAATGCATTTGTATAATACTTCTCAGCAATTCCTTTTTGGAAAATAACACCGTTGTACTTAGCCTCAACCCCAATTTTCAAAACATATCCGGGATCAATAGTTTTGTCGTCAAAATCAGTTGGCCCATGCTCAAGCCCTTGGTCGTAGGCTAAAAATAATGCTTTTCCGTTTGTTGTTATTTTTTCTAAATAGTCCATATAATGAATAATATCATAAAGTGCGGGGAGCCCCGCTCAGCGGGGCGACCTAAGCACTACTCTGAATTTTACTTTTTGTCAAAAGCCCAGGTTGCGCACCCACTTTGCCGATTACACTTGCCGAATTTCTGCTTCCCCACTCTAGTGCCTCTTCAATTGATTTCTTGTGCAGTATCGCTCCCAAAAACCCAGATGCAAAGCCATCCCCTGCTCCTGTTTTTTCAACAACATCAACTTTTTTTGCTTCCTGTGTATATATATTCCCATCCTTATCAATTGCACTCGTACCTTGCTTCCCATCTGTTATAACTACAATCTTCGCACCGCTTTCTTGTAATGCCCGTAACAGCGACACTGAGTCAGCATGTTTGTGTACGGAATTACCAAACAGTAATCGATTCGCTTCTTCCTTATTCAAAAACAAGATTTCAGAAACCTTAATTGCTTTTTCAATTGCTTCAAATCCTTCATCCATCTGGTATGACCCCGGATTAAACGCAAGCCTTAGGTTATTCCGCCTGACGAGCTCCAATACTCGTTTGTAGGGTGTTTTCCATTCATTTCCAAGGCTTGTCAGATAAACCCATTCTGTTTTAAAACTACTGAAATCAAAATTGTGTTTGCGCTCTCCATGCTGTACAAATAATGTTCGCTCTCCTTTAAATTGGATACCGACTGCAAAGGTTGTCGGAGCATCTTTTGAAATCTGCAAATGATCTATCAAAACGTTTTCCGCCGTCAATCCTTTAATAATCTTATTTGAAAATTCATCATCCCCTATCTCTGCCATAAGAGCTGACTTAAATCCCAATCGAGATAAGCCAACCGCAACATTGCATGCATTCCCACCCAAACGAAATTCAGATGATTCCACAGGAATTTTTTGCCCATTCTTAAAACACAACTCAGACTCTTCTTTAGTAAGACGGCAGTGAACGCTTGCCTCATGAATTTTCAAAAATGCATCTATTGTTGCATTTCCCACTGTTACAATATCAACTGATTTCATACTTGAAATAGAAAACCTATTTGCCCCCCGAGAATATTTTGAGAAAGATTAGATGTTTTTAAATGAGCTGAAGAATTGGTCATTAAATTATGATATACGAAGCTCGTTTAGGAATCAACCTAGCCAATTTTCAAATTAAGATTTCATTTCAAATTGAAAACTGAAAATTAAAAATTTTGAGGTCATTCTTTTCCAACAATAACAACCGCATCAGCGGATGTACTGGCCGAAAGCGACGAAGAGGTATTTCCAATCGTATAAGAAGCTTCCAAGTCTTTTTTTAAAGTAGGCAGAAAACTGCTTTTGCTGCTTTTTATTTGAATTTCAGTGCTTGTGTAATCATAGGTATCTGCATTTTTAGTACCTGAAACTGTATATCCAAGTCCTTTTAATGTATCTGCCATTTTGCTCGCAGCACCTGCCGTACCTGACCCATTTTGTACCTCAATAGTTAAAGTACTCTTGTTCCCTGTTGTTGTTTTTGCACTCGTGGTAGGAGTAACACTCTTTGTTGTAGTTGTTGGAGAAACTGTAGGTTTTTTCGTCGGTGTTGTATCTACTTCTTCAGTAGGAGTTGGTGTATCCGTTGGAAAAACATATTCAGTGGGTGTTGGTGTTGTATCTGTTGGTTCACTGTCAGATGAGTCATTTGATACAAGCAACCTCGATGCGCCAAATAACAAACCACCGATCAACAGTAAAAATACAATAACCAAAATAATACGCTTTTTATTGGAAAGAGATGAATTCGAGTCAGAAAAGCGATATTGTCGTGAAGAAGGTTCCTGAAATAGTGCATCTGACATAACGTGTTGAGTATATCACAACAATTCTATATTTCAAGTCACTGCGGACTAGATAGGTTTTAGGTTATAGGTGTCAGGTTTCAGTTTTTCTAAAAATTCCTCAAATCGTCACTCAGTTCTCGGCAGAAAGTATCAAAGAAAAACTTACCGTGTTATAATATATACTATGCGCAAACTGTCCTCTCTTTTCGTCATGGGTGTTTTCGGAATTGCTCTGTTTTTAGGTATTGCTCACCCATCGTCCTCAGATGAACTCGATGACCTCAACAAACAACTCAATGACTTAACAACTCAGCTCAATCAATCCAAGACAGCAACAGCACCGCTGGAGAAAGAACTCAATAATACGAGATCTCAAATTACAAATATCAGAAGCAAGGTGGTCTTTATCGAATCTGATATTCTAACCAAGAAAAAAAACATTGATTCAAGTTATAAATCTCTAGAAAAACAAACAGAAATTCTCAACCGAACCATTAAAGACTATTACATAAAGAGTTATTATGATTCACCCCTTCTAACATTTCTCTCAACAACCACGGCTTCTGAAGTCACTCAGACTTTAGCCTATCAAAAAGCTGCAACCGATCAAGACAAACTTATTATCACCAATATCGCCTTAACGATTCATGATTTGGAAGGAAAAAAAGTCAAACTTGAAGACGAGCAGCAGCGCCTAGCTATTGTTAAGGAAAAACTCGACAAACAATCATTAGAACTTGATAAAGTTGTTGCAGGAGCCAAAACGTTTCAAGCAACACTATCAAATAAAATTGCGCAATTATCAGTGCAGCAGCAAAATCTTTTAGCCCAAAAGCTGGGGAGCCTCAATTTACCATCGAGCTTAGGAGCAGGTCCCTTGTATTGCACAGATGATCGCAAACTTGATCCTGGATTTTCAAATGCATTTGCGTTTTTCACCTTTGGAATCCCCCATCGAATCGGCATGAATCAATATGGCGCTCATGGAAGAGGGCAAGCAGGACAATCTCACGAGGATATTTTGAAAGCATACTTTGACAATATTTCGTTTGAAAACAAATCTGCTCGCATAAAAGTGCAGGGTTTTGGAGAAATGGATTTAGAAGAATATATGCTGGGTATTTATGAAATGCCAAATTCATTTCATATTGAAGCTCTCAAAGCACAAGCAATTGCTGCCAGATCATATGCGTTATCCTATACCGACAATGGAGCAAAAGAAATTTGTACAACTCAATCCTGTCAAGTATACAAGGGAGGAAATAAAGGCGGAGCATGGGAGCAGGCAGTCAAAGAAACAAGTGGAAAAGTCATTACGTCTGGCGGTCAAGTAGTCACCGCATGGTACGCATCAACGGCAGGTGGATATTTATTCACCAACAATGATGTCTGGGGAGGAGCCCAAAAACCATGGACAAAACGTATGCGGGATACAACAGGAGATGTAGGAAGTTTTGAGGATCTTATCAGTAAATCATATGACAAAGACTCTCCCTGTCTCTATTCAGCGCAAGGATTTAGAGCCGAATACGCAAAATCAGCGTGGCTTAAATCTGAAGAAGTGGCAGATATTGTCAATGTCTTACTTCTTGCCAAAAAAGATAGCGGAACTCAAAAAAACCTTTCGCAGCCAGACAAACCCAATCCAGATGGCGTTGAGACATGGAACGCTGACAAGGTCAAACAAGAACTTCGTAGCCGAGGAGGATCACCATTTAACTCCATCTCAAGTGCATCTGTTGATTGGGACAAAGGAGTTGGCAAGGTAAATACCATTACATTTTCAGGAGACGCTGGAACTCAAAGCTTCTCGGGAGACGAATTTAGAAACTACTTTAACTTGCGTGCTCCTGCCACTATCCAGATAGTAGGTCCGTTGTATAATATAGAACGAAGATAACTTTTTATGCCTGACTTATTTACCAAACCAGAAACTCACATCCAAAACCCAGTTCAGCCTCCGCCTTCTCATCCCGTGGCTCAGCCAGTCAAACAGACAGCCAAACCACAACCAAATCCAAAGTTATATGAAAATCATATACACTTTTTGGCCTCTTTTTGCCAAAACCCATCTGGACTCCATTTCCAAAATGAGGAAGTGGGAGATCAAATAGTTCTTTTTATAAGAAGCCACTTTATCAAAAATCTTCGCTGGATTCTAACGGTTGCTGTCTTTTCTGCTCTTCCACTTCTTATTCCAATTTTATTCGCGTTTGTTCCAATCCCTGATTTTCCGGGTAATTATCTTCTTATTGGTACACTATTCTATTACCTCGTTGTTCTGGGATACGGATTTATCCAGTTTATCACCTGGTACTACAATGTAGGAATTATAACGAAAGAACATGTTGTAGATATTGACTATTCTCACATAACATACAAAAATGTGGCCTCAACAACCATTGAAGGAATTGTTGATATTGAATACACCCAGGGAGGATTTCTCAATACACTCTTTGATTTTGGAGATATCCACGTTCAAACAGAAGGAATAAAAGCAACTATAGAATACTATGCAGTTCCCCACCCAGGACGTGTTGTTGATATTATTCTTGATTTAAAAGGAGGAAAGAAGCACAGTGATTGACCTTCTCAATTTTTTCCAGCTTGGTTTTTTTGCAAAAATAGTAATGCTTATTTTGATTGCTATGTTGATTGCTTTTTCTTTTTTACTGCTCAACCAGGTACGATCGTTAAATAGAATAGTGTATTTTTCAGAAGGCATTGGCAAAAGCTTTATCACCCTCATAACAATGATGTATTTTTTTGCATCGATTATTCTATTTATTTTGGCCATTGTGATACTATAAAATAGATGGAAAACCGCTCGCTCACATTTGCCAAGATTGGAGCAACCCCCACCCCAACGTCTTGGTCACAGGCATATAATGCAGGGAGCCTATTTGCAGTTTTGTCCTTATCAATTCCCCCCGACGCAGATTCCGAAGAACTTTCATTAAATTCCCTGGGTAAAGAACTTTTAAGTACGTTAGAGGAAGAATACTTTACTCTCGAAACCAAAAATTTAGAGGCAATTAAAAAAGCTGTCCAAACAACAATTCAAAAAATTCCAGATACCATTGAAAGCTCACTTGTTATTGTTTCTGTTATAAATGACGTATTGTATGGCTATGTATATGGGACAGCAGAAGTTTCAATCAAACGCGGTTCAAAGGTTGCTACAATATTAAAAGCAACTGATAGCAGCACTCTCAAAACTGGTTCTGGAAATGTATTAGATAATGACATAATAATTCTGGGTACAAAAACATTTTATGCACTCGCTCCCCACAGTGAATTTACTACAACGTTTGAAAATAATACGCCTGCAGATATTGCAGAAATTCTTCTTCCAAAAGTACATGAGAAAGAAGATGGCGGTATTTGTGCAATAATTATTAGGTACTCGCGTCCTATCCAAACACCAATAATTGAGGAAGAAAACACCCCGCTCACTGCTGTACCAAATGACGAGGAAAAACCGACCGAGACAGAAGACATAGCACCACACTCTGCTCAAAAACCTTTCTCGTTGATGCCTATGGTTTCTTCATATTTTAATTCAATAAAAAACTTTATCCCTCCTCTTCCACTCACTCGTCTTTCTCATACCAACAGATTATTTTTGACTATTGCACTCGTATTAGGAGTAGTTCTCATAGGAAGCATTCTTTTTGCAATCAGCAAAGATGAAAATACTAAAAGCAAAAAAGCATTTGACCGCGTGTACCAGGAAGCCAAAACAAAATATGATGAAGGACAAAGCCTGGCCAATCTTAATAGAAATCTGAGCCAAGAAGATTTAAAAAAAGCGAAAGAAATAATTACAAAAGGAAAATCTGATATCAAAGCAGGCTCTGTAGAAGATAAGAAACTAGATGAACTTCTTTCCCAAATAGAAGCATCTCTCGATCCAGAAACCCCCAATAAAAGCGCTTCAGCAAAGCAGGTGGAGGCATCAGAAAGTCCGCTTCTTGATTCACTTATAAAAAACAGAAACGTTTTGTTTGCAACCCAAAAAGATTCAACGATCTATCTCCTCTCTCAGGAGGATATATCCACTCAAATTTCTGACAAAAAAGAAAAAATTATAACCAACAATGATGACTGGCAAAAAGCTTCAGGAATTGGAGAATACAATGGCAACCTCTATGTATTGGATAAAGATGCAAATACTATTTTGAAATATGTACCAACGGAAGAAGAATTTGGGAAAAGAGAGTATTTAGCAGGAACGCCATCCAAAGAATTTTCAACAGCAGCTGCTATGACAATCGACACAGCTGTCTATGTGCTGCATAACGATGGGACGATCAAAAAATTCCTGCGCGGTAAGGAGGAAAAGTTTGAGATCTCCGGTCTTACCCCTGCCCTTTCAAATCCTACTCGAGTATATACCAATGATGACAATGATTATTTGTATGTGTTAGACAATGGCAATAGCAGAATTGTAGTACTTCGCAAAGATGGATCTGTAAATACACAGTACCAAGCGGACGTCATAAAGAATGCGAAGGATTTCGATGTGAAAGAAAGCAGCAAAAAAATCTTCGTCCTCTCAAATGGAAAAGTGTATCAGATAGATTTAAAATAACTTCTATTTTTTTGATACCTTTCGCCAAATTCGAACAGGGATTAAAAAAATGTAATACAAGAAACACGCCAAAAGCCAATACAAGACTGCGTAATCTACTATAAGTAGAGCAATAAAAGGAAAAGGTGGATCTACAGGTAGTATCTGAGCCCAAACCGCGAGTGGAAGTGTAAAAAGCATATTCAAAACAAGCATTACCCCGCCGTAAATAGGCAGAACAGTAGAAGCAAAATCAACTGCTTGAGGAGGCTGATAAAATTTCCAATTTTTATCTTCCCAATACAACCAAGCGCCATACTGATTCAAAATAAGCAATGCCAAAATAAGGAATTTGTATCTATTTGGCTTGAATGGTCTTAGAAACGGGAAATGAATCTCCTGATGCAGGTTCATAAAAGTAGTATCTCTTGTTTAGTTAGCCGTGTCAAGATCATATAAGTAGATTACGAAACCCAATTCTGTTAAAATAAGCTCACTCGAATGAGCCGTCCCCACGGCTCAGACTGAGATTAACAAAAAAACAAGGAGGAGTCGCCCTCAGCAGGACAACTCAAGGTCTATATAATTTTATTAGGGAGGAGTCGCATAGTACGGTCCATTGCGGGGGATTGCTAATCCCCTGAGCCTTAACAGCTCGCGTGGGTTCGAATCCCACCTCCTCCGCAGAATAAATTTGATTGATCAAAATGTGTAGCATTTTGAAGAGGAGAGGTCGCATAGTGGACTAGTGCGGATGTCTTGAAAACATCTGTGGCAGCAATGCTACCGTGGGTTCGAATCCCACCCTCTCCGCCAATTGGGAAATGAATGGTTTGGCTCGCCCTCTGCGAGGGCTCGCCAGCCGATTTTAAGCGCAAATTGGAATTTTTTATCTTTCAAAATGAAGTTCGAGCCGGTATTTTTTAGAAATGCTCGGATTTTTAGATTATCAGCTTCCGGCAATAGAATTTTGGCTTGGCTACTGGCTAAAATCATTTCTTTCATGGGTTCGAGCCAATTATTTGCTTTTTGTTCAAAATCTTTGATTCGTTGTTGAATATCCAGCTTCTCGTTGAGAAGTTTTTGTTTTTTTAGCTGATATTCTTCCGGCTCAATGCCTTTACCACCGATAAACAGATCAAGCAGGTTTTCGGCTTTGATTTCAATTTCGGTTTTTTTCTCAACGAGATTTTGAACAAAAACTTTCGTTTCCGTTTTTGCCTGCTCTTTTTCTTTGTCTATTTCAGCAAGCATATTTTCCGCCCAATCGTCAGGCAAAGAAACTTTTTGAATAATTGATTTCATCTGTTCAACAAGATTTTCTTCTCGCAGATATTTTTCATCGCACTTTTGCTTTTTCTTGGTGCAGCGGTAATAATGATGTCCTTTTTGTTTTTCGGCAGTTATGAGGCAATCGCAATTCCCACATTTCATCAAACCAGAAAAAGCAAATTCGTGTTTTCGTTTGCGTTTCTTTTTTCCTCGATTGCTCATTACTTATTGAACAGAATCAAAAAGTTTCTTGGAAATAATTGGCTCGTGTATTCCGTCGTATATTTCGCCGTTGAAATAAAACACGCCGTAATAAATATGATTTTGTAGCATACGTTGGACACAGGAAACAGAAAGAACATTGCCTTTGTAGCTTTTTAGCCCCGCTTGCTCCAAAACAAGGGCAAGGGCTTTTAAAGTGTATTCGCCAGTCGCATAAAGCTCAAATGCTTTTCTTACAAGTGGTGCTTTTTCGCTATCAATATCAATCGCCCTTGTTTTGGGATTATTGGAATATCCAAGCGGGGCAAAGCCGGGCCAAATGCCTTTTCGCAGTTTTGCCCGATGACCGCGCTTTATATTTTCAGAAAGATTGTCGATATAGTATTTGCTTTGGCCAAAGGCGATGTTCATCATAAATTTCCCTTGTGGCGTGCTATCAAACCAGAATGTTGGAAATTTCAAATCTTTAATCTTTCCTGTGTCCAGCAAATAAATGATTTTGCCTCCGTCAATTGAATTTCGAGCCAGTCGGTCAGGATACCAAGCCAAAATTCCTTGAGCCTCTATTCTATGAGCGAATGCAACCCTTACGGACAATTAAGGTAGTAATCAAATACTTCCTGAGGTGTTCTGAAATTAAGACGTTTCCTGGGTCTGTTGTTTAACTCCCACTCAACATCTTTAACTTCTTCATCGCTGATTGTAGCAAAGTCTGTTCTTTTTGGAAAGTAGTATCTTGTCCATAAATTGGAGTTTTCATTTCCTCCTCTTTGCCATGAAGAGTATGGATCTGCAAAATATGTTTGAAGTCCAAACTTCTTGTGATTAGTATGTTCTGATCCGTTATCAAGTGTTGTTGACCTTCTGGCATGGGCAGGTAGTACTCCAAAGATTTCATGTGCAGCACGAGCTGCCTCACTTGCCGTAATCCGTACCATTTTCTCAAGCCGTGTCATGCTTGATACTCTTTCATATTCTGTATGCAGTCCTGATAGATGGTGGAGTCCTACAATACTGTCTCCCTCCCAATGACCGAACTGAATTCGAGCATCAATTTCTTTTGGCCTGTCATGAATACTAACTCGATCCGGTATTCGCACTCGTTGTGACTTCCTCCCACCTTTCTTCCTCCTTCTTTTTTGTTTTTGCCTCAAATACTCCCATAATGGACGTTCACAGTCTGTTACTGTGATAAGTGTTTTTACTTTCTTTTTCCTTCCATCAACTTCTTGTTGTTGTCCCAGTTTTGTTTTATCAGTTTTCTTCTTGTAGATAAACTGGTAAATCGTCTCCATGCAGATTTGCCAGTCTGGTTCTCCTTTATGATCTACTTTCCTCAATCTCCCGGATATCTGTTCAGGACTCCAACCCTGACGGAGATACGTCAAAACATATGAGTAGATATTCTTGTTCTTCAATGGTTGTTTTGCGTTAAAAGCATTTTGGCGACGATCTTCTGCCACAGCTTGTGCATGAAGTGGTTCATAGATGACTTCCCAATCTTTCCCCACAGAAACCCTTATCTTGTTACGTTTCAGTTCCCGACCAATTGTTGATACATGCCGGGATAACCGTTTCGCACAATCATAATTTGACAGACCTTCTTTCTTCCGCCTACTTAACAATTCTCGCTCCGACTGTGTTAGTTTCTTATGTTTCATATTCACCTCCATTCTTTTCCCTCAGAAAGTGAATTGTACATAACCGTTAACCCGTCAAGGGGTTGCAATCGTTTCTAGAACTTCCTTTATGGCGGAGTCAAGTAAAAACAACATAGCAAAAACTGTAAAGAGATTACGGGAAAAAGCGGGCTTATCGCAGGAAAGACTAGCCCGTCTTGCCGATGTTTCCAATAATACGCTTATTAACATTGAGGCAGGAAAACAAGACAATCCAACCATCGAAACTTTAAAAAAGATTGCCAAGGCTTTAGATACTCCAATTGAGGATTTAATAAAATAAAACTATGAGATATTACGGCGGAAAAGATAAATTATTGGATTTAATAGAAATCGAAAAAGAAAAACGAGCAGGTAGCTATCCTAACTTTCCAATGATATCTTTTTCTCGCAGCTTAAGTCCTTCAACTTCCGTTGGTACACCATCAATAGGAACTACTTTCACCGTAGTCCAGTCGTCACCCTCTCCCAGTGTAATGGGTGGGAGTCCAGGATTTTTATCCAAGTCAACGCAGTGTATAGATTGCGGTAGAGATAGAGATAATGAAACATATTTTTGCAATGAATGTCGGTTGAGGAGGAGAATATGAGAGGAAAGTTGGGATATGAATCTTAGTGTCGGAACTCACAATTCACTATCCCAACTTTAGAATTTAAGTTTAGCTTCATAATTCCACCTCCAAATAAAAAAAGAATAATAACTCAGAGGGACCAATTGGGAAGAATAGTTCATTCAAAGCCAGCATTATTATGAAGAATAATATTAAGAGATAATTCTACGTTCATGGCGAATCGATGTCTATTTTGTCTATTTTATAGTCTTTAACTCTTGTTCGATTTTACCTCCAGGATGATTCCTATAGAAATTCTTTATCTGAAAATTCTTTTTCTTTAATAAAGCAATTACTAAAGCGTCACTTAAAGAAAGTGTAACAGTTGTGCTAGTTGTTGGAATAAGTCTAAAATTCTCTTCTTCATTTTCTGTTTTAACATGTGTTTGTAAAACGATATCAGAACATTTTGCTATAGAAGAATTATTATTCGAGGAAATAGTGATAATTCTATTTCCAAAGTTAGCACTTTTAATAATTTTTACAAAAGTAACTAATTCTTCGGTTTCACCGCTGTTAGAAATAACAATAACCGTATCTTCTGGTTTTATCATGCCCAAATCGCCGTGTAAAGCATCAACAGGATGAACAAAAGAGCTAGGAATTCCTGTGCTTTGTAGTGTTGCAACAATTTTTTTACCAATTATTCCTGATTTACCAATACCCGAAAGAACAATATTCCCTTTTGTATTATAAAGTAATTTTACCGCCTCAACAAAAGAATCATCTAATGATTCGTGAACGAAATCAATACTTTTCGAAGCAATTTTAAGAACACTCTTACCTATTCCTAGAATGTAATTTCTTTCACGTTCAATTACCTCATTTCTAGCAGATTTATTAAGTCTCTTTTGTGTAGTTTTTTTATTCATTCCTCAATTTCAGTATCTTATCACATTAGGTGTATTCTAACAAATGTCGATAGTGTTGATAGAATGCGATGGGGCATGTTGTATTTCTTGATATAGTAGGATATAATCCATCTAGAAAAGTAGAAAATTATGTCAAAGATTAAAGTAGCAATTGTTGGTGTTGGAAATTGTGCAAAAAGTCTTTATGAAGGAGTTTGTTTTTATTCCGATAATCCGCAGGAGAAAATCGGATTAATGCATCCAAGAGTCGGTGGATATCTCGTATCAGACATTGATGTTGTGGCTGCATTTGATGTTGATGAAAGAAAAGTCGGAAAAAATCTCCATGAGGCCATTAGTGCTGAGCCAAACCATACAATTAAAATTACAGATCCACATCCAAGTAAAGTCGTAGTAAAACGTGGTCCTACCTATGATAGTGTTACAGAAGAAGCAAGAGAGTATTATATACATGAAAGTAAGTTAAAGTCTGTAGATGTTGTTAAAGAACTAAAAGCAAGTGGTGCAGAAGTTGTAATTAACTATCTTCCTACGGGGAGTGATCAGGCAGCATTTGCTTATGCTGAAGCTGCTTTTGAAGCAGGTTGTAGTTTTATAAATTGTATGCCAACTCGGCTTGCGCGAGATCCAAAATGGCAAAAAAAATTCAATAAAAAAGGGCTTGTATTAATTGGGGATGATGTCAAAAGCCAATTAGGCGCTACTATCGTAAATAGAGTTTGTTTGGAATTGTTTAAATCACGGGGTTTTTTGATTACACATTCTGATCAAACAAACATTGGAGGCAATGCTGATTTTCTAAATCTTCAATTGAGGCCTCATTCAAAAGAAGAAAGCAAGAAAGCTTCGCTCAATAGTGTTTTAAGTCCAGATGATGCAAAACCCGTTGCAAGGTTGGTTTACGCAAAAAAGAATTATGATCACAAGCGTACATCAATATATATTACAGGTGAAATGTTTGGTGGGATTCCTGCTTCCATACATGTTCTTATAGATGATGAAGATAGTCCAAATAGCGCGGGAATTGTGGTCGATGCAGTAAGAGCTGCTAGGATTCTTAGAGAAAAGAAAAAAATAGAAAATGTTTCAGAGATATCTGCTTATTTAATGAAAGCGCCTCCGATTCAATTGTCGGAAGCAGAGGCTTATGAAAAATTCAAAAAAATCCTTAAATAATAACTCTCTAATTCGAGTAGGGATGGCTGGTGGCGGTGAAGGTTCATTTTCTGGACCTGTACATCGCTGGGCAATTAGTTTAACTGAAAAAGGAATTCTTTTGGCAGGAGCACCTGAGGAGGATCCCTCTCGCTCACAAGCTACTGGAGAAAAAATAGGGCTTTCTCGTATTTACAGAACATATAAAGATATGTTACGAGAGGAGCAACTTCTGCCAATAGGCGAACGTATCGAATGTGTTGTAATCACAACACCTAATAATTCACACTATGAAATAGCAAAGCAATTTTTGCTTGCCAAGATTCCGGTAGTTTGTGAAAAACCATTTACACTTAACGTTAAGGAAGCTAAAGAACTGTTGGCTATAGTAAAAAAGACAAAAACTCCCTTGATGCTTTCTCATAATTATTCAGGATACCCGTTGGTAAAAGAAATGAGAAAAATTATTAAAGACGGCACTTTAGGAGAAATCAGACAAATTTTTACTAATTATATTCAAGGTTGGCTTTTACCACCTCTGGCTAAAAATAGACAACAACAAATTGGTTGGCGGATGAATCCAAAAATTGTTGGACTTTCAACTTGTTTAACAGATATTGGATCACACGCAGAACATCTCACTCGATATATATCAGAGCTTTCAATAAAATCTCTTTGTGCTGATCTTACTCGTTCCGAAGGACGAGTGCTAGATGATAGTGCAGCAGTGCTTATTCGTTATACAAATGGAGCAAAAGGTATATACAATATTTCTCAAACATCAGCTGGAGAAGAGAACGATCTACATATTAGAATATATGGTACGTTAGCAGGGCTTGAATGGAGACAAATGGATCCTAATACGTTATTCCTAAAAAGGAATGGACGTCCAACAGAGGTTATTCGAGCTGGAACATCGTATATAAGTCAGGAAGCACAATCACTTACTAGATTACCTGCGGGACATCCAGAAGCATTTGTTGAAGCATTTGCAAATTTGTATGTGAACTTTTTTAAACTTATGCAAGATCGTCGTGTAGGTAAAATGCTTGGTATGGATGCGTATGATTTTCCAACTGCCGAAGATGGGGTTAAGACAATGGCCTTTATTGAGACAGCAGTTGCAAGCGATAAAAAAGCACAATCTTGGGTAAAGTTTACAGCATAACTATAAGCGAACATTGTAGCTAAGTTTAATTATGGAAATATATAGAGGCAATACAGCTCCACAAGCAGAAAAACCAGATGGTACAAGAATTACCTATCATCTTTTTCCAGAGTATGAAGTGCATTATAATGAAATTCCTCCAGGAACAGTACAGGTTTGGCATCACCATGAGCAGATTGAAGAAGCTATATTAATCACAGAAGGAGCACTTGAAGCTCGTTGGAAAGATGAAGATCAACGAGAACAAAGAGCTATTCTTGAAAAAGGTGATTTAGTAAGGACTGGAATTACCCCCCATACCTTTGCGAATACGTCTCAAGCATTAGTAAAATTTGTAGCATTTAAATTAGTCCTTAATGGAGTTGATCATCGAAATCTACTGAAGACAGATAAGGTTATTGACCACTAGCTTGAGAAATTTTGCCGAAGCATCAGCTCCAGGAAGGGTTTGTATTGCTGGTGAGGATATTGATTGGCTTGGTAAAGGTGGCCCCTCCATCCTCTGTGCTGTTAATTTGAGAACTAAGGCAACTATAAGACCAAAGTCCATTGATGACGGGATAGTTACATTCAAAACAGGTGAGCCGTTTAATCAAGGACTTGATGTTCCACTTGGGGAAATTGGTAAGTATACTGGGAGTGTATTAGATTATGCGCACGCATCATTAAAAGTAATTACAGATTTGGGAGTAACACCAAAAGCAATGACCTTAGATATTTCATCCGATCTTCCATCTCGAGCTGGATTAAGTAGCAGCGCGGCAGTTTCTGTAGCTAGTTTAGCTGCATTGGCAGAATTTTACGAACTTAATCTAAGTGATGAAGAAATTGCGGCTTTAGCATACAAAGTTGAAAGAGAGGAAGTCAAAACAGGAGCAGGGCAAATGGATATGTATTCTTCTGCTTTGGGGGGGTTGATTTATTTAAATAGTGCAACAGTTCCGCCTCATTCTATTGAAACATATCAGTTGCCTGAGAATCTGGACATTATTATTGTTGACAGTGAAACACCTAGAAATACAAGAGATGTACTTAGAGATAAACAAAAAAGATACGATTCTGGAGAACCCAATATTTTAACTTACATGAGTGAAACAAATACAGCTATTGAACAAATAAGATCAATTTTAGCTCTTCAGCCTATTGATGTAGATAAGTTGGGTAGTCTTATTTCTGCTTGCCATGTTTATATGAGAGATTTCCTCCAAGTATCTACTAAACTTATTGATGAGTGTGTTGATATTAGCACAAAGAATGGGGCCGTTGGAGCAAAACTAACTGGTACTGGAATGGGTGGTTGTCTGTTTGCTATAGTACCAAGAGAAATGACAGATAAAATTGTTTCTGCTTTGCAAGAAACATCTGCTAAAGTAATTGTTACTAGTCCTGCCAGAAGAGGTATAGAGAAGTCAAGTAAATAACTAATTTTCCACGGTTTTTCTATAAAATTATTCTTTTCCTTGTGTCATTGCAATTAGTGCGTCATGGACTACACCATTTGATTCAATGAACCCATCAATCTCACCATCATATCGTTAGAAAGCTCCCTGCAATGAAGTGCATTTTCCTCCTGCTTCCTCAACGATAATCTTGATTGCAGCAACATCCCATGGCTTTGAACCATAATAAATTGCACCTAAAAAATGTCCTGTGGCAACTTGTTTTGCACCATAAATAAAAGATAAATAAGAACTAGTAAATGCTTTTTGCAACAGATTGAAGTTCTTTTAAGAGCATTACCTCGTCAAACTGAGATAATTTGACCAAAGTACCCTGTATAGCTGACTTTAACTCATCAAGAGTAGAAGCATTGGCTATTACATCAGTATCAAATAATTTAATCCGATCATCTACTATTGATCGACCAATAGGGGCTTCTGGTAGTTTTGTTGTCTTGGTATCCATAAAATTAGATCATTAAGCGAAATTTGGTATATAATACGTTTCAGGAGCTGGAAGCTGTGAGTAAAAAGTTCTAACGTCAGTTACGGTCTTCCGCCTTGCTTCGCCAAAGCGAAGCGTCGGCGAGATGAATCCGCCATAGTATGTGGTATGTTTACATTCTCATATGTTTCGACAAGAAAACATATGTTGGTTGCACGAATGATCTAAAAGATAGGATTTTTAGACATCAAAAGGGATACATCGCCGCAACCAAAAATAGATTACCAGTTAGTTTAACGGCTTATTTTGCTATAAAAAATAAAGAAAAAGCATTTGCTTTTGAACAATATCTAAAAACGGGATCTGGTAGAATATTCCTACATAAGAGGTTGTTTTCTTAATTTTTGGAGAGGTCGCATAGTGGACTAGTGCGGATGTCTTGAAAACATCTGTCTGAGCAATCGGACCGCGAGTTCGAATCTCGCCCTCTCCGCATAAAGTCTTCGGTTGCTCCAAGACCCACCCACTATGCTCGATTAGCTTGATGGGGCTTGCTAAAATAGAGCAGAAAACCTTCAGTATCCCAAACATAGCCTGTAATGTAGAAAATCGCCTAAATGACCCTTAAGGTATTTACGCTTGGTTCTAAGCTTTTGGAGGATTTGGCTTTGTATATTCGAATACGCCATTAATTTCGCCATCTTTTCCAGATACCCAACCCCATTGACCATCTTTGTGCTTTGCTACTTTCATATCAGGTAAAAGATTAGATAAAAGTGTGATTATAAACTCTTGCACAAAATCAGCTATGTACTTGAGTACTTCCATCATATACTCGTCTACATAACCAGCTTCAGTTTCTGTAATTTTTATTAAGGGCGGAACAATCTCCTTAGTTTTAACAGAGTATCTAAACCCCTGAACATTTTTGAGCTTTCCATAATGCACAGTATCATCTCGATGGGCGACAATTTTTGTGATCGAAGCAGAGTGGTGCTTAATTAATTCAATTATTGGTTTTGCATTGGGTTTAATATCATCTTTAATACTCGTAGCTAAAGTATCAGCAATTGCCATCCCACTCAAATTATTTTTTCGTTTCCATGTTTGGAATTCTCTACCATAAACTGGTTTTAAGCTTTGAGCCAGTAAATCTAAGGATGATTTAATTTGTCCAAAAAAAGCTTCAATAAGAATAAATGCATCAACTTTATTGAATAAAATATCTATATTTGTGCCTGAGATACTCCCGTCTTTTTTGATCTCTTCAATTAGGTCATCTTTTCTTTTTACGTAGTTTCTTCTTAAAGCATTAGCTTTTACTAAAGAATTAATCGAAAGCCTGATGTGTTTTAAAAACTGTTCATCCGCTTTATCAATCTGTAATTTTTGATGACCCCAAAAACTAACTAGAGGCAGAATATGATTGTTTTGGACAATAAGTAAGATGTCTTCGAGTAATTGTTTATCGATTTCATCATTAATTTCAATTTCTTCCGTAAGAGTGAGTTGCTGATCCATACACCAATTATATATCGTGGAGAGTTGGCTAGCCCAGCAACCTGATTTGTCTATCGTTTAGGCTGAATTTAGAATTCACACCTTTAAGGATTTTTAGCCTCTCTTCAGGTGTTCCAAATTGAAGAACATGGAGAAGATATTCTTTGAGCATATCAGTGTGTGTTTCATTGTATTCTTTCGGACTTTGATCACCAGTATTATGAGGAGTAATTTCAACTCGTGGTATATAGTCACTAATTACGTTTGCTTTGAAGTGTTGTAGTCGCTTCACCTCTACCTCGAACTCTTGCATCAGGTAAGAGGTGTTAAGTTTTATCTTTGGTAGGTATCCAATTAACTGCTTGATCAGTTCTTGTTCGGTAATGTACGGCTCAGGGCAATCATATTTCTTGATTCGATTACAGTGATAATAAATGTGGGAATTTATGATGTTTGATTTTGTTCTTCGATACTTAAGTTCTGCAGTCACACTTCCACCGCATGATCCACAGATACAAATTTTCTTGAACGGAAACAGTTGTTTATTCCATTGTCTCGGTGCAACTTGGAGTTGAATTTGGACTCTTTCAAACAATGCTTTCGTAATGAGTGGTTCGTATATGCCTTTGTACCATATGTTTCCGTATTGAAACTCGCCGTAGTAAAAAGCATTTTGGAGAGCAACATATATTTTACTCAGTGGCATTTTGCACCCGCTCTTTGTCGTAAATCCGATGTCATCAAGCCATTTTTTCACCATTCGTCCAGAGAAGCCTTGATCAGCAACCTTATGAAAGATTTGTTTAATAACTGGTGCTCGTTCTGGATCAAGTTCTACTGTTGAGATCCGATTTACTTTCAAAACATTTCGATAACCAATCGGTGCTACTCCTGGCCTAATTCCAATCTGGCACTTGTTCCGTAATCCTCGTTTAACATTGACACCTCGATTATCATTCTCCAGTTTTGCTTGTGAGCAGAGAATCATAAGAAGGAATTTCTCATTGGGATTATCAGTAAAGGATTGAGAATAGGTTTTGATATGAGTCAGTTTTCCTTGATCCATCAGATCAACAATTCTCCCTAAGTCTCCAGCGTTTCTGGATAATCGATCTGGTGCCCATGTCAGAATACTGTTATATCTTCCTTCAATAACTCCATGCAGAAGATTATTAAATTCTGGTCGTTGTCCTGATTCTTTGGCTGAATGGCTTTCTGTGATGGTTTCAGTAATGTCGAGTTTTTCTCGTTTTGCAAGAAGCTGCATTTCTTTAAGCTGACCGTCAATTGACATTGCTTGTCGCTCATCTGATTCGCTCGATTTACGAGCATATAAACAGTATTTTAGTTTGGTACCATCTTTCATCAGGTCACAAGGTACCGGGAAGGGGCGAGGAAGTCCAGACGCAAGATACTATAAGGATAAATTAGGCATCTATTATTCCGGTTGAATAGAAGCTTTATATCCAGTTTTTTGTATTTGTTCTAATATCTTTTTATCTGTAATTTTTTCTTCATCAAATTCAACTTCACTCTCTTGCTTAACATAGTTCGTTTTAGCTGTTTTTATACCATTTAAATCTTCGAGATCAAAATCTATATTCATTGCACATGAACTGCAATGCATTCCTTCAATTTTTAATTTCTTTTTAATAATTTTGCTCATAAAACTTCAATCACCCCTTGATACATTCCCATTGAGCAGGAAAATGCGATATTTCCTGCCGTTTCTGGTGTAAATGTTATTGTTTGTGTCTCATTGGCTTGCAAATTCTTACTTATACCAAGAGATGGAATTCTGAAAGCTGATGCACAACTGTATGCATCTTTACTGGTAAGTTTTAGGGCTACCGGAGATCCTTTTTTCACTCGAATGTAGTTAGGAGAATACCCATTGGCTGCAACTATTATTTCGGCTGTCTGGCTTGTAGGCACTTCATTATAAAGCTTCTCCTCATTCTTTGGTTGCAATCTAATTTGAAAACTTTCCGTGATGGACTGTAAGGTTAAAGGCGAGCCTCCGGCAACTAGAGCACCTCTCATAGAGGTAACTCCTAAATAAATCACAGCTACAGCTGCTATCTTAAGAAATTTAGTTCTAAAATTATCTCCTAAAACGCTTGTTAACCATCCTACACCAAAGAATAATGGTGTTGTTCCTAAAACAAATGCTCCCATAATTGCAGCTCCTAAGAATGGATTGGCACTACTGATTGCCAATGCTTCCATAGCAAGGGTTGTTCCGCAAGGAATAAAAATAGTCATAGCACCTAAGAGGGCTGGCGCAAATAATTCTTTACTTTTAGATTAATTTCTTACTCTCCTTGTTAAAAATTTTGGTGGCTGAATAACAGCATATCTAAAAATTGGATGGATATTAAGTAAGTTAAGAGCAACAGCAACCATATACAAACCTGCCACAAACTGCATTATTATTTGAGCACTTTGGCTTATACCAATAGCAACCCCAAAAGCTCCGAGTAGGAACCCAAAAGCTGTATAGGCAATAAGTTTGGTTGCAAGAAAGGCAAGCGTGGGTACAACAGTATTCCTCTTATTTATACCTTTCTCAACTTCGTCTTCCTCTTTCGCTGCAATAACCGAAGCAAGAAGCCCTCCCTGAACTGCGAGACAGGTAAGTCCTCCTACAGTTAATCCTGTTAAAAATATCACCCAAAGATCCATAATTATATTCTCGCTTTCTTTAATAAGAGCGAATTGCTAACAACAGAAACTGATGACAAGGCCATAGCAGCCCCTGCAATAGCAGGACTGAGCATAATTCCGGTAAATGGATACAATATTCCTGCTGCAACTGGTATACCAACAATATTATAGAAAAAGGCCCAGAATAGGTTTTGTTTTATTACTCGCATCGTTGAGCGGGCAAGTTTAATTGCTTTAGGAAGTTTTGAGATATGACCACCGAGAAGGGTAATACCTGCTGACTCAATAGCAACATCAGTTCCTGTTCCCATTGCAACGCCTACATCAGCCGTTGCCAGTGCTGGTGCGTCATTAATACCATCTCCAACCATAGCTACTTTATATCCTTCTTCCTGTAATTTCTTGACTTCATTTGCCTTATCAGCTGGCAACACCTCGGCGATAACCCGATCAATTCCTACCTGTTTTGCAATATATTCTGCGGTTCGGCGATTATCTCCGGTTAACATAGCAACTTTAATACCCAGCTTATGGAGTGCAGCTACTGCTTCCTTGGCATCATTTTTAATCGTATCAGCAATAGCAATGTATGCAAGAATTGATTTTTTTGTTGCGAATATGATTGGTGTTTTCCCCTGGGAGGTAAGTCTTCTGATAATATCAGTATCAACTTTTAATCCCAAATCATCTGCCAATTTAAGATTTCCGGCAAAGTACTCTGTTCCAGCGATAACTCCTTCAAGCCCTTTTCCTTCCAATGCTTTAAAATCTGAAACTGATAATAAGTCCACTTTTTCCTCTTGAGCCTTTTCTACAACTGCTTGTGCAAGTGGGTGTTCTGATTGTTTTTCTAAAGAAGCAAGAAATTGCAGTACTTTCTTGTATGCTACATTTGCACTTACCTTGACATCTGTTACTGCTGGTGTCCCGTTGGTAATCGTCCCTGTTTTATCCATAACAACAAAATTGATACCCTGAAACTTCTCAAGGCTTTCAGCATTTTTAATCAAAATGCCATTTTGCGCTGCTTTTCCAACTCCCACAATAACAGCTGTTGGAGTGGCAAGACCCATTGCGCAGGGACAGGCTATGACAAGAACTCCTACAAAGCTAATCAGAGCAAGTGAGAGAGCTTGAGAAAAGGGCATAAATACAGAACCCACAGTAATCCAGACTAAAAAGACAATAACAGCAAAGACAAGAACAATCGGAACAAATACTCCTGACACCTGATCTGCTATCCGCTCAATAGGAGCTTTTGAGCCTTGTGCTGATTCAACCATTTTAATAATTTGAGATAGCACTGTCTGACTACCAACCTGTGTTGCTTTCATCTGAAATGCGCCATACTTGTTAATAGTTGCGCCAATGACAGTATCTCCGATAGTTTTATCAACTGGTATTGGCTCTCCAGTAATCATAGACTCATCAATTGAGGATTTCCCTTGTATAATTTCTCCATCCACCGGAATTTTTTGTCCAGGCTTCACAATGAGCGTATCTCCCGCAACTACCTGGTCAATCGGAATTTCTATCTCTTTTCCGTCCCGGATAACAACAGCAGATTTGGCAGCGAGACCTAACAGCTTCTCAATTGCCTCACCAGTCTTAAGTTTTGATTTTGCCTCAAGATATTTACCTAAGGTGATAAATCCGATAACAACAATGGTGACATCGTAATACAGTCCTTCAGGCGCATTGAGTAATGCTTTTATTTCAGGAAATAAAAGCATAATGCTACTGTAAAAGTATGCTACTAAAGTTCCGATTCCTACCAGTGTATCCATATTTGCAACTCTATATTTTATAAAGCGCACTACACCATCAATAAACGGTTTCCCAATCCAAAACATGACAGGCGTTGCCAGAATAAATGATGCTATGTTAAAAGCGTTCATTGAAAGTGGGAATGGAGGAAGAAACGTAACACGCTGCGAGAGAATCTCCCAGAGCATTAAAATAAACACAATCGCAGCAATTGGCATAACAAATGATGTTTTCTGGCGCATGACTTCAAGTTCTTTAAGCTTTTCTTCTTTTGACTGGGAAAGTCCCAAGTGCTGTGAGTGATCCATGCCAGTTTGTTGCGTTTGATCCATCATTTTATGTTGCAAATGGTCATTTGTTTCCAGCAACGTGTATCCAAGCTTGCTTATTTCATTATTCATAGAGGTTACCGAAGCTTGTGATGAATCGTAAGAAACTGATGCTTTTTCAGTCGCAAAATTAACATCACAGGATGAAACGCCAGGAAGCTTTTTAAGTTTTTTTGTAATAATTGCACTGCAACTTGCACAATGCATACCTTTTACCTGAAATGTATTTGTTTCCATATGTTTTTAGGGTGTCCCTCCAGACTGGTGTGACCACAAACTAATACCATTTGGCATCTTACCCACCTTGATTTTGGTAAGTTCTTTATCTGTTGCTGTATCAATGACTGAAACATCTTCACTTAAAAGGTTAGTAATGTATGCTCGTTTTCCATCAGGTGAGACTACAACACCATGTGGCGCAACTCCAGCTTTGATTGTGGAGACAACCTTCTTTGTTTCAACATCAATTTTGTAGACATAATCACTGGTAGGTTTATCAAAATAGTATCCTTGATCAGCAACATAGAGAAACCGCCCATCTGGGGTAGCATATGACTGAATTGCACCTTCTGCGCCTGGTAGTCCGATATACGAGACTTCCTGGCTTTGAGTATTATAAAGAGCCACTTCTTTCGTATCGTAAACAGAAGCTGCGACATATGGGCTATTAGGTATAACTGCTGTTTGCACGGCACTTCCTAAAAGAGGAATTGTTCTTGCAGTATCTGATTTCGTATCAATAACTCCTATTCCTTTTCCGCCAATAAGTGCTACATACGCTTCTGTATCATCAGTTGAAAGTCTGAGACCGTGTGGTTGCGCATCTTTTTCAAGAGAAATAGTTTTCTCAACTTTGTATGTTGACCCGTTTATTTTGTATACGAGCCCTGACTCCTGTGCGGTAGCAAAAGCATTTTTCCCGTCACGAGTTATAACAATATGTGCGAGATGCTGGTCACTTCCTATATCGATGCGTTTTATTATTGAATCCTTTTGTGGGTCAATGACAATTACCTGGTCTGGAAATTCTTGTTGCTCTTCTTCGGGGATATTACTCTCCTCTTCGTGTCCTTCAAGGCCCATAAAGTTGGCAGTGACCCAGACACTTTTGCCATCAGGTGCTACCTGGACATTGTGTGCAGAATAGCTGATCTGTGTGTCGCCTTTTTTATCAGTAAGATTTATGTTGCCAAGAAGCGAATTGTCTTTTGTGTCAATTACGGCAATTGCACCGTCTTCTTCTAAGGCAACATACAGTTTTTCTGCTGCCTGGTTGGGTTTTATAGTAGAGGTGTTAGCCCCTATTCTATCGGAGAAAAAAGCCAGCCCCAGGACAAACGCTACAAGAATAAAAGAGATGATTGTGTATGTATATTTTGATAATTTCATAAGTATTTATTGGATAGCAAAAACTTGTTCGTTAATAACCCTATTCCTTAAGCCATGATCTCATTTGTTCAATTTCTTTTGTTTGAGCAGTAATGATGTCATCAGCCAACTTTTTCATTTCTGGTCGCTGTGTGCCGTTTTTAAGCATAGTCGCCATCATGACAGCCATCTGGTGATGAGGGATCATTTCTTCAACAAATGCTTTATCAAAATCTTCTGCTTGTTCAAGCCTTGTCATATCCGACTGATCACCCATCATGCCCATGTGCATTACAGTACTTTGTCCCATTCCATGACCTCCCATAACTCTACTATCCTTAGGTACGTCTTTCCCAAACCAAGCCTGATACCAATCTTTCATTTGGTTTATCTCTTTACCCTGAGAGTCAATAATGTTTTGAGATAATTGTTTTACTTCAGTTCGTTTTGCTTTTATCTTTGCCAGCTTCGCCATCGTGATAGCATCTTCGTGGTGAGGAATCATTTGCTCTATAAAATGTGCATCAATCGTATTGGTAACCTGTGAAGTAACAGGAGAACGCATACCCATCATTTGCATCATAGGAGAGTTACTGTTATTTACTGCATTTGAGGCAAAAAGAACTGTAATTACAATTCCTATTACTAAACCAGTAATTCCATATAAAGTTTCTTTATTCATAATTCACCTCCTTTAACTAGACATTTTTTTAAATACTTGCATAACTTCTGCGACAGCTTCATCCTTTTTGCCTTTACCGATTGCATCAGCTGCACAAGTTTTTAGATGATTTTCTAACATAAGATTATCTGTTTCTTTGAGAGCTTTTTGGATAGCCTGAGATTGGTGGAGAACATCAATACAATAACTATCCTCTTCAACCATCTTAATAACTTTATTCAGATGGCCGCGAGCAATCTTCAATCTGTGTAATATTCTTTCTTGTGTATCTTTTGGTCGGTAAGCCATATCCCTAGTATAGGGATATACTAAACTATTTCAAGAGGTATCTATGTGACGGTGATCACACCATTAGAAATGGTAGCAGAGAACAGCAGTCGTTCATTTTGTCGGTAATTCTTTATGTTTATTAATTATCAGAGCAAGACTAAATACGGTTAGCATAATTATTTGGCAGGCTACGCAGGCAGGACAAATTACATGAAGCTGAAATAATTCTATATATGCAATCCACAGACAAAACAGCAATCCAAACGATGCCATGCCAAGCAATAGTTTTTTCTTTTGTAATGTGGCAGCAATGAAAATAACGATATAGCCAATAAGTCCATAGAGAGGCGTTGGTATGCCAAGCGTCTTTGCAACTTCACCTGAAATTACTGCATCACAGTTGATAGTTGCATTAATATTGCAAGGCTGAAATGCAGGACGAAACATCTGTTCCCACAATAAAAAGACTGCTAGACCAATTCCTATTATGGAAAGGATTTTAATAAAGAAAAACAATTTATGCGTACTCATAGGTTTATTGTCTAAACTAAGACAACAATACTCCTCCGTCTACCACAATTTGTGTCCCTGTCATATATGAAGACATGTCAGAGGCTAAGAATAACGCAACTTTTCCTATATCATCAGGTTCACCCATGCGATGCATTGGAATCTTTGCCATAAAGGCTTCCATCACTTTAGTCATATCTACACCTTGTGGTGTCGGCATTGCTTGTTGCAGCTTTTGCACTCCTGGTGTTGTAATTCCACCTGGTGCAATAGCATTGACCCAGATTTTATGAGGAGCAAGCTCTAATGCTACATTTTTGGTGAAACCCCAAACTCCATGTTTTGATGCATCATAGTGTGCTAGACCAACTGATGAAGGATGTAAAGCGTCAATTGATGTAATGTTTATAATCTTTCCACCTTTTCCTTGTTTAATCATCTGTTCTGAAGTATATTTTGTTGTAAGAAATACACCTTTGAGATTAACAGAAAGCACTTTATCAAAGTCAGCAAGAGTCATTTGATGAACAGGAATTGAAGGATAGATACCCGCATTATTGACTAGAATATCGACAGAGTCAAAATCCGCAATAGTTTGCTCTACCATTTTCTTAACGTCTTCTTCATTTGAAACATCTGTTTGTATTCCTTTTGCTTTCCAACCTTTTTCAGTCAGTTTTGTTGCAGTATCAATAGCTTCTGTTTCATCACGACTTGCTATAACAACATTTGCTCCAGCTTCTGCAAGACGATATGCAATGCCATATCCAATGCCTAACGCACCTGTAACAATTGCAGTCTTACCTGATAAGTCTAATAATTTATTTACTGGTTGTATATCCATATTTCACCTCCTTTAACAAATTATATTTTTGGGATTATGAGAAAAATAACCTGAAATATTCTCAACAGTCGTCTTAAGTATTTGTTGTAAAGCTTCATTACTGTTAAAGGCATTGTGAGAAGTAAAAATAACATCATTACGGCTTAAGAGGACATGGTTCAGAAGTTGCGTTTTAATATCACATTTTTTAAGAAACTCTTCAGTCAAAAGCTCTCGCTCCTCTTTGAGACTACACTCTTCTTCTAAAACGTCCAATCCAGCAGCTTTGAGTATACCCGACTCTAATCCCTCTAAAATTGCCTGTGTTTCAACAAGTGGCCCCCTTGCTGTATTAATAAGGATACTTCCTTGCTTAAACTTCTTAATGTTTTCCCTGTTGATAAGGTGATGTGTTTCCGTTGTGTGAGGAACATGAAGTGTAATAATGTCAGAGGAACTAAGAAGCTCATCCAGTGGAACATAGTGTAGATTATCTGTATCCTGCTCTTTGTGTTCAGTAAAAACTAGCACATTCATTTCATACGCTTGAGCAAGTTTGATGACTTTGCTTCCAATTTTACCTGCACCAATAACGCCTATTGTTTTTCCGGCGAGGTCAAAACCTCGAAGTCCATCTAAGCTGTAGTCACCCTTTCGGCTTCTATCAACTGTAGGGATGAGTTTTCTGCTTATAGCAAGAATAAGAGTAAAGGTATGCTCAGCAACAGTGTGAGCACCATATGAGGGAACATTTACAACAACTATGCCTTTTTCTTTACAGTATTTTAAATCGATATGATCGTAGCCAGTCGATCGTGTCGTAATAAATTTAAGGTTTGGAAATCTACTCAAAACTTCTGCTGTTAATGTTGAGTAAATGAACGTTGAAATAACTGAAGCATCAGATATTTCGCTTGATTTATCTTCCTGTACTTTTTCAGTACGAAATAGCACTGTTTTATCAAAAAACGCTTTCTGAATATATTCTTTTTCCCACTCTTCAATTTCAAACATGACAATTTTATCCATAGTTTTAGTCTATCAAATTTTAACTTTGCTCTGCACTTTCCACATCAGCTTTTGTCTTATGAACTGTGCCATCTGGATGCTCAGGTGGAGCATATATGGTAAAAAGTTTTAAATCCTGATCACTAGTATTTTTAAAGTTATGTTTCGTGCCAGCTGGGACGAAGACAACATCATGTTCTTCAACTGATCTACTTTCACCATTGAGGATTGCTTCACAGTTTCCTTCAACAAAAAATAATATTTGGTCAGTATCAAGGTGTGTTTCTTCTCCAATATCTTCACCAACCGGAATAGACATTGCAACAATTTGAGAATGCTGACCAGTATGTAATACTTTTCTAAAATTACTATTTCCCTTTGTTAGTTTTTTAATATCTTCTGCATACATAGCTTTCACCTCCTTACTTATTTAATTCAGCTTCAATTTTACTTTTAAAATTATCAAAACTTGGAGCATCTTCTAACTTTTTCCCATTGATAAAGAATGTAGGTGTTGAATTGATCCCAAGGGCAACACCATCATTTTTGTCCTGCTGAATTTTACTGGCAAATTTATTACTCTCTACAGCTTGCTTAAATTGCTCTATATTAAGCCCTAAGTCTTTTGCATAGCCTACAAATATCTCCAAAGGATTGTTACTTTCTGCCCATTGAGTTTGAGTTTCATAGAGCTTTTCGTGCATTTCCCAAAACTTACCTTGTTCTCCTGCTGCTTCAGCTGCTTCAGCTGAGATTAAAGCATACTTATGTTGAGGTAATGGAAAATGACGATAAACAATATTTACCTGTTCAGATTTCTTAGGAGTAAATCTCAGAATAAGCTCTTTAACAGTTGGCTGTAGTGCTGCACAAGCAGGACATTGATAATCTCCAAACTCCACAATTGTTACTTTTGCAGGATTTGGAGCAATAGAATGACTATCTTCTCTAACAAATACTTTAGGATCAGCTGATAAAACTGTAGCTGTGTCTTCGCTAGGTTTGCTCAGGAAAAATATTGCTCCAACAAGGATTGCTACTGTTACTACTCCTATACCGCTTATAACTTTTGTTTCTTGTGTCATTTTTGTACCTTTCTATAAAGCCACATACAAAGAGTAATAACAGTAAATGCAGCTAATGACATCACTGGGATTGTGATAAAACCAAAGTATCCGGTATATTTGGTTACACATGAAGCTCCTATCGTACAAGGGGCTACAGCTTCAGGGAGGATGCCTTTTTGCAAAAGAACATGATAGAAAGCAATAAACCAACCTAAAATACTCATTGGCAGAACATACTGATACATCTTTTTGTCTCTTCTCAAAATACCAACTGCGATAATAATTACAAGCGGATACATCAAAATTCTTTGATACCAACAAAGAACGCAAGGGGTAAAGTGTTTAATTTCACTGTAGTAGAGGCTTCCGAGTGACGCCATGATACTTTGAATCCATGCAATATAGACAATATTTTTAGAAAGAAGTGATTTCATATCTTTTTTTCTTCGTGTCTAAAATTAATAAAAATACGGTACAGAATAACAGCTATCATAAAAATAAAGACAAAAAGACTAGCAGGAGGATAGGAAGGATTTGCAAGTTCAGGAGTTTGTTTTACTTGTCCATTAACCCATCGAATCCACCCTGGATATTTCATCACCGTTAAGTGCAAAAAAATTGCAAAAAAAGCAACCTTTCCGGCAAGGCTTAATCTATTTTTCCACATCTCAACTCCCATCTGTTGTGTTTTTACGTTCCGAGAAAGATAAGCCATATATCCCCAAACAGAAACTGCAATAAGACCAAATAAGACAGGCATCCATTCTTCTAAATACCAAGAAAACCATGTAAACCGTTGCGTTTGATACAAGGATGCAAGTATATGCAAAATAGCATATCCAAAAGCAAGGAGTCCCAGATGTCTTCTAATTGTCATGAAAGAAGCAAGTGCAGTAATCCTTTTTGATAGTGGTCCAATAAAAAGTGTTATGCCTGCAAGTACAACTGCTGTAGAGCCTAAGATCTTATTGATGATATACAAGTCATAATAACCTCGTCTTATATAAAGATACAGGGAGAAGAAAACGAAAATAATAAAAGAGATAGAAAGGCTTCTTAACCATCGTTTTTTGTCTTCTGAATTCATAATTCTATTGTATCTTGGAACTATCCTACAATACTGTGACCATAATCACACTTTAAGGTAATGTGACTTCAATCACAGCAAATTAATATAAAACTTCTATAATCTGACTTAAGATGATTAGAGTTGTCAAACAGGGAGACTATCAACTCATCGAGTCTAAAGGACTCACAAAGATATTGAGTTTATCTGATAAAGGAACTTACGCATGGGTTAATGCAAAGGGGATAGGAGAAATCTTCGTATCCACTTGCAAAAACCATCAATCAGATCAAGTATTGGCTGTAGGAAAATATAGGTTATACGAGGTAAAAGATGAAGCCAATTTAGCTGACACTCTTCACTTAGAACTCTCTACAGGTAAGGGAAACTGGCAAGGGTATCTTCTTATAACAGGACTTCCAACTAACGAAAACAAACGGAATCGGATCATTCCGACAAAAGAAATAATAACAAAATCAAGCAGTGGCTGTTCTTGTTAAATATGAAGAAGTTCTTCTTCTAATTTTTGTAAATCAGTAATAATTAATGTATTTTTTTCAAAACTTATTAATCCTTTATGTTTCAATTTCTGTATCTCCCTACTAACTGTCTCACGAGCTATGCCTGATTGTGCCGCTAAATCCTTTTCAGTTAATTTGAAATTGATTTGTACTTGATTGCCCTGCTGTTCCCCAAAACGCCTAGCATATATTAGGAATTCTGCAATGAGTCGAGCCTGAGCACTCCCAAGCATCAAGTGTTCCATTCTGATGAAGTATCCTTCAAGTCCGCGATATATCCGCTTTACTAAATCCAATAAAACACCCGGTTCTTTTTTGATATAGTCCAAGGCATTCTTTTTTGGAGCAATCCAAACAGTCACAGGAGTCATAGCTTCAAAGTAATGAAAAGTGATAGCATCATTGACAACCCATGCCATTGGGAACAGTGCAACAGGCTTAAAGATATTAATGGTCAGTTCTTCACCACTTGCAGAAATAGCATATTGCCTAACAACGCCTTCCTTCAGATAAAACAGCCCAGCTGGTTCATCAGAGGCTCTTATTAAGATTTCATGTCTTTTATAGTTCCTGCTCTTAAATTTCTGGAAAAACTTATCTAGTTTTTTTGATATTTCTGAATCCATCTCATAGCTATTATACCTGAAGATAACATGATCAGATTGTACTTTGTCGGTAAGATAAAACACACAGCGTTCTGCATTACTACAGTCGGCTGTGTGTTTTATGTTACTTTCCGAGGTCGATCTGTTGGCCTTTGCCAAAATATCCCCCTTTGACTAAGAGCTTTAAACCAGTTGCGTCTTTTGGGATATCGAATACGATATCACCAGTCACGTTTAATCCTGGCTGAACTTGTTGTAAAAACAAGTCAACTTTTCCTTGAGCCATTCCTTTTGCCGTTTGGCCGTCAATTGAGCGGTCAAATGTTCTTCTCTGACTATCTGTAATTTCCTTAAGTATTTTGTTGACCTCTCGTTTGGAATGTTTGGGTGAAAAAAAATAGAGCAGAAAGGCCTCTCTGAAGAGGAGAGCTTTTGCTAATTTCTTAGTTAAGCCATCAGGATCTTTTGATGCTCCCATACATTGAGTAAAGTAATATCCTGCGTAAGATTTGGTAAACAAAGCAAATCGTGTCGCTTCAAAACCCCGTTTTCTCATTCATAAATTATCTCAAAATAATGAGTTCAAGCAATAACTATATCAAAATATATCATCTAGTTCTAAGGCACTCCTTTTTTATACTGTCTCATTTGTCTCATTTTTGATACAATTAGCCTGGAGTCTCCTTCTGGAATGAGACAGTGTTATAAGGACAGTTGGGTTCCAGACCTAGGTGCTCCGCCCTTGTCTCGCCGAAGCTTTAGCGAAGGCGGACAAACTAAACGCTATTCACTAAACGCTATCGTCTAACCTCTAAGCTATAACTAATTGCTATACTATCAGTGTGAGTCTGCTCGATTTCATGTTCCCAAAATACTGCGTTTCGTGCAGAAAATTAGGCAGCTATATCTGTACTGACTGTTTTGCCAAAATTTCTTTTGAAATCAACTCCAAATGCTATGTGTGTAATCGTGGCGCCATAAATGGACTCACCCACCCCATTTGTAAATCAGCCTATTCAATTGACGGTGTTTTCTCAAGTATTGCATACAAAGGAGTTATAAAAAAACTTATTTATAGTTATAAATACAAACCCTACCTATCAGACCTCACAACTATTATGACTGATTTGTTTTATGAAGGAATTATTCAGCAAGAATTATTTATGAAATCCCTCAACCAAAAGTCTCTCCTCGTCCCAATTCCCATTCACAGTATTCGGTTCAAAAAAAGAGGCTACAATCACGCAGAACTGCTAGCAAAAAGCTTAGGGAAAAGACTCAATATCCCTGTTCATAATATCTTACTTCGCCCCAAACCCACATCTTCCCAATTCGGCCTGGATAAGAAAAAGCGAATTGAAAACATCCAAAATGCTTTCATTTTTCATAAAACCATTCAGCCATTTAACAAAAAAACCATTTTTATCATCGACGATATCGTAACCACTGGCTCAACGCTCAATGAAGCAGCAAAAGTGCTGAAAAAGAATGGCGCAAAACATGTCTTTGGCCTGGTTCTCGCCCAAGACCAATAATTAGTCTCCGTTAAGTCTTTGATCTTCTGGTTTTAGTTTTTCTCCCCGATGTTTTATGCCATAAGCTGTTTCAGGTACACGTAAATCAGTCAATCCAATTAATTCATGGGCAGTATTACCCGACCATAAAGCTCCTATTCTGTTATCCCGTCCTTCATCTTTATATTTTCCTGTTAGCTTACTAATATTGCCAAGGGTCCTTTGAAAGATCTTCTGATATGCTGCTTTTGCAGATTCCGCATTTAAAACCTGAGTAAGAAATTGTTGAAATTCTTCTTCATTGAAATCTGACGGAGATCCTGTTAGTTCTTGGAACCGGAGAACAGAGTGAAACCAAGGCTGTTTGTATGCTCCAACCTGATCTTCATATGTCAAACCTTGTATTGCACCAAACGCCTGTCTCTCAAGCCATGCATACGCCAGTATATGAGCTGGCTCTATTCCAATATCTCCTCCTTTCATTTGAGCTATTAACTTACTATTTGCGTAATCTACAGCTTGTAATAAGCTTGACTTACCAGTTTTAACAACTTCTAACGATTGTAACAATGTGTTGAATTCTTGATCTGAAGTTATTGGAGCTTTTTCCTCAGTTGGGCGGGTGTTCTTCTCAAGGCGTCTCAGAACATCAATCGGTTTCACTTTTTCTTCTTGAGGATTTCCATCTTTTCTTCTTTCGGTTGTTTCTATATCATATTTATCTTTATCAAGTATTGCAGCTTGTCGTTCCGTGCCTCCCAAATAGCCTGGATCAGCCTTTGCTAATATAGAAAGCAGTTGCCCCTTATTTCCTGTATCATAGTAATCAACCATCGCTTTAATCACATCATGAACATAGGGTCTTTGGTCATGAATAAAATCTCTCAGTGCCCCAAAGGGAGCAGCAAGAGTAAGTCCATCCAATCTATTCTGTTCTAATCTTGCAAGATCAGTTGTTGGTACTTCTCGAGCTACCATAAGAAGTTCATTGATATTTGGTGGAGAAATTTTCAATGCGTACGCATGGCAAATAAAGTCTGCAGCTCCAAAATCTCCTTTTTTCATTCCCCACATATTTCCAGCTCTCTGAAGCATGGCCACTTGAGGATCATGTGCTTCCATTGCCGGCAAAAGTTTTTCTACTAAGCCACGACCGGCACCTTCTGTAAGTCCATGATTGCTACCATAGTGTGAGACCGAATCAACAAATCTTTCAAGGAGTACCCTATCGGGTTTTTGGGCTGTGTCTTTAAATATTTGCAATAATCTTTCTGTTTGTTTTACATCGTGTGATTGGATCCCAATACCCGTAGCACCTTTCGTTAATGTTTGGAAGATCTTCTTATTTTGTTCATCGCTAGGTAAAGAGTATGCAACCTCATAGACTTCTATAAAAGCGTCCAAGAGTTCCGTTATTTCTTTTTGAGGTCTTGGCTCGGGTTGTGAATACCTGTTTGTGCTTAATTCACCCAGTATCTGTACAAAATCTCTGGAGCGATTACCAATCGTTGCATCATTAACGTTTGTCAAGAATTTTTCCTTCCATTTTTGAGCGAAGTGTTGATACAAAACTCCCTGTTCGACTGTTTCTGTTGCGTTAACAAAAGTGCCCACCAAATAAGGCTCTACTCCTTCACTTGCAGGGCTCAGGTCTTTCGCCATAAAGTAAAGAGAAGACGCATACTGCTCAAGATCAGACTCTGTTATTTTTGTCCGAGCAATAGATGATATGAGATCACTTTTTTGTTCTTCATCTTTTTGCAAACCTTTTTTTGCATGAGCATCAAGATATTCTTCACCCATGTGTGAAAATTTTCTCCTTGCAGTTCTTTGAATTTGCTCAAGAGTTCTTGAGGGTATAATTCTATCAATAATTGGTGCAACAATTTTTTCCCGATCCTGCACTCTTTTTTGTTCTGCTTGTTGTTCGGGAGTAAGAGCAAAATCATCTTCACTGCTTGTATCAAGATTAATTGATATTGTTGCAGTTTCACGTGGCCGCGAGGAAGAACTACTACTTGATGATCTTCGAAAAGGAAGAGGTTTTGCATCGGGGCTTGTTGAATCCATATTCTAACCGTATATGAAGGATTTATTGTTGTCAACTTTCTCTAAAAGACTCATTATTAGCGTTACTCTTTCCAAGACCAATAACTAGATAAGTCTTTTATTCCTAAATGCCCAAGATGAGGTTGCAATAACTTTAGACTGAGGATTATTGCCACTGAAAGACAGGCACTTCTATAATCTCTTGAGGTCTCATTTTTGATACTTCTTGTCTTTTTACTAAATTATCAAGTTTTTTAGAGACCTCTGCGCTGTAATATCTTTCTCCGCATTGGATACAAACTTCAACAGGAACATTTTTGACCACAAAAAGCTTATCTCCCCATCGAAAGTCAACATCAACATTTTTTATTTCAGTTTTTCCTTTACAAAAATAGCATTTATTCACGGTTTTTTAACTCCTTTATTCTTGTTTTGTAACCTCTCCAAACTGGTAGTTTTGGTCTATAAACTGTTACAATCAATAATCTATTGCCTCTTATGCCACAAACTACATGAAGAGGCTTTTTGGAAACTATACCAGCGACTAAACAACTTTCTCCCCTTGGATCATTTGGATACTTTTCTATTATAACACCTTTTAAAAGGACTTTCTCAATCTCGTCAACGGTAATTTGTTCTTCTTGCCTTTCATTGTGAGCATGTAGTGAGAGATCATATTCTCCACCACGCACTTTTTCTTTTATAAAAATAATATCCACATTGCAATTGTACCAAAAAAGAAAGCCCTTCAAATGAAGGGCTTTACTGGTGGAGATGTCCGAGCGTGACCCGGAGTCCAAGAAGCTAATTGAAAAACTTCTACAAGCATAGTCGATTATTTATTGGTCGTCGTACTCTTATCCAATCGACAGGAAAAAGTGCGATCTAGGTTCAATAAGTACAAATAAGGATCAAACCAGTGCTCCTTATCTTTTTTCTCAACTGTTTTTCTGCTCTTAGTATCCCATTGAGAAAAGATACTAAAAACACAGACGAGCGCTTAAGCAGCAAGTGCAAAAGCAGGCTGTCTAGACATTCCTAGCTGAGCGAGAATTGAATCCCGTTCTGCTCGGAGTGCCGCAATGCGGTTTTGACCAGCATTTATTGTTTGATTCTGTTTAACGACTATGTATCAAAGTCGGCTTGCAGTTTTTTAATGTACTTTCTTGTCGAATCAATTCATCCCCCCTTGTCTCGCCGTAGTTCTTTCTAAAACGAAGGCGGATTATCATGAACGATAATCGTCTTCGCTAAAGCTTCGACGAATCAAGGGCGGATATTGATTTTTAATGTCCTCTTGCTTTGAGTTCTGCTTCTATCTCTCGGTCGAGGTCTTTTCTTTTGATAGATTCCTTCTTTTCGTACTGTTTTTTACCCTTGCCCAAGCCTAATTCGACCTTGATGATATTCCGACTATTATACATCGAAATAGCCACAATTGTCAACCCCTGAGCCTCGATTTTTGACTTCAAAGCTATAATTTCTCTCTTATGTAAGAGCAGCTTTCTCGTACGCTTTTCGTCGTAGCTTTCAGGCCGTGCGTACTGGTACGGCAGGATCTTTGAATTGACCAAATATGCCTCACCACCAATGATACGCACAAAACTACCGGTTAAATCCGCCTGTTCCTGCCTCACAGCCTTAACTTCGGCTCCTGTGAGGTTTATGCCAGCCTCAAACCGATCTGTAATCTCATAATCAAAACATGCCTTGCGATTGGTGATTTTCATACCCAAATGATACTTGAAAAGCACAAAAATGTAAACTTGACGAGGAAAGGCAAGATCATATAAAGTAAACATATGACTGCCCAAGAAAAAACGCAAGAATTCCTTCCAAAAGAACCTCTAGATCTTCCTCGGGAACCCAAAGAACTTCCCGAACACGCTTCCGCGGGGTATGAAAACGAAACAGAATCTGCAGAAGTCAAAACCCTTCTCTCCTGGCATGCTCCAGGAAGACCATTTAGAGAACGAGGAAAAGACTTTTTCATTAGCTCTTCTCTCATTGCTTTATTAATACTGGTTATTCTTTTCCTCTTTAAGGAGTGGATACTGATGCTGGTCGTTCTTTCATTTCTCTTTGTTGTATTTGCGCTCAAAACTGTTCCTCCTCATAATTTTCACTACAGAGTAAGCTCTGAAGGAATAACAATTGAAGATCACTTTTTTCTCTGGCAGGAATTGTATGATTTTTACTTCAAACATAGAGACAACCATGATGTGCTCCATATTAGAACCAAAGCTTTTTTTCCTGGAGAGCTTACATTAACGCTTGGTGATATGGACAAAAACCACCTAAAATCTGTGTTACTCCCGTATCTTCCTTACCGAGAGGTAGTAAAACCGACTTTCACTGAAAAAGCTGGTGATTGGCTAGCCAAAACATTTCCCCTCGAACGCCCCCGCACCCCATAATTTGCTTTCGGAATCTCGCTCATATAAAATATGCTATTGGATAGACCTGCCCGCCACCATGCGCCCGTAGCTCAGTTGGATAGAGCGTAAGATTGCGGATCTTAAGATCGGAGGTTCGAATCCTCTCGGGTGCGCTTTGGCAGGCGGGGCACTAGATTGCGGATCTAGAGGTTATGGGTTCAAGTCCCATCAGGCACACAAATAAGAACCTTCAACGAGGTGGGATGCTGGAGTGGCCTATCAGGCTGGTTTCGAAAACCAAGCGAGGAGTAATCTTCACGGGGGTTCAAATCCCTCTCCCACCGCCATCTCTCTCCGGAGCTTTAGCGTAGGCGGAAACAAGTAGATGCTAGACGCTAGCTGCTAAACGCTATACTATTTCTTCATGGAGCTTCTTCAAAAATATTTCAAAGATTTTCTCTCCTATAAATTCTCTCAATTTATTTCCGGGAGAAAAAACTATTCGGCTTGGAAATCAAAAAACTACTCCTTAAGAAAGGTCACTCTTAAAAATGCTCTTCTAGCCAAAGAACTTGAAAAAACCTGCTCTGAAAAAGGCGGTATACTTACCTATTCTGAATTCATAGAAATTGATCAGTTTGGGAAATATGGATACCATGCAACTCATACTGATCATGGCATGACAAATGTTGGAAAACGTTGGCCAGATGCAATTATTGCGCTATGCAAAAAAAATAACATTTCAGACGTAGTGGAGCTGGGGCCAGGAACTGGAGATGTTGCTATAGAACTTCAGAAAATCGCACGCAAACAAAATTTAAAAATATATTGGTCAGGAGTCGAAAAAAATGAAGAATTATGCGATATTATCCGAAAACGCTTTGAGAAAAACAACTTCACGCAATATTTAAAAAAGATAACAACTGATTTATCGAAAATTTCACTTTCCAGGAAAAGTATTTTCCTTCTCAGTTATATCCTTGATAGTATTCCCCCTGAAATTCTTGTCAATACTAGCTCAAAGAGTGCATTCCCAAATGCAATGATTGGAATAACGGTAAAAGATGGTGTTCTTGAAGAACATATATTGTCCATAGACGAACTTAAGAAAAAAAATATTTCTTTTCACAATGGAATCATCAAATACAAAGGACTGCAATTTGATCTCCATTCCTGGAATCTTTATCCAATGCAGCGCGCATACATACCTCTTCAAGCCCTTATAACATTCACAACTTGTATCGAGAAGACAACAGATGATTCACTTATTGTTATCATTGATGAATTTCGGCCTCCACCAAATTCATGGGAGACAAACCATTTATGTTTACCACGAGACTTGCATACGTTTACAAGGGACATAACAAATTTAGAAAAAGCATACCAAGACGCGGGCAAAACATTGTATTATTTCCCCATGTACTTTGATCTATTTTATAAAGTACTTCCCTCTTTTGGATTTCGATCAATAAAGTATGACATTGAACAAAAAATTTCCCAAGAATTAGCTGGTAAATCTCCACGTCTGTTGAACGGATATTATTGGACCTATGCATTTATTACATCTCAACGTATCCAACAAAAACGTTCGACAATCCGGCTGGAATTCCCACAAGTAAAGTTACTTTAAAAAAATTGGCTAAGAAGAGCTTGCAACAGCTTCAACAGCAGGAGGAGTTACTTCTATTGCAATTAACCCAGCAGCATATGCTATTGCAATAATTTGCTGTAAAAGAGTTTTTCTTTTTTTTGGATCTTGCTCTTCAGTTAACAGTGAGTTTTTTACTACCAGATCACCCAAAACAGCAAACATTTTTGCATTTTCCTTACTCTGATTTTTTATCACTTCAGTTAAGGCATTTATCTTCTGGTTAAATTCCCCATTTATCTCTTGTCGTATCCGTTGTTCCATTTGAGCTGGTGTCTCAGGCTGTTGTTCCGGTTGAGCTTGAGTCTGTTCTGCGGTTTGTTGCGATGAATCTACAGCTGTAACGACATCTGCAGGTGGAACTTGATCTGGTCTTGCAGCACCCTCAACCGCAACTCCTGAAGCTGGTCGTGAGTTCGCATGTTCTATGGCTCCTTGAACATAATTGCGTGTATTACTATCCATTTGCCATCCATGATCTTTATTCAATGTAGTTATTACATCATCAACAGTTGCATCTGGACCAATCGTTATACGAAGGTCGTGAGAGATTTCATTAAAAGCGCTTTTTTGAGCGAATTCGGTTCCTGCAGAAGCTGCAATTTTTGATACATCAATTTCCCCATTTCCTTGTAATGATTGTTCTTCTGTTTCATGCAATCTGCGCTGAAATATTTCTTGTAATTCCGGATTAGATGTGTCTGATTGAATCCCCAAATCTTTTAATTGCCGTGCCAACTGCACTTCCTCTGATTCTTGAGGTTTTTCTGAAGCCTGTTGTGCTTTAAATGCCGCTTCTGCTTGGCCAGCCACTTTTTGAAAATCAATTGGCCTCCCATCAACTTGCATTTGAGTTGCTGCCGCTTGCCTGGCAATATCAAATTGCTGTTGAAATTCTGCTTCTACTGCAATTTCCTGAGGAACACTGACCCCATACTCATTTTTTGTGCTATCTGTAAGCGTTTCTCCTCGCTCTTTTATCCTCTGTTGCCCCACAAATTGAGAAGTTGCTTCTTTCGCAACTTGTTCAAGATTAACTTTTGGGTTTTCTTTCGTTGCTTTTTGTTCCAAACGATGCAATTGAGACGTAAATACATCCTGGTACTGTGGATTATTTGCAAACTTTGCATCTACTCCCAAACGGACCAACCGATCAGCAAACACATATGTCTGCGTTGCAGCTTGTTCAGAAGACGGTAATTTGCCCGCAGCGACTGGACCATTTATCCCTTCAACAAACGGAATACTTGAGACGGGGTTAGATCCTCTTCGTGCCAGAAGTCTAAAAAATCTTGCTGGGTTCATTGTTCTTCCAAAAGCAGCAAGTACTTGTCCTCTTCCATTTGGTTTTTTCTCGTTCGAAGCATTTCCTTCCACTATTGGCTTTACTTTTGCTTCTGGTCTTGCTTTTGGTATTTCTGCCATATTTATGGTTGTATTGTTTTTGCTACTTCTAGTGCCTGGTCAATATTTCCTAGCTTTATTGCATCTCTCATGGAGTTAAGTACTTTGTCCTTTGTAACCTCTTCATGTTCGCTTGCTTCCTTGACATACACTTCCTGTACTTCAGGATATTTTTGTCCGAGCTCTTTCAGCTTTGCAAGTAAATCTTGGTGATCCTTTGCTGGCAATACTCCCAGGAAATCTTTTGCCAATTGCTGAGCATTCTCTGGCGTGATCTTATTTTCCTCTAAATGCGCGATGATAATTTGCGCCAATTCATCCTCTACGCCATCTAATTCTTCTTGTATATCCATACTTTCTTTATCCTCGCATATAGATATAACTGTGTCAATACTAACCCCTATAGCTTTACACTTCTAAAAAGAATTGTTCTATAGTTAAATTGCTAAATGGTTATAACAATGTAACAATAAGTGAGTGAAGCGAACGACAGCAATATAACAATTGTAAGAATTGAAACTACAAAAAGATTCAAAAGAAATGCTGACGCACTTGATTAGGAATCTCACTTTCAGTACAATCTCGTTATGAAATTTGAATTCTCGGCCGGTGGAGTTGTATACAAAAAAGAAGATAATCAAACTCTCATACTTATTGCGCAGCATTCTCAACACCATGGATGGGTATTTCCAAAAGGGCTTATTGGAAATGAAAATAAAAAAGAATCAAAAGAAGAAGCAGCGTTGCGAGAAGTAGAAGAAGAAACAGGAATTAAAGGTAAAATTCTGCAAGAACTAGAATCAGTTACCTATTGGTATCAATTTGAAGGCAACAAGATAAAAAAAACTGTTTATTACTTTATTATGCAATTTGTTTCTGGAGATACATCACAGCATGATTTCGAAATGGAACAAGTCGAATGGCTGCCAAAAGAAGAAGTTGAAATTCGTCTCACCTACCCCTCAGACAAAAAAGTTTGGAAGGAAGCTAGAAAACTGATAAAATAGTGTTCGACGAGGAGGGATCGCATAGTGGTCGAGTGCGCACGCTTGGAAAGCGTGTGGACCTGTAAGGGTCTCGCGAGTTCGAATCTCGCTCCCTCCGCCCTCGTCTCGCCGTAACTTTAGTGAAGCCGGACAAACTAAACGCTATTCACTATACCCTAATATTGACTTTTCACGATAAATCTATCACACTAAAATGTATCATGCGTTTCTCTGCCCGAGTCAAGAAATATCTTATTATTTTCCTCGTACTTATTTCATCGTTTGCTGTCTCAACCAAAGTATTTGCAGAGTCACAACCGGAATTATTCAACTCAAGCCTCAATGCAGATGTTCCCCGAAATATTACAACGCTGACTCAATCCGTCACACTCGGTGTTTTGACTTCTGCAGCCTGTCTTTTGACAGGCATCGATCCATCAAATCCCGAGCAGAAATGTCTTGGCTTTGACCCTCAAACAAAAAAAATAGGCTATGTAGACAATAACGGAGGAGCAATTGGCGTTATGGGAAATATGATTGCCATGCTCTACACTCCTCCGGTTTCAAGTGTTGACTCTATCAACACCATGGCCAACAATTTTGGGATAGGTGAAAAAGCATATGCACAAGGAATCGGATATGTAGGTCTCCAGCCAATCGCTAAATTATGGGCCGGATTTCGAAATCTTGCGTATTTAGCTTTTATGATTGTGTTTATTGTCATTGGCTTGGCAGTCATGCTTAGAGTCAAGATCGACCCCCGCACCGTTATGACTATAGAGAATCAAATTCCCAAAATTATTGTGTCACTTGTGTTAGTAACGTTTTCATTTGCTATTGCAGGATTATTAATTGATCTTATGTATGTTTCAATCTATCTTATTTTTAATATGTTTATATCTAACAGCAATTTTACAACAGGCGCTGTATCCCACAAAATTCTTGATACTCAAAAAACTTTCAACAGCAACAATGTCTTTGGGATTATGAATAATCTCGTAGGATTTATAGAGATCGTCAAAGATGCATCAGGAGGAGTAAAAGATATTGTTATGAATCTTTTTTCTACAAGTGGTACAGATCCAAAAACAGGGGTTGGGATTTGGGATTTCTTTGATAAAAACATTGTGAATGTACTCCAAAATGTATTAGGGGGAATTGTGGGATGGCTTGCAGGAATATTAGCATTTCTTGTTATTGCGGGTGCGATAATTTTTGCAATGTTTCGATTGTGGTTTTCACTCATTAAAGCCTATGTTTATATCATTTTCGATATTATCATTGCGCCCCTTTGGATCTTATCAGGATTACTACCTGGCGGGGCTGCGCCAGGATTCAGCGGGTGGCTTCGGAATATGGTTGCTCATCTTTCCGCATTTCCCGTAACTATTGCTTTATTTGTTATTGCCAGAGTTATAAAAGACGGTATGGAAGCAACAGCTCCAGGAGCCTTTTTTGTACCCCCTCTCATTGGAAATCCTGGAGGAGTTGGCGCAATAGGAAATATGATTACAATGGGTATAATACTTATTGCACCTCAAGCAGTACAAATAACTCAAGATTTCTTTAAAGCTCCCCAATTTAAATATTCATCTGCAATTGGGCAAGGAATTGGTGCCGGAGCTGCAGTACCCTCTCGAGCAGGCACTGCAGTTGCACGATCAGCAGTAGGATCAGAATTCAAAGAAGGCTGGCTGGGACCAGGCGGATTAACTACTGCTCTTCGGGCATTGGGGGTTGGCAGACACTAGCTCCCTATTTCATTTCAGCTTCCCCAGCCTCTTTCATAAGCGCCATCGTTTCTACAAGGGCAGTGATGAATATTACCAGAAAAACTCGCGCCACTGAATTTTTCATCAAATCACTACCCATTATTTGAAGCGCTATCTCAGATTGACGTTTAAATTTTTCAGCATCATGATGGGCTTTATGAATACTTTCATGCGCTTCGTGAACTAAATCATTTCTCCGATGCTGATCTATGGCGCCTCTGGATAAATCCACATCTGCCTGAGCTATCTTTGCATTGGCTTCATTTGTCGCAGCTTGAATTGATGCCTCCATGAAAGCCTCGATTTTATCAAACATGTGTCTTCTCTGCTCCTGATTTAAAGGCTTAGCATGAGGACCATAAATTCGCTCAATCTCAGTCATTTTGAGACGGAACGGTAATTTGTTGATCCCAATTATTTCCGCAGCCGTTGGTACCATCGACATTTCCAAAAAGGGAATCATTGTATAGCGGAGAACTTCTCCGCCAGCCCCTTGTCCATTGTATTTCGCTTTTTCAGCAGCTGTCATCGCAGCCTCAAGTTTTTTCTCTTCCTCTGGTTGCTTGATATGAGCAATCAATGCATCAACATGTTCCATACCATCTTTTGCATCATTCATTGTACGTACATATGAATCTCCCCCTAAATCATTAGACCATCGCTGGGATATAGATATTAACTCTCCTTTACGTTCTTCGTCACTTATATTCTCTAATCTACCCATTAGAGCGTCATCTACCGAAATAACCCGTACATATAAATCTGAGAACCGATAATCTCTGTCAAATAAAGACCCTTCATATTTCCCAGTTTCTTTAACTCTGAATATGTTATTGTCCCTTATATAGTTCTGCATAGTGCTATAAATAGTGCGCAGTTGTGCTGCCTTTGCATGCCCATCAACCCCATTAACACCCAACAACGCAGCAAGCCGTGCTTCCTGTTCGGGCTTCATATTGGCAAAATCAACTTGTTCTGGGAGCCTACCAGTATTCCTTGGTGGATTCATCCATTCCTCTCGGACAGCCCGCATCGCAGCTCCGAATTCTACTTTGAAATCATCATAACCATAAGGTATGAAATACTCCCTCCCGTGCTCAGGTGCTGGTTTTTTAATTAAAGGCATATTTTTAAAGATGTCTTTGTTCAAAACATCCATTTCTTGAGGAGAAAGACGTTCTCTTATGAGTCGGACAATTTCTTCAGATTTGTACGTATTAATTTTGTCCCAGGCATGCAAGATTTTTTTCTCTTTTTCTATTGGATCCTCCTCGCCCGACGCTCTCTTCAGTCGCATAAATAGTGCAAAATTTTCTGCATATTGATCGCCTGCAACTTTATCTCCTCCATGATGAAATGTGAAGTATTCACTCAACTGATCCTGGAATCCTTTTATTCTCCACGATGAGGAGAAAAAATCAGGCGGTGGTGATAAATTAATAAAAAGCATACTACCAAATTCCCTCTTATCAGCTTCTGATAACTCTTTCCAGGTTTTATCAACTGCGTCATATCTTCGTCGGGAATCTTTTTTATCTTTTAAGTGCTGGTTTACCATGTATTCTTTAACTTTGTCCAGATATTTTTGGTCAGTAGCCGTAAGGAGACCCCATTTTTCGCTCACAAATGTTTCTACATTAAATGCTCGAAAGACAGCTCCTGCATCAGAAAAGAAAGCATCAGTACCTAATAATTGTTTACCACGCGCAGCTATTACATGAAGCCGCTGTGAATCCACCAGCATGTCGTATGCTGACCGAATAGCACGATCTATATCTTTCTCAACATCCTCTTCAGGTTTATTAGGCTTATGATGAATACTTCCATCTACTTTACTCAACCCAATTGCTTCTTCTTTTAACTGTCTTTGTAATTCAGCTATCATTATTGGCGTTACATGTCCTCGATCAGCCTTTACTCTCATGTCTTCCAACAATTCTGTCATTCGATTGTACATAGCGCCTGTATATCCATGATCTAGACTTGCACCCGAAAGGAGACCATGAGCCTGAAGTGCATACGTAGCTTTTTGGATAGATTCTATGCTTTTTGTAGAAATAGCACTGTTCATTTGTAGTAACCGTACTCGAGTCTCAAAAATATCTGATACATATTCTAAATTCCGCGCATTCTGTACATTTTGTCTGGCAGTTCCTAAAATAAGCGACATTTCTTGCTCCGCTGTTTGGACTGCATCCCACCCAGGAGATTGAGATGCATCTCGATTTCGTGCAGAACTATACAAAACGTCAAACCATTTATTCACAAATTTATCAAGATCTTCTCGGTTTGCCGAAGAGAGCAACTCCCAATCTTCTTCTCCTAAAGCACGCCAGTATCCCTGTGGCATCTCTCTCCCACCTTCCGTTGCTGCTTGTACATTAAGATAATCAATGAGTGTCTGTGCTTGATCTACTCGTGCAGCATTTCCTGCCCCTGCTGCCTCTCGTCTAATCTCGCGAACTTCTTGCATCATTTCCCTGATAAAGTGCGGCCCTAATGATCCAGCAGGACCTATAAGACCGTGACGCATATTGATTTCATCAACAATTGTACGAATTACTGGATCAGTATACGGAGCTGTATCCATAGGGTTTCCCGTAACTCCTGATTCCATAAGTACGCGGCGCTGATCTTTACTTAGCCCAGCCTCTTCCAAAATCCGAGCTTTATTAGAAATCTGCTCTTGTGTATAGTTATAAACTCCCGCTTTCCCATTTTTCCCTATTTCATCACTTCCAACATAATGAGCTCTGAGAATCCCTATTTTTTGCTTCGCAGTAAGTTCTTCATGTTCTTGTGGAGCAAGTTTTCTTAACAAACCTTCTGCTTTTGCTAGTCGATTTTTGTGAAGATTAATAATCAACTCTTCTTCTTCTGGGGAGAGTTCTTCTTTTTTTAATATAGTTTTAACCCAGGCACTCTGCTCTTCATCAAGATTGTTAAGCATGGCATTTCCTAATACATCCTTTGCTTCTTGCTCTATACGACCTTTAGAAGTAATAGTTCCCGGACCAACGCCACGCTCTACCAACAGTTGTACCGTAGACCTTGTATGGGGACTTTTCATTTCATGAGGTGTCAATTCCTGATTCCATGCATCAAATAATGCACCCTGAGAGAGGGGTTTTGCAGCCGGAGCGTGTTCTTGAGTTTTTACTGGTGTTTGTGTGCGAGTGATTTCTGGACTTTGGCCTCCATCTGGCATAAAAATATCTCCTCTTTTTAGTCTAGAAGCAACTGAAACGTTTGTCAAACCATTTGAGGCTGACGTCTCAATTCTTGCTGATTGTATAGGCATTTGTTCTTTCATATGAGGGCAGTATAGGCTTTTAGCCTTGCCCTCAACTTGATATTTGCCTTACATACCTCACACAACCACCTAACACTGGCATAAAAACCCTGATTATCCTATAATTTAAGTATGGATCCTATACATTTTGAAGCTATCTATCCACCCAAAACTCGATATGAAGAGATAAATCTCATTTTAAATCTTATAAAAAGCGGGAAATCTCTCTCAATTATTGGCATTCCAGGAGTTGGACGTGGAAATGTACTGGGACTTTTATCCTACAACAAGGGTGTTAAGCAAATTCATCTGCAGGATCTTGCGAAATGGTTTCACTTTGTCCATATGGATTTTTCTGAAGTCAAAACACGATCCCCATTTGATGTATTAAAATTCATGCTTATTTCAATCGCCTACTCTCTTTCAGAACGAAAATTAACAACTGAATATGAAATGGTAAACGGGTTTTTAAAAGAAGCAATTGTCTTCCAAGACGAACTTATATTGTTTCAAGCGCTTAAAAAAACAATTGATTATTTAGCAATAGAAAAAGAACTAACAATTGTCCTTCTATTTGACAGATTTGAGCAATATGTTCCCCAAGTAACCGAGACTTTTTTTTCTAATCTCCGAATACTTCGCAATCGGGCGAAATATCGCTTTTCAACAGTTTTTTCGGTCAATAGACCTCTTGAAGAACTAGTCGAGCCGTTAATCCTTGCGGAATATTACGAGTTTGTGGCAGACAATGATATTTATTTACCTCTCTACGATTTAACTGGGCTTGAGTTCCGGTATGAATATATAGAAAAAATAACAGGCAAAAAACTTGAAGAAAAAGCAAAAAAAGAGGTAGTACAAATTACAGGAGGACATGGCAGACTGGCAAAGCTTGCATTCGAAATTTTTCTGTCTCATGAAACCAAAGATAGGAACGCAGCTGAATTACTTACTCACCACTCCGTTCAAGGGGCCTTATATGAGATCTGGAATTCCCTCACTCCTTCAGAACAAAAGCTTCTCCAGAATGTCATAAATAATGTCATCCTGAGTCCGATTAAATCGGGCCTGAGTGAAACGAAGGATCTAGATTCTTCTCTCGCTAGGCGGGATCAGAATGACAATGTACAACAATATCTACACAAAGTAGGATTGATTCAAAACGGAAAGATCACTATCCCCCTTTTTGAGGACTATATAAAACAAAAACCTTCAGAGAAATCAGAAGACATAACATATATTGCAGACAAAAATGAAATTAAAAAAGGATCTGAGACACTTTCTGACAAGCTCTCTCCCTCAGAGTTTAAATTGCTTCGATTTTTGATTCAAAACCAAGATCGAGTGTGTGAAAAAGATGAAATTATCACAGCTGTTTGGAAAGATTCAAAAACACAAGTTGGTGTTACGGACCAAGCACTGGACCAAATTGTATATAGGCTCAGAAAAAAAGTAGAGGAAGACCCCAATAATCCAACGCATATTCAAACTGTCAAAGGCCGAGGGTTCAAGTTTACCCCTTGAAAATGACGATAGATAATAGAAAATAGAAAATGGTGGTTGAGAATAGAAGATTGAAGGTAGATTAAAACGTTTGCCATTTAATACGCAGATTCACCAATTTTCCTCCTAAATAAATATATCGTTGAATCAGCTCATCAATCCCGCAAAGCGGGACTACCTTCTATGCTCTACCATCTATCGTCTATAATTATTCCCTAGACTTGCAATAGTACTGTTTTTTGGTTTACGATGGTATAGTGAAATACTTCTTCTCTACTTTTTTTATTGGCCTTGCACTCGTTTATTTTTTTTCACTGACAAATACTGTCTTCGCCGCAGTAGATTTTTGCGATGGATCAAATAAATGTATCTATAGCCAAGATGACGATGGCAACCCAAGCAGCCCAGATAAATGCTACGTAGGACACTGCGAAAACGGCGTGAACTGTGGATTCAACGGTAGCCCCAACAATAGATGTGTAAGTACCCATAGCACTACTCTACAATCATGTGGTGTGCCAGAAAAAAAAGACTGCCCTACAACAGATAACTGTACCCTTACAATACTCCCATCAACCTTTCCAGCCAACTATAATGGCAGCATTAGTATTGCAGCTGCAGGAGATTGTTTTGTACCAAATCAAGAATACCACGTACTGGCATACAGCCCGGCTGGGCTCAATGACCGAGGAGTTGCTCAAGGAGTCTTTAGAAATCTTCCAGGAAGTACAACAACAACCTCCAACCAAAAACTGTTAACTGCATCACTGGATTTAACAGGGGAATCTAAAACTGAGGCAAGAGATCAATGGGCAACTATGCCTGGAGCAAAATATCCAGGAGGATGGACATACAAAGTCTGCCGTGGAAATACTGAGGGTCATTGCGGCGAGCCAGCACGAGTGGTAGGCTCTGGAAGTTTTACCGTCCAGGCTGATCCCAACGTCAGTCCGGCCAACGTAAATTTTGTAGGAAAATGGTCCGACAAAAACTCAACTTGCGTTTTTGTCACAGGAACTGAAGTTAAATTACAATTTACCGAGGGAAAACCAAATACAGATTATAAATGGTGGCAAGATGAGGGTATCTTCCAACCGTATCAATGTGACCGTATTACTGGACAATGCGATCTTACCCATATGGATGCCTCAGGAAATGGCACATTTACTCTCACCAAGGACCATACTCAAGATCCCAAGACAAAAAGGATCTGTTTAGATTATCGGGAGGCACCCCAACGAAATGGTAGCAATGACAACTGTATTAACCTCCAATTTGTCTCAAGGCCGCCAACTGGGGAAACATCATGTGCGAGTATCAACAAGGTTGGCATTCAATCAACTCCTATTCCTCCCTCTCCTCCTTGTACAGATTTTGACGGGCAAGGGGGCTGTAAGGCAGTTAATACTGCTATTGGAAAAATAGAAGTATCTCCAGTTGCTTTTATAAGACGTGTGTTTGCTGTTATTTTAAGCCTTGCTGGAGGAATTGCACTTATGCTCATAATATATTCTGGATACAAACTCATGACGTCACAAGGAAATGCAGAAACTATTCAGGGAGCACGAGAGACATTGACATCGGCAATAGTGGGTCTTTTATTTATTATCTTTTCTCTGGTAATATTTGAAGTAGTAACTGGCGATATTCTCAAAATCCCAGGATTTTAAATCTATGAATTATTTATCTTTTAATCTTCCAGGATATGGTGTTGTGCAAGCCCCCAATGATATTCCAGTTGGAGGAGAAGATACGCTCGAAAAGATTCTGGCTGTCTCTATAACACTTATTTTCGTTGTTGCAATTCTCGTTACGCTTTTTATGCTTATGTGGGCTGGCATTCAATGGGTTACCTCTGAAGGCGACAAACAAAAACTTCAAAATGCTCGAAATAGAATTACTTTTACTATCATTGGTCTGTTGGTTATTATCTTTTCATTTTTCATTGTTAACTTTATTGGGGCATATTTTGGAATCCCCAATCCCCTCAGATTCTAATTCATTTTTGATATATCACTGAGATCGAATCCTCATATATTTTTTTGTATCCACTTTGTTTGAGTTGCATATATAAATCAGGATAGCGAGGCTTTTCATACAAACCCAAATAACTAAATACTTCTTCTTCAAAATTCCCTAAAGGCGAGCTTTTTTTTCTAGGATGCGGCAGCAATACTGTGTCTATTAAATATTTCTCAGAAATCATTTTAAATGGCGTTTTTCTTCCTACTATGTCCTGCTGTTCTTTCCATGCATTGGTGCTTTCTCCTTGTGGAGCATCCCAATCCCATGTTGGCATTCTCCCATCGACAAAAACTTTTTTCTCAGGCAGTTTCCATATGAGATATCCGCCCCAATTGTAGATAGAAAAAACGTTTTGCTGAGGTTTATGTGTCTGAAGGTATGAAACTGCGTCTTTGGGATAATAGGTGCCCTCACGGACATGCAACGAGGTATAGACGTTCAATACAGAAATCAGTATTCCACCAAACACAACAATTCCCAACAAAATGGTATGTGCTTTTTTGATTCGTACTATTCCATCCTTCGTTTTTATAGCATCGTTTTTAAACCATTCCAAACACTTTCCAATAATGGGCAACGAGACAATAACAAACAAGGGCATGTGACGAATACTTGACAATCCCATGACTAAAAAAAGAAAAAACAACACGATTTCCAAAAGAGACAACTTATTTTTGTATCGAGCAACAAAAAGACAATTCAAAACAACATATATCCAAAGAATGATATTGGGAGAAAAAAATGCAGGCATCCATTCTGTAATTGTCCAATGAAGATCACGATCCAAACTTATTTTCAATACTTCTATCGGTAGATGAATCCCATAGGGATTAACCATTATTGAGAAAGCACATAAAAGCGTAATGACAATATCTTTTAACGCAATTTTCCGTAGTCTTATAAAATCAGCAAGCACTGTAATAAAAACTACGATAAGTCCAATGATGAATCCCCCATGAATGTTTACCCACAAAAGAAACAAAAGAGGTAAAAAAAATTTAAATTTGTTCCATCTTTTTTTATCAAACGCAAGATACGTTAAAATAGATAAAAAGAGCCACGAGAATAGTTGCGGACGAATCCCAACAAAGGGCACTACAGAAATACATGCAAGGAGTAGGAGTAATACGTGCCATTTTTTTGGAGTCCCAAAGATTTGTAAACCAATCGCACAAATGGCAACAGATGAAAATAAAAAAGATAACACAACTGTGCCAGAGATGTGGTGAAGATTCGCCAATAGTATGTTTATAAACCACTCATAATCTACAAATGGGTAGCTTGGCATTGTGTATGAGAATGGATCAGTTTTGGGAATTCCGCTCTTTTGAATGAGCTCCCCCATGCGCACATGCCACCCAAAATCAGGATCAACAAGTAACACACTTCGAAAGAAAAATAATACGAATACGATAACAAGAATAATCTTAACCATCAAATTACCCCTTGACAAAATAAAAACAATATCTCTATGATAAGTATACATGAAAAGGTTTTTGACAGTAATTACGACATCACTCTTCTTTGTGTTTTTTGCTACACCAGCATTTGCAATAGATATTTGTCCTCTCAACAGAACAGGACAAGCAAGCGATTTTAATCCTCTGTGTCTTCTTGAAGCGAATGATCTTGGAGGAATTATTGGTACAATTATTACTCTTGTCTTTATTATCGCAGTTATCATTGCTCTTGCTTTCCTCATTTGGGGAGGCATCCGATGGATCCTTTCAGGTGGAGACAAGGCTGGAGTTGAAGCAGCACGAAATACAATAGTTGCAGCAATAATCGGACTCGTTGTAGTATTTCTTTCTTACTTCATCCTTAACTTTGTAATCGGAGTATTCGTACCTGGTTTCTCACTCAGAAATATCACACTTCCAACGATTGCACCATAGTTCTCTCCTCTTGTCTTTTTCTACTCTCTTTGTTACGCTTACTATATGGATCCATGGTCAGCAGCAGCGGGTTGTTTAGAGCCGATCAATGGCTCAACAGATAAAGTTGCAACACTCAAATGTCTGCCGGTTGTTTTTGGACAATTGGTTAGTTGGGCTCTTATTTTTGCAGGGGTAGTTGCTCTTTTTTTCATAATATTTGCAGGATTCCGCTATATGAATTCTGGTGGTGACCCAAAGCAAGTGGGTGCAGCACAACAAACCTTAACCTGGGCCATTATTGGACTCCTCCTTATCTTCTTCTCGTTCTTCATCATCAACTTTATCAGTTACTTTACCGGAGTTGACTGTATACGCTTTTTTGGATTTGACAATTGTACTTAGTTTTTATGGATGAATCGCAGCAGTGCAAGAAGAAGTATATCAACTACAATAGGCGCCCCTAAAAACAAACAGGCTTGCTGAAGCAATAAAACAAAAGAAGGATCATTAAAAACATCGAATACATTCTGAGGGATCCGAAAACCCACAAAAAATCCAATAAGTGCCAAGATACCAAGTGCTAATAACAGTTCAATAGTCCCCTCTACATCCTTCCTGCTTGAAAACATTGTATTGGCCAATTCAAATAATACAAAAAAAACGAGCAGATATTTTACAATCTCTGATGTCTGTGGCAAAAAGCCCGGCGACGCAGCATAGTACAACATAAGAAATATCAATGACACCCCTACCATAACAGGTGCGAATCCAATCAAAGCACGTCGTATTGGATCGGTTTTTGCAATTTGTACACTCCCTAGTTTTACTCCATGTTCCGTTATTTTTGGAAAAAACTCTATTTCCCCTACTGGCACAAATAACACACTCGCAGTAAGTGCATGAGCGAGTTCGTGAATAATAACCCCTGGCATAAACAAAATAGAAAGAAGATGAATTGTGACAATCTCATTTCTCGTAACTTTATGAAAAAGAGAAGAAAGAGTTTTGGTTAATTGCTGGGACAAAAAGAACAAAAAAATAAGTTCTCCAATAAACAAACTAATTAGTAGCATAGTCCTAGTATAAGCAAGCTGGGTTTTCTTGACAAGAGCATCAGACTTCTGACAAACTAAATTGTATAAAGGAGGTGAATGCGTGAATCAACAAATACAAATTCCAACAGAAATTCGAGGTTTTTTAGAAAGTTTACTTCAGGATGCCCATATGACCTCGTTAACAGAAGAAATGAAAGAAGACATGGTGCAAGAGCTTTTTTTAAGGCTTGATAGCTTCATGACTTCAGTCATTATCAACTCTATGCCGCCTGAGCACATTGAAGGATTTATCCAGATGAACGAGCAAAAAAAATCAGTGGAAGAAATCCATCAATACCTGCGGAACAAAATACCAAATGTTGAAGAGTTATTCACCAACGCATATGTTGAATTCCGAGATCTGTATTTAGGAAATGTTGCTGTTGCTCGGAATACTCCAAAAGCTGAAGAACAGATCAAAAACTAACTATGCAAGAAACAGGTGGAGGCGCTCCTCCAGCTCGCGATACTGGAGCAAAACCTGAAGTCCGGGATACAAAAGAAGTAGTAATAACGGCGTTTGATCGCTCTTTTAAGGTGCTTGAAGGGAAAGACGAGTTATCAGATACTCAACTTGCGGCGCGCGATTTAATTCGTACAGTAAAAGAGAAAACACTAGACAAAAATAAATTATCATACGAAAACCGTTTTACTAACGATTCTGGCCATCGATATACCCAGAGAGAATCTATACCTGTTGATGACCTTATTGATTTTCTAACTGAAGAAATTGATAAAACTCCAGATAAGGATCTTAAAAAGCAGTATGAAGATGATCGAGATATCCTCATCCGAAATAGCAAGCATTATTATCGTCCCGCTCGAAATAATCCTGACCGTATAAATGCTCGGGTGGATCAAGAATTTAAAAGACTCCAAGATGATCCGTATCTCCTACCGGAAAATAAAACTCATGAGGCAGCTGCAAATTCTATAACAAAAAGGCTTGAACTTGTTTTGCCGCGAGAAAAAACTGATCCACCACC
>Ga0163150_10000361_pt1 | contig 85161 bp, 75 predicted proteins | sample OliLakLV19P2IB_FD_148628 | JGI IMG/M metagenome (GOLD analysis project Ga0163150, IMG submission 148628) | Freshwater microbial mat bacterial communities from Lake Vanda, McMurdo Dry Valleys, Antarctica - Oligotrophic Lake LV.19.P2.IB | ecosystem: Environmental > Aquatic > Freshwater > Lake >... | reverse complement strand
ACATTGCCGAGAGGGCCGAACTGGAGCGGAGCATTTCCGAAGGGGACGCGGAGCTGAAAAAAGTCTCCGAAGAAATGGCCAACATGCGGGCTCTGGTCCGAAAGGGATTTCGCTCTCCTGAACAACTTCGCGAACTCGAACTTCGCGTCAGCAGTTTTGAATCGCGTGTCGATCGCGACAAACAAAAGTACCGGGTGCTGACCGACTACGACCACGAACGGAAGATCACGGAGTTCGAGGCCAAGGCCAGGGAGGCTCAGCGAAAGGTTGATCGCGCCCAGACGACGGCTTTGGCGGAACTCAAAAAGGCGGAGTCGGCGATCCTTGTCGCCGACCTCGATGTGACGCTTGCGAGGAACGAACTGGCGGGACTGGAAGGTTACAAGGCCAACTGCGAGATCAAGGCTCCGCAAGCCGGAACCGTCGCCTACGCCAACCGCGAATGGTTTGATCCTGAGGAACGTATCCGCGAAGGAGCCAGCGTTCGACGGCAGCAGGACGTTTTCTATTTGCCCGACATGACGAAAATGCAAGTCAAAGTCAACGTGCATGAATCGGTCGTAAACCGGATCAAGGCGGCGCAAAAGGCTTCAGTTCGCGTCGATGCATTTCCAGATTCGCCGATCTCAGGAACCGTCAGTTTTGTTGCCGAACTTGCGACCAGCAGTTTTAACAACACCAAGAATTACGAAGTCACCGTGTTGATTGACAGCATTCCCGAAAACGTGGCGATCAAACCAGGCATGACGGCACAGGTGGATGTAACCATGGGTGTTTACAAAAATATTTTGGCCGTACCAGTTGGTGCAATCTCCGAGCATTTTCAACAGTCATATATTTACAAGCAGGAAGCGAATGGTACCAAACGGATCAAAATTGCCACTGGCCGATCGACGCATTCGTTTGTCGAAGTAACTGAGGGGATTTTTGTTGGTGATGTTGTGATGCTGGACGCATACCAGCGCGGGTTGAGCGATTTTGGGCATCTGGAACGGGCTGCAAAAATGGATGGGTCGGACGAAGGAAGCGTCGTCGAACCTTCGGCAGGCGAATCTTCCCCCGAACCGCAGGCCCCTGTCGCCGAAACGATGGAGTAATCGATCGATGCTCCGCCCGGCCAAACGAATTCAGGGAATGATGCACACGGCTCTGCGCAGTTTGCAGATGCACAAGTTGCGTTCGTTCCTGACCGTTCTTGGTTTGGTGTTCGGCGTGGCGAGCGTAATTGTGATGCTGGCTGTCGCCGAGGGTGCAAACCGCGAAGCCCAGCGACAGATTGAATCGCTGGGCGTCAACAACGTGATCATTCGCAGCGTCAAGCCACTGGAAACCGGAAACAGTTCCGTTACGCGTCGCAACCGGTTCGAATCCGGCTTCGGACTGACGTACAGCGACCTTCGCCGAATCGAAGAGACAATTACGTCTGCTATTGCAGCGACTCCACTGCGTGAATTCAAGGAAGAAGCCCGCTACAGCGACAACAAGTCCGTCGCCCGAATCGTCGGAGTCCATCCCGACTATCTGTCCAGCAACCGGTTGAGTTTGGCTCGTGGTCGTTTTATCGATGAAAGTGACTTGAAATACATTACGAACGTCTGTGTGATCGGCGAAGAACTGGCTCAAAAACTTTTCCAACACCGTTCACCGATCGGAAAATCGATTCAGGTCGCCAACCAGAATTTTTTCCGTGTCGTCGGCGTCACCAGCTTTCGCAACCCCTCGGCAGGAATCGGCTCAAGTCTTTCCGCCCAGGATTACAATCTGGACGTTTACATTCCGTTGACGACTGATCGCAGCCGTCACGGTGATGTAATTCTGAAAATCGAACAGGGATCGTTTAGTCAAACCCGAATCGAACTGAGCCAGATCACGGTTCAAGTCAGGGATCGTACGCTGGTCAAACCAACTGCTGAAGCATTGGAAGGGCTGGTCGGTCGCTTTCATCCCAACAAGGATTACGCAATCACAATTCCGCTGGACTTGCTGGAACAGGCTCAGGCGACGCAGCGTATTTTCAACGTCGTGCTCGGAGCAACCGCGGCGATTTCGCTGCTGGTTGGCGGGATCGGAATCATGAATATCATGCTGGCAAGTGTCAGCGAACGAACGCAGGAAATCGGAATCCGCCGGGCACTAGGTGCCCGCCAGTCTGACATCATTCTTCAATTCCTGGTCGAAACAGCGACGCTTTCCGTGATTGGTACACTGATCGGAATTGTGATCGGGCTGGGCACGCCACCCGTAGTAACGTGGATGTCGGGAATGGAAACCAACATTACGTGGTGGTCAGTCATCGTCGCGGCAGTCGTATCGCTCGCCACAGGAATCGCTTTCGGCATCTACCCCGCCCGCCGCGCGGCAAAACTCGATCCAATCGAAGCACTGCGGCGGCTGTAGAATTCCATTTTTGTAATTGAATTCAGATGCGGGCTATTCGCCGTCATCCGCAACTTCGCCCAGAAACTCACGTTCGTCGTGCATATCGTATTTTTTTGCCACTTCCGGGTCGGTCGTGAAAAGGTAAATATAGTCTTCGGCCGTTCCACCTTCCGGGTCCATTTCAACCCCGTCGGCCTTCATCTGTTTCAACAACTCCGCTGCGTCCTCAAGTTTCCTGATGACCTCTTCGAAACTGCCGGCATCGGTCGTCAAGAACCTGTTGCGCCAAAGTTTCATGTACTTTCGGGTGCCTTGATGAACCGTTTGCCAGAGTTCAACAAATTTGTCCCGAACATAAGGATCAAGATTTTCGGCAAACGACTCCGGTAGCGAGAGAATACGAATCAACTCCTGGACATCAACCAGATCCTTGAGCCGATCCTTTCCGGTCATACCGGACGCGATTTTGAGCTCTACCATGGAGTTCAAATTCAGAAAGCGAACGTTGTTTTCAATTTCGAAGACGTTTGCCGGATCAGGAAACGCAACAGGTTTTGGTTTTCCATCACCCGGATATTCGCCCGATACCAGAAACTCAATTTTGACTTTGTATTCGGTATCGCGCAGATTCTTGCTGCCCATAAACAGCGGTTGGTAACCCAGTCCATCAAGTTCCTTGTGGATTCTGGTCAGGGAATCGCGGGTAACAAGGATGTCAACATCTTCGGTAAACCGTCGATACCCAAATTTGAACAACGCCATTCCGCCGACGACTGCGTAGGGAATCTGCAACTCATTCAGGCGTTTGCAAATCCGTTGCAAGGTGGCATGGACAGCACTCTTTTCTTCAAAATGACGGCTTCCTTCCAGCATTCCGGATTCCAGCCCGTGAGCAAGTAGTTGTTCGTAGGTCGCCGGTTCTTCCAGGATCCGGATTGGCGCGTCCGGCCCGTTTCCATTTCTGTTCTGTGCGTCGCCCATTTTACTGTCGGAAACTGATTCCCCAAATGGTGGAACTTGATCCGGTTCATTGTATCACACCGGGTGGCGCGACCAGTTTCCTGTCATTTCTTTTTTCGAACCGCTCTTTTGGCGGGAGCCTTTTTCCTGGCCAATTTGCCGACAGTTGTTGCGGCCGTTGCCCTGGGCTTTTTGGCCGTGCCGGTTTTTCGGCTACCGGGTTTCTTCAAACCAGCACGTTTTCGTGGTTTGGAAATTTTCGGGGTGGTGGTTGCGGTGTCCAGCTCGATGCCAAAGATTGCTTCCAGGTCACTGCTGTCCAGCCCGCTGGCCGGTGCAGCCGTCAACTCGCGCTCGAGGTTTCCGTCGGCGATTGCCTGGGTAACAAGCTCTTTGTGATCAACGCCGCGCAAAACAAACAGCAACTCTGGCTGTGTGTCCAGCCGCGCACCGATGCCATACATCACCGCCGCAAGGTGTTTGCAGCAGGACGATCCATCCGGGCAGGAGCAATCCATTTTGATTTCCGAAGGGGCGGGAAACAGCCCCGTCTTCTGGTCCGTCAGACGCTTCATCACACCATCCGACAGTTTTCCGGACAGCAAATCCAGCAGCGAATCGATCGACGCCGAGCAATCACTGCGGATCGATTTCCAGCGGGCGGGCTTGAGCGAATGGATATCGATGCGGATTTTGTACGGCGTTGATCCTGCCACAATCGCCTCGACAAGTTTCGGCTTGATGACGAGATCGACGACCGAACCGTTACGCAGGTAAGTGGCTCCGCGCGGCAAGCGATTTTCGTAATCGCGGTACGCCTCAAGGTTGTCATCCCAGGCGAGGCCCCAAAACGTGCTGGCCAACTTGCGGGTCTTCACGACGACTGGCGAAGGGGACCGTTTCTGTTTCTTTGCAACGCCGGCAGCGAATTTGGTCGCCTGGCTGATCTTTTTGTGAACTGGAACGTAGGGTCCCCAAAAACTGCCATATCCGCCAAAATCCCGACTGCTGCCGTATCTGCTGGACCGTCCCCAACCCATCGTTCAACTCCCTGTATGGTTTTTTCCGAAATGTGCCGAACCGATTCGGGATTTGCCAATCCGGTAGTTGATTATGGACAGATGAGAATGATTTGCACAACGCAGGATGGGTGCTGCTAGCAGGCGCGGGGATTCGATATTTAACCGCCGCAGGCGCGCTGCGCGGTGAAACGGGAATTGGCCTCCCAGGAACTATTCCCCGTCCGATGCCCTCGTGACGTCGAGAGCCACGAATCGCATCAATTCCTGGTCGGACATCTCCGTCAGCAGTTTTTCCCCTCCCGTGCCAAGAATCGAATCAGCCAATTCCATTTTCTCGCGAATCATCAAATCAATCCGTTCTTCCAGCGTCCCCTTGCAGACAAACTTGTGAACCAGCACGTTTCGTTTTTGTCCGATGCGAAAGGCCCGGTCGGTTGCCTGGTTTTCGACTGCCGGATTCCACCAGCGGTCAAAATGAATCACATGCGATGCGGCAGTCAGGTTCAGTCCGGTCCCGCCCGCTTTGACTGAAATCACAAAATACGGAACGCTTTCCTGCTCCTGGAACTGTTGAACCAGTTTCCTGCGTTTGCCAACTGCGACGCCACCGTGCAACACCAGTCCACGACGGCCGAACAGTGTTGCGAGATAATCGGACAGCGGATCACACAGCGACTGAAACTGCGTAAACACCAGTGCTTTTTCCTGACGTTCGGCGATCGGCGGAACCAGTTCCCGCAGCGCGAGAAATTTCCCGCTGTCCTCGGGACGAAACCCGGACTGGTTCAGAAACTGGTCCGGGTGATTGCAAAGCTGCTTCAGCCGCATCAGCATCGACAACACCAGCCCACGTCGCTGGATCCCTTCGGCGTCCTTGAGTTGTTCCTTCACATCGCGAACGACCTGCTCGTACAACACAGCCTGTTTTTTAGACAGTCCGCAATCGACGCGCAGTTCGGTCTTGTCGGGCAAATCCTGAATGATAGCCCGGTCGGTTTTCATCCGGCGGAGAATGTACGGCTGGACCAGTTTGCGAATCGAACTGTAGGACCGCGTGTTCTGCTGCGAAGCGGACTGCTTGACGAATTTGCGAAACTGGTTGACCGAGCCGAGCAGGCCCGGACAGCAAAAATCAAACAGCGACCACAAATCGGCCAGCCGGTTTTCGACCGGAGTCCCCGTCAGCGCGATCCGTCCCGATGAGTTCAGTCCCCGCACCGATTTGGACTGGGCCGAACCCGGGTTCTTGATCGCCTGGGCTTCGTCCAGCACAACCAGTCGCCAACGTATTTCGGCGGGCCATTTGGCGCGGCGGATCAGCGTATACGTTGTGACGACCACGTCGTACTCCCGTAGCGACTCGGCAGGGTTCCGGGTCAGTTCTGCCAAAGTCTCTGCGTCACACTCGGATCGGTGTGCGTATAGCACACGCAGTTGCGGCGCAAACCGCTCCAGTTCCTGCCGCCAGTTGCCGACCAGCGAGGCCGGGACGACACAAAGGAATTTCTGCGGTTGGTTGCCAGCCCTGTTATTGTCGCCCGTCGATTTCAGTCGCAGAAACAAGTCGATGACCTGAACCGTTTTTCCGAGACCCATGTCGTCGGCCAGACAGGCTCCCAGCCCCAATTGGGTCATGAACCACAACCAGCGCACGCCGTCGGCCTGGTAGGGTCGCAGAATGGCGTTCAGTTTCTCCCCTGGCCGACAACCGACGATCCCTGCCGGATCACGTATTTGTTTCAGCATTTCTTCCAGCCATGATCCGGCCGTGACCCGCGACCACTCTGCCGTTGCCGGATTCGACTCGGCGTCCAGCGTATCGAGACCGGTACCAGCCAGCATTCGCATTCCTTCCAGAAACGTGATTCCGCCAGCCCGGTCCTGTTCCAGTTGTTGCCATTGCTGCAATGCTTCATTCAGTTTTTTCTGATCGACTTCCACCCACTTGCCGCGCAGCAAAGTCAGTCCGTCTGTGGCCGACAACAATTGCTCCCTTTCTTCCGGAGTCAGCGGTACTCCGTCGAGCGCCAGGCTTGCGGAAAAATCAAGCAGCGAATCCATCCCCACCGAAGCCGATTTGTGTTCTCCAATTCGGACCTGGACCTGTGGCCGCGCGGTCCGGCGGCTGCGCCACCAGTCGGGGACGCGGACGATCAGCCCGGCCTGTTCCATGGCGGGAGTTTCTTTCAGAAAACTGAAAGCCTGCCCGATCGACCACGCCTGGGGTTGAAACAGCGCCCGCGAGCCCAACAGTTTTTCAACCAGCTCGCTGTTGCTGGCTGCGTCGCGGACGGGGGTCAACAGCTCAGCCAGTTTTTCCTGGTCGCGGGCACCGGCGTATTGACGCAGCGCTTCGGCCAGCGGCAAATGCTGTACCTGGGATTTGGCAGACATCCTGTGTGCGTACGTTGCCAGAAACGCAAAGGGGCGATCGGGGTCCCGTTTGTTCTCGGCAAGGTGAAACGTGACCCGTCCCAGCGAGTGGGCTTCGGGGTTCAGTTTTCGCAAAATTCCCGCGACGGATTCGCCGGCATCTGCCATTCGCTGTTGAAATCGCCCAATCAGTTCCCGCCAGCTTTGCCTCAGGCAGTCTGCAGTCAGATACTCCAGCCCGGGCATGGGAGGTGCTTCGGAAACCAGCACCGCCAGCGACAGGTTGTCTGGAAACGGGACCAGCGGTACGCCGTCACCTGCGGCGCCAGGGTCAGGTGCGGATTTCGTTATGCGCTTCACCGATTTTTCGAACGTGGCCGTTTGTTCCGGGTCCAGCCTGGCAACGGCTTTCAAAAACAGCCGCGACCATTCTCGCCAGTAAACAAATCCGACTGGCAGTGGCATCGCCATTTCCGGAGTCGCCAGAAGCAGCAATCCATCGGCCGAAGATTTGCGGAATTGCGACTCCAGTCGTGAGGCAACCTCCGGCCTCAGGGTGTCGGAGCTGTCCGTGTCGTCCGATGACGCTTCGCCAAAACCTCTCGCTTCGGCTTCGAAGGTGACTTTTCCAGAGGGCGAAACAAAAATCATGGCGCCAAAGCGATGTTTCGAAAAACAGAATTGTAGCGGATGGGACAGCAAATTTCCGGGCCAGGCGTCTGGACACATCGAATTGTGTCGGTCACCATTAAACAAGTCGGAACCGGATTATTGTCTCAGTTTGCAGGGAGTTCGCGATGTCCAGAAAAGGTAGTGCGTTTGCCGGGTTGTCTGTTGCCATCGTGACTCCATTCAAAAACGGTGAAATCGATATCGACAGGCTTCGTGAACAGGTTGATTTCCAGATTGAATCGGGCGTTCATTGCCTTTGCCCGGTCGGGACAACCGGCGAATCGCCGACGCTCAGCCACCCGGAACATGAAAGGGTTATTGGCGAAGTAGTCCAGCACGTGGCCGGCCGTTGCAAAGTGATGCCGGGAACCGGTTCGAATTCAACCGCCGAGGCGATCCGCCTGACCCGCTGGGCCGAAAACATCGGTGCCGACGCGGCGCTGATGGTCGCTCCGTATTACAACAAGCCGACCCAGGAAGGCTTCTACCAGCATTATCGCGCGATTGCCGAGCAGGTCAGCCTGCCGATTTGCGTTTACAACATTCCGGGACGGACCGCAAAAAATATCGAGCCCGAGACGATGGCCCGACTGGCCGAAATCAAGAACATCACGATGGTCAAGGAAGCGACCGGTTCGATGGACCAGGCCTCGCAGATTCTGGCGATTACCGATCTGACCGTGCTCAGCGGTGACGACAGCATGACCTTGCCGCTCCTCTCCATCGGTGGCGAGGGTGTGGTGAGTGTTGTCGGAAACATCGTGCCGAAAATGATGCTGGATCTGCTGGCCGCGATGGACCGGAGCGATTTGACCCTCGCCCAGAAACTTCACCTGAAACTGTTCCCGTTGTGCCGGGATCTGTTGTCACTTGCCACCAACCCGATTCCAATCAAGGCGGCGATGGCGGTACTGGGTCGCGATTCGGGCGAGCTCCGATTGCCGATGACTCCGCTGGATGCCAACCAGATGAAAGCCCTCAAGGCGACTCTGGACCGGTTCGGACTGGTCGGCGAAAAAGCCCACGTCTGACCGGATGGAATGACGAGGGGCAGGATCGCAAACCGCCCCACGTTTCAGGTTCGCGCCTGGGCTTCTTGCACCAGTGATTCGATATCCTCGTCGAGCACTTCCTTTTTCCGGTCGGCGAGGATTTTGAATTTTTCAAAGACCGACTGCAACTGCGTACCATCCAGGTGGTAGCCCAGCTGTTTGGCCCGTTCTCCCAGGGCCGCCCGGCCACTGTGCTTGCCCAGCACCAGATCGGTACACTCCAGTCCGACATCCTCGGGTCGCATGATTTCGTACGTCGTCCGTTCTTTCAGCATTCCGTCCTGGTGAATGCCCGCTTCATGCGCAAAAGCATTTCGGCCAACGATCGCCTTGTTGCGCTGGACTTCCAGCCCGGTAATTTTGGAAAGCAGTTTGCTGGCAGGGACCAGTCGCCGTGAATTGACTCCGGTGTCGGCATTGTAGTAGTCGCAACGGGTGCGAAGGGCCATCACGACTTCTTCCAGTGAACAGTTTCCCGCCCGTTCACCGATCCCGTTGATCGTGCATTCGACCTGCCCGGCCCCGTTTTCGATGGCGGCCAGGCTGTTGGCAACAGCCAGTCCCAAATCGTCGTGGCAATGGATGCTGATAACGGCCTTGTCAATATTTGGAACCCGGTTCATGAGGTTTTTGATGCACTGCCCCATTTGGGCCGGAACTGCATAGCCAACGGTGTCGGGAATATTGACGGTCGTTGCGCCGGCATCGATAACAGCTTCGACCACCCGGCACAAAAAATCGATCTCGGTCCGCGCGGCGTCTTCCGGCGAGAACTCGACGTTGCCACAGTACCTTTTTGCCCGGGCAACTCCTTCGACAGCACGCTTGACGATTTCGTCAGGCGTCATTTTCAGTTTGAATTCCCGGTGGATGGCGCTGGTGGCCAAAAACACATGAATGCGAGGGTTGTCCGAATGCTTCAGCGCCTCCCAGGCCCGGTCGATATCAGCGTCCGAGGATCGGGCCAGCCCGCAGATCTGCGGTCCTCTGCAGATTTTCGCGACTTCACGAACCGACTCGAAATCGCCTGGCGAAGCGATCGGGAATCCCGCTTCGATCACGTCCACGCCCAACTCCACCAGAGCCTGGGCAATTTCAAGCTTTTCCGGCAGATTCATGCTGGCACCCGGGGATTGTTCGCCATCCCGAAGAGTCGTGTCAAAAACAATTACTCGGCGTTTGTCAGACATTGCGTTCTTCCCTGCCAGCATTAAACCAGGTGTTTCTATCAAAGATCGTAGGAAAAGGCCTGATTCCGGTCAACGAACGAATCGAATCAAACGCAAACAGTCTCGCGGCAAATTGGCATTTGTGCCAAAATTAGGGTCATTGGCCTTTCAATTGTAATTGGAACAGTAGTGGCGATGAATTACACCCGGACTACAGCAGAATTGACAGGTGCGGGACTCACGACCATTGGTGTGTGGGTTTGCCTGGCCCTGGGATGGAGCTTGCAGGCTCAGGCTCAACAGCCGCGAATGTGGCGCGACAATACCGGCAATTACGACGTCATGGCGGTATTGCAGTCGGTCAGCGGCGCGTCGATTACCCTGCAATTGCTGGACGGCCGGACGGTGGCAGTTCCCATTCGACGGTTGTCGGCCGAAGACCTTGATTTCGTGCATCAGTTCGAATTCGAAAATGTCGCTGCAATAGCGAGCAAGGAAAGTCTGCCGGAAACAGCGGTCCGGCCGGTCCCGACACTTCCCGCGACAGTTCCACCGATGGCTGAACCGGAATTGCCAGTCGGCGTGCCGCTGGAATTCCCTCCAGGGCCATCGGCATTGGATCCTGTCTTGCCCAACAGCGTCACGATACTGGTCGATCCGGAATTCAGGCATGCCGACGAGCCGCCATTGGAGTGGACTCCCGCCAAACCAGAACCAGCGGTTGTGTCGAAACCAAACGTTGCATCGGTTCCCATGATTCGGCCAGCAGCAACCGGAGGCCTGGTCAGGGAAGTCGAGCCAACGAACCCGGAAAAGCTCTTGTTGATTGGCCCTGCTCCCCGGGAAAATGGCCGAACCGGTTCCGAACTGAACAAGCCTTTGATCACCGGGACTGCGGAAACGGCAGAAGCCGTTTCTGGAATACTGCCGCCAGAACCGGAACCTGGCATGGCCGTGAGGTCAACGGCGGAAAGGGAAATCGAATCGATGCCTTCCCTGATTCCAGGCAACCCTTTTGGCAGCGAAATCATTGCTCCGGAGATTCCGGAAGGAGTCGCGAGTTCTTCGCGTACGGGAAATACATCCGTCAATCGTGGAAGCGTTTCCGGTGGCACGATGCCGGCTTCGCTCCAGACAGTCCTCAACGCGCTCCTGGCGGAGATGCGGATGACGACCGACAACGAGTTGCTGCGCAGGCAACTGGTCAAGCTTTCCCAATTGCCCATCTCGCCTGGTGATGGACCGACCCTGGCTGTACTTCGCCAACATCTGGGTTCAAAGGACAAGTATATTCGGGAAACCGTATTTCAGAAAATCGTGACGCTGTCGACCACAACCGACATTGAAACCATTCGAATTGCTCTCGTCGATGAGAGCCAGGCGATCCGCTGGAAGGCTTATAACCAGTTAAGCTCTGACCCGGTTCCGGAACTGCTTCCACTACTGGTGGAGCGGGTGCAGGATTATGACCGGAGCAAAATTATTTCGGTGATTAAAGTTTATGGTGAAGCGGCCGAACCGGCGGTCTGGCCCCTGCTCGAATCGGACAATCCGGGGTTGAGGCTGGACATTGCACGCCTGCTTTCGGACTTCGGGACAGCGCAATCCCTGCCGGTACTCAACAGGTATACGGAGAATTCCTCGTTGCCGCTGGTCGAGATTTTGCAGGCAAAGGCCGCAATTCGGGCCATTGAAAATAGATAGTGATTTGTCGCCTGGGCCACCGTTCCGGCGCCGGGGCGGCTATTGACCCGGGTTTGCCATCCACTCATCAGCTTCGCTCGTTGCCCGCTGGATAGCATCGAGATAAATCTTTGACGAGGCCTTGAATTCGGTCTGGTTTTCCTGGCTCGAAAACAAAACGACCTGTTGCACGCCATCGGCCTTCATGAATATTCCAAACCGGCGTTGCCCTTCAACCAGCCGCCCTTCGTTGGAGAAGGACACCGGGTCAAATCCGGCAAACAATGGGCTCCAGCGATCCGGCTCCGACAGAAACCGCTCCCGCTTTTCCAGCGACTGAAACAGATAAGTCCGGCCGCGGTGGACGCAGCCGATCGCCGGGTTTCCCGCAACCCAGCTCCCTTCGGCCAGAACTGTTACCGGGCAAAGTCCGTCCAGGCAGATTGAGCAGGCATCTTCGGACTTCGTCGAAGCAATCGCCCGGATGGATACCTCAGGACGGTCCGCGTCGTTGATCGATTTTACATATGGGTTCGATACAATCACCGGCCCCGGTCCCGAGGATACGCCACTGACTACGTTTTCCGGTGGTGGCAGGCTTTCCTGCGTGGCCGGTGCATCGTTGGCATAAATACCGGTTGGCGGAACGATCGTGGCCGAGGTAACAAATTCTTCCTCGGTCAATGCGATGTTGTTGTTGGGGATTGTGACCGGGGATTTCTCTTCCTTGGCGGAGCCATGGTTTTCCACTTTTGCCGGTGCGGTTGCGGTGGCCAAGTTTGCTGGTGATGAACCCGCAGAAAACCGGCTTGGCGAATGGCCAGAAGTTGCCTGCCCACGGGCTGGCCGTAGACTGTTCTGCAGATGAAACTCATTGATCTGGAACGGTTCGGGAGTGTCGGCCGTTGGCTTTTGGTTTTCTTCCCATTCCCGGGTCAGCGCTGCAATACCGTCATACCCTTCGCCCCCTTCCGTTTTGACTTTGTTGGCCGCTTCGACACCCAGGGCCAGCATATCCAGCCAGGCCTGTGGCTGCTGCGGGCTCATGCGTTTCAGAACAACCCGGTCTCCGGTTGCAAGAACTACTTCGGCCGGAAGATGGGAGACGGCATATTTCTTGACCAGGTCCGGGTGGGCATCGGTATCGATCAGTACCGGAACCGTTTCCTGGTTTACTGCACGGATCACCATCGTGTCGGCTAGCACAAATCTTTTTAATTCATCACAGGGGCGACACCATTCCGCCGAGAAATGAATCAGTACCGGCTTGCCCACCGATTCGCCTTCGGCGATCGCGGCGTCCAGCGATGGTCTCCACTCGATCTGTTGCGAGCAAAGGGTCGCAGGCCAAACAAGTAGTAGACAAATTCCAAAAAATGGCCGGCTCATGATCGCAATTCCGAAAGCGTTTTGAGTTGGAACCTGTCCCAGATGGACCGACCCTACCTGGTTTGAAAAGGGCCAACCCCCCGATCGGGGACGGGCAGTCAGTATCAGTTAAATGCCAGCACTCCAGGTATGTGGACCTTGCTGGTTTTATCGACCAGAACGGGTGTCGTTCCTGGCAGAAACCGGTGTGTCAGGCCATCATCTTGAATGACATTCCTGCCGGTCCCAAAACCAGGCATGGATCAGGCAATCCAGGCAATTTTGGATATTTGACTTTCGCGGACTTGACAGCATAAAAAGCTTGACCTAAACTTGCGACAAATCTTTCGCCGGGCGTATTTCCCGCTTTTTTGCAGGATACGACCGGCTGCATTCCGGAAAATGGATTTCGTTTTCGATCCCGCCTGGGAGGAAAATGGTGATCTCCGGATTCTGACCGATTCGGCATTTGGTACCACTTTTGTAACTTGGGCCAGTCGACAGGTAACCTGAAAATCCGGAACCCGCTGGGGCAGTTGGAGCATTCTGTTTTCAGCCGCAAGGCAAAATGGACTGGTTGCTTGAAACCGTGAAGACGCGGGCAGGCGAAAGAAGTTGGATCTGTTTTTCTATTTGGATTCCCCGAGACGACCTCCAATTGCCATTCGGTATCCGGCACGCGAAGGTTTGTGTTTATCGTGGCAATTCCCGGTCACCTGGTGTGCCGGTACCTGAGGCTTGTTCGAGAACAGCGGGTTTGCGCGAAACTTCGTGCGAATACCCTATTCCCAACACTGACGTAACCCGCTGGCTCTTTTCGATTCTGTAACTCTTCAGACGAACCAAATTTTATTCATCCCTGACAGGGTGCCTGATGGCAAAAAAACGATATCGCCCACGAGGCGATTCTTCACAAGGTCCTGGTGGCCGCAGTGGTTCCCCTTCACGCAGCAATCGACCCGCTTCTGGCGGACGGCGTCGTGGACCCGGCAATAGCGGCGGCGGCAATGCCGGTGGAAACTACCGCAATAACGGACCAGCCCGTCGCGGTCAGGGGAACCGGAATTCGTACAACGGGCCGACCGACGAAGGGGAATTGGCACCGGGCGAAGAAGTCGAACTGTTCGAGGGGACAGGGCTGCTTGAGCTTCACCCCAATGGCTACGGATTCTTGCGAAGCCCCGAAAACAACTATTCGCGCGAGCGAACTGACCCGTTTGTTCCCGGCACCATGATTGAACGGTTGGGTCTGCGCGAAGGATTGATGATTCGTGGCAAGGTTCAACCGGGTCGCCGCCAACAGGGACCGCGACTGCGCGAAATCCTCGACGTGGACGGAATGGCTCCTGAAGAATACATCAACGTCAAGAATTTTGACCAGTTGACTCCGATCAATCCCGAACAATGGTTCAAGCTGGAAGTGGGCCAGCAACCGATCACCAACCGGGTCATGGATCTGCTGACGCCGCTGGGAAAAGGCCAGCGCGCGCTGATTGTCGCGCCGCCAAGAACCGGCAAAACGATCATGCTGCAGCATATCGCCCAGGGGATCTCAACCAATCATCCAGGGATCAAACTGATTGTCCTGTTGATTGACGAACGCCCCGAAGAAGTCACCGATATGAAACGGACTATCGTCGGCGAAGTCATCGCGAGCAGTCTCGATGAAGACGTGGAGAGTCACGTGCGCCTTTCGCAACTGGTGATCGAACGCTGCAAGCGTCTGGCTGAAATGGGGCAGGACGTATTCATGCTGATGGACTCGATTACGCGACTGGCCCGGGCCTTCAACAAATGGGTTGGAAACACTGGCCGGACCATGAGCGGCGGTGTTGATATCAAAGCGATGGACATTCCCAAGAAACTGTTTGCTACCGCCCGGGCATTTGAAGAAGGGGGCTCGCTGACCATCGTCGGCACCGCCCTGATCGATACCGGCAGCCGGATGGACGAACTGATTTTTCAGGAGTTCAAAGGGACCGGCAACATGGAACTGGTGCTGGACCGGAAACTGGCCGACCGTCGGGTCTGGCCAGCCATCGATATTTCCCTGTCCGGAACACGCCGCGAAGAATTGCTGTTGGACGAGCGGACACTGCACGCCGCAACCATGTTGCGTCGGACCTTGACCAGCATGCATCATGTCGAAGCGATGGAGCAGTTGATCAAGCAAATGAACCGGTTCAAGACCAACGAAGAATTCATTCACCTGATCGCCGGCAAGATGTCCCAGGAGTAATCCGGGCAGCAATCGTCCGGTTGCATCTGATTCCCTGTAGCCAGGCCGTCCCGGTTACTCGACGCGAAAAGCCTGCAGTGTCTGAACTGGCATGCCCCAGGTCCAGATTCGGGAAACCAGGGCAGTCGCTGCAACCAGGCCGCCCCCCATTCCGAAAATGACTCCGCCGGTCGCACCCAGAAAAAAGACATCGGGTGAAAACCGGAACTGGCCGTCGATCGACATTTCAAATGCGATCGCCGTCATTCCAAAGAGTGTGCAGATGATGGCCACCGTGACCATGCTGGTAAACACTGTCACAACGACGATCAACAGGCTGGACAGAAAAAACCGCACGCGGTCAGCCAGGCCAATTCCGGGCTGAGGCTGGCTGGCCCGCACACACAAAATGGTCCGGATGATGCAGGGAGTCAGAACCGCAGTCAGCAGAATTGCGGTCACCGGCCAGAACTGAAACAGCGCAAAAAACAGGCCGCAAGCCGTCACGGCCTGGAACAGCAGCGCCAGGCTAAACGTATTCGGCCCGGGATTTCCGAAGCCGTTTCCAGATTGTGGTGTTGCAAATCGCATTTTGTCCGGATGCCGGTCTTGAATCGCTTTGCCTGCGGTCCCGTCTGGTTTGTAGGTCCAACCCGATGGTTACACCGGAATTATAGACTATCGGACGTCCGGAATTCCATCTTGGACGGCGAAGCCTGTTTGACGAATAAACCGGCTACGATCAGCGAACGCCGCTCCCCCATTCCGGGGTCCGTATTTGCCCGGGCCTTCGTCAACTTCATCCCAACAAGCGCCCCGTGCCCGAACAGGACTCCCAGGCTATAATCGCGTGGGGATCCGTGCGATTCGGCCGCCCGCCAAACAGCTGTTTGGCAGGATATAACTATGTTGAATCGACCGCGGATTGATCCCGGAGGGTAGGCGAATGGCTAGCGGCTTCATTGGAAATGAAGTGCCGGGTAACCGGTTGTGGGTTCGAGTCCCATGCCCTCCGCTCAGTTTTTCTGACCATTCAAAAATGCCGTAAATTGTGGCATTTCATTCAGCTTGCCTGGCCGATTTCAGGGGACTGTGCCAATGATGTGACAATCATTCCCTTGTCGTCGGCATCAAATGTTTCCGGTTCGGTTTCCTTTTCGGTAACGTTGCCAGGTTTTGCACCGGCGGAACGCCCGCCGGATGTGCCAAGTAAATCCAGTCGTCTCATTTGCGTCTGTGACTCTCGGTCGTCCAGATGGTAGTAATACCGCACCATTTCGCTGTTGCTGTGCCCCAGCCAATCGATCACTATTCGCTCCGGAATTCCGGTGTTTGAACACCGCGAGCAAAAGTAGTGCCTGAAGCTGTGTAATGCCGGGAGCAATTACTGAAGGAGCTGTTGCCAGAAACGGCTTCTTGTCGGAATCGAACGCATCTATGGCTCAATTCATGCAGGCCTTCACTGACTGGCGGACGCGTTGGCGGCTTCTAAGTCTGGCCCGCGGTACTCGATCGCACCCCAAGCGTCTCCAAACAACATCCGATCGCCGACTTCGATATCGCGTCCCTGATGCTCGGTCATCCCGTCGTGTTTTGGATTGTCCGCAACCGGATACGATTATGATGATGAACTTCAAAACCGGGTTGTCGGGAAGACTGGTCATTGTGAACGGATGCTTGTCTTCACGCCAACCTAGCCGCGATGCCCGGAAAGCCTTTGACTTCCGCTCATGACGCATAAGCCAGATAGACCTGTGCCTGAAAAGCCTCACGCGTCATTTGATCGTTCAGTGCCTTCTCGATTTTGTCGCTGATACGTTTGGTTCTCATTGTGGGTCTCCAAAGTGTGCAATTCTTCGCGTGTGCATCTGTCAGACCACTCTTCGCCCCGTGACAAGTCGAAATATCAACACAACCACGGCGATGGCCAGCAGCAAATGAATCAGCCCACCCAATGTGAACTTCACCACCACTGCAATCAGCCATAAAACACAAAGTAAAGCGATTAAGTCCCCAAAGCATTGAAAGCATCCTGAAGTGATTTGTTGGTGCGGAGCGTGAGTCTAAATGCGGTGCAAGTTGTGTGCCGAAACGGATTATTCGCGGTATTCATCATCCAATCGTTCTTTCGGCGCTTGGCGTACGAAAGGTATTCATCGTAGCCTCATGACCACAGGCTGCCTGCGATCACGTGTCGATTAAACCTGTTTCAAAACGGGACTTGCCATCACCGATCTTGCAGCGTGGTAGCCGCACATGCCGTGGACGCCGGGCCCGGGTGGAGTTGATGCGGAGCAAAGAAATATACGCGAGTTGGGCGTTGAATAGGGATCCATTTTGAAAACTGGGCGAGCAATGAATTGCCACATGTTCATGGCACCGCCACTGATGTCGCCGCCGATGAAATTGACGTTGTAGCGTTGAAGCTCCGGAGCCGTTAACACGTGCTTACCAAGAATCGTTGACCGAAAACCGGGCGCCGCCTTTTCGATCTGCCGTTCGATCGCGTCAGACATATCAACGGTGTATCCGCTGGGGACATGGCAATATGCCCATGCAACGTGTTTTCCGGCGGGAGCACGAGTTTCATCAAACAGACTGGGTTGCGTCACAAGAACAAAGGGTTCGGCAGGCATCTGGTTGTTCCAAACTGCAAGTTCGCTTTTGGCGATTGTTGAAAGTGCACCTCCAATGTGAACCGTGCCAGCGCGTTTGCAGCTTTCGCTGCGCCAGGGGATCGGCCTGTCCAGTGCCCAGTCGACTTTGCATACGCCTGGCCCATGTTTGAACTTTCTCAAACGACGTTGATAGTTTGCTGGAAGCGCATCTCCAGCGATTTGCAGCATCTGACTGGGAGTCGTGTCGAACAGAACGACTTTGCTGTCAGGCAGTTCGTCGAGCGAGGTAATTCGACAATCGGTTTCGATTTTTCCGCCAAGCGATTCCAGATACCCGGCCAGCAATCCGGAAATCGACTGCGCGCCGCCTTTGGCGATCGGCCAACCGCTGGCATGTGCTGCAATGCAAAACATCATTCCAATCGCTCCAGTCAACCAACGATCCATTGGCAGCATGGAATGGGCTGCCATACCGGCGAACATTCCCTGGGTTGTCTCTTCCGTGAACCATTTGTTGGCGAGACTTTCCGCTGAACGAAATCCGCGCCAGCCAAATCGCAATAGCGGAATTGGATTACGCAATTGCAAGGGTGGAGCCAGCAATTCCTCAAACAACGAACCGGTTGCCGTCAGGAATGGCCCAATCAATCGTTCATATTGCATGCGATCTTTTCCCAGGCCGATGATCGTATGCTCAAGGTCTTTCTCGATCGAGACGCTTCGGTCGTTGTCGAAAACGTGAACGACAGGAATGTCGGGTTCGATGAGTTCGGGTTGGATTCCTTTCGCAGCCAGATCTTTGAAAAAAGGAGAAAGCGGGATCATCGGATAGACCGACGAGCAAACGTCGTGTCGAAATCCGGGTAAAGTCAGTTCGCTGGTTCTACAACCGCCGCCGAAATCGGACGCGGCTTCGAACACCTTGATTTTGTAACCGCACTGGGCGAGCGTTATTGCAGCCGCCAATCCGTTTGGCCCCGAGCCAACCACCAATGCGTCATAATTCAAATCGTTTTGCCTTTATCGCAGGAGGAAGGGTAGATCAAACAAAACCGGTTGATGGTTTGGTTTTGACATGACTGTTCTTTTGGCAAGAAACCGGGGAAAAATAGCGGAAATTGCCAGGACTTTCGGTATCCATTCGTCGATTGAGAAACGCCCACAGCGACACAATCTGGCGGCCATTGGCCCGTACTATTTCAAGAACTCCAGCAGGTCACTGGTCAACTGATCCTGATGTGTAACGGTCAAGCCGTGCGGCGCGCCTTTGTATTCCTTCAGGATTGAGTTCGAAATTCCATTCGCTGCCGGTCGTCCGCTGGCGTTGATCGGGACAGTCTTGTCATCGGTGCCGTGAACGACCAACGTCGGCCGAGTGAAACTGGAAAGCTCGTCACGAAAATCTGTCGTGGCAAACGCGGTGGCGCAGTCGAGCGTCGCTTTCAAGCTGCCCATCATCGCCATCGAATGCGTCCACTGAAGGCATTCGTCACTGACCGGTTTCGAAACAATGCCGACGCCATAAAAGTCCTTGAAGAAGCCGCCATAAAAACCGGGCCGGTCGTTTTTGATTCCGTCAGCCATTTCATCAAAGACAGATTGCTCGACGCCATTCGGATTGTCTGTAGTCTTGAGCATGTAAGGCACAATCGATGAGATCAATGCGGCTTGCGCAATGTTCTTTCCGCCGTGCCGACTCATGTAACGGGCGACCTCGCCGCCTCCCATCGAGAACCCAACAATCGTCGCGTCCCTGGCATCCGTTTCGCGAATTACGTCCGCCAGATCGTCGGCAAGCGTGTCGTATTCGTAGCCCGTCCAAGGCTGTTCGGATCGACCGAACCCGCGGCGGTCGTAAGTGATAACCCGATAGCCCGCGTTGGCGATCGCCAGTGCGTGCGAATCCCAACTGTCGGCGCACAGCGGCCAGCCGTGAATCAGGATGACCGGCCGGCCCATGCCCCAGTCTTTGAAATACAGTCTTGTTCCGTCTTTTGTTTTAATGAAGTTCATTTGAGATTTCTTTCGCGTTTCGTTTGTACATGCCCGTTTGTGTTTAGATCAAAGGACTCTCGCCGCGCCATAGTCGATGCGCACCTCGACGTTCCGCCAGCAAAATGGCCTTACCGTGCAAATGTTCCGGGCCGTGAGTTTTGTCCCATTCCAATCGCTCTTCATAATGAAGGATTCTCAGTCCAGCGTCCTCATGCAGAGCCCAATTGGCCAACTGGTTTGGCTGGAAATAGGTCTCCACAGCACTGGCGGTTTCACTGACCGGTGCGTCTTGAAATTTGTGCGGACATTCCGAACAACCAGGGTCGTCGACCGTATGAACTTCGACGTACAGGACTCCGTGATCGTTAAGGCCAGCCAATACCCGTTCCCAAACTTGTTTTGCATCTGACTCCGGCAGATGGTCGAGAACCGTCGTGGCGACGATTAAATCAATTCCCGCGTTGGGAAATTCGATGTCGCGAACATCTGTTTGATGCGTTTGAATGTTTTTCGCAAACCCTTTTTCAACTGCCTGGGCTTCAATTCGCTCCAGTCCGGTCGCTGACAGATCAAAACAATAAACACGGTATCCTGCTGCCGCCATGGCCAACGAGTCCCGTCCTGCTCCAGCTCCGAGATCAAAGGCGATGCCTTGACGGCCGGTTTGACAGAGAAACGCGGCCAAGGGCGAGGAGGGACGACTCCCAAAAGCCGGTTCATGCCGACTGTAGGCCGCGTCAAATAATTGTTGATCGTTCATTGTTTGTTTTTCCAAGTCCGACTTGCCCCGTCTGTTGCCATTTCTTTTTCCAAAAGTTCAGAGCTGATTGGATCTGGTCCCGATTCGCGGAAAGAGTAAGAGTAGTAGCAGCAAAAGGCGTGCCATCGTTGGTCGGATAATGGGAATCGACCTGCCTTGTGATGTGAACGTTGGGCGACCGAAGAAATCACAACAAAACTCTCATTGCAGGCGGTCAACTCGAAATCAATGATGTAGGCCATGGATGTCACCCTAACACGCAACTACAAGCATGCTGACTTTGCTGTCGTTCGCGATTACGCACCAGCACGCAGCGAACAGGAGCTGCTGGTTCACGTACTGGAACCGGTCGGACCTGGTCCCGCAAACGGTCGGTGGGAAACAGCGAACACAAAGGTATCGAGGTTGTGTGTCTCAACCGCGCGATCGGCGTCAGTCCGGAAGAAGACTTGTTGTTGCAGATGCAAGGCATGTTCGCCGCGACACAACCTCGGACGAATTCTGTCAGTTGTGCGCAGAAGCATATGAATGGTGCGATGGCAACTGCAGCGAACTCGCGCATTGCCAGGATTGTGGGGATGCATGTCGCAAGCGTGCTGAAGCCTGTTCGGCGATGGTTCAAACATAGCTTGGTAGGTCGATCTCGGCACTGGCGATTGAATACAAATTCACGCTGTTGGCGTTGACGTTGACTACATCGTTGCAATATTTCCGTTGGTAATTGACCCGGAATAGTAATTCTTGTACTTCACTTTTCTTTCGAGGTCTTCAATCACGGCCACTGTGAAATCAACTCCCGTATGGGTTTCACAACTGCCCAAACCGCCTGGGCTGAAAACGTTGATTTCCATCAGTTTGTCTTCGACAATATCCAGCCCCACCAGGTACATCCCGTCACGAACCAGTTTAGGTCGAACAATTTCAACCATTCGCCGAATCGCTGGAGTTATTTCGGCAGGTTCGCTGATACCACCTGTGTGCATATTGCTTCGGGCGTCGCCACTTCGATTGACTCGCCGAAACGCCGCAACTTTGCCCTCGTATTCAAGAGCACGACCGTTCATAACGAATAGTCGCACGTCGCCTTCGGCAGCAGCCGGCAAGTACTCCTGAGCAATGCAATAGCCATCCCTTACTACCGCTTCGATCATTTGATTCAAGTTTGCCTTTTCGTCTTCATTGATCAGAAACACGCTCTGCCCGCCCGAGCCCTGCAACGGTTTAATGACGACTTTGTCTTTTTGTTCTTCAATAAACGCCTTGATCTCGTCGATTTCACGACTGATGCAGGTTCTCGGTCGCACCTGTTCGGGGAAATGCTGGAAGTACGTTTTGTTGATTGCGCAGGCCAGATTCTCCGGATCATTGACGACCAATACACCGCGCCGCACGGCCAGTTGACCGAACAAAATTCCCGCCGACTGGGCCCAGGGGCGTTCGACGGCATCTTCCGAGGGATCATTTCTCAACATCAATACATCCAGGTCATCGATCCGGATTCGATTTCTGCCTTCACCATCTTTCTGTTCCTGGAGTTCCTCCAAAAATTCCTTGCGGGACTCAAACTCGCCATCAGGAACGCGATAAGCTATGGCGTGAATCGACCCATCCGGTGCGTATATAAAATCGCCGACTCCCAGCACCCACGCCTGATGTCCCAGCCGGCTCGCGGTCTGCGCCAGCCGTATTGTGGTAAAACCTGATTCTTCTGTTTGCACGTCATTGACAACGAATCCGATTTTCATGGCAGGCTTTCAATAGTTCAGGTCAGATTGCCAGGTGATGTGAGCAACTCCAAAGGGCTTTTTCCGGAGCACTCGAAAAGCAATTTCTGTGCCAACGATCCGTGAAAGTACCGTGGCAGGAGCGCCGGCGGTTTCAGAATCCCGCGAAGCAGGAGGTCTCCGATGGCGGGTAAATGCGAGGCCGCAAATTTTCCGACAAATACCCGTTCGAAATGCTCCTTTCCCGCCGATGTGATCCAGGCGAGTATTTCATCCAATCCTCTCAGATAAATCGCGTCTTTGGTCGAACCACCGGCTCTGAAAATCCTCGTCGCAACGGTAAACGCACGCCGGGTACCGAATCCAGGGTCATCAACCAGCCATTCAAAGACATTCCGAAACGGTTCTCCGGCTACCATCATGTGGGCCGCAACGACCCTGGCCGCAAGCGTTTGAATCCTTGAACGACTCAGGCCGCCAACGAGGTACTCGGCCAAAACAGCGATCCCTTCCTGAAACGACTCGTACCCTGCCAGCCCGACGAACAATTGTTGCAGTGGCTGACGACGACCATTGAAATACGTCAAAAGGTGGGTTCCGATTTCGTGATGCATCAAGGCTTCCAGTCGCCCGGGATGAACCCGTGCATTTTCCGAAACCAGAACCGAGTCTCGGGAAACCATGATTCCTGAAGCAATGTCGTTGCGTTTCGTTACCTTGGCATGAAACGAATCGTCCTGTTCGCGGTAAAAGGCAATTTCTTCCTGCGCCCGGTGGATCAACCCGTCGCATCGAATCCACTCTGCGGTCGGCCTGTCATGTTCCGACGCGAGATTGTGTTTCAGTCCAGGATGCCTCAGGAGGGATTGGGCAAGCTTCAATAATTTGGCTCCGACATTGCCGTACAGTTGCAGACTGCCATACAAAAACTGTGGCGTATCGATGTCGCTGAGAGAAGAAATCTGGCGGTCCAGTTCATCCTGCTTTTCCAGAAACAGTGCCGCCAGGGTAGGATCCTCAATTCGGTTGACCGGGACCGTATAAAGCTGCTGCTTCAATTCCGCTGGAGAACGAGGCAGCGGACGATAATAGAACCGGGGCCTGTGTTTGAAACCACCGGAACAAAATTGTTCCCAGGCATCATCCACGTTGATCGGCGTAATTTGCAACAAATAATCAAAGCTGGACGAAACATCACAGAGCTGCTGGTCAACCAGCGGTACGGCCTTGACCATCGTCGAAGGACCAAGAACGTGATAGTTTGCGGGTGCCTGTTTCACCACATCATCGGTAAACGTGAACAGCATCTTTCGAATCGCGACCGCCAGTTGCCTGCGAAGTCGTTGCAGGACAATCGGAAACAGGGTGTTTCCGTCCGGGCTGCGGTATACCGGATGAACGGCCAAACCCACATGATGACAAAATCCCAAATCGGAAAAATCAGGTGAAAGGAGTGGCTTCAGGTTCGGTGGTGATTTGATTTTGGCGAAGGTCGTGTCGACTTTGGCGTGAAGACCCGAGAGAGTAATTTCCTGCAGGGATTTTTCAAATTTCAGCAGCGTAGAACCGATGGATTTGTCGTCTGGCGCTGTAATACGAAATGCCGGATGCAGAATCGCAGTTGAAGAAGCCGATTCTGCCGAAAGGTCTTCCGACCAGATCTCAAGCAATAGAAAACCCAAAAACCTTTCTTTCGAAACTCGCAACACGGTTTCGCAAATTTTCTGCAACTCGGTGTGTTCGTCGGAGTCACCCGACGCAAACAGATACGAAGCTTCCGTCGTAACCAACTCTGCCGTACCCAAATCGCTTTGCACGACTGGACGTCTGTAAACACACAGGAATGGCAGTGCCCGATCGATTCGCAGTCGGCCATCCCCTGGAACAATACGACGCAACGTCAGGTCTTTGTCAAGTCGATGCTGAATATCCGATACCAGTTTGGCGAGTGAAAACCCCGATTCACTGCCAGAAGCAATTTCGACGGGCTCATCGTTTTCAAAGGGTGGTCGATCCACGTCGCCTACTCCCTCTCACGGTGTCGTTAGAACTGTCCGATTCCATTTGCTCCAATTCTTCCCGAATACCTGGCAAAGTGGACTTGATTGCGTCACCGATCCATCCAAGCATTCGGACATCCGGACGACCTGTCCATTCGTCCATGAAGAATTTTTTGAATTCAATGGCAGGCGCGCAAACGCGCCCGGGAAAGCTCTGATGAATCCATTTCCCGAACTCCCCTCCCCGGAACTTCACGTTCTCACGCACATCCAGATGCCTTCCGTCGAAATCAAAGTCCCTCAAATCGGCCATGAAACGGTCGAGCCACGGCCCCCACGCGTCCCGATCAAATGTGCCGGTTCCGATATTGACTTCCGGATTATCAAGAGGTTTTGCTTCGGCTGCATTCTCGCCGTTACGACGGTGGTTGTAGGAATGCAAGTCGAGTACCACGATCCTTTCATGCGTTTTCAGCATTTTGGTCAATAACGTGCGAACAGCACGAAAGAATTGATCGTAGATTGCCAACGATTGCGAAATCTCGGTTTCTGACAATGGAGATTTCCAGATGTTTAAACCCCAGGCATCCGTCGGCTGCTGATACACAGCCTTGTCGCGCGGCCGATTCAAATCAACTTCGAAACGGGAACATTTTCCAACGATCCGCGAGTCGCAAATTGCGGCCCAAAGGCCGGTAAACGGATCCTCTTCGCGCAACCGTTCGTCGTCGGTCAAGCCAGACAGATCCCGTAACCCATCGCGCATCGCGTGACCGTCGTGGATGGCTGCACCGACAATGGCATCCTGACCGAAGGCAATCAGAAAGTTCGAATTTATATGATTGGCTGGCATGATTTGGTTCCGTCAGTATCGACTGCCAAAATCAAAAATCGCAACCACGCCAGAAAAGGAGAATGAGGATGATTGGAATCGGCAAACCGAACATCCATCCCAGCAATGCATATTTGATCTTTCCGGCCCGATTGATTGTGGATTTGGTAGTCATTGATTTCCCGGTCTTTCGTTCAAAATTTGTAGTTGATTTGATGCACTCCGCCCTTGGCGAACAAAATAGAGTTGATCGCAAACGCCATGCCAGGCTGAAATGTGACATTCGGCGAGTGTGAACCGGGAACCGTATTGTCCTTTGGTTGTTTTTGACAGTTGAATGGCAAGCTCTGGTTTGCGAACGCTCATGCTGGTTCAGTGGCGATCACTTGCGGTTTGCAAGACGGCGCAGAATGTGATCTGGCAATCCAATGCTGGCAGTTGTTGCCGATTTTCATTGACCCCGCGAATTGGCACATGATGTGCCCGGAAAGAAAGCAACTACTCTTGACCTACGAGGTTGGGTATCAACTTTGGTACCTTGACCGAATGGCAGCATGAGTTTGGAGAACAGGACTATGTCGATCAAACTGTTTGGCCATCGCGTTCACCCGATGCTTGTCGGTTTTCCAATTGGAATGTTGGGAGGGTCGGTCGTTTTTGATATCGTCCACTTGGTAACCGGCGAAGGACGCTGGGCCGACATTTCTTTCTGGATCATGGGTGCGGGAGTGATTGCGGGGCTGATCGCTGCACCGTTCGGAACCATCGATTGGTTGGGAATCCCGTTTACAACCCGGGCCAAACGTGTGGGGCTGTTGCACGGCGTGGCTGCATTTCTTTCGGTTGGGTTGTTCGCCGTTAGTTGGTTTTTTCGCTATGAATCGCCTCAAACGCCCGATGCAACCGCGATTGTACTGTCATTGGTCGGGCTGATTCTGTTGTCCATTGCAGGCTGGCTGGGTGGTGAACTCGTGTTTCGGCTTGGAATTGGCGTTGACCCCACAGCCAAAATCAAACCGCAACTATAGATAGGGTCTTTGACCTGATCCAGTTCAGTCTGGTTTGGATCCGTACAACGTTTTTTCGGCTGGTCGGACTCAGCAATGTTCAATGTGTCAAATTCTTGCAAGTGTGGATGATTTTGCGGAATCGCTAACCAGGTTTACTTCGACGTACTTCGTGGCCCGTTCATCTGTGCCAAGACGGCTTCTTGCCTGCTTGCTGTCTGATCCGAGTGTTCCCCTTCTGCAAACTCCTCGATGGCTTTCTTGCAGAAAACTGGCAAATCGTCTGGCTTTCGGCTCGTCACCAATCCGGAATCGCAAACGCATTCTTCGTCCACCCAGTTCGCGCCAGCATTTTTCAAGTCAGTTTTGACGCTCGGCCATGAAGTCACCTTTCGGTTGCGAACCACGTCTGCCTCGACCAGCATCCAGGGACCATGGCAAATGGCGGCGACAGGTTTGTTTTGCTCGAAAAAGGCGCGGACAAACTTGACAGCGGTTTCATTCATGCGAAGGGCATCGGGATTGAATACGCCACCGGGTAATACCAGCCCATCGTAGATTTCAGCCGAAACATCATAGACAACTTTATCGACTTTGAATTTCTCCCCCTCTTTCCCGTGATGCACACCCTGGATTTCGCCAGATTTCAGGGAAACCAGTTCGACCGTCCCTCCAGCCTTTTTGATCGCCTCCCAGGGCGTAGTCAGTTCGACTTGCTCGAACCCGTCAGTTGCCAAAAATGCGATACGCTTTCCATTCAGTTTATTGATCATTGGTTTTGATTCTTTTGATTGCGGTCGTAATTCGTGATGGAGTTAGAATGTGTTCAATCGGCGCCGATCATTTTGTTTGCGGCAGATCCGGTTGCACAACATCCTCACTTTTCTTTGACGCTGTGTTACCAAGCAGTTTTGCCAGCCTGAAAACTGGTTGAGAGTCCATTGTGGACAAAGTCAGAAGCCGTTCCCTTTTTCGTTGCCCCATTCGCGCCCGAATTCGACGCTCGGTTGCGCTCCAGGAATCGCGAATCGCATGGATACGTCTCTGCAGCTCCATCAATTCATTCCGCTCGAAACCAGCTTCAACAACTCCCTCGTTTTGCATCGCTTCTGCTGTAAACATGGCATTACCCGTATTGGCCCAATTATTGCGTTCGCTTGAAAAACTGGACCGCACCCAACGATCCTTCCTGGATAGGATCTACAGCAAGCAACCGCCGTGCCAACAAGGATTGCAAACAAAGGAAAGTATGGCCGCCGAAACAGGATTGTGAAACTGAAATTTGTGCCAGGGAACGTTCAGCCAATTATTGTCGTAGCCGGATTCGCCAAGATTTCGGGTGAGCTGGTAAAACCCGAAGTTTTGGCGACGCCGCCTACGGTGAAATTGGAAAGTAGCTTTTCGAAATTCCCAAAGAAGATCTTGGCTGGGCTAATTTCGACCATGTTGACAGCCCAAAGTCCAATCAGGGTTGGCCTGGCAATTCCGTCCCTGGCGAAGGCAATTTCGTATTCGAAGCCCAATCCGTTTACGACTGGTTTTTGCTTGCCAGGCCAATGTTCATTTGCCCGAAATGCGAGTTTGTTCCTGCTCGTGTTTACAATCTATATGCAGGTGGTTTGAACCGAATGGCATTCACCATATTATGTCCGGTGCGTCTGGATCTTTGATCGGGTTCATCGGGTCTTGAGGTGGGGGATTCGGTGCGGGTGGATTGCCCGGTGCAGGATCAGGACTCGGGTTGTCGGGAAATGTCGGTGAAGGCGGTGTAGTTGGCTGATCGGGTATTTTTGATGTCATGACAGTTGCCATCCATAAATCAAACCTGGTGTGAAAGTCTACACCTGTGCAAAACTGGTGCCAAAATATCACGCAAAAACGTCGTCAAACTTGTAGCGATTCGCGGTAATCTCTTTCCGCCCCAATTCGTCCATCTGTTTCAACTCCTCAAAGTCCATCGGTTCTGGTCCAGACTTTTCGACTTCGTCAAGCAGACGGCCAGCGTGTTTGTCGAGTATCTTCCGCTGCAAGTCGTTTTTGGCGGAATCGCGGATTTCATTGATCATCAGCATCATGTGTCTGGATGCATTGCGATCAACGGAAACGTACTGCCGCAATTGATCGAACACCCGACTGCAAAAGTCTTCAAATCGGGCCGCATGTGCGAAAACGCGCAATTCACCCTGATCGTTGTAACGCAATCGTTTGGGCGGGTTCCGGCGCGTCATCGTTACCAATGCAGTCTGAAGCCAGTCCATACAATTCATGGCAGTCATGGGATCATTCACTCCCGGCGACAGCGCGCGCTGCGCAATCTCCACCAGTTGATCAACGCTGAACATCACGTTCTGGGCAAAAGTCCTGTGCATCCCCAGAGCAAACACGTCCTGTAACTTTTCCACGATGTCGTCGGACACACGCTCGGCAGGCCACGCTCGAACAAGTTCCCGTCCTGCACAAAGAAAATCGCCCGGACTGCGACTGAGATAGACTACTAGCTCATTATTATTGGCAACTTTGACCAGACCGTCCTCATCAAGTGCCTGGATATAGCCGCTGTCCGGCAATGAAACAGGAACCGAGTTTTCGTAGAAATCTGCGGGCAAATCGGATAATGCTGGTTTTCGCTCGTCACCTGGATCTCCAGTTGCGATGATCTCTGGAAACAACTCGTCAATCGAATTGGCCAATTGTCGTCCGATGCCAGAAACGACATTTGACAATCGAATACTTTCGGGGATATGGTGGATAAAATAAATCAACACAGCCACGCTGGCCAGGGTCAGGACAAGGGCCACGCTAATTGAAATCTGCGGGACAAATGCATGGCTCAATTGTTGGGCCGCGTCCTCACCAACCGGTGGTTCTTCCGCAGACCGAACCGTTCGCAAAATCATCAGGCAATAGATATAGGTCGCGATAAACGTCCCCAGCGTAAACTGATTTCCCCGGTCCCGCATGAAGTTGCCGATCACGCGCGGCCCGAATTGGCCGGTCGAATACGAAACTGCCAGCAGAGTCAATGAGAATGTGACCCCGGCCACCGTGATCATCGAACCGGCCACCGTTGACAATAACGCTCGGGCCCCGGCGGGCTGGCTGGAGAAAACGAACGGCACATGACTGGCCCAGTCGGCAACGATTTTTCCATCAAAATAGATTGTTACCAGCGAAAGAACGATCGCTCCCAGTGCCATCACTGAGGGGATAAACCAGTAACTTGCCCGAATCTCACCAAGAAATTTCTGGATTTGGGCATGATGCATTGGGGATATCGATTACGGTAAAATATTGTGGTGAGATTGTGGTGATTTTGAAACCTTCAATGCGAGCCGTGCCAGGCGGTACTCAATGCGTCGGCAACCGGGCAGCGGCCACGCAGTTTCCAACAATCACTTGTTGCCATCTGGTCACTACATTCAACCATCGGTTGCATCATCGATCTCGTCTTCGATTTCTTCAGCCGCCTCCTCAAGTGGCCCCTGTTTGCACCCGCTCATGGTCACCAGCGGTATCCCGCAAAACATCACGGCAAACATCATTACAATCCAGCGACTCTTCAATTTCATCGTAAACTCCAAAATGCTATACTCAGAATTGACAAACGGTCGGACTTGCAAAAGCGGGCAGGCCCGCAACTTTTTCACAAGCGCGCTGATATTCAAGTATTCAAGCAATTGTGGTGCCAGGGCTCAAACAATTGTTGATCGGAGTCAGGCAGCCAGTTCGGTCAACCTGAAACAAAGTAATTCCGAATTCCCGCGCCGAAGCAGTTGATGGTCGCAAAAAGGTCACACTGGTCGTCGATCGAACAATTCCCAACCACGGAGCGCGAACAGGAAAACATGGAAACGATTACGGAACAACTGGGCCGGATTTTTTGGGGCGACAAGTCACTGTGGTTCCTTGTGGAAATCGCTTTCCGGACATCAATCATTTTCGGCTACACCCTCGTGTTGTTGAGGTTCATGGGCAAACGGGGCTTGGGGCAGCTCAGCTTCTTTGAGTTCGCCATCATCGTTTCCCTCGGGTCCGCAGTCGGCGATCCAATGTTTTATGACGATGTGCCGCTGATTCACGTCATGCTCGTGATTACGATTGTGATCAGTCTGCATCAACTTCTCACCGTGATTACCCGTAAGAACGAGTTGGTGGAGAAATTCGTGGAAGGAGAAACCCAACTACTGGTCGATCGGGGTAGTATCGACAGCCAGCAACTGATGCGCGAACGTCTTTCCAGAGAAGAACTTTTCGAGCTACTGCGTACCGAAGGCATTTCACACCTGGGACAAGTCCGACAGGCTTTTCTGGAGCCGACAGGAAAGCTGAGCGTTATCCGATGGAAGCCATCCCGGTCGGGACTCTCCACCCTTCCCGGTGCAAACCGCGACAACAAATTCGATCAGACCAAAGATTCGAAACGATGTTGTCCGGAGTGCGGAACGCTTGAGGGTTGTGAAAGTCGTCAGGAATGTTGCCGTCCCGACGAAAACGGTGAGCGGCAATGGGCAGTCGCGGTTCGTGACGACTGACAGAATGCGAATGCAGGTCAGGAAAAACATCAATTTGGCACCAGCCAGCCAATGTCAATGATGACAATGAGTTGTAGCTGAAAACTCGTCCGGCCTGCTTCGTCGCGGAAACGAAAATATCTGAGCCCTCAAAAAAACCAGTTGATTCCGATCCACGTGGCGGTCATTGCCGAAATGACCATGCCCAGCACAAGGGCAACCTGAATCCAGACCGGCAGTTGTCGAAAGCGCTCGTACATCTGTCGCGAAAACAATTCAATCGAATCCATCACTCGCGGTATCCAGGGGATCTCGCGGCCCAGCATGGCAAGTCCGATAAAAGCCACGAATCCTCCCGGCCCTGGCAACCAGCCAATTGCTGCTCCCAGGACAATTAACAGGATTCCGAAGACAAACGTGACGATTCTGGAAGTCGCACTGTTGCCGCCTGGCTGTTGACGTTTGTATCTCCGGAATTCCTGAAACCTCGAACCTGCTTTGCCCGCGCGAAGGATCGCCAGATTTTTTTTCAACGATTCGAGCATCGGTCATACCACACGATCAAAATGCAAACGGACCAAAATCAACTTGCCCAACGACTCGGCCGACAGGGATCGCAATGATGAGGTCGTTTCGAAGACGGCTGATCCCATTTCTGGTGCTGTCACTCATGGCAAACCTCGCCTGGAAAGGATTTTGGCAGTAGAATTGTTTCGAAGCAACGTCAATCATGACCCGTTTTGAAAACGGTCTGCCTGGCGTTCGACAACGAAAAAGCCGCGCAACTGGAAATTCCAGCAATGCGCGGCTTGACTCGTTTCGAACCCGTAACCGACGTCATCAGTCGGCTTCGACGACACTTTGCACCGAGATATGTTGGGCATCCATTTCGTCGAAAATCTTTTTGGCGCGATCAATTTCATCGCCGTCCTCTACACGAACCGAAATCAGTCCGTGTCCATCTTTCAGGTAGTTTTCGTACTGTTTGGCTTCGTACTCGGAAAATCCCAGTCCAACCAGTCCGCCCGTGACACCACCAGCTGTTCCGCCGATAGCCGCACCGCCCAGTGCCGCCATGATCGGTCCAGCAGCGATAAAGGGGCCGAGACCTGGAATCGCGAGAGCACCGATGCCGACCATCCAGCCCAGTGCTCCACCCAGCAACGCACCTCCACTCGCACCGGCCGTAGCCCCTTCCGGAGCCTTGGTATTCCCTTCCACGGCGATATCGCCCCCTTGATCGGCCATCACAAAGGAGATCTCTGCGGCGCGAAACCCGCTGGCCCGCAGCCGATCCACAATCGCAATTGCTTTGGTGCGATCTTCCGCAATGCAAAAAACCGCCTGGTCGTGTTCATTACTCATGATTGTGTCCACTTTCGTTATTGTAAATGTAAAAACGTCTGTTGCGTCAAATTGTCGACTGTGGCGTGAAGCCGTTAGTTGACTTTGACTTCCAAGTCGTCGGTCACGTTCGATTCTCCGGCAATTCCGTTGACCACTTTCAGAATGGAATCGTGTTCGGCAGCCGATTCGACGGGGCCGCGCAGAACAACCTTGCCGTCGTTGGTAATGATCTTGATGTTGCGACCATTAATGGAGAGTTTGTCGATTTTCAGAACTTCAGAGCGAAGTTTGGCGACCAACTCCGTATCGGCGGTTGTGTTCGACTGATCAAAAGGCGTCTTTGTTCCGCCGTCTGAATCACGTTGGTTGACCGCCGTGTTATCTCGTGCCGTGTTTGCGCGTCCAGCCGGAGTGTTTCCAGCCGTATTGTTCGCCGGGTCACATCCCGTACACGCACTTAACAACAAGAGACATCCCAAGAGCACTCTCATTTGTTTTCCTTTCATGAAAATCACTTTGTCACCCGCTGGAGGTATTTGCGACTATTTGCTGCCCTTAATCCGGAAAGCAATTGGCGTTTGGGTGAACGTGCAATGAATAAGGTGCAATTGTCATGCCATCTGACGGCAAGGAATGTTTTTGGAAACGCTTGCCTACACTTTAACTTTCCGGCTTGCCGTTCCAATAATTTCGCACGAAACAAATACGCGAGAATGCCGCCAGGAGAAATCACCTGGCGGCACGGACAGAATGCATTTTAACGCGTTAGTTGTTTTTGCGGGAGGAGAATCCAAAATTATTTTTTTGAACCGTACTCGCGATTGACCCGATTCCAGGCGTCTCTTGTCGCGGGTCGGGCTGCACCCCATTCCAGATTGGAGGTGCCGCGATTCTTCTCCCAATCCCGTTCCAGGTCATTTTCGACCGTTTCGAAATCATCGTGATCGTAACGCGTGCGGGATTCCCAGCCGTAACGATAGGCCGGCCCATAATGATCGTAATCAAGATCGGCATCCACATAATCGCGATCGCGGTAATTTTTCTCCCAATAGGCCGCTTCGATGGTCGGATCGATATTTTCCGAAATTGCCTTTCCCGCCAAGCCACCGGCGATGCCACCAACAACGGCCCCAACGGCTGCACCGATTGGGCCACCGAATGCGCCTGCAACAGCACCAGTGGCAGCACCTCCGGCTGCCGCCCCCAAACCCGTGCCGACTGGGTGCGAACCAGGAGTTCCGGAAATCGGGTCTTCGTTGCGAAGTTCTTCGGGTGTTTGATTTCGTTTGGTTGCCATCATGTGGTCCTTTGTGTTGAGAAGTTTGACTCGTTTGAGCCGTTGGTTTGACTTGATCCACCATCACCATCGTGCAAGCGGCGTGCCAGCTCTTCGTTTATCTTTTCCTCTTTTCCAAACCGCTGGCGATCTGTGCTGTCCGGTCTTCTCGAAACGGACCTAAGTGCAGAAGGGGCGGTATTCGATCAGTGTCAGTACCACATGCTGGTATACTGTGAAAGGCGGGAAAGCTGCGATCGATGGACGCTGGACGATCTTCCTGGATTCCATTCGTGCAATAAATGAATCAACGGCAAGCCTTTGATTCCGGGAAAACCTTGCTCAGCCTTGCCCCCGGAAATGATCTGTTCCTGTTTGCTTTCAAAATCTGGCAACCGAATCAATTCCGGATCGTTGTTTCACTCGCGTATTGGCTGGCTGGAGACCGGTAAATGGCCGCAATCTGTTTTTCATTTTGCATCTCTCCCTGCCCAGTCGAAATCGCCAAACCGCCATTGCGGATTGTTTCGATGGCGGCAAGGTTGGCAATGTCCGTAGCTTCTGGTGAATTCTCGTTCGCAAGTTCAAATCTGCCGTCCACTGTTCGCGTCGCCGGACAAGTGAAACCTTCAGCGATCAACAGCGTATCGACCTGACCGATCGCAGCAGCCCGACAGATCTCCAGTGGATCGTCGCTCGCCCAGTCGGTATGGGCCTTCTCCGCGTACTGCTCAATCGCACTGGATTGCCGTTTTGCAAGCATTGAATCGACAATTGGAGCGGCCTGCTGTTTAAGTTCGTCTGGTGACATTTCATCAGGGTTGCCGCCAATCGGTTCATCGATCAGATTTCGGTAGTGACAGGCTTCTTTGAAAATCGGAAACAGAAACTCAACTCCCGCGAAAATTAACGGTGCATCCTCAATTCCGAAATATGCGTCCAGGGCATCATTCAGGCGCTGAAAGTACTGCAACAGGTCCTTCTTTTTCTCATCCGCACCGCCTCCGCCTTGCCCGTGATGCATCGCTTCGCCGCCCGATTTGGCGGTTGAGTGGAACTGGAGCGTGCTGACGTATTCGTCGATGTTCAAAGCATCTCGCATATTTTCGGGAAGCTCGTCTGGGTCCAGATCAACTATTTCGTTGGCATTCATCTTCAGCAAACGGACCCGTTTGGGACTGACCGCGAGGATATAACATTCATGTTCGTGATTCGCAGCCTGCAAAAGAGGCGTGATCTGAAACTCGTTGCCGACGTAGACCTGCGCCTCGAATCCGGCCGAAACCCGGAATGATTCGCTGAACTCTTCGCTGACAAAAAAAGCCAGCCCGTCCGATTGATGTTGCCAGAAATTGTCGTCGTCCAGTCGCGATTCCGCCGGTTTGAGGATCGAGTCAATCAATTCGTCTTCGACACCGCGCCTGGCGAGCTGCTGACGGGTCTCCCGAATCGCATTTTTCCAGCGAATCGCGTTCTGTTGGACCTTTTTGCCGCTGCGGTGCATGGGAGCGTAAATGGAAGCAAAATGCTTTCCGTTCGCCTTGGCAATTTTTTTCAGTTGGGACTGATTGACGTTATTCATTTCGATTGCTCCAGTTGAGTTCAAAAAATATGGCAACCCCTGGCAGCCTGGCGACCAGGATGGGTTCTTTTCAGCCATCGGTACGAAAAAATTTCGTGTATCGGCCGGTGTCCTGCGGGCCAGGCAGTTTTTACTGTCGGTCGCGAATAAGCTCTGCAATTTGACCGGGGCCTGGCAGGCCTTTGGCCTCGATTTCCAGATCGTCCTGGCCGGAACTGCTGATCGCCAGCGCTCCGACGTTCACCAGTCTGCCGATAAACGTCTGATCGACCTGAATATTTCGGACATCGTCGTGTTGAACTTCCGAGCTTGCTTTTGCGATTAACCCGCGAGTCAATCGGGTCCGTTTGCTGGTGACCTCCAGGGTGACACCCAGAGTCTTCACCCACCAAACAAACAATGCAACCGCTCCGGTGCCGGCCAATGTCCCGCCGATAATCCAGTCGATCATCGTATTCCAGGGCAAATTGAAGTACCTCCCGCCGAGGCCAATTACCAAGCCACCAAGCAGACACGCCACCAAAAGCAGATAATAAAAGGGATGGGCCCGAAACATCACGGGATGAACTGTTTGAATCAACTCCTCGGAATTGACGGGAGATACGACCCGGTCGATTTCACGATCGTCCGGTGACGTTTCCTCGATCAGTCGGGCTACCGGCGCGTCCACTTTGATCGGATGTTCACAATGAGGACAATCGATCTGCTGTCCCACCAGAGCTGGAGCAACCGCTATATTTTGCTGGCAAAGGGGACATCTGTACGTCAAGTCCGACATTTTTTGTCTTTCATTTGTGTGTATCCAGGCGGGCTACAGAATTGATGTCCAATGCGGTAACCCCCGCTTGTTGTTTCGCGTACCCAGGCACGCTGGAAGCTTACGCCACCACAAGCTGGACGCTTATGCCACTGCAAATGCCATACCTGTTGTTCAATCCGGGATCGTACAGGTCTCATTCTGCCGCTTGGCTGGTTTCGATTTCATCGCCCAGTGTGTCTTTGATCCACAGCTCGTTGATCACGACCATTCCGGCGGCGAGCAAGGGAGTAGCCACCAGCAAACCCAGAAATCCAGTCATTGCTCCCATCACGACCTGAAAACCCACCAACAACGCGGGCGGAATCGACGTTTGGTGCTGTTGAATAAGCGGAGTAATCACATTGCTTTCAACCAGTTGCAGGATCGCATACAGGATGACCACCCAAAGCACGGTCATTGGCCCTTGGGTCAGGGCCATCAGCACGGCCAGCGACAATGCAATGATCCCGCCAATGTTGGGAATGAACGTCAACAGCGCAGTCATCGCGCCAATCGCAAACGGCATGGGAACTCCAAGCAGCCAAAGTGCGAAGGCCGTGCCTGCGCCCGTGATCAGCATCGAAGCAAATCGCCCAATCAGCCAGGCAAACATTGCATCTCCCATTCCGTTCATGACTTCCACGACCCGATTCCGCCGGTCGATAGGAAACAGCCTTGCAAAACCGTCCCGGTAAAGCGCCGGATCGATCGCGATGAACAACCCGACAAAAAAAACCAGCCCTAAATTCGCGACCAAACCGAGACTTGTTGTTGTGATGCTCCTGAGAGCACTAAAAACACGGCCGGCCGCTGTTTTTACAACCCTGGACGAAACTGATGTGTTGTCGTCCGCCCCGGAACCAGCGCTCGAGTTCGCCGCCCCTTTCGTTTCCTGCTCGCCCTTGTCTGACGCGGATTGCTCTTGCTGTTTCGTATCCGGGGCATACTTCGACAACAGTTGGTTCGCAAACGGAATTTTCTCGAACACCGTCATCGCAATGGGACGCTGGTTCAGCCATGTTTCAAGTCTTTCTGCCGACTCATCCAGCTTCAGCGACGTTTGATCGAGCTGGCTTTCGATCCTGACACCAAACAACCCCAACCCGCCGGCCAGGAATGAGAGCAACAGGATCGTAACAATCGCCAGGTTCCAGCCGTAACCAACAGGCACATAATTGCCGAGTAGCGTCGTCGTGTGATTCAGAAAAACTCCGAACAGTATTCCCAGAAAAATCAACAGGACATAATCGGTCGCCAACACGAGAATCGCAACGGTCGAGACGACGAGCAGCGTCGGCAGCAGCAAAGTCCAGATGGACTTGTATTCACATCGAGTATCATCCATCAGAATCCTTTTTTTACTGTTTTTCTCGCGATCAAAATCCCAGTAGCGGAACTCGCCAGGAGTTTCGGGGGACAACTTGTCTGGCCGAAAGTCTACGCGACTTCTGCTACGTTGGTAAAAATTCATTTCCCGGTCGCTTTAACGGAATCCGGGGGACAAACAGCAAACGACACACCATCGACAGATTTTTACGATGGCACATTGTTTGCTCAAATCTGCTCGAAATCATTCTGTCTTCGGTTCGGCGGCAAATTTGATCAGGATCGCCGCATCGGGCGGACGATGGCAATTTCACAAGCAAATCAGACAACGGGGTACAAACATGAACGTCAACATCGAACCGTCCCGGACACCGGTCCTAGCGCTGGCACTGGCAGCGGTCTCATTTTTCGGCCAACAGGTTTGTGGACAGGAAAGAGGCGACAAGAACTCAGCGCCACCCCCAAAACCGCAAACCTATATGCCCGTGGTCGGTGACGACTTTGATGCAACACATAAAAAAGACGAGGCGATGAAGGCAGAAGTTATGGGCGGCCAGCAGAAGTTGCTTGAAAACCGCTATGACCTCAGTGATGCGCCCTCGGAAACAAAAATGTCCGCAGGCCGAAAAGCTGTTCAGGAAGGGGTGCGAGTCAAGCTGGCAGACGGACTCACCTGGGAAAAACTGGGATTAATGACGCCCGACGAGATTCGTGAGCAGGATATTTTTCCGGCAGGATTTCGCCCACTTCCTCACACCAAACATCCAACGGGCGGAATGGTTTTCCCCAAAAACCAGATCGACAAAATAAAGGCCGCCGAACAACGCGATCTGATGAGATTCGATGTCGAATTTGACTTGCCTGAGCATCTGACTCCCGAGTTTCCCCCGCCGATGTATCTCACCACTCATTCCGGTGTCGATGTATCGAACGGAGAAGTCATGACAATCAGGAACTACTACGAACTGCTGGAAGGAAAAGTAACTCCGGTCCAGATGGAAGGGATGCGGCTGTTGTTGACGCCGTTTCCACAACAGCAATTCAATTCCACCGCTGATCGAAAAGTTTTGGAACCATCGCTCGGAGTCAGTTGCCTTGATTGTCATGTCAACGGACATACCAACGCCACCTTCCATCTCAATCCGGACACGCGTCCCCAACAAAACCGGTTTCGTATCGAGACGGTCAGCCTGCGAGGAATGTTCAACCAGCAAATTCACGGTTCGAAACGATCCCTGCGCAGCGTCGAAGATTTCACCGAATTCGAACAGCGAACAGCCTACTTTGATGGCGATCATGTTACGGCGGCCAAGAAGGGCGTCCATCTTCCAAACCGCTCGGACCAGGTTGCAATGATGGCGCAAATGCAGAATATCCTCGATTTCCCGCCAGCCCCAAAACTCGATGTGTTCGGAAAACTGATTGCATCCAAAGCGAGTGAACAGGAACTGAAAGGCCAGGAACTGTTCTTTGGCAAAGCCAAATGCGCGGAATGCCATCAGGCACCGTTCTATCTGGACAACAAAATGCACGATCTGCAGGTCCAGCAGTTTTACAAACCCCAAACGGTTCGCGATCATTTCGATGTTGCGGCGGGCACCATCAAGACATTCACACTTCGCGGGATCAAAGATTCACCGCCCTATTTACACGACGGGCGATTGTTGACACTCGACGACACTGTTGCCTTCTTTGACGTTATATTGAGCCTCAAACTGACCGATGACGAACGTGCCGCATTGGTCGCGTTCATGCGCTGTTTGTAAGCACACTGACCAATTATTCTTTTTCCGGGAGTATTGATGTTTCAGTCAATCGGGAATTACACCATTAAAAAACCCAATCGCCTGTCGGCAATTTTTGTTGCCTTTTCTGTTTTCGTTTTGCTTGCGTCCAGCAGCGTTGCACAGGAACAGACGAACGAGTTGACGGATAACGACATCCTGGAAGCCGTTGAAATGGAATTTCGGACAGACGACGGGTTGTCACCTGACATGATCGGAGTCCAGGTTAACGACGGCATCGTCAATCTGGACGGAGAAGTCCTCACGCTGCTTTCCAGGCGTCAGGCCGTTCGATCGGTTGGCAGCCTCAAAGGAGTCAAGGCCATAGTTGACAATTTGAGGGTTTCGTCGTCGCCTCGAAGTGGCGATGAAATTCTTGCCGACGTCCAGACAACCCTTCAAAACGACCCGGTTACGAACCATAAGACAACCAGCGTTTCCGTTGACGAAGAAGGCAAAGTGACTTTGGACGGAAAAGCAGGTTCTTACATGGGCAGAATTCTTGCGGAATCTGTTGTCGCCGGAGTTTCTGGGGTGACCGACATTGACAATCGCCTGGCGGTCGAGGTCACTGACAGCAGGCCCGCTTCGGAGATCCAGTCGGCGATCTTGCGAAGATTCGAACTCAGCCCCTATTTGGCCGAGGGTCTGATCGATGTCGAACTCGACGGAAAAACGGTGGTACTCTCTGGTAGCGTTGGCAGTGTTAACGAGCGGGAACTTGCACGGGTATTTGCCTGGGTATCAGGCGTGGAAGAGGTTTTCGTCGCCGATTTGAAAATCGACAGTTCACAGGTCGAGGAGCGACGCCGGGACAAATTCACAATTGTTCGCAACGACATCGAAATCCAGGAGGCGGTCACGGAATCACTGCTCTACGACCCACGTGTCCGCAGCGCCAAAATCAATGTCGTTGCGCGCTTCGGTGCGATCAGCCTGCATGGCAAGGTCGCAAGTCTCACCGCCAAACAGAGCGCAGAACGTGACGCCTGGAATACGGTCGGAGTTCGACGGGTGGCCAACTATTTGAGAGTCACTTCTGATCGCTGGCCAGGCGATCTGGAACTAACCGAACAGGCCAATGCGGTGATCTTCCGCGACACTCTCCTGACAGACTCGGTTTTGACTGCTTCATCGCACTTTGGCAAAATGTACATTCGTGGAGAAGCAAACACCAATTTTGCGAAGAACCGTGTGGGATCCCTGCTGGCCAATATTCCAGGGGTTCGGGAAATTGTGAATCGCGTCAAAGTTGATTCAGGGGAAAACGAAAAACGGGATGAAGACATTTTCGAAGACTGTGTTCGCCGACTTCGATGGAGTCCCCTCCTGGACGCAAACAGTATTTCGGTTTCTGTTGTCGACGGAATTGTGACGCTGGATGGTGAAACAGATACCTGGCAGGAGCGCCGGGCCGCTGAGCGCCATGCCCTACAGTCGGGTGCCCACCGCGTCAAAAACAAGTTGAAGGTTCGTTCCGCAGGAGATGCTACTTTGGGTTGAATCAATTGGCCGGACTTGTGTGATCCAACTCGCGCAGGGGCGGGCACACGATGAATGGCGAATTCACCGGAGAAAAAGTGGCCAAAAGCGCGCTTTTTTCGACGCGATGTAATGCGGAGGTTTGTGGACTCTCGATGACAATGCGATGAAGGTGTCAGAGTGTGGCGACAATTGTCCTCAATTGTCGTTGCGATAGGAGAGCCGATGCAGTTGCGCCAAAGGCAATTGGGGACCATTGCCTCTACATTCAAACTCGCCTGCATGCGCCTGCATGCGATCGGTTATTCGTTGATATAGCGATGGATTGTGTTGATCAGCTCGTTGCTGTCGATCGGTTTGCTGAGGTAGGCGTTGCAGCCACAGTCGATGCAACGTTTCATGTCGCCGTGCATGGCGTCCGCAGTCAGTGCAATGATCGGATTCAGGAATCCCATTTTCCGGAGTTCTATCGCTGTCTGGTAACCGTCCAGCCTGGGCATTTGCATGTCGAGCAGCATCAAATCGATGGGGGGAGCATCGCCTGCGATCGATGCCCGGATTCTTTCCAGGGCAAATTGACCGTCCTCGGCCAATTCTACGGCGGCTCCAGCCCGGGTCAAAAAGGTTTTTGTCAACAGTCGAACGTCGCGTCGGTCGTCCACCACCAGTACACGACAGTCCAGTTCTTTCAACGACACGTTGCCGTCTACTGAATCCATGATCGACTCCGGCTTGGGCTGGATCATTTCAGCCTGGCTGACATCCCCTGTTGCGATTGTGCAGGAAAAAGTACTCCCTTTGTCCGGTTCACTACTTACTTTGACGTCGCCGCCCAGAATTCTGGCCAGTCGCCGGCTAATGGCCAGCCCCAGGCCTGTGCCGCCAAACGAACGTGTGACGGAGGCATCTCCCTGCGAAAACGGCTGGAACAGACGCTCCAGTTGTTGCCCCGTCATGCCAATTCCGGTATCGACGATATCGAACTGGATTTTTGGTTTTTTTCGGGGCAGATATCGTACGTTCAGTTGAATGCTGCCCGAATCAGTGAACTTGATCGCGTTGCCAATCAGGTTGACCAGGATCTGTTTCAGTCTTCGTGAATCATTGTCGATCGTCGCCGGAATCAGTCCGTCGTATTCGACGACAAATTTCAAACCCTTTTCGTCAGCACGGACTTTCATCATGGTGACAATATCGCGGACGACTTTGTGCGGCGCAAACCATTTTCGCTCGATTTCCAGCTTGCCCGCCTCGATTTTCGAAAGGTCCAGAATGTCGTTGATGATTTCCAGAAGGAAAGTGCCGTTGCGCCGGATGGTTCGCAAATGTTCCAGCGTTTCCTGGTCGTAGACTTTTGCCAACATTAAATCGGCATAGCCGAGTACGGCAGTCATGGGCGTGCGAATCTCGTGACTCATGTTGGCCAGAAACTCGCTTTTCGCCAGGCTTGCCTCGTGCGCCCGTCGCTCGCTCAATCGCAGGGCCTCAGTGGTCAAATGGTCCTGCGTCGAATCCCAGTTCATGCCGAAAATCCGGGTTACAGTACCATTGGAGTCTTCGACGCAATGACCTACCCCCACCAGCCAGCGGATATGCCCATCGGGGCGCACGATACGAAACTCGTGTTCGTACGAATCCTGGCCATCGACCGCCCGTTGCCACGCCACACGGAATCCGGTCCTGTCTTCGGGGTGAACCTGTTTGAACAGCAGGTCGAAATCGGGTTTGTTCTGGCGCGGGATCCGCAGTAACTCGAACATTTCATCGGTCCAGAAGCTGGAATCCGGTCGCCATTCCCACGCTGCCATGCCACCCGCCTTGAGTGCCATCGCCAGCCGAACTTCGCTCTCGCGAATCGTCTCCTCCGAACTTTTCTGGTCGGAAATGTCACGGAAAATTCCAACGAAGCGATGTTTGCCTTCCAGGTTCGTTTCGCTGACCGCCAGGCCGAGAGGAAACGTGCTGCCATCGCGGCGGCGACCGCAGACCTCCTGTCCCGACCCGATTATTTCTGGCCCACGAGTTTTCAGTAACGTGGCCAGATACGAATCATGCTCGCTATGGTATGTCTCGGGCATCAGCATTTTGACATTGCGACCCAGCAATTCGTCTGCCGCATAGTCGAAAATCCTGACGGCGGCCGGGTTCGCGGAATTGATCGTCCCTTTCCTGTCGATCGTGATGATCCCGTCAACAGCCGTGTTGAAGATCGCTTCCAGCCGACCCGCCGTCGCGCGGTTTTCATCTTCGCTCTGGACCCGCGCGCTGATATCGACTCCCGACGGGATCAGGTATTCCACTTCCCCCTGCTCGTTTCGCACAGGAGCAATCATAAAGTCAATCATCAATCGCTGGTCCCCGTGGGCGTACAACGGAACGTCGTAGCGAACAATTTCTCCAGCGAACGCCCGGTTCATCGAATCGCGCATTTTTTCCGAGACCGCCGGATCGTAAGTCCACCACCCACATTCGGCGAAATGTTTCCCGATGACATCCTCCCGCGTCAGTCCAGCAATGCTCAGGGACTGGTCATCGACTTCCAGCAGAATGCTGTTCCGGTCAATGACACCGACCAAACCAAGCTGGTTATTGATAACCCGTCGCAGATGGGCCTCCCGGTCCGAGGTTTCGATTTCGCTTAGTTTTCTGTTGGTAATGTCGGAAACGACACCGAGGAAGTCCTCGACAGCCCCATCGGGCGATTTCCGGACGCGACCACTGGCACGAATCCACCGGACCTCTCCGGGCGACGCGTTGATGCGAAATTCTTCTTCAAAGGCTTCACCGTTCTGGACAGATTTTTCAACTGCGGCAGCAATTCTCGAACGATCTTTTTCGTCAATCCTTTGCATGAAATCGTTCAAGGTGGGCTCTGCATTTACATCAAATCCAAACAAACGATCCAGGTTGCCATCCGATATGACATCGTTGGTTTGGATGTTCCAACTCCACGGTGCCACCCCGCTAAACTCCATCGACAGGTCCAGTCGCTCCAGCGTGTCGGCCAGCGTTTTCTCCGAAGCGACACGATCGACGATATCGAATCCCGACGCAACCAGATGCATAACTTTGCCATTGGCATCCCAAACAGGATTAATCGAATAATCGACAATTCGTCGCTGGTCGTTTGCCACCCGATAATCCAGGTCTTCACGAACCCGTTCGCCACTGGAGGCGCGGGAAATCATGGATCGCAGCCGGGCCTGAAGTTCAAGATCGTAATTGAACCAGTACGTATCCCAGAATTTTTGGCCCACCACCGCGTCCCGACCCAAGTCCGCAATGTGCAGGGCAGGCTCGTTGACCTCCAACACCGTTCCGTCGATACCCAGAACGCCAATGAACACCGTGGTATTGTCGATGACCCGTCGCAAATGAGCCTCCCGATCCAAAAGGACTGTGGCTAGCCGCTTTTGCTCGGTGATGTCGCGCAGGGTCGCAGTAAAAAACGGCACTCCTTCCCTGGTGTTGGTGGCATTGATCGACAATTCGACCGGGAACCGGCTGCCGTCGGATCGGAGTCCGATCATTTCAATCCGCCTGCCAATGACCCTGGATTCGCCCGTTGCCAGATATCGCGCCATCCCTTCGGTATGTGCCTCGCGAAACTCTTCCGGGATAATGGTCTCGGCGAGCGAACGACCCACAACATCCCGTCGGGAATGTCCAAAAGTCTGTTCGGCAGCCGGATTAAAATCGACAATTTGGCCCTCGATGTTCATCGTGACGATCGGATCGAGCGACGACTGCAGAAACGCAGCCTGTCGCGACTCGCGGTCGCGCAGTTCTTCATCCAGCCTTTTGTTTTGAATAAACTGGCCGATCTCATTCCCAATAGATCGCAACATATTCAGAGTCATCTGGTCTTTTTTTGTGGGGACGGCAGTAAAGACTTCGATCACGCCATGAAAATTCGATCCCAGCATGATCGGCATTGCCATTGCACTGTTCAGGCCGATATCAAGATGAAGATTTTTTCTTTCAAACCCGCGATCCCTGGCGATGTCCTCGATCCACGCTGGCTCCAGCATCTGCCAAACTCGCCCCGGCAAACCTTTTCCTTTCCGGAACCGGATCTGTTCAGTTTCACGGGCAAAGTCCTCCAATAACGGTCTGTCGTTGGGAATCGACATCTCCGCACAAACCAGCGAATCCGACCCTGGATCAACCAGCCAAAGGGCCGAGAAATCCGCGTTGAGCGTAGTGCGAATCGAATCAAGAACGTCCGGGATAACCGAACCAAAGGACTTTGCGTCCACCAACAGTTTTTCTATCTGGTACTGGGTCTCAAGGCGGATCCGAATACGTTTTTGTTCCGTCACATCGATAAATGATGTGATCAGTCCATCGGGGCGCTCGTCGCGCAAGTAGGGGAGAACGCGCCGCAGGAACCAGCGTCCATCGATCGACTGAATCTCGTGTTCGATAATTTTTTCGGCTGCCGAAACCACTGCCTGGATCGACAGGGGTGGCATCTCGACCAGATTATGGGTGATGTTGCTGAGCAATCTCCCGGTATCAGTAGCGATCAGATTGAAAATTTCCGTTACAGCCGGCGTGAACCACAGGATGTGTCCGTCATTGTCGAGAAAAATCGTGGCTATCTGGGTACTGCGCAAAAGATTCTTCAAATCGGAATTGGTTTGATCCAGGGCGTTGTTCGCCGACCGGATTTCTTCCTTGGAGGTCTCCAGTTCCTCATTGGCTGACTGCATCTCCTCATTCATGGAAAGGAGTTCTTCGTTGGAGGATTTCAACTCCTCGTTGGCAGTATCCATCTCCTGCATTGTCGTTTCGAGATCGCTTCGCGTGGCGATCAATTCACTTTCCAGTTGCTGGACGACTGACTTTGCGTCGTAAGCATCGACCGTGGTTCCATGCCCGACTGTTTCCGGCTCGGGTGAACTGCGTTCGTTGCGCCCGTGAGGCAGACCCGAGTCCTGAAAAACAACCATAAACAACTCGCGAAACAGCGATTGTGCCTCACCGGAATTGCCTGCCAGCAGCGCAACATAGTCATCGATCGCTGAAATCTTCGCAACTTGCATTCGTCTCTGAATTCGCCGGGCGAGTGTGCTGGTTTTGTAATGTTGAAAATTATGTCCGGTCGCTGTCAACAGCAACTCCGTGATGGCCGGCAGGGCGGGAAGAATCTGTTCAGGGAAATGGTTCGATCGAATCGATTCCGACAGGTCGTCGATATGGCCGGCATGGCCGGCGTATTTGACCAACTCAATTGCAATCTCGCGCGGTGGCAGCACATGATCTGCGAGACCCGTAATCGCAGCGCTGCGGGGCATTGCATCGTAGCGGGCCGATTTCGGATCCTGGGCAAATGTGACGCCGCCGGCATCACCAATCGCTTTCAATCCCAGAATTCCATCCGATCCTGTGCCTGACAGGATCACTCCGGCCGCGTTCAAGTTCTGGTCCTCGGCCAGACTGTGAAAAAAATGATCGATTACGTTTTTCGGACGCATACCGTCGTCATTTTCGACAATTCGAATTTGCCCGTTGACCAGCTCCAGAATCGATTGAGGTGGTGCGACATAAACCGTATTGGGTTTCAGCCTCGTCGAATCAGCCAGCCCGACAATCGGCATCCGTGTGTGATCAGTCAGAAGCGGAATCAGCAATTCTTCCCGGCCCGATTCCCGATGCTGAACAAACACGATGGCCAACCCGGCTTGATGATCGAGTGCCGACAAAAAATCCTGAAACGCCTCCAGCCCACCCGCCGAAGCACCGACCCCGACGATCAGCGGTTTGCCAGCGGTCGTCTTTCGTTTCACGGTATTGATTTCGTCGTTCATGGACTGATTCTGATTCCGTCATGGCACGCAGGGAATAGCAGGCTGACCTGTATTATGGAGCACGTTTGACGGAACATCCAGACTCATCCAGGAACCGAACGGGGAAACCTCGCGAAAGGTGGTGAAGGGAAGTTTCGCGAATAACGACTCGCGGCGCAAGCAAGTGGATTTTCAGGTTGATCACAGCCAGCAGGTGCGAACCACTTGCTAGCGCGCGGCCTATTCATTTTTTACCGATATGTGGAACTATCGGAGAAATTCAAGCAACTATCGTGTTGCGGTTGATTTGGCTTCCGATTGCCAGGCTTTGGCCCCTCCCACATAGTCAAAAACTTTGGTGAATCCGGCGTCGTCCAGCTTTTTGGCTGCTTCGGTCGAGGACTGGCATTCTTTACTGGCACAGTAAACAACTACTGGTTTGGATTTGTCACTCAGTTTCTTTTCAACGTTCTGAGCGAAGTTGGCTTGTGACTGCGGGATGTTTACGGCCCCCGGAATCTTCGACTTGTCAAACTGTTCCGGGTCGAGAGTATTGACGATCAACAAATTGTCTCCTTTTTCCCGAAGTGATTTCAGTTTTTCTGTAGTAATGGCTTGCATTGAATGGGTCCTTCATAAATGGGTTGACGCACGAGACACGCGAATCGCGTGAACCCAACTGGAAAATCAGGTGGTGCCATACTGACCGTGCAAAACACGCGCCATCCGACTTCGTCTTGTCAATTCGAATCAGCGGTTTGAATCAATCGGGTCCGGCACAAGACTTGCGGTGTTTTTCCGGGATTGTTCACGAAACCGTTTCACGACTTTGCGTCAGGAGAGACCATCATGCGATTTGGCCTGACAAATCCACACTTCACGAAACCCTTAACGACCATCAAAATGTTCGGGATAACAATCAGTGCATTGATGCTGTTGCCACTCGCCAACGCCACCGTCTGGGGTTGCCAGCAGCAGGGAAGGCAACCACCGACACCACAACAGCAACAGTACCAGCAAAAACAGACAGGTCAGGAAAATCAGATACGATCAGGTGACCGAACCGAATTGCCTGGAGATATCAGTTCACAAGACGACGGAGAAGCACCGGCGCTGGGCGTTTATGTTTCGCCGAGTCCCGGTCAGGGCGTATTTGTCGCCGGAACGATCGGGGGAAGCCCAGCTGCTGAAGCCGGGATTCAACAGGGCGATTACATCATGTCAGTTAACAAACAGGCCATTTCCAACCCACGCGAACTCAAATCGTGCATCGAAAAACTCGCGGCAAACGAACCAGCCGAGGTAACGGTCTGGCGCAACGGGGAGGAATTTACCCGCAAGATTAATGTGGCCCAAAAGACCGAGCAGATTCCTGATTCGCATCGGACATGGCTGGGAGTGGTAATGACCCCCTATGACCGGGGTGACATCAAAGGTGTTCGGGTCGAGCAGCTTTATCCGAATGGCCCGGCCGAAAAATCTGGCTTGCGAAAGGGTGACGTGATTATCCAGGCCGATGGTCGGAAAACGACCAGAGTGGACGACCTCCTGGTTTGTTTCGAATCACACGGCCCCAATACTGGCTGTAATTTGATGATCAACCGTGACGGTCAGGAAATTCCTGTCCAGGTTTCTTTCGGTGATATTTCCGAAGCCACGCAGGACTGGTTGCAGGCTGCATTTCGGGATCCGCTGGACGGACTGGACCTGGAAATGGACTGGCCCGTTGAAATTGACATCGAAGGAGATGACGTCAGGGAAGCCATCGGTGAATTGAGGGCAGAACTCAACGAACTTCGCCGCGAAATGAATTCGCTGAAATCCGGTGATGCACGCGGTTCATCCAGTGGTTCACCGGAACCGTCTCAACGCAGTTCAAGCGGTGAACCTGATCAGGAGGAAAGTCCATTGCCTGGTGCAGGTTTGGCGGCGTTCTCCCACTCAATGTTTATTCCGGCAGCGTTTATTCCGGCAGCGTTTATTCCGGCAGCGTTTATTCCGGCAGCGTTTTTGACCGCACCAGCCCAGCAGCAAGGACACAGCTATGGTCATCGGCGCTACAGCAACAATTGGTATGGTAACAGTCATTACGGAAACTACGGTTACCAAAACAATCGAAACCAGTACAACCGGTATGGAAATAACTACAACAACTACCGTCAGGGACAGAATCGCACCTGGTACTATCCCTACGGAGGTCAGCAGTATTATAACCGGGGCAATTACAATTATGGCGGAAATTCGTACGGTTCCCGCTTCGGCATCCGAATCGGAAATAGCTGGGGCGCTTACTGGTACTAAACCAGGAAAGACGGCGACGTAATCAAATTCGAACAGCCAGGGAGTGGTCGGCAATTCGCCGGTCATTTCTGTTTTTGCTGGAGGCATCTGCGAGACCGGATCTGAACGCGGCCGGCCAGCATCTGGCTAATTGTCGCGTTCTTCCTGCGTGGTCGATTGCGTTCCGCGAATATGGGTATAGTTCAGCACCGCCACAAACAGGCTGCCTCCGATCAGGTTTCCCAACAGGGCCAACCCCAGAAAGCGTCCGAGTTCTGCAAGCGGCACATTCGCACCCAACATCATTGCCGAAAAAATCTCGGCAGAGCCGGCAATTGAGTGGTGCAGTCCGCCCACGCCTATCAAAAACGTGACCAGATAAATGGCCATGATCTGACCCGAGGCATGAGTGGTCGACAGCAGCAGCCATCCTCCCTGTGCCATCAACCAGCCCGCCAACAAACCGCTGATCAACAACGGCAAAGACGAAAATGCGACCAAATGCTCACCCACCTCGATATATCCCACTGACGCACCAACAACCGGATCTGCCAGAGTTTGCAACATTGCGCTGGCAAAGGCACCGAGCAAATTCCCCAACACAACGACAAACCACAACCGCAACAACTGCGACACCGTCGCCCTGCGTTCGAGTACGGGATAAACGGCCGTCGCCGTGTGCTCGGTAAACAGTTGCGCTCCACTCATCAGACACATCACAAAACCCAGCGGATAAAACAGGGCCACCAGGATCCGTTTGAGTAACGGTTGATCGGGAAGTTCAAATGCCACCGACGCCACAGCTACCGCCATCGCAGAAAACCCCAGGATCATTCCTGCGGCGATCGCCGACAAAAACAATGAAACCGACTGGCGTTCCAGTTGCTCCTGTCCTTCCTCGACTGCTTTCTCCAGCATGTCATCCGGGTGTCGTCGACTCTCGTCGGTACGTTTGATGACGACTGGCATGAACTGTTGATCCTCTGCGTCGCGTTCAACGCTGCGTTCGGTTTCGGAATGTCTTTCATCGCGCAGTTGACTGACATCGGATATCTCTTCGTTTACGCCCTTGTTAGACACGTTCATCTCCGCGTTTTTGACAGGTTGTTTTCTGGCTTCGATTGGAATCAATAAAACGATGAATTTCGGTCAACGGAACGACCATTGACCAGTCGCGCCGCCAGGCTGTCGCACAGGATCGATTCCGGACATGTTTGGAAAGGATTTTGTACATTGGATTGATGCCGGCAACGCTTAACGTTGGATTGAACCCAAAATAGCAGGGGAAAAGCATGACAACCTCCAGCCGAAAGACCACCAATCATGAAGTCATCAATTTTTGGACGGAAGACCGCGGCGGCGTCCCCGCCGCAGTTTCCGCGACGCAAACCGGCGATGACACAGGTCTGCTTCGAATTCATTTTGAAGGTCATGGCGGCGGCGACGACCTGGACCGGGTTTCCTGGGAGGATTTTTTTGCGGAATTTGAAGAAGCCAAACTGGCCTTTGTTTATGAGGTCCATACTTCAGACGGACCACTCTGTCGTTTTTCAAGACTGGTTTCGCGCTGATGCGCGATGATTGTCTGGCAAAAACGTCGGCTCGCTGTTCCAGGTAGGGTATCCGCAATTTCGGTTAATGACGGCAAACCTTGTGCCATCCCCGCTGGCACGCCGATTGCGGCATAAACTCAGGTCGGATCTGAATTCACTAGCGCGAACAACTTTACGAAAAACCAAACAGGTGAGGCCACGGATGAGTAAAGAACATAAAATGCTTGAAATGCTCAGAGGTTTCGACAACGCAATGCTGGTGACGCATTCCGTTGACAATGGCCTCAGTGCCCGCCCAATGGCAATTGCCAAGGTGGACGATGATGGTTCAGTCTGGTTTGTTAGCGACCAGCATTCCGGAAAAATGATCGAATTGGCGGCGAATTCCAGCGTTGGGGTCACCATGCAAAACAACCGTCAATTTGTCTCACTGTCGGGTTCCGCAAGGATTATTGATGATCGAGACATTATTGGTACTTTGTGGAATGAAATGTGGCGTGTTTGGTTTCCGGATGGCAAAGATGATCCGTCAATCAGGCTTTTGCATATTTTACCGGAGCACGGTGAATATTGGGACCGTTCCGGCTTGACCGGAATCCAGTACATGGTGAAAGCAGGCGCTGCCTGGTTGCAGGGTGAAACCCCCAAACTGGACGCTGAGGCGAACGCAAAAGTCTCAATGGACAGCGTCAGAAAGTAATGATCCCGGCTTTCGTTGACAATGCTGAAGTGTATCGAAAATTGAATTCGGAGATGAGTCGATGGGTTTTAAGGAAACTGCCAGAGTGTGGACAACAATGACGGTTTTTTTAACGGTTGCTGCCCTGTTTGTGGGCTGTCAGGAGAGTACGTCTGCCCAGCGAAAAGAAACGTCAGTGCACAAAACAACCGCAGCAAGTGATAGCCAGGAATCCGCAACAGCAATCCTGGCAGGGGGGTGTTTCTGGTGTGTGGAATCCGACTTTGAAAAACTGCCCGGCGTTCTCGATGTGGTTTCAGGATACAGTGGCGGTACGACTGAAAACCCGACGTATGAAAACTATTCTGCAGGCGGTCACCGCGAGGTCGTAAAGGTGTCCTATGATCCGGCGCGAGTCACCTATGCCGGGCTGTTTGAATGGTTAATCAAGCATATCGATCCGGTGGATAGCGAGGGCTCATTCAATGACCGTGGACGCCAGTACAGTCCGGCAGTCTACTATGAAAATGACGACGAGAAAGCGGCGGCCGCAAGTGTGATCGGTGCGGTGGACGCGATGGAGGTTTTTGCCAAACCGATCTCCCTGGATGTAGTGCAGAGAGAAGAGTTCTGGCCCGCAGAAGAATATCACCAGGACTATCATTCCAAAAGTCTCGTGAAGTACGACTATTACCGGTACCGGTCCGGGCGAGACGCATTCATCGAAAAGCACTGGGGGAAACGGGCTTCCGAGCTCGAATTGCCAGAATCAGTCCCGGACATCCCTGTCAAGGCACTCCATTCGTGGGAGAACTTCAGCAAACCACCAAATGAAGTTCTCCGCAAAAGGTTGAGCGGCATACAGTACCAGGTAACACAGGAGGACGGTACAGAATCGGCTTTCAAAAACGAATACTGGGACAACAGTGCCGACGGAATTTATGTGGATATCGTATCGGGCGAACCACTATTTTCTTCGGCTGACAAATACAAATCGGGAACAGGTTGGCCTTCCTTTGTCAAACCGGTTGATACTGCTGCCATCGCACTGCGCGACGATCCGGGGTTGTTCGGATCGCGTACCGAGGTGCGATCGAGGATTGCCGATTCACATTTGGGGCATTTGTTTGCCGATGGTCCTTCTGAACGTGGCGGGAAGCGGTATTGCATGAATTCCGCAGCAATGAGGTTTGTCCCAAGGGAAAAAATGGAGGAAGAGGGCTACTCCCAACTACTGCCGATGGTAGAAGACAAAAACCAATGAACCCGTTACAACGTGGAATGAACCATTTTGTTGACACACGGCTGGTAGTCCACGGTGCTGGCCGGGTTCCCAATTGCAGGGATCGAATCTCGAGGCTGCGGGGGGTTGCATTCAGCAAGAATGGAATTGATGTCGATCCATTCCTTCGCAGTGTTTCCAATCCCGCCGTATTTGCCGCAGGAGATTGTGCCAATACACCCACACCTCGCCTGACGCCGGTCGCCAATGAACAGGCCCGAATGGTCGTCAGGAATCTGTTTACCGAAACACCAACTGGGAAACCCGATTATGGTGTCGTGCCCCGTGTAGTCTTTACTTCTCCCTGTCTTGCGGCGATCGGAATTCTGGAATCAGAGGCAACCGCCGCCGAATCGGGCATCGATCCCGATATTCGTTTCGAAAACACGTCAACCTGGAGTTCCGTACGCAAAACCTGTCAGGAATGTGCGGCCTACAAGCTGATCATTGACAAAAGCAGCGACAGGATTCCCGGTGCCCATCTGCTGGGACCTGCCGCCGAGGAGACAATCAACCTGTTTGCCCTTGCAATGAAATTCAATCTGACGGCGACAAACTTAAAATCAACTCTGTTTGCCTTTCCCACCTTCGGATCGGACGTTAGGCAAATGGTGTAAGTCAATAACCAGTGGTCTGATATTTGCACAAATATGAATTTCCCGGATACATGCCCGCACTACAGCGCAGAATGAATCGGCCTGTCAGGGTTCAATGCGATGAATAACGACCAGTTTTACCACGACACCACCGGTTTCAGCACATTGAATGCACTTGCAGATCTGGAAGTGTTTCACAAACCGAAAGGGAGCATCGAACGTTGAGTACTCGTTCCTGGTATTCCAGTTTCGCCAAATCGGCGTCGCGGTTTTGCGGCAAACCCAAAGTTTTCGCGATCGCAGTAGGTGTGATTATTGTCTGGGCTATCACCGGACCCCTTTTTGGTTTCAGCGACACTTGGCAACTGGTGATCAACACCGGAACAACGATCGTCACCTTTCTGATGGTTTTCTTGATTCAAAACACGCAGAATCGCGACACAGAAGCAATCCAGGTGAAACTGGATGAACTGATCCGGACGACCCAGGGAGCTCACAATTCACTGCTTGATCTGGAAGAACTGGAAGAAGAAGCGCTGGATTCATTCAGGGAGCGTTACCATTCGCTGGCCAAAGTCGCCAGGGACGACCTCCTTCGGGGCATAAAAGATACCGGCATTCCGGAAACTTGAACCAGGGTAGCAAGCAATTACTTCAGCGAATGAAAAAAGGAGAAAACCATGCCTGCCTGGACCAAAAACGACGAACGGCAATACGAGGCGATCCGCGATCAGCAGATCGACGACGGTAAACGGACTGAAAAGGCGAAGGAAATAGCCGCGAGAACCGTCAACAAACGTCGCCGTACGGAAGGTCGCACTCCGAACAAAACAACAATGGGAACGGGCAATCCAAATTCCGGCCTCGAACAGAGAAACGTTGATGAACTGAGAAACATTGCCCGGAAACTTGAAATTCAAGGTCGCAGCAAATTGACGAAGAAGAAAGACTTGATCCGTGCGATTCGAAAGTATCGGAAATAGCAGAGCCTGTTTATCCCGTAGCTGTGACCCATTTTACAAAAAACCAAAGTAATTTCTGTGCCGGATGTTGTGCTATGGCCCGCCCTACCTTGAATACGTACCTGAATGACCATCTCTCAGGAGCGACTGCAGCTATTGAAATCATCAGACATCTGTCCGAGCAAGACGATGATCAGGAATTGACCATGTTTGCCTCAGACTTGAAGGCAAAAATCGAGGACGACAAAAAAATACTCGTACGATTGATCGACCAGACCGGAGTTGGACGAGGCTGGATCAAGGTATTGCTTGCCTGGTGTGCAGGCGTATTGAGTAAACTAAAATTGGGTCCAAAGTTTGCCGGCAAGCTGGGAACATTCGAAGCGTTGGAAACCCTGTCGATTGGCGTTTGGGGGAAACGTGCGCTGTGGCGGGCTTTGCAACGGCTCAAGGAAAGCGGAGATACGACGATGAACGAGTTCAAGTTCGACCAGTTGATTTCTCAAGCCGAGTCACAATTTCAAGACGTTGAAACGTGGCGAATGAACTATTGCCAGCGAGCATTGGGAGTCGGGTGATTATCGATCATCAGGAGCATACCGCCAATACATCTCAATCCAACCCGTTGATGCTGGGCGGCGAGATCACGGCCAAAAGCGAACTGGGACGCGGCAGTACATTTACGGTCACGATTTCTGTGGGCGACCTGACCGGCATCGAAACGGTCGAACCGGAACGCTTTAGTCGAGTGCACGCTGTGACGCCGAACGAAGCGAAGGTCGAATTGAATTGCCGGATTTTGCTGGTCGATGACTGGCGAGATGTCCGTTTCCTCAGCTGCGGCTGCAACGATTACCACAGCAAACCGATCGATGTTCACCAGCCTCTGCAAATGGTAAAGCAATTCACGTAGGGTGGGTCGCGACCCGTATGACCCATCCTACGGCCTACGGCCCGCTGTGAATGAGTTTTTTGTTGACGAATTCAAGGATGCCGAGGTGCGAAAGTTCGCGACCGTAGCCGGAATTCTTCACGCCGCCGAAGGGAAGCTCGGCCTGTGATTTCGTCGGTTGATTGATGAAGACCATTCCCGTTTCGATTTGCTCGGCTACGCGACGACCACGTTCTATGTCGGAAGTGAAGACGCTACTGCCGAGACCGTAGGAGGAATTGTTGGCCAATTTGATCGCTTCGGCTTCGTCTTTCACTACGTAGACACTGGCCACGGGACCGAATAACTCCTGATCGAACGTCGGCATGTCAGGCGTGATGTCGGTCAGAATCGTGGGATTGAAGAAAGCGCCTTCCCGATCAGGTCGATCTCCACCCAGCACGACTGTTGCCCCAGAATTGATTGTTGCCTGCACCTTTTCCTGCAGTTCGACTGCCGCCTTTTCGGTCGAGAGTGGTGCCAGCGTCGTCTCTTCATCCATGGGATCGCCCATCTTGAATTGCGACATTTGTTTCTTGAATGCTGAGAGAAAATTCTCTGCTACTTCTTTGACAACGATGAAACGTTTTGATGCGACACACGACTGGCCCGCATTCACCATACGGCCTTTCACAGCCATTTCGACGGTCTTTTCCAGATCGGCGTCTTCAAGCACAATGAACGGATCGTTGCCGCCAAGTTCCAGAACTGACTTCTTGATGTTTTTTCCGGCAAGTGCCGCCACGGCTGCTCCCGCCTTTTCGCTTCCGGTGAGAGAAACACCACGAACACGTCCGTCGCCAATAATGACTTCTGTAAAATCGGTCGGAATAAACAGGTTTGTGTAGACTCCGTCGGGCAATCCGCATTGAGTGAACAATTCCGCGATTGCTTCCGCGCACTGCGGCACATTGCTGGCGTGCTTCACCATCACCGTGTTGCCGGCCATGATGTTCGGCGTCGCAAAGCGAACGACTTGATAAAAGGGAAAATTCCACGGCATAATCCCGAGTAACACTCCCAGCGGTTCATAACGGATGTAGGCGTTGGCATCCACATTGTCCATCGGTTGGTCGGCCAAAAACGACTCGGCTCTATTGGCATAGAACTCTGCGATTTTGGCGCAATACTCAATCTCATATCTGCTTTCAGAGATTCGCTTGCCCATGTCAAGCGTAATCATGCGCGCGAATTTATCTGCATCGGCTCGCAACAATCCCGCGAATTTCAAGAGTGCCTTCTTTCGCTCGTCGAATGACGAATTTCGCCAACTCTGATACGCTTCATGAGCATTTTCGATTGCATCAAACACTTCATTTTTCGTGAGCGACGAAAATGTTTCCAAAGTTTCATTGGTCGCGGGGTTAATACTGGTGAACGACATTGAAATTCGCTTTTTGGTCGGAGGTCTAATGGCTGTGTTGTGGACTACTTGAGCGTGACGATGACCTTCCCTCGATCGACGCCAGTCTCTACGCGTCGGTGCGCATCGGCCGCTTTGTCCAGTGAATACGTTCGATCGATCGTGACTTTCAACTGCCCAGCTTCGTAAAGCCGAATCAGTTCTCGCAAGTCGTCGGCGTTCGACCTGGCGAGCATGACCTTCCCCGATTTGGATAACGGCCATGTCAAGACAGTCATTATGATGCCTTTGATGCTGGGCTCCGTAGAAACGTAGCGCCCTCCTTCAAGCAGTACCGAACGTGCATCGAAGTAACCCGATTTGCCGGAAGCGTCGAAAACCACATTCCAACGTTCGCTGGATTTTGTGAAGTCGGTCTTTTCGTAGTCGTAAAAGTGATCGGCGCCCAGCGATTTGCAAAACGCTTCGTTGTCTCCGCTCGCAACCGCATCGACATGACAATCAAACGACTTTGCTATTTGCACGGCAAAAGCTCCAACGCCACCGCTCGCACCGTTGATCAGGACTCGACCGCCCCGCTTCAGCTTGCCGTGATCGCGCAAACTCTGTAAAGCCGTTGTACCAGCCAGCGGGATTGCCGCCGCATCTTCCATCGGCATGTCGTCGGGAAGTTTCGCAGCCACATCAACCGAACAGGTTGCGTATTCGGCAAGCGCACCACCGCGCAGATGGTCGAGGAACGCCATCACGCGGTCACCCCGCGCAAAAGAAGCATCTGCAGGACATTCCGCAACCACTCCAGCCACATCGTATCCGGGAACGCGGGGAAAGCCGCCGGGGAGTAGTCCCTTCATCTCACCGCTGCGCAGGCGGTAGTCGATGGGGTTGATGCTCGAAGCCCAGACTTCGATCAGGATTTCGTCGGATTTGCATTCCGGAATTGGACGTTCCGCCAAATGGAGTACATTGGCATCACCGTAATCGTCGAATTCGACAGCCTGCATTGTTTTGTTTGCCGTTGATAGCGTTGTGATTGAATGAGTATTCGATGACATTCGTCGTTTTTTGGATGTAGAAGAAAAGTGTATTCCCTGCGCCAAATGCTGCGAATGGCAAGTCTTCAGCGGACCGCTGTGAGCTTAATGACAACCAGCACGAGAACCAGGACCGCCGCGCTGCCGATCACGACCGTCGTGCGATTCGCTGGCAACCAGTCGTGCAGTGTGATTTTGCCCTGGTCCCCAACAGGATCGACGTTGCGGCCGATCCATCCCGAGGCTTCAGCAAACAGATACGATCCGCCAACCATTCCAACCATCATGGCAATCGCGTCAAAATTGCCCTGACCGAGTGCAGCCGCTCCGGTCCCCGGGCAATAAGCAGCCAGTGCGAACCCGACACCAAAGATCAATCCGCCGATGATATTGGACAGATACCGGGTCGGTTTGATGTGCAATTCGACCCAGCCTTTCTGGTGCATGAAGTGAATTCCAATCATGCCGACAACGACGGCCGACAACATGATCTTGACCACGGTATAGTCGACCAGAAGCAGTTGACCAATCAGGACGTTGAACTTCCCGACGCCGCCTTTTTGAAGCAGGAAACCAAAAATCACACCGAACAGAAGTCCGAGGATCAGTTGATTTATTTTTCCCCCAGTTGCTTTCGAAGATTGTTTTTCAGTAATCCCGGCTTCGTTATTCCTGTTTTCGTCAGTCCAGGTTTCTGACCGTTCTTTTGCCGATGTGGCCATGTCGTGATCCTTGTCCAAAGTTTGCGATGATTCGCTGCTGAACCGGTTTGACCTAAACCGTGAACATCAACATTGCTGCGATGATCCCACCAATAAAAAAGCAGATTGCAGAAACCCATGAACCGATGGCCAGTTGCAATGTCCCGCTGATCCCATGCCCGCTGGTGCAACCGCCGGCCATTCTCGCGCCAAACGCCATACAGACGCCGCCGACCATTGCTACCAAAACCCGCAAGAATCCGCTCTGACTCCCGAACCGGTCCTGCCACAACTCTGGCAACAACCGACCTGTCAATTCGCCTCCATGTACCGCCGCCATGAAACCGCCGATAATGACTCCGATGACGAGCATGAATTCCCAACCAATTTTCGGCTGGTTGTCTTTAAAGTATTTCAGCGTGCGCGTGTGCTCCGGGGCAACCGATTCGCCAATCAACCCGGAAGCAGCCGCGTAAGCACTGGACGCTCCCAGCGCTTTGTTCGAGAAATAGAAAGTGATCATCGACAATACGCCAATCAATGCTCCCACAACGTACGGTGACCAGGCTGGACCTGAGTACTGCAGCGGATCAATCTTCACGGCTTCTTCCGCCAGCGCCATGACGGGATTCAAGACAATGGTCGTCGCCCACGCGGGCAGGAGCATTCGATTTGGAATCATGATTTCGTTCCGTTAGTTTGTTCAAACCGGTTTGCAGTCAAACCGCAGACGCTTCAGCCGGTTTTTCTACCGGCAATTTGGCATTAATCCACGCATCCCAACTGCCTGGAACGTTGGAGACATCCTCAAAGCCGCGGGCTTTCATCAAACTGGCGGCAATACTGGCGCGGTAGCCACTGGCACAATACACGGCGTACGGTCTCGATTTGTCCAGGCCATCAATCCGGTTGCGCATATCGGCGACAAAATAATGTTCGGCGTGAGGGACATGTCCCTTTTCCCATTCTTCTGGCGCACGCACGTCGAGTATTTGCATTTTCGAACGAGCGGATTGACGTTCATGGAGTTCCATCACAGTGAGTTGCGGGATATTCTCCAGCGGCATTCCGGCGGTCTCCCAGGCTTTCATGCCGCCCGCCAGGTAGCCAGCAAAATCAAAGTGCCCGATTCGGACGATCAATCGTTGAACCTCATCAAGTTTCAGTTCATCATTGACAATCAGCAACAATCGTTGTTCGGGATCCACCATTTGGCCCACCCAGACAGAGAGATCCGGGCGATCGCCAATGTTGATCGCGCCCGGAATATGTCCGCCACCAAAGGCGAGCATCGATCGGGTATCAATCGTGGTGACGCCCGGTTCGCGCATCGCGGCGCGAAACAGTTTTGGCGGAAGTGCGGGAATGGTGGGCAGACGCTGCATGATTCCGGGATCCCGCGCGTTGACTTTCTTCAACTGGGGATAATGGGCAGGAACCGGCGGCGCCTGGCCAATGGCCAAAGCGTAAAACTCCTCAAAATCATGGCATCGCAGAAACTTGTTCGTTCGTCGCTCGTACCCGATGGTGCTGCTCAACCGGTCGCTGATATCAGCGCCGCAGGCCGAACCTGCGCCGTGGCAGGGATAAATAATGACGTAATCTTCCAGCTTCAGGTAATAGTCGTAAAGTGTTTCATACAACTGTTGAGCCAAGGCGTCCGTTTCTTTTGAACCCAACAAATCCGGTCGCCCCGCCGAGCCGACAAACAATGAGTCGCCGGTGAATACAGCCCAGACGCGATCAGCTTCCTTTGCTTCGGAAAGTTCAAACGACAAATGTTCGGGCGTATGTCCAGGCGTGTGGCGGGCGGTCAACAGAAATGCACCGAAATCAAACTGGTCTCCGTCTTTGACCGATTCTCCATCGAATTCGTAGGCGGCCTGTTCGCCGCTGAGCCAGATCTTTGCAGTCCCGGTCCAGTCGGTGAGGGAGCGGCTGCCGCTGATAAAATCCGCATGGATGTGGGTTTCGAAAATGTGTGTGATGGCCAGTCCATGCTTGCGGGCGATCTGCAAGTAGATGTCGACATCGGTTCGCGGGTCAATAACGGCAGCCAATCCGGTTTCTGTATCCCCAACCAGATACGAAAGTTGCGCGATCCCATCGGTTTGAATAGTTTCGAAAATGAACATCAGAGTCTCCTCCCTGGATACATGACCCTCCCTGCTCTTAAGGAACAGGCGAATTTATCAAACAGCCAAGCAACAAACGTGCCACAGTTCAAGGAATCGAATCAGGCGAGAAACAAGAGGCCATTCCAACCGCCTTCCAATAAAATGAATCCAAACCCGGCGAAAAAGCTGGAAGCGTTCCAAAGAATTCCGCTCTCGGATGAAAAACGAAGGCCGATTGCAATTCCGGATTGTCGGGTTTGATTGACATTCGCTGTGGTGGTTCGGCAACAATCATCCTGGTCATCTTGAAGCCAGCAAATTGCGGTTTAACAACATGGAGCAGTCGTGATTACCTGAATGCCAAAAGAACAAACGCCTGTAGAATCCTGTGACAAATACCAAAAATATGGCCTCCATTCCTCAACCTTTCATTGTCGAATCCCCGGCAACCGGCATAAATTGCCTATGCCTCCCCTTTCATTGTCATTTGATTTGGCGAAAGGGAATTCAAAGTTGAACACAAGGGGTAATCTGATCCGATGAAAACGAATATTCGTAGTGTGTCTCCAAAGGATGCCATTGATGCCGTTTGCAAAAATCGCCGTATGTTTCGCAACGGCCGCGATGCTCTGTAGTTCTGCAATTGCACAACATACGAACCATTCGCCAGACAAAATCGCTCAGGCAGCCGGGCGTCAGTACGTCACCCCGCCAATGATCCCAAATGACCCATCCAGTTATGCTGCGACGGATTCGAGTTCAAGCCTTTCATACTTCGGAAAACAGTTGTCGTTGACCGATTTGATTGGGTTTGCGGAAGCCAACAACCCGACCTTGCGACAAGCTCAGCTACAGATTGATGGTGAAATGGGCAAGGCGATCCAGGCAGGGTTGTACCCGAACCCGACGCTGGCATATTCGGCCGAACAGATCGGAGTTGGTGGAACCGCTGGTGAGTTTCATGGCGGCATTCTGAGCCAGGAAATCGTGACTGCGGGAAAACTGGGATTGAGCCGGGCCAAGTATCTTCAACGGGCAAAGGCCGCCGAAGCCCTTGCAATCGCCCAGCAATATCGGGTTTGCAACGACGTCAAAATTCACTTCTATGAAACGCTTTCGCTGCAGCAGCAAATCGCCATTCAGGATGAATTGATCAAGGCCGCCGAAGACTCGGCAGTCACGGCGCGCGAAGCATACAACATGGGCCAGGCGAACATTGTCGATACCCGTCGATCCAGCGTCGCCCTGCAAAAGGCCCGTCTGATGCGGCTGGAGACGAGCAATGCCTGGTCCCGGTCGCGCCGGTCTCTGTCGGCTCTGGTCGGAGTCGATGTGGGTGGTTCCGTGCTGGTTGGCGAACTGGAGGCCGAACCCATCGAAATTGACTTTCAGGTTTTGTTGGCCGACCTGCTGGAGTGCAGCCCCGAAATTATTGCCGCGCAGGCCAAACTCGAGTCGGACAGCCTGACCATCCGGCGCGAACGGGCCGAACCCATTCCGAACATTCAGTTGCGGGGAGGTGCCGGATACAACTTTGAGGCCAACGAAACCGTCGCGGTGGCGGGTGTAAGCATGAAACTGCCGGTTTTTGATCGCAATCAGGGGACGATTCAACAGGCACAATCAGACTACGCCCGGCAGTGCGCCGAAATCCAGAGAATCGAACAGCGGCTCAGGCGGGATCTATCGGTTGAATACGAGAACTATTTGAACGCGGTTCAGCACGTTACCGAATACCGAAAAACCATTTTGCCCGAACTTCGGGAAACCTACCGGCTTTCATTGGAAGGCTACAAGGAAAATCGAACCGACTGGAACGAAGTGCTCCATTCACAAACCGATTATTACACCTCGCATGTTGAATACACCGACTGGCTTGCGAAGATGAGAACTTCCGAGGTGCTGATTGACGGGATGTTGTTGCATGGAGGTCTGATAGCGGCCGAAAATGCAACTCCGCCGGGGCACATTGATTCGATTGCCAAACCGCGCTAGCGTGCCGGGATGCGGTCACCCGTTACTTTGTGGGCACCTGGCGAGCATCAGGACGAACCAGCTGGTTCCAACTTCATCAGAACAGACTCACCAAACTGAAAATAGAGCCGGGCAGATGACGCACACGAACGATCGCAGAAAATTTCTCAAAGCTGGAGCCGCAGTAGCCGCAGCCGGATTCGTTGCTGGAGCCGCTTCTGCAATTGGCCAGGAAAACAATCCTCCGCAGGACCATGACCACGGCAAGCCCAACCTGAATCAGGACGTAAATCAATCCCAACCTGCCCGAACAGGCGCACAGGATGAGTTCGAAGGATTTTCACGATACAAACCGGGCCGGGGGAATGATCCTGACAGCGATTTCTACTGTGGAAAACTGGTTCCTGGCTTTAGAGCAGTCGCCGAAGGTCCTGTCCCCATCACGATTCCGGATTTGGCGAAACTGAATTATCAGGTAGTCAACGGAGCTAAAGAATTTCACATTGTCGCCCAGGCAGTCAGCCGCGAATTCCTGCCAGGATACAGAATGAATGTGTACGGCTACAACGGCAGTATGCCAGGACCGATGATGGAGATAAACCAGGGAGATCGAATTCGCATCATCGTCACGAATGAGCTTCCCGAACCAACGAATTTTCACATGCACGGCTTTGAAATGCCGGTGCAATACGATGGTGCCGCCGAAATGACCCAGAATCCCATCGGACCTGGCAAGACTTTCAAATACGAATTCGATGTCCACGAACACGGCACTTTTTTCTATCACTCCCATGTCGCCATGCAGGAAGCGATGGGGATGGTGGGTCCGATTGTCGTTCATCCAGCCAGGCCCTTTGATCCGCCTGTTGACCGTGATTTCCTGCTGGTCTTTCAAAACTTTTCCATCAAACCGAATCAAACCATTTCTGATTCATGGAAGATGGACTGGAACTGGCACACGATCAATGGACGAAGCGGACCGTTTACAACTCCCTGTGTGGTCAAACACGGCGAACGTGTTCGTGTTCGCTTGATCAACTTCAGTCCCATGCAACATCACCCAGTTCACATGCACGGGCACACGTTCTGGATCACAGCGCACGAGGGAGCGAGGGCACCAAAAAGCGCATGGATTCCCCGTAACACGGAACTGGTTGGAGTGGCGCAGGCAAGTGAATTCGAGTTCATCGCAAACAATCCTGGAGACTGGCAGTTCCATTGCCATATGATCCATCACATGATGAACCACATGACGGAGCAGTTCGGTCCAAATATTCGCGACAACGAGAACGTCGAGACTTATCTCGCCAACCTGGAATCCCGTCCACGAGTGGAAATCACACCGATAGCCGAAGGAAAAAAGCCGCCTGGCTTTCCACAGAAAATGCTCAGCATGAACATGGACATGGATGAGATGATGCGGATTTGGAAGCCGCGCGAAATGCAGGGCATGCGTGCCTCGGCGGCCATGTCGATGCATGGCTTGATGACTGCCATGCGGGTCCTGCCAGCCGATTTGTTTGAACGGGTCATGAACAGCGACGAACAAATTGAAAAGGGCGAGGTTTTCGCGGAAATCGTCAAACGGTTTGGCAATCCAGCGGATTATGAACCAGCGCCCAAAATGGACATGGGCGCCATGAAGATGAAATCAGACAGAAAACACAATTCCGATCAAATGCACGATTAGGCCTGATCGGAAACGGCCAACTGGAACGCGATTCGGCCAGTGCTGCATTTGCGATGCACTCCTTTCCGGTTCAGGCCAGCGAATCCTGACCAATCGAGCTTGTTTCGGATAAGCCCACAGGGAATAATTGGGTTGGTTGTAAATCGCTATTTCTCAATCGGTTCGATGGCGAACAAAGTCACCTGACTCACCGTCGATGCCAATTTGTATCATTGGAAAATCGTGGTACGATCTGGTTTTACGGGGAAATCGAAAATGAAGATCGCTGCATTGATTTTTCTCCTGAATGTTGTTGTGGCTGATGCCACGATCCAGGATTCCGACCCGGTGGTTGTGGTGTCGGAATCTGAAAGCCTTCATCCCAGGCAACCTCAGGCCGCAATTGCCAATGACGGATCAGTTTACGTTGCCTTTGGTTCTGGTGAAAACATTTTTTGCTGCCGGTCAACGGATCCCGGTGATTCTTTTGAAGACCCAATTCATATCGCAAGCGTCCCCAAACTTGCGCTTGGCAAACGCCGAGGTCCGCGCATCGTCGCCGGAAATGATTATGTTGTCGTCACCGCAATCAGCCATGAAAGCGGGAACCTGTTGGCCTGGCGATCGGAGGACCAGGGCAAGACCTGGAGCGAACCGGTTCAAATCAACCAGTCAGGGAAATCTGCCCGGGAGCGATTGCACGCCATGGCCAGTAGTTTCGGGGGTAACATTTACTGTGTCTGGCTGGATTTACGAAACAGCAAAACAGAGCTCTTTGGTGCGGCTTCAGTCGATGGCGGAAAAACGTGGAGTGAGAATCGACAAGTCTATCGGTCGCCAGACGGCAGTATCTGTGAATGTTGTCACCCGGCAGTGACCTATGACAATCAGGAGAACCTGCATGTCATGTGGCGCAATTCGTTGGAAGGTTATCGCGACCTGTACCTTGCGAAATCGTTCGACGGCGGGGAGACGTTTTCAAAGGGTCAAAAACTGGGGACCGACGGCTGGAAACTCGATGCCTGTCCAATGGACGGTGGGTATCTTGCTGTCGGTGGGAATCAAGTGGTAACTACGGTCTGGCGTCGAAAAAATCAAATCATTCGAACCGACCATGAATCCGAACAACTGCTCGGTGTCGGCGAGCAGCCATGGGCTGCTGCTGCGGGTGATGGTGTCTGTCTGGTTTGGGTTGGTCAACGCAATGGTGACCTGTTCCTGTCCGTGCCGGGTGAACCTGAATCGCAAAAAATTGCCGGTCATGCCAGCGATCCGGTAATCGTTTCCAGTCCCGATGGAATGGATCCGGTCATCGCATTTTGGGAAAGCAGTCCCGGGAAAAAGATGCAGATTATGGCCAAGGTGATTGTCAGGAAAATCGATCAGTAAGCGTTTTAACCAACTGCTCAACAGGAAGCTCCGCCATTCACTGGCAAAAATATCGAGTCAATGATTCAGAGTTTCGACAGACAAGAGTCTTCGAAATTCCTTCAAACGTTCCAAGTTTACCCAACTGGCACAGCAGCGGGCCTGTTCGAATTCGGCGGCGCAGTGAGAAACGACACAGTACGGCATCGAACCCTGCCGTTTCCTACAGTTCAGTTTTTGATGCAGTCTTGTAGGATTTGACTATGCGGCCTGGCCTGCCATGCAGCGACATTCGTCAGCACATTTGCGGCACGAATCAGCGCATTTCTGGCAGTGTTGATGATCGTGAGCGCCGCATTGATCGGCACACCAGTCGCACACTTCCGCACAAACGCGGCAGATCTCGGTCACAAACTTGCCGTCGCGTGACATCAATCGAACACAAAGTTCATGATTTCCGCGCACTCCAGGCAGCATTTGGGACAATCGTTCTTGCTTGATTTTGTCAGCATCTGACCAAGACAGTTTTGGCAGTCCCGAATGCACTGCTGACATGCTTCGATGCAGGTTCGATATTTGTTCATTTTTGACTCCTCGAAATGAATTACTCCAACCAGGCTATTGAGAACCATCCCCCGGATTTTCCCGACCTGAACACCCAAGGCTTTACACTCGTCTCACTAAATAGAGAATTAACAGAACCACAAGAATCGTCCCAAGGATACCACCGCCAATGTACATGATCTTCTCCCTTTGCAGGATGTGAATGTGAAGTCGCTCGCGATTACAAGCGTTATTGATATCCATTTGCAACTGTTGTGCCAACACCTCCGTCTTTCCGTTGGCTGCCGCCAAATGAACTGTCGGAGCCTGAAATAAAGTCGGGAGTGTTTTTTCACTCGTAAACAATATGGATTGAGATGGTCGTCAAACGAACAGTTTGATCGCGCAACGTTCGTCCCGACGCCCAATGGACCAAAAGGGGTCAGATCCGAATACACTGCTGACGGATTTTGATTGTTATTGACGCGGCGTGGAAGCTCGCGTCTTAACCGTGATACTAAAAAGGTTTTTTTGCCATTCACGCAAACGAGTGCCGAAATCACCCAGCGGTTTGGTGGCACCGGGCCAGGCCTCGCCATCAGCAAGCGGCTCGCCGACGCGAAGGGCAGCACCATCTGTGTCCGAAGCATTGCGGGGCAAGGAAGTTGCTTCACTTTCTCGTTTCCGGTGACCGATGCCCAGATTGAAAATCTGATCCGGCCAGGCAATCCAGGCAAGTTCCGGCAGACAAAAGCAAACAAAGCGACTCCAAGCATATAGGACAGGATTCTATTGGCCGACGATCGACGCGACGTATGGCAGGTGGGAAAGTACTTCCTGGAAATGTGTGGTGCCGAAGTCATTGAACAGGGACTCACCAACAATTTTTGTTTCAAGTTGCTTTGGAACGCCTACTTTTTTGAGAATTCCCAGAACTGCTATGGGGTCGATGGGTGATATCAAGGCACCGAACAACAATCAATGCATCCATTCAATATCAAGCCCAATCAGGGGGAACGCAAAGTAAACCATCGCTGCGACGAGAAACGTTGATGACAACACTCCCAACCGCAATAGTTTCACATTGATGTAACCGAACAAGGCGGACAGCACGATCACGATCGACGCAATTGTAAACAGATCCATAGAAGCGTTTTCCCGTTAGAACAGTCTTTGCCTGTCCTTGTGATTCATTGTTCTGACTACCTGTCAAAACGAAACAGCTCAAGATCCTGACTTGGCTTGCCAGCCAAATATCCAGACAACAGATCAGCCGCGATCACGCTGAATGTGATGCCGTTACCTCCAAAACCAAGAGCAAAAAGGAAATTGGGAAACGCTGGATTCTCGCCGATGTACGGAAGTCCGTCTTTTGTCTCGCCAAATGTGCCAGCCCAGGCAAATTCAATCTCCCATTCAATTTCTGGTAAAAGTTTTATGACTTTTCCCCGAATGGTCTGGGCTTTTTTGGCAAGGCTGGCGTCTCGCAATCGCGGATTGGAAAATGGGTCGTCTTCGCCCCCAACCAGCAGGCGATTGTCCGTCGTAATTCGCAAATACAAATAGGGGTCGGCGGCCTGCCACATCAGCCAGTCCTGATTCCATGGACTCACCGACTTCAGTGGTTGCGAAATCAGGGCGTAGGTGTTTTTCAAATCGACGATTTTTTCCCGGAGCATCGTTTGAACTTCGTAACCCGTCGCGATCACAACAGTTTTGGCAAGAATTGAAGCCTGCCGACTGGTTTTCAACAAAACGCCGATCCCGTTCTGTTCGTAACCACGGACCTCGGTTCGGTCGAATATCCGGGCTCCGTTGGAAACTGCAGACTCAATCAGGGCATGGGTCATTCGATAAGGGTCGCATGATGCGGCCTGGTTGGAAACGATCGCAGCCGTGCCTGTCAGTCCAAATTCATCTCGCAATTCCGCAGGTTCGCAAATTCTCACATCGATTCCGCACTCGCGTCTTGCTTTTGTTTCTTCAGCCAGGAGTTTTGCCTTCGAATCATTTTGGGCCAAGTACACACTGGTCTTGCGTCTGAATTCACAATCAACTTTCAATCCACTTGCGATAGTCTCCAGGTTGTCAATCGCGCCGTAAGACAAAGTGTAGGCTCTCCGAGCCGCTGGCAATCCGATTTTGCGAATTAACTCGACCAACGGAACATCGATTTCGTACTGTAATAGGGCGGTACTGGCTGAAGTGCTGCCCAGTCCCACGTCGCGGCGATCAACGACCACCACTGAATACCCATCACCAGCCAGCCGTGCAGCAATCAGGGCACCGGTAATTCCAGCCCCAATAATCGCAACGTCACATTCGACGTCCTGTTCCAGGGGAGGATAAGTCTGTATCAAACCATTGTTTACAAACCAGAACGGGTGATCAGATGTCAAGTCCATATTTTCAGTATTTCCAGTCAAGCAGACTTGTCGGCCCAAAGCCGAATAAATCATCCTACCAATTCGGTTGGAATTTCGCGATGTTTCTGTAGAAACCAATGATGACAATGATGGCAAACACTGGACCACTGGCTGATTCCAACTGACATTCACTAACTCGGCTTTTATTTATCCGTGTTTCCCTGGACAATCTCTACCAGGCCCTGTTGGTCTGAAATCAACCAGAGTGGTCGCCCTCAATCCAAACAAGAACGCGATCAAATCAGCCAGACCTGCTCATGCGGTTACAATCCCAATCAAATCTTGCACGATCATTGCGTTTGCCTCCGCCCAACAGGGATTAATGACCGTTCCATTCTCGGGCATGTATGAAACAAGTTGAATCAGTGGCGGTCTTTGGTGGTGGAATTGCCGGGCTTACGGTGGCTCACGAACTTGTTCGGCTGGGCTATCGCGTATCGATTTATGAGTCCAATTCGGAGGCGGGGGGTTTTTTTCGAAGCGCCCGGCTTGCGAAACATGAAAACATGCCCTCGGAATATTCGTGGCATGGAATGGGACCGTGGTATCACAATGCTTTTGACTTGATGAAACAGATTCCCTTTGACGAAACGGGCAACGTTTTTGAAAGGGCTCTCTCCCGCCCAATCGATTTTGGAATTTTTCCCGATAACAAAACGGCTCAATTTTACGACGCCGGGCTTCTGAGCATTCCGAAGATGTTCCAAATGACCAATTTGGCATGGATGAGATGGTCTTGGTTGATGCTCAAGACATGGACTGCAAACAAACGATCCCAAACGGTTTATGCCAGGCAAAACGCGGCGGAGTGTTGGAAGCCATTGTTGAATGAACGAGCTCATGAGACTTGGAGGTCGTGTTTCGGTCCGTGGATTGGATCCGACTGGACTCTCGTTTCATTGCATCAGGCTGGGAAGTTCTTCATGTAACAGCTCACTACACGGCCAGCTCACAGGCATTGCGGAGACAACGAGGGTCCGGCCTGGAATCAAGGCGCAGGTGACGGGTGGTTGTTACTTCGGGGTCCAAGCAGTGAATACTGGTTTGAGCCTTGGGTTCGACACCTGTCGGGGGCTGGAGTGTCGTTCTATTGGAACGAATCGCTCGAACAACTGGAGTTTGACGGAGAGGCCATAACGTCAGCCCGACTGGCTTCCGGAAAACTCGTCCATGCAGACCGCTTCGTCCTGGCGGCCAACCCGTTTACCACCGCCAAGATTCTCGAACGAACACCCAACCTGGCCACCCAACCCGAGTTGCGCCAGTTCAATTCCCTGATTCAGGACGGGCCGCATACGCAGGTTTCGTTCAGAATTGCTTTTACTGAACCCATCTATTTCCCCAGAGAGCGAACGGCCGTGGTGGTATCTGATTCTGAATTCAATCTGACCTTGTTCGCGGAAGAACAGGCCTGGAGACGCGAAGTTGATCTTGGCGAAAATGTTCGGTCGCTTTGGACTGGAACAACCTGCACGGGCACGGTCCCCGGAAAGATACATGGACGTCCGGTAATCTATTGCACCAAGGAACAGTTCCTGGACGAGGTGAAATCGCAAATATTGGAGTGTAAGTCACTGGACTCAATGATCCGGACCGCCAACAACGGTCGAAGCTTGAGCGATTTCGCCATTGAGCGGTTCGAAGTCTGGCATGAATGGAAATTTTCACCCGACGGCATACAACCTTTCCAGCCCAAATGGGTCAACACCACCAATACCCAACCCCACCAGCCAGATCAGGTCACACCGGTCCCGAATCTGTTTCTGGCCGGTGCCCATACGAAAACGGAAGCCGACGTCTGGAGCATCGAAGCTGCGGTTGAAAGCGGCCGACGTGCAGCCCGTGGATTCGATTGTCGTGTGAAGGTCCTCCCGCAACACATACCGCTTTGGATCAAAATCTTGAACTTGCTCGATGACTTCTGTTTCTCAATCGGGGCACCGCATATTTTGACGATCATCTGGGCCGGGCTTGTGGCCTTTGGAGTGTACTTGCTGGTCCGTTTGGCAGTATTGCCATTTCACTATTGATTGACGAATGTGACAACACTTTTTTTTGCCGACCACAGGCCTGAAATCATCGTTTGGCCGTTCAATCTTTCCTGGATCCGTCCTTTCCTGGATCCGTCGGCGGGCGGGTCGCGGATGTCAAGTTGGTGTTCCATGTACCGAACCGGGATCAAACACAATACGGCAAGCAAGGTTGTCAGAACCGATACGAACAGGCTGCCCACTCCACAACCGATACCGATTGCACCGGCGATCCAGATTCCCGCTGCCGTCGTCATCCCATGAACTTCGCCGCGAGATTGAATAGTGGCACCAGCTCCCAGGAAACCCAGACCGCCGACGAGTCCTTCGACAATCCGTATTGGATCGACAGTTGGAATTCCCGGTTGTTGATGACCGACAATGTCCCGGACCAGTTGAAGAGTCAAAACACCAAACGCCGCCGCGCCAAGCCCGACCAGCATGTGCGTTCGCAATCCGGCCGGCTTGTTGCGAACTTCTCTTTCCAGTCCCAACATCGCAGTCAGAAAGCAGGCACCGACCAGTCGAACGGTGATCTCAAGCCAGGTGTCGGGAAACTCCATCTGACTTCCTGTGTGCATTACCTTTTTGTCCTTGCTTCAATTTCCGTCGCTGTCAAAAGGTCTTCTTCGACATTCGCAACAACGTGTGCGGGCATTCCGAAAGCCAAGTCCTGAAGGCTGACTGTTTTCTCGTCGAGCGTGACCAACGTGAGTTCATTTACGAGAAACTCGCGCTCCGAGCCGTTGTCAACGGTCAACAGCAGCAGCCTCGGCTTTACTTCACGAACTGTTCCGTCCAGTTCAATCTGCTGACCTTGCTTCTTGTCTGTTCCATTCACCGGATCACTTTCCGTCATGGCGAAACTTCCGGCCGTTGTCGTGGAACTCCGGGCAATCGTGGTGTCGTTGGCGGGGTAGCTGTCGCATCCGCCTGAAACCAGACCGATACTGAATGCAAACAAAACGGCATTTGCCGCGCAAAATCTGTTCATGTTCATTTTGACTCTCCCAAAAAACTGTCGGGAAACCCGGTTTGCACAGATGCCAACACAGGCTCTCCTGTTACCTGAAATATTCCGCAACTCGCGTGCCAACAAGACGCGGAAACCCGATCCGGGAAAATAAAAAAAAAGGCGGTGCCGGGAGACACCACCTCAATTTAGACTCAGTCAAATCTGTAAAACTGGTTAGCGGAGATTCCGGCTATTAACGACCAGCTTTTTCCGAAGTTTCGAGGTTCTTTGCAAGTGATTGGGCCTTGTCGAGATGTTCCCGCAGGCTCGGCAAAGTTTTTTCGATCGTCGATGCCAGGCTGTTTTGACCGGCACCAGCTCCATCCATATCATGTGTGTCCGCATTCTGGATGGCTTCCAAACATGAAATCATCTGGGTATGGGCGACGATTTGCAATCCCAAAAAGCACATGTCGAATTCCTTTTCGCTTTTTGAATTCAACATCTCTTTCACCGATTGCAGATTGTTCATCGCAGCTGCTTTTTCAATCTCGCACAAATGCTTCAGAACATGATCGGCGTCGAAACGGTTTCCAGCCCCGGCAGTTTCGGTTCGGGCCTGTCTATCCTGTCGATCCGTCCGCTGGTCAGCGGCTCCGGCAATGTTGTTGCCCTGTGTCCGACTGGATTCCTGGTTGTTTTCAACGGTTCTTTGGGCCTTGTCGTTTTTCATTGGCATTGGGTTGGCCAATTCGGTAACCAGTTCTGGCGGCACCATAGTTTTGAGTGATTCACCCAGTTCGCGATGTTTGTTGGCGAGCATCTGGGCGTACTGTTTGACTTCAGGATTGGTTGATCGCTGAGCGGCCAAATCTGCAATTTGAATTTCGCAGTGGTTTTCCAGCATGATTTTGGACGCCAGAATCGAACTCAACGTGGGAGTTTCGGCCATCCCCGGCTGTTGACCCGGTTGCTGTACGACGCCCCGTTTCCCTTCCTGTTGCCGTGGCGGTGTTTGGGTTTGTTGTCCGACCAGTGCGGATGAAGCAATAACCGTTGTTACGATCAGGGCAATTGCCCCCGTGATTCCGTTTTTCATTTTCATTTTCCAGTTTCAGAGTAGATAAAAAAAGTTTTGCGCCGTAAAAAAACCTCCCAATCAGAACACCCACGGCATAAAGGGGTGCATCGACTTTAACGTCGTACAATGGCAATTGCCGTACGTCGGCGGTTTGGGAAGTTGGTTAAAGTGTCAATCCATGCAGTCAATTGTCAGTTGTCATTTGTTCTGACAAAATCCGTTTTCGGCTAACCACACTTGTTGCAGAACTCGTCGATTTCCTTTTCTGTCTTTTCTTTGGCATATCCGTAGCGTTCCTGGATCGCTCCAGCCAACTGCTCCCGCTTGCCTTCGACTTTGTCAAAGTCGTCATCGGTAAGTTTGCCCCATCGTTCGCGGGCTTTGCCCTTGAATTGTTGCCACTTGCCCGATACTTGATCCCAGTTCATGTTTGAACTCCTTTCCCAAAAGAATCTCTGCTTCAATTCGAAAACGAGAATCGAATTGCCAGATGTGGACAGGGATGCTGCAAGTTTCACGCCGAACCGAAGAGAACACGCGCCAGAGAGTTCAAAATGGTCTTGATGCCGAAAATTGCAGAAACTTGAAAACTCGAGGATTTGTCTGACGCCAATTTTGGATTTTGAAATCAATTTCCAGTAGCAGCCTTCCGACCAGGCTGATAGTTTGGAAACCAACAGAAACGAAACTGAATGTGGGCCATCGATTGCCTGTGGATCTATTCTGCCTTCGAAAGGCATGGCTCGTGGTTTGCATGACCGAATTCTGACCCAACTCATTAAGAATTCATGAAGGATCATTGCTGGACCGCAACTGGAACCTGTCCGGCCAAGGCAAGTTGACGGTGCTCAGCGATGATCCATACCTGGGAAAAGAGGAACTGACACTTGACCAGAAAATCAACGTGCGTCCGGAAGGACTGGAATCGATAAATAACCTGAGGGAACCGGCCAATTCCATCCGGGCCTATGAATCCAAGTCCTGTAGTTCAAAAGGCCAGGGAAATCGTGTCTGGTGTTGCGGGTATAGTGTTATTTTCGCAGGCCCGGCGGCAACCCGTTTGGGAATACCGTTTCGATGACTTCCTTGATATAGGCTTGACGATTGGCCGGTTTGGGATGGGTACTCATCATCTCGGGGGGACCGCCTCCACCGCTGGCTTCTTCCAGTATTCTCATCACGTCCAGCATCGAACGTGGATCGTATCCCGCCTCGGCCGTCAGCTCGACTCCCCACTTGTCTGACTCCAATTCGTCATCCCGTCCATATTTCATATTCACCATTTGCCCGACGGCGGCTGCCAATTGTGCTGATTCCTGAGAGCCGCCAGCGACTCCGGCCGCGCCAACCAGACCCTGAGTAAGTTTTTGTTTGGCCAAACGCTGTGCACCGTGTCGCATTAGTACATGGCCCACTTCATGCCCGAGAACTCCTGCAAGCTGACCATCTGTCTCAAGCCGCTGGTAAAGAGCCGCAGTAATAAAAACCTGCCCGCCCGGAAGTGCAAATGCGTTGACGGTCTCCGGATCGGCCAACAAATGAAACTCGAACTGGTAGGGATTTTTGCCGCCTTCTCGTTGGACTATTTGCTTAACCGCGGCCAGGAGTTCTGCTCCGATCTGGTCAACATGCCGTTGGGCATTCCGGTCAGGATGCAGCCCTCCAAATTGTGCAGCCATTTCGGGCGCTGCCTGCAAGCCGAGTGCAATTTCCTCATCCGGGCTCATTGCCACCCGTTGGGTTTCACCTGTAATCGGGTTGGTATCTCCCATGGAAAAATAGGAGATTACCGAAAACAACACGATCGCGCCAGCAATCAACAGGCGAACTGGTATCCCCGTTCGCTGTTTTCTCACTCGCCCCTGATTTTCATAACTAGCGTACGACATTGGAATCGGCGTCCTTCTGTTGTGATCCTTCAACGCTGGCGTTGGCCACAGCCGGCCGACATTCCAGCCGTTTCCGTTCGTGCCTGGGAAGATTGGTGAGGTATTTGGAGAAAATCGCCCGGTGCAGTGTGAGCATCAGCAGGATCACTGCCAGAGTCGCCAGTAAACTGAACGCAGGATCCAGTGACACGGTCGCCCCTATGAACACTCCGAACAGGACGTAACCCAAATAGGCTGGCCAGTCCACGGGAAACAGGTAGTCGATCAGGACAAGAGACACCGACATGCCAAATAGAGTCCAAAGCACAACCGGTTGGTTAAGAACCAAAAATACTTCATTCATTGACTTGTTGCGAATTGAGTGTTTGGAAAACCGGAACGTAGCATCTTCGATGAAAAACATTTATCTGCGGTTTTGTACGACAGGGAAATTTGTAGCCTGTCAAATCGCCCGGCAGGTCTCAAACCTTCAAAACAATTTATGATTGCCGGTCACGCATGCAGTACTGCAAGTACTGCAACTTTCGGGCCGGGATCGAGCGGCCGGTCTGCGCCGATGGCGTTTGCCGGTTTCTGGCGAGCTTTCCCATTCAAACAAAAAAGGGCCAACGCGGATTTCGCCCTGGCCCCGTCAATCTCGCACGTTTCAAGAAACGCACTGTCGATTGCTCTAGTTATTTGTCCTGAAAATTCAGGGAATTTGACTGCGACAACTTATCTGTCAAACGGGTCGCAGTTTCCAGATGAGTTTCAACTCCTTTTTTTGCATCACGAATCACCGACTGAAACTCACTGGAGCTGCTGGATTCCATTGCTTTCAGTTCGGCGAGCAGCATTTGATGTCCCGCCATCTGCGCACCGAGGAAGGCCATATCCAGTTCTTCACCGGAATAATTCAACATCATCTTTTCGCATTGCTCCTTTTTGAAGTCACTTGCTTTGCGGCAAACTTCATAAAGCTTCGCGAACGTCGAGTCATCGCCCGTCATGTTTGCGTCAGAGGTCTTTGTATCAAAGGACTGATTCTTGCTCGAAATCCCGTGATTGGTAGCATCCATAATGGCCGTTTCAGCGTAAACTGGAACGAAACGTGACAGTTTCTGATTCAGGTTTTGGTGGTCCTTTACGAGCATTTCAGCAAACGACTTCACCTCGGCATTGATAACTTTTTTCACCGCTTTCTGGGCCGCCTGAATTTCTTCGTTGTTGCAAAGCACTAACTGGCTTGCAAAAAATTGGTCCATCGCCTGGGAATCGGTTGCTGCGCTCATTTGACGATGGTCAGTATTCTGCAACTGATCTGTCCGGGCCGACGAACTGTTCGCCTGAGACCCGCCTGGTATGACTCCGGTCCTGGTTGTGACCGATCCTCCCTGATACTGAATTCCCTGCGAGGGACAACCGCAACCCTGGTTTTGCGACGTTCCGTATTGCGAAGTGCCTGAGTTGGGATAGGCGGTATTGCTGCTGCCATAGACTGTTCCAGGCGTATAGTTTGGGTATTCACTGGATGAATAGGTGTTGGATGGATTGGTGTTGTACCCGTTGTTTTGGCCAAAGCGGTCAAAAGTTCCCTGACCGCCACCGGTCCCGACCATAGCGCCACCACGCAATCGGCTAAAGAGCTGTGCGTCGGCCGGTTCTGCTGTAAGAACCCCCAAACCAGCAAAAATCAGGCTGCAAGAGATCAAAGTCTTCAAATTCATTTCACAAATCTGCATGTTCATGTATCAAAACGACTGCGTTGCATTCTGAAATTCAACGCCACGCAATGACGACGGTGCAATCGATGCGCCAATTGACGAATTCTCTGGTGACCAGCCGCAATTCGGTTTTGCCAGTCATACTCTTGACATTGACTGTCTGTGGCTCGACCTTACCGATGCAGGGAACAGAAAAGGATGGTCGTCACCCATCCAGCCTGACACAACGGAAACCATGGAGTGTTGTCTCAGATCCGGTTTCTGGGCTTTTCGATAAACGGGAGGGAACGGCCCGCTGGTACGCGTGTTGCATTCTTCGGACGATCTGCTGCCAGTCACAATCAACCCTGTGGCCGACAGAAACAACGCAATCTGCCAATCAAAAGCAAGTCGGAAAGGTTCTGATGGGAACCCATAAGTGGCCAATCACGCAAAAACCCTCTTCTGTCCTGGGAAAAAGCATTTGGCATACAGAATTTGTCGGTTTGATCGTCAACAGCATTTACAAATTCGTTGAGAATCAAGGTCCGCTATTTGCCGCAGCAATGGCGTATTACACGGCCTTTGCCTTGCCTTCAATCCTGATACTGTCGATCACACTGGTTGGTTTTTTCGTCGATCCCCAAGACATTCAGGGAGAGATTGGCCGTCAAGTTGAAAATGTGGCGGGCCAACAAGCAGCGGAACAGGTGCGGGAAATTGTGATCGCCGCCAACCAGTCCAAGGGGACTGTCGTTGCTTCGACGATTGGAGTCTGTATGTTGATGATTGGAGCGACCGGAGTTCTGGTTCAACTTCAGGCCGCGCTCAATCTATTCTGGGGGGTTGAGGCCCAACCGAATCAGAACACCTGGCTGGCCATGGTCGTCAAACGATTTCTTTCGCTGGGAATGCTGCTGGTGATCGCTTTTCTGTTGCTTGTGACTATCACGATTCGTGCTGCGATTGATGAATTTGGCCACCAGATCGATGGATTGCTTCCGAAACAGTTTTCGACCGGCATGCTTTCACTTGTAGACTCCGGTGTTTCGTTCGCCCTGCTCCTGCTGCTCCTGGCAGCGATGTTCCGGTTCATGCCCGACGCAAAAGTCGCCTGGAAATCGGTTTGGTTTGGAGCTTTTGTGACCTCAGTCCTGTTCAGTGTGGGAAAGCAGCTGATGGGAATTTATCTGACTGTTGGGCGACCTGGAGCGGTTTACGGAGCCGCCGGTTCGCTGGCCGTAATACTGGTTTGGGTATACTACTCCAGCATCATTCTGCTGTTTGGGGCCCAGCTGACCAGCATGTGGGCCAAATCCCACCTCGTGCCGGCACCCCCCGAAGAGCACGCCGTCAAAACGAAAAACGGACTGACGAACAAAACCTAGACTTTCCGTCGCTCGATTCCGATGATCGACAAATCGTCCTTGAAGCGGTCGGAGTTTTGCCAGCGCTTCAACTGGCTGGTTATTTCGTCGAGACTCTCGTCGAGAGGCAAATGGCGCAGCGAAAGCAGCGATTGCTGCAGCCGATGAACGCCAATAGGGTTGCCATCCGTGTTTGACGCTTCATCGAAACCGTCGGTGTAGATGTACAGCCGGTCACCGGCGACCAACTGGATTTGCCCCGTTTCGTAACGGCATTCGGAGTCCTCCATTACACCGACAGGCTGTCCGGTCAGCTTGTGAACATGCAGTTGTCCATCATGCGAAAGGTGAATTGGGTTGGGGTGGCCGGCATTGATGTAACTGAAGGTGCCGCTGGTCGCATCGAGAATTCCGTAACACAGGGTCAGAAATTGTTCTCCATGTTCGGCCATTTGCAGGCCCTGATTCAGGCCACGGGCAACTTCCGAAGGGGGCGAAAGCTTCAGGGAAGTCCAGCCGTTGGACATCATGATCGACGAACGGCCAAAACCCGGATTCAACAAATTCGCAACAGAAACGGACAGCAAAGCAGCGGGTACTCCGTGGCCGCTGACGTCCCACATGCATATGACCACGCTGTTATCCACTGGAATGATATTCAAACCGTCACCCGCCAACTCATCACAGGGAATGAACCGCCAGGCGAATTGATACCCGTCCACCTCAACTTTGTCCGGCAAGTTCGCAAGTTGAACCTTGGCGGCAGCTTCCAAACTCTGCTTCATGCGATGGTTTGCTTCCGCCAAACTGGCGGAAGCCTGCTTTAACGACAACTGGGTCTGCGCCCGAGCCCGAACCACTGCGAAATCCAGCGGCTTGGTGACATAGTCATTTGCCCCCAGATTCAGCGCATTGACGATGTCTTCGCTGGCCGACTTTGCGGTCGCCATGATGATTGGCAACTCGTCCGCAGTCTTTTCTTGACGAACTCGCGTCAATACTTCCAGCCCGCTCATTTGTGGCATCATCACGTCCAGAAAGACCAGGTCGTAGTCGTTACTGGCGATCATCTCAAGGGCTTTTGCCCCGTTTTCTGCCACATCTACCCTGTGCCCGACCCGAGTCATCCGGCGGGATAGCGTGTCACGATTCATTTCAACGTCATCGACGACCAAAAGGCGACCCAAAACTTTGTCGCGGCGTTCGTTCATAAATCTTTTCCGTCCAAAAAACCTGAAAAGCCGCAATTGCACGATTACTCCGGCAAAGGCCATCGTATCTCCGCATACACCCACCAATTACGTGCAATCAGTGTGCCAGGAGGCACTAATACATCATTCTATGGTTCCTGGCACTAAAATTGCTTGAATCCATGTCTCAGCGAAATTTCGCGGCCAACAACGATGGTGCGGCCAACAACACAAATGAAATCGGCATGAACAAATTGCGGCAAACTTTCGACAACGGGGCGATATTTCATGCGATGTCGATCATCGTGCTGGTATTTGCCGTTCTGTATCTGGCCAAGCCGGTTGTTATTCCAATTGCACTAAGCATCCTACTGACTTTCGTCCTGACTCCGGCAGTCTTGTGGTTGGAGAAATGGAAGGTACCGAGGATGCCGGCCGTTTTGACGGTTGCCCTGGCTACTTTTGGAATGATGATTGGCGTGATTTGGACAACTGCATCTCAAATTCACTCACTGGCCGGAGAATTGCCTAATCACCGGGCGGAAATTCAGGAAAAGCTGGATCTGCTGAAAAGCGACAGTGGCTCTGTATTTAGCCGGTTCGGAAGAATGGTCGATGAACTCTCGACCGGATTTTCAAAGAGCGAAACAGACTCCGGTACACAGGGTCAGGCGCTGTCGAATGAGACGTTTGTTTCACCAACCGGGGTTCCGAACACAACGGCACAGGCCCCAACGGTTGTCGTCACAGAAGCCCGACCGCCGCTTGAAGTTTTGTTGAATGCGGTGAAACCGGTCCTGGAGCCACTGGCGACCGGGTGTGTGGTGGTGGTTCTGGTGTTGTTCTTTCTGATCAAACGTGAAGACGTAAGGTTTCGGCTTTTTTCGTTGCGGGGCGAAGGTTCGTTGACTGGGACGACGCGTTTGCTCACCGATGCCTCGGACCGGGTCAGTCGTTACCTGTTATATCTGTTGATGGTCAACGCGACATTCGGCATTTGGTTCGGGCTTGGGCTGTATTTCATTGGAGTACCCTACGCAGTCCTGTGGGGATTCCTGACTTTGGCACTCCGGTTCATTCCCTACCTGGGAAGCCCGGCCTCTGTGTTGTTCCCGTTGCTGATCAGCATCGCCACGTCGAATGGGTGGGGCGAACCGGTAGCTGTCCTGGTATTCTTCGGCGTCTCGGAGTTATTTGTGGCCAACGTGGTTGAACCGATTCTGTTTGGGCGTTCGACGGGATTGTCTCCTATCGCCCTGCTGGTGGCAGTCTTGTTCTGGGCCTGGATTTGGGGACCAATTGGACTCTTGCTATCTACACCGTTAACAGTTTGCCTGGTGGTGCTTGGACAGCATATCCCGGCACTTCGCTGGTTAAAAGTGCTATTGGCAGAAAACCCGGAAATGGATGACTCGCTTCAGTACTACCAGCGGCTACTGGCTCAGGACTCCGCAGAAGCACGCACGTTGTTGGCCCGGCACGTTACCAGCGGTGGTGCGATACAGGCGTTCGACGAAGTGATTGTTCCTGCACTGGAAAAGGCGAGGTTGGAACGGGAGGTTGGCGATATCAATGCAAAGGAAGCGAGTTTCATTTTTGAAACCACCTGGGAATTGGTTGAAGAGATGGTTGTCAAAACCAATGACGATTCGGCTCCTGATGACGGGAAAAAACCGCTTGACGACTCCGATCTCGGAGAATCGTCAGATTTGAACACAGTAGAATCCGCGCCGCGTCGCCTGTTCTATGGTTATCCAGCCCATCACCAGGCCGATGAATTGGCATTGAACATGTTGCAACAAACATTGCCGGCTAGCCATAAAATGTCCCTTGCTTCCACTCGAACGCTGCCTTCAGTGGTTTTGAAGGAAATCGAACTTCAAAAACCTCTGGCCGTCGTCATTGCAGTGATTCCACCTGGCGGACTGCCCCAGGTCGAATATTTCTGCGAAGAGTGTCGCCGTTGTTCACCGACCACGCTTGTGATTGTTGCCATCCTTGGTGAACTTGAAGATTACGACAGACTTTTAGTTGAATTGCGACGACTTGGTGCCAGTTATCTTACCACCTCGCTTGAGCAAACGAGGAACCATCTGATGGCAATGGACACAAAAGAACTTGACGCACCGAAGTCAGCAGTTCCACCGCCCAAACAACGGCTTGTATCCGCCTCGCGAATAAGTAAATAGTTGCTTTTTTATCCATAGTGGTCTTGATGGAGAGAACCGGTTTTGATGAAGACACCCTCCAGGCAATCGGGTTCAAGCAGTCGGGGCAGGTCCTTTTGGTTTGGAATACTGGGACTTGTTTCGTTTCTGATTCTGTTGGTGGCCGCGTTCATCGCCTACCAGAGCATCCTGCGACTTTACAAAGCCTCGGAATGGGTTTCGCATTCGCGCGAGGTTCTGGCATCGGCCGAGAGTCTGCGGGAGTCTATTGCAAAGGCGGAATCGAATGTCCGTGGCTGGCTGTTAACCGATGAACATGAATACCTCGATTCCTACCACAGCGATACGGAAGCAATCGCGCGGGGACGAAGCGAACTTTCCAGACTGACGATTGACAATCCACAACAACAGGTACGAATCGAACAACTGGAACTCGAGATCGATGATCAGTTGAAACTGATGTCTATACTCGTCGATCTACCCCAGGCGTTGAGAAAGGAAAGCTTCAGCCGCGACCGGTTGCTGACTCGCGCCACGGATCAAATGCGGCTGATTCGACACTCGATCGGTACTATTCGCCGCGCTGAATATGACTTGCTCGATGATCGCCGGAAAACTGCCAACTCTGCTTTTCAGATTGCTGCCGCGACGTCGCTCCTGACCACGGGAATTGCTGTCGGCCTGTTGTTGACCAGTTTTTTTCTAAATCGGCGAGCCGCCAGGATGGCCGTCGAGACCTCCCGACTGGCACGATACAACCAACGACTGCTTGACTCGACCGCCGAAGGGATTTACGGGCTGAATGCAAATGGAATCTGCACGTTCATGAATCATTCCGGAGCATTGGTACTGGGGGGGCGACCAGTGGATTTTCAGGGGAAAAACATGCACGACCTGGTCCACCATTCCCATGTCGATGAATCGAATTATCCGCTCAATGATTGTCCGATTTTCATGTCCATTCAAAAATCCGAAGGATGCCGAATGCCAAACGAAGTCTTTTGGCGTCTGGACGGCAAACCAGTTCCTGTTGAATACTCATCTTTTCCCCTGTTTCACGGAAACGTCACCGAGGGTGCCGTCGTTACATTCTCGGATATAACCCAGCGAAAACGGGCTGCGGATGATCTGCTGAATGCCAAGGACGCTGCTGAACAGGCTAACGAAGCCAAGAGCCAATTCCTTGCGAACATGAGTCACGAGCTCCGGACACCGCTGAACGCCGTAATCATGTATAGCGAGTTGCTGGAGGACGAGTGCAAGGACCGAAAGATCGATGATTTTATCCCGGACCTGATACGAATTCGCCGGGCCGGAAAACACCTTCTGGAACTGGTCAACAGCCTGCTCGACTTGTCAAAAATCGAAGCAGGCAAAATGGAAATCTTTCTGGAATCGTTCGATGTTGCTGAACTCGTTCACGACGTGGCATCTACGGTTGAGCCGCTGGTTGAGAAACACTCCAACGAATTGGCTGTCGAGACTTCGTCGGACCTGACGACGATGCATGGTGACGTCACCAAAATCCGCCAGGTTCTTTTTAATCTTTTGTCAAATGCCTGCAAGTTCACCGAGAACGGCAAGGTCAGGATGTCGGTTTCCCGGGATAACGCAAAGAATCAGGTGATATTTGAGGTTTCTGATACCGGGATTGGGATGTCGGGTGAACAAATCGATCGGCTCTTCAAACCGTTTATGCAGGCAGACTCGTCCACGACGCGCAAGTTTGGCGGAACCGGACTGGGTCTGGCGATAATCAAACGATTTACCGATCTGATGGGTGGTACAGTCGATGTGCGCAGCAGCGAAGGCAAAGGAACAACGTTTACCGTTGCACTTCCTGTCAAGCCAGATGACGTCGTTGTCTCCAGTGAGCAACTGGATGTCACCGAAGTTTCATCGAAAACAAAAACCCCGAAAACGTCATCCGACGTCCCGGATTCCGTAACCGCAACCTCCAGTGAAACTTCCGGTCCCGGTCACTCCGATACGCCGGAGCAATCCAATTCACCAACGTCGCCGGGAAATCACCAAAAAACGGTGTTGGTGATCGATGACGATCCGGGTGTCCGCGACGTGATTACACGCGTTCTCATCGGTGAAGGAATTCGTCCCGTCACATCCAGTGACGGAATGGAAGGGGTCGATTTGGCACGGCGGTTGCATCCGGACTTGATCATTCTCGATGTGATGATGCCCAAAGTTGATGGCTGGAGCGTGTTGGGAATGCTGAAATCTGACTCAAATCTGGCCAAGATCCCGGTTGTGATGCAAACGGTAAGGGATGAACGGGACCTCGCATTTATGTTGGGAGCGGCTGATTTTGTCGTCAAGCCCGTCGACCAGGCCCGTCTGGCTTCACTTGTCAGGCGCTACGTTACGGATTCTGCTGAAACAGTCCTGGTAGTCGAGGACGACGAAGCAACCCGCGAGGGTCTGGTTCGAATCGTCAAGAAGCAGGGATTCGATGTTCTGACTGGCGAGAATGGGCTTGACGCATTGAAAATCCTTCAACGGACCGAAAAGGAGGGAGCGAGTTTGCCCAAAGTCATTTTGCTCGATTTGATGATGCCAATCATGGACGGATTTGAATTCCTGGAACACTTGCAGGACAACAACAACTGGAACAGTATTCCGGTGATTGTTTTAACAGCCAAACAGCTTTCAGGTGATGAAACAGAGTTGTTGAATGGCAGTGTCGAGCGCGTTTTGGTCAAGGGAGCCTGCAACCGCGAACGGCTGCTGAATGAAATTAAGCGGGTCGTCGGAAGTCTTAATGGATAAATAATTTCCGATAGCCGCGAAGTACCTGTTTGAAGTACTTTGGGATCCTGTTCCCAAAAGGAGTCTGGCCCATTTGGGGCAGGCTATAAACCAGTTAGCACTATTCACAAAACTTTTTACCGGCGGAGTACGCGATGCCCAGGATCCTGATCATCGATGACAATGAAGAAAACTGCGATGTCCTGTCGCGCCGTTTGGCAAAGCGCGGATTTGAAGTTCTGATTTCTTCAGGCGGATCCGCTGGTGTTACGATGGCGCTCGACGACCGACCGGACGTGGTACTGATGGACATGAATATGCCCGAGATCGATGGTTGGACCGCAACGACCCGACTGCGGGAAAAAGGTGGTACCATGCCCGTCATCGCCCTCACAGCCCACGCTATGACAGGCGATCGTGAACGGGCAATCGACGCTGGCTGCAATGACTATCACACCAAACCTGTCGATATGGAAAAGCTCCTTCAGCAAATCGAGACTCTGCTCGCAAACTCTCCATCGGAATAGCTTTGGAAGGCTGATGCTCCCGGTTCCGAAACGTGCAGGCTGATCGTTTTCAGTCCACGAACAAACCTGTTTCCGGGAATTGTCCGCGCGCCAACCGGGTTTTTGAAGCACCCTGAACCTAACCGTGTCGTAAGAGGTGAGTCGTCGATCGGGAACAGGCTGCTCCAATCAATTCCCGCTCGTTGATTGTCCGTCAACGGATTTGACTTCTAAAGTCCTTCTGCCGGTCGTTTGAAATGGCGATAACATCTGGCGTAGCACATCCTGTCAATGATGCACCGCCGCTGGTACGGAATGTGCATCAAAAGTGTGAATCCACTTCAACAGATGCCGTCGAGCTTCTGCAGACGGCCATCCATTTCAGACACCTTTTTTTGAAGGAATGCCGACATGGCAAAACTTAAATCTTTGGCCGACGGTTTCTATGACGAACTACAGGACATGTACAGCGCTGAAAAGCAACTAGTCAAGGCGCTGCCAAAGATGGCCAAAAAGGCCAACAGTGTAAACCTGACCCGCGCGTTCAGCGATCATCTTGAGCAAACGAAATCGCATGTGGAACGGTGCGAACAGGCGTTTTCCGATACCGGCAAGACGGCCAAGGCCAAAAAATGTGAAGCCATGGCCGGATTGATCAAGGAAGCCGAATCGATGATGGGCGAAGAGGCTGATCCTGACGTGATGGATGCGATCCTGATTGGCTTGGCACAGAAAGTGGAGCATTACGAGATTGCCACTTATGGCACACTGTGTACTTGGGCCGGCAAACTCGGCTACAAAAACGCCAAGGATTTGCTCGGCAAAAATCTCGACGACGAAGAAAAAGCGGACAAACACCTGACCGTCTTGAGCAAAAAGGCCAACGCAGCGGCAATAGCCTGATCCGGCTCCACCGGAACCTCCGCCCGGACGCCCATAAAGCGGGATTGCGAAGAGTCTGATTCCTTATAGCCGGCTGAAATACCGGCCGGCTATTTTTTTCTGGCAGTGATATTCAGGGCTTTTTCGTCCGGAACGGGGACTGTTTCCACGCTTCCCGCTGATTGCGGAACAAAGTCGGACGTCGACTGGCCCACTTCAACAGACTCTTCTGCTTCGTCGGTCTTGTTCTGTTCAAATCGTGCCACAACGACTGCAATGTTGTCCTGGCCACCGTGCGTCTTCCAGTTCAAATCGGAACTCCATGTCCCGATCGGACTCAGCGAGGTTCCAGGAGAAATTGTTGAGAGCGAACTCGGTAATACCATCGACGGTCAGTGTGCTCGTCCGCTCGCTGGCCGGGTGGCCCCCCATCCCGTCTGCAACCATCAGGATTTTTCCGGAAGAGTGTCCGAATAACTGTGTGTATTGATCCAGTCCCAGGCTGGTCGAATAGACCGTCATCGATTTGCCCAAATCGGCGATCAAATACTGGTCTTCGTTATTTTCCCGAATCCGCCCCGGATCCGACATGCTGTAACAGTCAGCCTGTACCATTTCAGTCGTTCTCCCCGATTCCTTTGGTATTGGCCCGGTTGAACCCGTTGAGGAGGAAGCGCATCGTGTGCCACGTGTTGATTGCTGCACCCGCGCCGAACGGATTCGCTTCATTAAAACGTAATCTTCAGTTGCTTCGAGTCGGTTTGCCACTGCTGCCCTGGGAAACGGCCACGACTGGTTGCCAGGCCATCATCATGCGCGTTTTGCGACCAGCTCTTCCGACTCATTTCAAGAAAACAGGGTCATCAAAAGTACAGTCTGACCGGGCCTGACGCGTCTGTCCCCATACTCGCATTGGCACAGGCTTTGCAAAACTCCCTGAGTCTGCGTTGTTAACGATGGCGATTCGTGCGTTGCAGAGTTGGCCCTGGGGTCCCCGCCATCGGTGAATTCAAGTAACTTTTTTGGAGAAGTTGAAATGCTGATCCCTAGACTTGCCGAATCGATCCCACATGACCGACCCTGCCATAGTGCAGGGTTTTTTTAAAACTGTTGTGATTCTGCTGAAATCATTTGTTCAGGAAGACCATGCGCATTTTCAATTCGATTGTTGTTGGCCTGCTTGTAGCGTTTTCCTGCCCGTCGCATGCCGCCGCCCGGGTCCAGGACGAAGTTGGCAAAGCACAAAGCTCTGATGAAACGATAGAAAAAAAAGCCGCCCCGGACCCTGGCGAAGTCAGCCAACCCCCTCCGAATGTGTCGGTCGAAGCAGTCGTCGAGGACAGCAAGATCGCAAAACGGCTTTCCGAAATCATGACCGTGACGGGCTTCTTCCGGGACATCAATGTCGAAGTCAAACAGGGCGTGGCCTTTCTTGGTGG